>Ga0207650_10001384_pt1 | contig 17494 bp, 14 predicted proteins | sample KBSS63metaG_FD_184325 | JGI IMG/M metagenome (GOLD analysis project Ga0207650, IMG submission 184325) | Switchgrass rhizosphere microbial communities from Kellogg Biological Station, Michigan, USA - KBS S6-3 metaG (SPAdes) (version 2) | ecosystem: Host-associated > Plants > Roots > Rhizosphere...
GGACCGGTGTTGTAAGGCACTCATGGCATTATATAAATGAGTAACGGTGGAAATACCCTTTTCAAATCCATACATTGCTTCGCCATAGGATGCATTACTATGCCCTGCCGAAATGACTATATCGTAAGAGAGAATAAGATCAATCACTGCATCGCTGCACACTTCCGGCGCAATTGTAATCATTTTAACCACGCCATTACCATACTCAAGCAAATCTTGTACTTCGTTAAACGTAGGGGAATGAATCCAATCTTTAACATGGGCTCCTCTTTTTATTTCGTTGATCCAGGGACCTTCCAAATGCAAACCATAAACACCCTGGCCATTGTTTTGCCAATATTCTCTAACAGCATCAATGCTCTTTTTAAAAATATCCAATGTATTGGTAGCTAACGTGGGCAGAAATAATGAGGTTCCCTCGCCAGTGAATTGCTTATACATAAGGGATAATGTTTCAGCCTCCGGAAAAGCGGCCAGTAATTTTTTTGCTGCTCCATACACCTGTACGTCAACGAAAGCAGCAGCTATAAAGCAACTACTAAAATGTGTTATTGCAGTGGATTCAATGTTGGATCTTGGTATGATGCTTTCAATCTTACCATCCTTTATAACGATGGCCTGATCGACCAACCATTCTGTGCCGGTAAAAATTTTGTCTGCTGAAATAATTTGCATGTGCAAAACTATACAATCGGTGCGGAGGCATCGTTCAGGCCATTGCTTTTCTTAATTCATACACAGGTAATCAATGGTAGCCATAATCTATTGATATCTTCCGGACTTCATCATAACGTCCTGCATTCCTGCAAATATGGATTTCCAGAGCAATCCAAAAAATGACTGAGTAGTAAGACGCGCTACTGTTTTATTTTGAGCAATACGTTCCGTGCCGTCAGGCCCGGGATTATTTGGCCAAATCACAAAACGATTGAGAATCTTGGTCATAAATTTTTTTGTTTTAACCAGACCGGTTTCTTCATCTGTTTTGCGCAGAGTTATTGAAAGATCAGAATACCGCATTCGGACGTCGGCAGTCGCGCTGTAATTTTCCCCGGCAACCTTAAACTCCAGATCCCGGATATTACATGAATTGATTTGAACATTTGCCAAAGGAACAGCTACTTCATTGAGTTGTGCAGCAGAAACATTTTTTACAAAACCAGTTGCATCGAATCGGCCGTTGACAGAATCGAGATGTAATTTTAAAGAAAGAGAGACAGGACTATTTTTAAAGATAGCACCGCTGAAACTGGCAATGCAGATAGGATTTTTCTTTATTAGCGCACTATCGTTGGTGACATTACTTGCGAGGAAGTTTACATGACTTATTGTGATTCTTCCTTCCTGGTTTGTTTCTGGATTTTTTTCAGCTAATTCAAAAGCAGCATCTTTAAAAGAAATGTTTTTTACATTAATCGTAGCTCCGGCAGTCAATAATCTTTGATGAGGAAACTTGCCGATCTTGCTTTCAAAATCTGGTGGCAAACTTTTATCGTTGTAAATCTTTACATCTGGCTTTTCAAAAATCACGCTATCGGCATCGATAACATTATTGTGGATGAAGTGATCAAGCCTGGTATTGACAAAACGTACTTTGGCAAATTCAAGGTAATAAAGACTGGTTTGGCGGTTTGCCGCGCTATAAAAATCCTCCTTTTCCAGCGTCGGTTGAAGCTTAAAACTGTCTACCACCAGTGTTCTTTCTTTTGAAGAGTATTTAATTCCCTGTGCTTTCATTTTGTAGCTGGAATCCGATGTTCGAAATTTAAGATCTTCAAAATTCATTGAAATTTCCTTTGTAAAACCGATTCTTGTTGTATCAAAAGCTGCTGCACTATCAATAAGAATATCGTCAAAAAGAGCATCGCACTTGTCAAACTGTAGTTTCACCGATTCGGAAGTATCTGCATTTTTATACAACAGCTTAATTCCATCCAGTTTGATTCTGCCAACAAAAATGCTTGCGATCTTAGGTTGAATGGCTTTCCATACCGGTATGTTAGCGTCATTACTATTGTGCAAACGAATATGCCGCGATAGCTTTATATCTGCCTGCCTTGACATAATTTGTTCAATCCTGATTTTTTTCCCAAATAAAATATCGATGATACCAACTCCTTTAACATAGCCCCGTTGTAAACTCAATTGCATTGTAAGCGAAGGAAGAGCATTTCTTTTACGTAAATACTCATAACGAGAACTATCAACACTGATCTGTAGATTTTGGACCTCAACATTACCGCCGTAGAAATTTGCGTCAAGTCTACCCAAAGTGTACGTATACAAACTATCAGATCCCTGGATAATCAGGGTGTGTAACCGGTCTTTTAAAATAGGTTCGATAAAACGGTCAACGAACAGCAGTAAAACAATGAACAGACCCAGTAGAAGTGAACCGGCAATTAAAATTAATTTTCGGTATCGCCGCAGTCCCAATTTTCTCACCATACCAGGAAAAATATAAAACCTATGCCATTACAAAACGGTAACCGATCCCTTTAATGGTGATAATTTCAATAGCAGGATCACGTTTAAGATAACCCCGAAGTTTGGTAATATAAACATCCAGGTTGCGGCTGTTAAAGAAAGAATCGCTACCCCAAAGAAGCGTTAGTATCTCTGAACGTTCCACAATTTTATCCCTGTTTTCATACAATAGCTTTAAAAGTTCACTTTCACGATACGAAAGTTTGCGTTGCTCTGAAGGATGATTTAGTGCCTGCCGTCTGGTATTGAAACTATATTCACCAATTTGCACCTCTTCCGTTTCCTCGGATACGGCAGTCTTACGTTTTAACACATTTTCAATACGAACAATGAGCTCTTCAATGCTAAACGGTTTGCGGATGTAATCGTTTGCGCCAGTTTTAAACCCGTTAATTACGTCTGTAGTTTGTGATTTTGCACTGAGAAAAATGATTGGTACATGTGTATCGCGGTCTCTTATTTCGTCAGCAATAGCAAAGCCATCTTTATTTGGAAGCATGATATCAAGTACACAGACATCAGGCTTTTCCTTTGTGAATTGTTCAAGAGCTTTTCCTCCGTCGCTTTCAAGTATTACATCATAGCCACGAATTTGCAAGGTTTCGCTGACAATTTTTGCGAGGAAAACTTCATCTTCAACGTAGAGGACCTTTGCTTTTTTCATGCTTCAAAATTAATTGGAACCAAAAGCATTTTTAAGATTTGTATTTGGGAAGACTTATAATAAACTTACTGCCATCTCCCGGAATGGATTCCACATGGATACTTCCGTTATGCCTGTTTATTACATGAGAGACATAACTTAACCCCAGTCCGTACCCCTTTGCGTTATGCAAATTGCCGGTTGGTACTCTAAAGAATTTTTCAAAAATTTTCCCTTTATATTCTTCCGGTATACCAATACCAGAGTCCTGGATAACGAGATTCACTGTACTTTCTTTTCCGATTATTTTGACCTGGATACTGGGCGCATCTGCGCTGTACTTTATCGCATTATCTAAAAGATTAAAAATAACACTAACCAGGTGAAGCCTATCACCCTTAAGTGAAGTGTCGCCTTCAGAATATACATCGACCTGAGCGTGATGTTTTTCAAATTGAAGACGTAAGGAGGAGGTCACTTCCTGAACGAGGCTTTTCATATCAAGCAATTCATATTGCAGATCGATTTCTTTTTTCTCGAACATCGAGAGCTTAAGCACCTTATCGACAAGCAACGATAGCCGTTGCAACTCATTGGCCGAAATATCGAGGTATTCTTTTGTACGTTGAGTATCCAGATTGGCATTGAAACTTCTTAATGCTTCGATAGCAACACTAACAGTAGCAATAGGCGTTTTTAACTCGTGTGTAATATTGCTCATGAATTCATTTTTAATATCCGCCAACCTGTTTTGCCTAAGCAGATTTCGGTATAATAATGAAAACGACAGAGCTGTAAATGCAACTAAAAAGATGGAAAATAAAATAGGAATAGCGATGCGTTTAAAAATGAAGGCAGTTTTATTGTCAATGTCTAGCCGGTAGGTAATTGGATTGCGAAAACCAAGTGTGACTTCGTTAAACACGGGGTCCTTGGTTTCCCTGGTTTCTACTCTTTTAATTGCAAAGGGTATGTCCAGGTTTTGATCTGCTAAACGCTTTGCATAAGCGCTGTCCAACTCTATTATTTTAATTGAATCCTGCAATGAATCCAAATCAAATAGAAATTGAAGCATCCTATCCCTTCGTCCGGGAAAGGCCTTGTTAATAATCTGCAGCGAATCGGAAATCTTTGGCGACAAAACATAGGTGCGCTGGTTTGAATCTTTTACACGGTTCATTACCACATCCAACATTCCTTCAATTTTTTGCTCGGGGGTTACAATTTTTACTTTACCCCTGTCATGACGAACAATGACCTGTTGAGTTCTTGAAGTATCAACAAAGCGATCTAATTTCAGTTTCGAAGTTTGAACGGCCCGAACCGTTTCACGGAACATAAAGTTGGTTCGCATGTCCAACGTCCTTTCTTCTCTTTCATACGCCTTCTGAAGCCAATAATACTGGAAGGCTGCAATTGCCAAAATTGACAGCAACATCAGCACTGGTAATAGCTTTATTGTTTTCAGATTGCGCATCTAAACAAAAATAGCTTTTTAGTTGCCGCTCATAACTGAATTAACCATTATTAACTTAGTTTGTAACCTGCATTAACAAAAACTACGAAATTTGTCGTTTACATTTGTTAAAACGCTTGTTGAGATGAAAAAAATTTTTCTAATTCTATCTATTGCTTGTTCGTTTGGTGCTTCATCCCAATTAAAGGAAGGACGTGTAATTTATGAGCGAACTTTCCAGTTGCCTACAAGAATTTTCAATGGTGCCAACCCCGACATTGTAGCCCAACTTCCAAAATCCCGAACAGATCAATACGAATTATTATTTTCTAATAATCAATCGCTTTGGCAATTTTTACCGGATGCAAATGGTGAGGGCGATCCCAACACCATTACCGCGGGTGGCGGCACAATGGTTTTTCGTTTTGCGGGTGGCAGCAACGATATTTCCTATTTCAATGTTGACAAGGGCTTATCTGTTTCCCAGAGAGAAATTGCCGATAAAAATTATGTAGTTACTGATAGTGTTCGCAAATTGGTTTGGAAACTTAGTGATGAATCAAAAACCATTCTGAATTATAAAGCTTTTAAAGCAACTGCAAAACGCATAGGCACAAGGCCGAGGGTTACCATGGAAAATGGTGAAATGAAAAGAGAAATAGTTCCAGATACTTTAACAGTAATTGCATGGTTTACCAGTGATATTCCTGTTTCCACCGGACCTGCAATTTACCAGGGGCAGCTACCGGGTTTAATTTTAGAACTGGAGGAAAACAATGGGCAAACCTTTTTTAAGGCAGTTGAAGTGTCTCCAAAAGTTAGCGTGTCTAAAATCAAAGAACCAAAAGATGGTAAAAAAATAACCCAGGCAGAATTTGAAAAGGAAAGGGATAAGATGATGGAAGAAATGAGAAAGAATATGCCTAATGGAATGCGGGTACGGACAATGAATTAATGGCATTCTTTTTTCAATAAAAAACAAAAGCACTTTTTGATAGGTGCTTTTTTATTTTAGAACAGGTTACATATATAAGCCCCCGTCAACACTAATTACCTGGCCGGTAACGTAAGAACTTAGGTCAGAGGCAAGAAATAAAGTGACATTGGCAATATCGTGTACCGTTCCAAATTTCCCTAAAGGAATACCAGCTTTATATTTATCTGCCTGTTCCCCTTCTTTTAAGTAACCTGTCATATCAGTTTCAACAAAGCCTGGAGCAATAGCATTGCACCGAATATTGCGGCTTCCTAATTCCTTTGCCACAGATTTAGTAAAACCAATGATACCGGCTTTTGAAGCGGCATAACTTCCCTGGCCTGCATTTCCCATTAGTCCAATTACAGAACTCATATTGATGATACTTCCACTCTTTGCTTTCATCATTGGACGGATGACCTGTTTAGTCATGTAAAAAACACTATTTAGGTTCACCTTTATGACATCTTCCCACTGATCAGGAGTCATACGTAATAAAAGATTGTCTTTTGAAATACCAGCATTGTTTACACAAACATCAATGGCTCCAAATTCTTTAACCACGTCGTTGATGAAAGATTCACATTCAGCAAAATTGCCTGCATTGCTTCTATAGGCTTTGGCTTTGATGCCCGAAGCAACCAGTTTCTCCTCTAAAGCTTTTGCTTTGTCTGCACTGGATTCGCTCACATAAGTAAAAGCGATATTGGCTCCATGTTCGGCAAACTTTAAAGCTATTCCTTCTCCTATACCCCTCGCTGCACCTGTAATAACAGCTACCCGGTTTTCTAAAAGTTTCATCTAATGAGTTGATTTAATTAAGCTGCAAATAAAATGAATTTGCCGGTACTAGGCCTAGGAAATGAAACTGGTAATTTCATCCAGGAATTTTCGGTCGTTGCTTAATCGCGGAACCTTATGCTGGCCTCCCAGTTTACCTTTGCTATTCAACCAATTACTAAAGGTATTTTTAGGAACTACTTTAATAATAGGCATTCGTAGAGCAATATCCTTATGGCGTTTGGCCTCATAATCGCTATTAACGGACTTCAATGCTGAATCCAGCTCAATAGTGAATTGCTGTATATCCTTTGGCTCTTTTTCAAACTCCACCAACCATTCATGTGCTCCATTATCACCTTCTGAAAAATACACAGGCGCCGCGGTATAATCATTTACTATAGCAAATGTTTTTTTGCTTGCAACAGCAATGGCCTTATCAGTATTGTCGACGATCACTTCTTCACCAAATGCATTTATATAATGCTTCAATCTGCCAGAAACTTTTATCCGGAATGGATCGAGCGAAGTAAATTGGATGGTATCTCCCAGAAGATATCTCCACAGACCACCGTTGGTAGTAATCACCAGTGCATAGTTCTTACCGATCTCCACTTCATCTAATTGAATGGTTCTTTGGTCACCCTCAAACTCGCTCACCGGCAAAAACTCATAAAAAATTCCGTGGTCACACATCAGCAGCATTCCTTCTTTACTAATATCATCCTGTGCAGCAAAAAATCCCTCTGATGCGTTATACATTTCTAAATAGTTGATCGGTTTCCCGATCAATGTTTCGAACTGTTGTTTATAGGGAACAAAGGATACACCACCATGCATGTACAATTCCAGGCTTGGCCACACCTCGCTAATTGTAGATTTACCTGTGATTGTTAATATTCGTCGCAGCAATACAATCAACCACGTAGGCACACCGGCCATTGATGTTACATTTTCGTGGATGGTGGTTCCAGCTAATTTTTCAATCTTGGTTTCCCATTCATCCATCAATGCAATGGAAAGATCGGGAGTGCGTATCCAGTTGCTCCAGAAAGGAGAGTTTTGCAAAACCACTGCACTCAGATCCCCGTAATGAACTTCATCATTGACGTTGCTAATCTGATGACTTCCACCAATAACCAACCCTTTGCCGGTTAGCAGGTCACTTTCCGGATGGGTAACATAGTAAAGCGATAAAACATCTTTGGAAGCTTTGTAATGATTTTCTTTCAGGCTTTCTTCACTTATGGGTATAAACTTACTTTTATCGCTGGTAGTTCCACTGCTTTTTGCAAACCAGTTTATTGGCGTATTCCAAAGTACATTTTCTTCTTTATTCATCATTCGCTCGATGTAAGGTTTGAACGATGAATAATCTTGCAAGGGAACCTTTTCTTTATAATCCTTCAGCGATTGAATTTCTGAAAAATGATATTGTCTGCCGAATTCTGTATACTGCCCGGAACCAATTAAATGCTGCCAGACAGAAAATTGCGTGCTTACCGCGTCGTTCAACCATTGTTCAATGGACCACAGCCGGAGACGGGCAAGCCTGGATATAGCAGGACTAAGTAGTTTCATCTCCGGAGCAAGATAGAAAGAAGATGGTAGAAAACGGGAACCGAATTCTACCATCTAAAAAACTTACGCTAAATATTATTGCGGTGTGCCAGCCTCTTTCCACTTTACAAAAACCTGTATAGTAGAATCCGGAAGTTTAGGATGTTTGAAGGGCATGAAACCTTTATCAGTTGGATTAAGTTGTGTGCGCTTAACAATATCATCAATATGTGATTTGGCGGCATCATAGCTATCCAGATGACCTGATTTGGCATTTGCGCCTACATGACAAGGAGAGCAATTACCGGCAATTGTGGACTGAACATTACTTGAATACGTAATCTGAGGTACGGCCTTGTTAGCCTTTTTTGAGGATGAACAGAATTCAAAAATTATAACCGTAGCGAAAAATAATACCGGAATTAAAAGTCTTTTCATAACTGTGCTTTATTGATTTTCGGTTAGAAAGATAAGATGAAATATTAAAACGTCATCACCATTCGTCATGGTTGCTTTGAAAATTAATTCCTGCACTTTTAAGTTTGGCCTTGATTTTTCTTTATAATACTAAAATTCTTATGACCCCAGATAGAGATCAAGACAGAACAGGTACACCGCAAAATGAACAAACTTCAAAGGAAGTAAACGAAAAACAACATTCCAGTGCTTTTAATGAGACATCTCGTGGCGATAAAAAAAGTACTAAAAACATTGAGGAAGAAGCAGACCTGGAACAGCAACGCAAAGAGGCTTTGACGGAAAGGGATTAAAAGTTATTGTCGGTACATGACACCACAGCCCTTAAACATTTGTTGGTTGTATTGAACCTTTATTTTGTTGCGGTAAACAAAATCGCTCATCCCATCGCTGCAAAAGTGAGGAAAAATGGTAACACGTATTTCTGTAGAATCCGAAGTTGCTATAAAACCAGTACTATCGGCATCGTTGAAAGATGAATCAATTTTGATCCGCAAGGGCTGCTTCCATTCAGAAAGCAAGAAGGATAGCGAATCTTTGTTATCTATTTCAATATTCCAAAAAGGTTCTGTGCCAACTCCAATGATAGAAACACCCTGTTTAACCTTATTCTTCCAGACGGAATTTTGCATCGCGTCCTGCAAAGGTTGCATAGCAAAACTTTTCTTTAGAAATGGACTATAATATTGAAGTGTTTCGCCTTTCCATTTGTAACGCCCTCTTATGACCTGATCTTTGTAAAGCCAGATTACACCATCTGAAGGAGCCCATGTTCCTTCGGTTATAACTATACTGTCTTTTTTGTCATTGTTATATTTTTCCTGCAATTGATACGTAAAATTATTGTCGAAAGCAATGGTTTGTTCCATACTGCCATTCACTGGCAGTACTGTTCGGTAAATTCCATTGGGAGGGTTCACTTTTTTTATAACAGGTAAAGGAACAACATCTGAAGTGTCTATTATGGCAGAATTTGCATCATTAGTCTCTATAACTGTTGTGTCCGACTTTTTTGAGAGCTGGTTTACTGGCTTTTCTTCCGGAAGAGTGCACGCAGTGGTAAAAATCAACACACCAAAAAATAGTTTACGCATTACTACAAAGGATTAAAATCCTGTGCCATAATTCTCAAGCAAAATTTAGGTTCGTTAATCTAACACTTTTACCCCCTTAGCGGCAAACTCAACATTTTTTTCGGATCCTTTAATTTTAGCTATTTCTTCTTTGGATTTGCCGGCATCTTCTGCGTAGTGTTTTCGCATTTGTTCCGAGGTTTCCTTCACAGTTGCGTTGCCTTCAATTAACACCGTTTTGCCCACGATGTTTTCAGGCATTAAAAAAGCATGATCTTTTGCGCGAACCATCATAGTGCTGCCATCGTTTTTTTGCACACGTATCCAGCAGCCTTCTGCTTTACATACTTCTGCTACCTTGCCTTTTATTTGTCCGGTAAACGTGTCATCAACAAGTTTTGTCGGCAATTCATCAACTGTTACAGCTGATTTTTCTTCGGAAACCTGCCCATACACAACTCCTTTCGAAGCCTGGATTTTTTCTTTCTCCTGTGCATTTGCGGAAAGCGTAAGAACCAGTAGAGAAACGAAGATTGCGTATTTCATGTAAATAGTTTAGTATTCAAATATAGATGGATTATCGAATAAAATCACTCAGAAAAACCGGCAGCAGAAAAAGAATGACTCTAAATTCCCCTGCGTTTCTTAATGTTTTTTCTTTCGTTTCGCAAAAAATAATTGGGAAGTTTTTGCTAAAAACATTAGCTTCGCATACTAATAAATTTTTAAGAATAGATGCTCGGTTCAAACTAATTTAGAGTCATCATTCTACTAACTTTTCAACCAACATATATGTCAAACGCTGAAAAATTAAAAGCACTGAAACTTACAATGGACAAGATTGATAAGGATTTTGGTAAGGGTAGTGTAATGATGATGAATGAACGCTCACAGGAACCACACGAAGTGGTTTCAACCGGCTCAATTGGTCTTGATACTGCGCTGGGAATTGGCGGTTTGCCAAGAGGTCGTGTGGTCGAAATTTATGGCCCGGAAAGCTCTGGTAAAACCACTGTTGCCACACATGTTATCGCCGAAGCTCAAAAAAAAGGTGGTATGTGTGCTATCATAGATGCTGAGCATGCATTTGATTCTTCATACGCTCAAAAATTGGGAGTAGATATTGATAATTTGCTGATTTCTCAACCTGATTATGGTGAGCAGGCATTGGAAATTGCCGACCGCCTTATTCTTTCAGGTGCACTTGACGTTGTTGTAATTGACTCTGTGGCTGCATTGGTTCCAAAAGGAGAGTTAGAAGGTGAAATGGGCGACAGTAAAATGGGGCTTCAGGCACGTTTAATGTCACAGGCCTTGCGCAAATTGACCGCAACCATTTCCAAAACAAATACCATTTGCATTTTCATCAATCAATTGCGTGAAAAGATTGGTGTCATGTTCGGAAATCCTGAAACTACTACCGGTGGTAATGCTTTAAAGTTTTATGCTTCGGTACGTTTGGATATTCGTCGTATGAGCCAGATTAAAGACGGTGAGGAAGCAATTGGCAACCGTGTTAAAGTAAAAGTTGTAAAAAATAAAGTGGCTCCGCCGTTCCGCACCGCTGAATTTGACATCGTATTTGGTGAGGGTATTTCTAAAATTGGTGAAATACTGGATATGGGTGTTGAAATGGGAATCGTTCAAAAAAGTGGTAGCTGGTTCAGTTACAACGGTGATAAACTGGGACAGGGCCGTGAACAAGTGAAAAGTTTATTACATGATAACCCCCAGTTAGCTGATGAACTGGAAGGCAAAATCCGGGAAAAAATCAAGGAGCTACAAGGAGCTTAATCAGTCAAAAAAGTAAGTCCCGCCGGTAAAGCGGGATTTTTTGGCTACCGGTTTGAAATTTTAAGCGTCTGCCCACGTGAAATAAAGCAGTAACAGTCATCAGATTTGTCAGAAATAAAAAAAGCCTGTTGAATCTCAACAGGCCATTCTAGGTGTTCTATAGGTTAGAAAACTTTACTAATTAAGCGATTGGATTAACCACGAGGCGTGTAGGGTTTTAAATAGTTTGGATTTATTGTAGTCGCAAACATGTTGCCATATATATAAACAATTGATTTTTAGGCCATAACCTTTTTAAAAACACCTTGTTTAAGTATTGTAGGGCTGGTTTGGACTAAGAAAAGCCGGTCTAATCTTGCAAAAATGCCTTTTAAATTAGAAGCACCATATCAGCCGGCCGGGGATCAGCCATCGGCAATAAACGAACTTACAGAAGGCATCCTTAGGGGTGAAATGCACCAGGTACTTCTTGGAGTTACCGGATCGGGAAAAACATTCACGGTAGCCAATGTTATTCAAAATGTGCAGAAGCCAACATTAGTTTTGACGCACAACAAGACCCTTGTAGCACAACTTTATGGCGAATTCAGACAATTTTTCCCTGACAATGCTGTCGAATATTTTGTTTCTTATTACGACTATTATCAACCCGAGGCCTATTTACCCACGACAGATACCTACATAGAAAAAGACCTAAACATTAATGAGGAACTGGACAAACTACGCTTAAGAGCCACTACAAGTTTGTTATCGGGAAGAAGAGATATAATTGTTGTTGCCAGTGTAAGTTGTATCTATGGCATGGGTAATCCAACCGACTACGAAAGTGGCATTGTGCGTATATCGAAAGGAGACAGGATTTCGAGGCAGGGTTTTCTGCATTCGCTTGTCAACTCCTTGTACAACCGTACGTCTGTTGAATTTACAAGAGGCACTTTCCGGGTGAAAGGAGATACCGTTGATATTAATCTGCCTTATGTAGATTTTGGATACCGTGTCACTTTTTTTGGGGATGAAATAGAAGAAATAGAAAGCATTGATATTGGAAATGGAAAACGAATTGGTAAGCTTGACGACGCCGCAATCTTTCCTGCTAATTTGTATGTGGCACCAAAGGATATGATCCAAAATGTTATGTATGAAATACAGGATGAAATGAATGCCCAGGTGGATTATTTCAAAAGTGTCGGAAAATTCATTGAAGCCCAACGACTAAAAGAAAGAGTTGAATATGATCTTGAAATGATCCGCGAACTAGGTTATTGTAATGGAATTGAAAATTATTCAAGGTTCTTTGACAGGAGAAAACCGGGAACAAGGCCTTTTTGTTTGCTGGATTATTTTCCAAAAGATTTTTTATGTGTAATAGATGAAAGCCATCAAACAATTCCACAGGTTAGTGGTATGTATGGTGGTGATAGAAGTAGAAAATTGATTTTGGTGGATTATGGTTTTCGGTTGCCATCGGCGCTTGACAACCGACCTTTGAATTTTCATGAATTTGAAAATTTAATGAACCAGCTTATTTATGTAAGTGCTACTCCCGGCGATTACGAATTGGAGCACACAGGCGGCGCCGTGGTTGAACAGGTAGTTCGTCCAACTGGTTTATTAGAACCACCGATCGAAGTCCGTCCCAGTGTTAACCAAATAGATGATTTACTTGATGAAATTGATAAGAGAGTGAAGAAAGGGGATAGGGTGCTGGTAACAACCCTTACCAAGCGCATGGCTGAAGAGATGGACAAATACCTCAAACGGATCGATATTAATTCAAAATATATCCATAGCGACATTGATGCCTTAGAACGCGTTGAGATTTTAAGAGAGCTACGTCTTGGTAAAATTGACGTGCTGGTAGGAGTGAATTTATTAAGAGAAGGATTGGATCTTCCTGAAGTTTCATTAGTAGCCATTCTTGATGCAGATAAGGAAGGCTTTCTTCGAAATGAACGATCATTAACACAAACTGCAGGACGTGCAGCAAGAAACGTGGACGGCCTTGTAATATTTTATGCAGATATAGTTACTGAAAGCATGCAACGTACTATTGATGAAACTAACCGTCGACGCGAAAAACAGGTTGCTTACAATATTGCTAATAACATTACACCCAGGACCATTAAGAAATCGGTTGCCCAGGTAATGGCTCAAACTTCGGTATTAGATATTAAAGGCTATGATCCGGAATCCCCATATGCAGTGGACGAAATTGTAACGAAAGCAGCTGAAAATGAAGCTGAATACACAACCATTCCACAATTAGAAAAAGTAATTGCAAAAACGAAAAAGGAAATGGAGAAGGCTGCCCGTGACCTGGATTTCATGGAAGCGGCCCGTCTACGCGATGAAATGTTTGCTCTGCAAAAAAAGCTGGAACAAATGAAATAGTAGAATTACGTGTTTACATGCTGTGATTGTCCTCAATTTTTACAAATTTTTTATTTATTACTTGCATGTTGTCAAACACACGTCTATTTTAGTTTTTCTAATAATCAAGAAATCCAATTTATGAAAAAGCGTATCTCACGAGTATTAAATTTCTTCGCTTTTAATTTCCTTTTTTTTGCACTTTATCTGAATTTTATTCATAGAGATAACAACACACAATCTTTTCCGGTCTCCAGAAGTACCGTAGCCGCGACCAAGGCAACCGTTTTAGTTGCTAATCCGGATGAATATTTGAATAAACCTCATAAGGAAGCACATGTAAACGAATCTCAAAATTGATTATACATATTATTTAAAGGTTTCGTACTAACCCGTTTCTTTTCTACCAATCTTAAACGGCCCCGCAAGCAGCGGGGTCTGTTATTTTTAGTTTGAACTAATCTTACATTTCTATAAACATCTCTTAACTAATACATTTTTCATATTAGTTACCTTCGCCGTTATGGATAAACGCTTGTTTTTATTGGACGCATATGCTCTTATTTTCAGGGCATATTATGCTCTTATTCGCAATCCAAGAATTACATCAAAAGGGAAAAATACAAATGCACAATTCGGTTTTACCAATACAATAATTGATCTGATCAAAAACCAGAAGCCTACACATATGGCAGTATGTTTCGATACTGCGGAGCCTACTGAACGGCATACCGATTTTTCTGAATACAAAGCACAACGCCAGGAAGCACCGGAAGATCTGACCGCGGCCATTCCTGACATTAAAAGAATTATCAGCGGTTTAAATATTCCGGTTATTGAAAGTCATGGCTACGAAGCTGATGATGTGATTGGAACTCTTGCCAAACAGGCTGAAAAAGTTGGCTATGAAGTTTATATGGTTACACCTGATAAGGACTATGGCCAACTGGTAAGTGATAAAGTAAAAATTTACAAGCCCGGTTACCAGGGGGGCGAGGTGGAGATCATGGGCCCAAAAGAAGTTTGTGAAAAATGGTGTATCGATTCAGTTGACCAGGTTATTGATATCCTTGGTTTGATGGGAGATGCTGTAGATAACATTCCCGGAATAGCTGGTGTTGGACAAAAAACAGCCTGCAAACTTTTAACTGAATACAAAACACTGGAGAATGTTATTGCCAACGCAGAGAATATTAAGGGCGCACTAGGAGAGAAAATTAAAAAGGGAAAAGAAGATGCCATTTTATCTAAAAAACTGGCAACGATCATCACTTCAGTTCCTGTGGAATTCCATGAAGAAAATTTTTTCATCAGGGAATGGAACAAAGACGCTTTGAAAGAAGTTTTTAATGAACTGGAATTCAAAACTATTAGTAAGAGATTGTTTGGGGATGAATTTGAAGCCGGAGCTGTACGGAAATCTGTGGACGGTGTTCAGACAGATTTATTTGGAACCACTGCAGAAACTATAGAAGCCCCCGAAACCATTTCAGTAGTTCAACCTGGACAGAATATTAATAATACGCCCCATGATTACGAGCTTGTTGAAAGTGAATCAGAATTTGAATCCCTGATAAACGCACTCAATAAGAATGTTGAAATTTCATTTGACACAGAAACAACAAGTATTGATGCAAATGATGCTGACCTTGTAGGATTAAGCTTTTGTGTAAAACAAGGAAGGGGATGGTATGTGCCGGTTCCATGTGAAGATGTTAATCAAACCAAAAAAATTCTGTCACGTTTCACAACCTTGTTTAATGATCCGGATAAAACATGGATCGGACATAATATTAAGTACGATTTATTGATGTTGAAATGGTATGGATTTGAAATAAAAGGTAAAATTTTTGACACACTGCTTGCGCATTCTTTGATCGATCCTGATGGAAAGGGAAACATGGATTGGCTTAGTGCTAAATATTTGAATTATGAACCTATCCATATTGAAGAATTAATTGGAAAAAAGGGAAAGAGCCAGGGATGTATGAAAGATGTAGAACTGGAAAAGATCAAGGAATATGCAGTGGAAGATGCTGATGTTACGCTTCAATTTAAAAGCATCTTCATTCCTAAAATGCAAAAATGCGAAGTCGACAAAGTTTTTGAAGAAGTGGAAAACCCATTAGTTCCTGTATTGACAGACATGGAATATGAAGGTGTGAAGATCGACATCAATTTTTTAAACGAGTATTCCAAGGTGTTGGAAATTGAATCGAGAGTCCATGAAGAAAAGGTGTATGAATCAGCCGGAGTACGTTTCAATCTCGGATCTCCAAAACAATTGGGAGAAGTTTTATTTGAGCGTTTGAAATTAGATCCCAAAGCGAGAAAAACTAAAACAGGTCAATATGCAACTGATGAAAATGTATTAAGGAAACTGGCAGTTGTGCATCCTGTTGCTGATGATATTCTTGCCTACCGCGAATACACAAAGCTTTGCTCGACATATGTTGACGCCTTGCCTTTATTGATCAATAAAAAAACCGGGAGAGTTCATACCACTTACGGGCAAGCTGCCGTAGTGACCGGAAGATTGAACAGCAATAATCCGAACCTTCAAAATATTCCCATAAAAACAGAAAGAGGAAGAGAAATAAGAAAGGCCTTTATTCCACGAGATGAAAATCATGTTTTAGTAAGTGCCGATTATTCGCAAATTGAATTAAGAATTGTTGCTGCACTAAGCGGCGATGTTGTGATGTGTGAGGCGTTTCGCCAAAGCAAAGATGTACACACGGCAACTGCGGCAAAAGTTTATGGAGTAGAAGAAGAAGCTGTGACTAAAGAAATGCGCCGCAAGGCCAAAAGTGTCAATTTCGGAATTATTTACGGACAGGGTGCATTCGGACTGGCAGAGAATTTAGGCATCAGCAGAACGGAAGCAAAAACAATCATTGATAATTATAAAAAAGAATTTGCGGGCATAACAAAGTACATGGACGATATGATCAATTTTGCAAGAGAACATGGTTATGTACAAACTGTGATGGGACGTAAACGCTGGTTAAGGGATATTAATTCCAGCAACTTTACAGTTCGTGGTTATGCGGAACGAAATGCTATTAACTCGCCCATACAAGGCACCGCGGCCGATATGATCAAGTTGGCTATGGTAAAAGTTCATCGCTCCATCAGGGAAAAAGGATTCAGATCAAAGATGATTTTGCAGGTTCATGATGAATTGGTTTTTGATGCTATAAAAGAAGAAGTAGATAGCTTAAAGCCCATTATCATTGATTGCATGCAAGCAGCTATGACACTGCCTAATGGAGTTCCGGTTATTGCCGAGGTAGGGTCCGGTGTTAACTGGTTAGAGGCGCATTAAACCACTGAAATTAAATTACCGGAGTCGTATCTAATCCATTAAGAACTGGAGCCCTGGCTTCTTTTCGCATAGGCTGTTTTTCCCAGTACGTCAGCGAACGCCATAACCATTCAAACGGACCAAACCGGAAGTACCGTAACCATATACTTGAAGCAATAAGCTGGAATAACCAAACCGAACCGACAACATAATAGAGCTCGTGTAATTTCAGCTTGTTGTAGTTACCTAACCCATAGCCGTAAAAGAATAAAGTGCAGATAATACTTTGCATCAGGTAATTAGTGAAAGCCATTTGTCCAACATTTGCCAATGCCTTCATAAGCCAGGGCACAACCCGACTTCTAAACACCAGCATGATCAGGCTTGCATGGCCAAGACAAAGGAAGATCCTTTTGATATCGTATAAGGTTTGATGATTGACACGGAATGAATCTACATATGAACCATAATTCAAAGATCCCAGGTCGCCGCCATGATAAATAATATAACCTACCGGTATACCAATACCGTATCCTAAAATCAAACCCATTAAGTAAGTGGAAGTAGAACA
>Ga0207650_10001391_pt1 | contig 17456 bp, 35 predicted proteins | sample KBSS63metaG_FD_184325 | JGI IMG/M metagenome (GOLD analysis project Ga0207650, IMG submission 184325) | Switchgrass rhizosphere microbial communities from Kellogg Biological Station, Michigan, USA - KBS S6-3 metaG (SPAdes) (version 2) | ecosystem: Host-associated > Plants > Roots > Rhizosphere...
CACGTCCGGCGATTGGACCTCTGGCCCGGCCGGCATGAACCCCGGCTCGGCATTGCCGACCGTGCTGGGGCCGCCAGGCATACCGGGGCCAGCTTGCGGACCGACATCGCCCTGGTTCGGCATGCCAAACGCACCGCCAGGAGGCGCGCCGAAGTCGCCCTCGAAGCCGTTAATGCCGGGAGCCGCGGCGTAGACACTGGGGCCGCCGATCGAGGCGCCCTGTGCGCCCGGCCCAAAGCCGGTGCTGGTGGGACCACCAAAGCCGTAGGCACCGAAGTCACCGGTGGCCCAGCCGGGCGGGCCCATGGCGTTGCCGAACCCCATGTTGCCAGCAGGGCCGGGACCATAACCAAAGCCCATCCCGCCGCCGGTGAAGTCGACGCCCCCGGTGGGGGCCATGCTGCAGCCAGTATCGGCGCAACCCGTGCAGCCAGTGTCGGCGCAGCTAATGCACCCCTCGCAGCCGCCGCAGCCGCTGGTGGTACAGCCGCTGTCGCAGCCGCTGTCGGCGCAACTCACGCTGCAGCCAGTGTCGCAGCCCGTGTCGCTGGTGGTGGTACAGCCGGTTTCGGCGCAGGCGGCCTGGACACAGCCGCTGTCGCTGCAGCCGGTATCGCTGGTCGTGGTGCATCCGGTCTCAGCGCAGCCAGCAGTCTCGCAGCCGGTATCACTGCCGCAGCCGGCGCAGCCATCAACGGCACAGCCGGTTTCGCCGCAGCCGCTATCGGCGCAGCTGCTGTCGGCGCAACTGCTGCTGGCACAGCCTTCGCAACCGCTGTCACAGCCTTCGCAGCCACAGCCACCGCCAAAATCAACCATGCTCGGCGTGCAGGCCCCCTCGCAGCCCTCGCCGCTCATCATCCCCGGGATGAACATCCGGCCGCGCACATCGCCGAAGTAGATGTCTTGGCGCACCTTCTGGCCGTTGATCTGGCACCAGTCGACACCCGGAGGAATGTATTCGTTTTTCATCCGCAGCGGCATCAGGCGGCCGCGCGGGGTCACCCGCCGGATCACCGGCTTGGCAACGACGATGGGGGGCGGCTCAACTGCGGTCTTGCGCCGGCGCTTGACCGGCTTGCGATAGCCCTCGGGAAGCTCGGCAGTGTTCTTCTTGAAATAATGCAGCCGGGGTGTTTTCATCGGATCAGGCTCTTTTGCCGCGACACGCCATATTCGCTGTAGCCGTCGAGCGCCCGCAGCCAGCCGCGGCGGCCGTAGCCAACCTGGCGGTGACAGCCGTTTGCCCGCCCCCAGTCCTCAATCATGGGCGTTTTCTCCACGATGTCGGCAAGCTCGCCGCCGGCCAGCCAGGTGATGTGGCTTTTCAAGCCGGTCGGGCTCTCCTGAAACTCAGTCACGAACGCGCAGTTTGGAAACGGCCAGAAGAACGACCGGCCGCTAATGATCCTGCCCAGGATGTGCGGCCTGTAATGCGTCGGCCAGGGCCGGCCGTTGTACCGGAACGCGCCCTCCAGCAGCGACGCCCACAGCCAGGGCCAGCAGCGTTCGAATTCAGCCGTAAACCTTGCGGCCGATGCGGAGAGCGGGCGGCATATCGGGTTCGGCATCGGCGTAAGCCTCGGCTCCTTCGCCGACATCGGCTGCGGGCTCCTCGGCGCGGGCCACCGGCCGAAACTGCGCCGGCGTCTTGTGCTTGATCGGGTTGGGATAGCCTTCGTATTCGTCCGACAGCTGATACGGATTGATGGTGCCGCTGACCCTAGTGCAGGTCATGTTGGCGGCGCCTTCGTAATTCTTGCACAGCCCGCAATGATAGATCAGGTTGCCGTCGCGCAGGTTGGCCTCCTGCGGCGTGACCACACCTTCGGTGTCCTCGGGGGTCGGATCGACGGGCGGTGCCGGCTCGGCCATGGCGGTCTCCTAGATGTCGTCGCGCTCGACAAGCAAATCCAATTGCAGCGCCTCGCACCAATCATACAGCGATTGCAGCGAGGGCACGCAGTGCCCGTTCTCCCACTTGACCAGCGTGTAGTAGCCACAGCCGATCCTGGTCGCGAGATACTTGCGCGCGATGCCGCGCTCGGCGCGCACCGCCTTGAGCGTTGCCACGATCGGGAAGCAGCCGCGTGCATATTTCCGGTAGTGCATCAACCCTTCACGCTCAGCATCCGCGGATCGCAGGGCATCTTTCACCTCATGGCTTGGGCTCCAGGGCGCGGCGGGCGACCTCTTCTATCCAGAGGTCGCGCGGCCCTTCTGGTGGGCTCATTGCGTCATCACGGATGAGTTGCAGCGCCGCCCGCAGCCGCTCGATCTGGGCGAGCAGATCGTTGATGACATCGATATGATTGCTGTTCTCAAACCGCAGCCGCTCGATCTCCGGTTCGTGCGCGGTGGCTACCAGTTGCAACGCCGCTACATGCTCGCGCAGCCGCTCGATCTCGTCGGCGGCCTCGGTCATCATCACCCGGCGATTTTCGGGGTTATTGCGATTGCGCAGCCGTTCAACGATCCCCGCCTTCGCGGGGACATGGTCGTCGGTCATGGTGCACACCGTGGGTAGCCGATCGCCCACAATTCGGTGTCGTGCATGATCCAATAGCCGTCGAGCGGCAGATGCTGATACCCGCCGGTGCGGTCGATCCAGCTACGGATGTCCCCCGGCTGCTGCCAGTACATCAGCGCGGTCGCAGCCGACATGATCTCGTTAGTTGCCTTCGAGCGTACCGCATGGAACGCAAGAAACGCACCCTGCGCAATGCACAGGTTGTCCTTGCTGACGTAAGCTGTGATCAGCGTGCAGGCCGAATAGCAGGGGCCGCGTATTTCTACCTTGGACTTCCTGTTCCGGTAGGCGGCAAATCTCAGATTGTGCTCGGCCACCACCCCGCCTTGGCCGTACTTGATGATGACGATTTCGTCGGCGTCCGGCATCACCGAAGGCGCCCAGCCCCTATCGATCGCGGGGGATGTGGCAGGCGCCTGCGGCTGCTTGACGTGGGTGGATGACTGCCCGACTGCGGCCGGCCCGAAGACGACGGGAATGAACCCGATGGCGATGTAGATCGCCAGTGTGATGCCGCCCTTCACGGCGTGCCCTCGGCCTTGGCGTGCTCAAGAGCGTGATGCTTCACGCAAAGCCACCGCACCTCCAGCGGTCTTCCGTAGTCCGCGTGATGTGCTTGCGTCCTTTTCGCGCCGCAAACCTCACAGGGCAGTCGTTTAAGTGTTCCTGCAGCAATGCGCCTGTTTACGATCCATCTAGCCCTGTGCCGTGGAAGCAAATCCGGATCTTGTCGGTACTTGCGTTGCTGTTCAGCCTTGCGGGGGAGAACGCCGGGACGCTTCCTGTACTGTCTTTCGTATTCCCGATGATAATCACGGGACATTTGGCCAGAGACAGCCGGTCGGCCCTCGCTCTTGCGGCGCGCGCGCCATTCCTGATCGTATATCCGGCGACACGGTAGGCATCTGCCGCTCTTGCCGGTGGGGTTAAATGCAGCCCCGCACGCGATGCAAAGGGCCGTCATGACTGTTCCCCAGTCGCCTTGGCGATGGCGGCGCGCATCTCTTTGTAAATCTTGGCAAACCGCTTAGCGCTGGCATCGCTCAACAGGTCTTCCCGCTTTTTGGGCGGTGCCAACATCTGCTTGCATGCCGCCAATAGATCGGGCGCGGCCGCGATCAGGCGGGCGTTGGCTTCATCCTTGGTCACCGCTATTGGCGCATCGTTTGCGCTGATGCGCTGCTGGCCGTGCTTCTTGTCGTGGCTAACCGTCCACGGCCCCGGAGTTGGCCCGCTCACGACCGAGCCTCCAAGCCGCGTTTGATTGCCGCCGAATGCTTGATGCCACGCGATGTGCGGCCATGTGTTTCGCGATCTACCGCATTATCGGCTCGCGTACCCCAGGCAAGATTGGAGACATCATTGTTGAGTTTATTGCCGTCGATGTGACGCACCTCATGCGCAGCGCTAGGGCGTGGCCCTAAATACTCCCTCGCCACCAGTACATGAACGCAGATATGGACGCGCTTGCCATCGCGCAAAATGCGCACGCTTGGATAGCCGTGGGAGTTCAGACTTTGCCTCAAGGGGCGGCGGCCATACCCCCGCCAGTTTGAATTGGAGTAAACCAGACCGCCCTGCGTTACGTCATATCCCGGGGTGTGCTTGCTCATATCTCAGTCTCCCTGTCCTGGGAGACACTGTACAACACGGTGTTGGGTTGTCAACCGAATTGACAATTAACCCAACATGACGTTGAATTAATTCCCCATGGAGGACAGGGCATGGCCAGGAAACGCCGCAAGCCACGCAAAACCCGGTTGATCCGCGTTCGCGAAGACAAGCTCAAGAGCATGCTTCGCGAAGTGACCCGCGAAGCAGCCCAGGTTGGGTTGGCCACCGCAATCGAACATTGCAGTAACTTCTGGACCGTCAGCGATGGTTACAAAAAATACATCGACCATCAGATCGAGACACAGGCCGAGGCGCTCATAGCTGCGGTCAGGACCGTAATGCGCGACGAGTTGACCCGCGTAGTTCTTCCAGGCAAGCGCCGCAAGCCCAAGCCTTAAGTCGGATACCCGACGCACGCACGCAAATATTCGCGTGCAACAACCCCACGGGATGTTGACATTGCGCGGAACCAAAATATTCTGATGACGTTTCGGTAGTCACTGGATCGCGCTTACCGCACTCAGGTTGTCCGCCGTGTTGCGGGTGTCGATCCGGTCCAGCCAGGGGGTTACTGGCAAGGCGGTGCAAGCCCGCCACCCTTTCACATCAAGCGGACACTGTCTGTTCAAAATTGCACACCCGACACGAATAGGGCGGAAGCAGCCCGCCGGTACATCGGGGACCGGCAGGCCGCCCCGCAACCGCGGGAGGAGGACACCAACCGCGGATTGGCTCAGCTCGGTGGCAAGGTACACGACTGGAACGCTGGCAACTGTTTCACCCGCTGCTGCATCTGCACAAATTCACCGGCGATCTGGTACAACTCTAGCGCCGTCATGCTGGCCGGATGCTCGATCAGCAGATCCAGCCCGCAGCACGGCAACCCAAGACACAGATGCACCGTCACCTCACCGTCAGCCCCCACCTCGTAGCCGCGCAGCCGCGGGTAGTGGTGCTGGCGCAGGCTGTGCATCGGCAGATTGGTCATGTTGGAACTTTCAATTCACCAGCGCATAGTCATTCCATGGGATCCCCGCCTTCGCGGGGACAACCCCAAGGAGACAACCAGATGTACACCGTCAAGAAGATCGAAACCCCAGACCGCGGCGAGCTGTTCGCCGTTGTCAATGGTGACAGTGATACCGAAATCATCAGCCGCCACATGACCGAGGAAGAGGCCAAGGAAAGCTGCACCCTCCTCAACGGTGGCGAGGCCGCCGAGAAGAAACTCGCCGCGGCCGAGAAGAAGGCCGAGGAAGACGCCAAGAAGGTCGCCGAAGCCGACGCCAAGTCTCGCCCTGCCAAGGCCAAGGCGGAGGCACCCAAGGCCGAAGACAACCACAAGCCCCGTGCCCATGCGGCCAGGGCCAAGGCGCACGTCAGGCGCATGACGCCCAAGCCCACACGCCGGCACAAGTGACATGCACAGCTATCGCAAAGACGACAGCGGCGTCGGCTGGCAAGTCGGCTACCAAACCGACGAACCGCGGTTCTACCCGCTCGGCCCAGCCTTCGACAGCGAGTGTGAGGCTGCGGCCTATGCCAGTTTCCTCAACGGCGGCCGCTACTGCCCGGACGAGATCGCGCACATCTTCGCCGTCCCAGTCGACGAGGAAGCCGACGACGAGCCCGAGGACCACACCACCCCGCCCAGCAAGAGCCGGTTCTCGGACTACCCGCAGGAAGGCCTGCAGGCGCGCAAGTAGCATCCGCCGCCCCACACTGGACAGGGAGGGCGGCAGAGCTATTCCGCCGAGGCTAGAATTGAAACACGGCGGTCTAGCTTGGGTATCAGTTTAGCCGGCATGTGCTCGGGATGCCACCGGATCAGCGCCGCCAGCAGCGGATCCTCGTCATGCCAACCAACAGGTGGGCGGCCGTCATAGTCGTGATCGTGGTTGGGAAGATGCGCGGTCATGGCATACCCCGCGTTTTTTGGTGATTTGCGCGTCTCGATTATTAGTCTCAACTCGAATGATCTTCACATTGCCGGCCTCATACGCACCAGCATCACCATTTCGAGCCATGCACCATTGACCGCCATGGCGGCCTCGTTCTTCCAAATGCCCGCTGTCCTGCCAAATCTGCAACCATTCCCAATATGGCAAACGCCATGGAATGCCGCGATTGATTGCTCGGGTGCGCTGTTGGCTAAAACGCCGATATAGGGGGTTCATGTTTCATGAACCGGCGCAACAGCTTTTGACGATGCATTTCGGTACGCCCGTTTCCTGTGATTTGTCAACGGCCTCTCTAATCCGTAATGTATCGAGAGCGCAGTTAGTCCCAGCTTTAGCATAGGCAAATCCTCATACCGGCACGATCGATCAAGGATCACCACGGCATGAACCAGCGGCCCAGCTCCACAAATGGTTGAGGCCAGCGCATTTGCAGCTTCTAGGTAAATCCGCTTGCGGAGGTCACAGGCGCAGTATTTTCGCGAGGATGGGTCCGAGCACTCGGAACATGCCATGGCGCGCCCTTGGCCTTCCCCGGGCGTCCTAGGGGCATCCAGCGTGCTGACGTACCCCCGCCACATGCGGGCGTAAACGTAACCGGCGGTTTCCTCCGGCTCCGACACCTCGCCCCGGATCCGCATGCGGCCGAGCTCGCTCTCCGCCGCCGGGTCCAGTGCCTGCTCGCCCAGACCGCGCCGATGCGGCATCCGCGCAGCGATGGCCCGCGGGCTATCCATCGGATCGGCCGCTGTCCGCTTGAGGTGGCCGGACTTGTGCCGCGGCCCCGTCTTGCGGGGCCTGCCGCGTCGCCGCTTGCTCGCCATGCGCCTCACCCATCATTGCCGTGAAGGCCCGCTGGTACTGCAGCAGCGCCCACTCGATCCGCTCCAGCCGCACGATCATCCGTTCGAGCTGGGCGCGTGGGATCGTGACTGTCGGCTGCATCGGAGTTCGCCTCGGATTGTGCTTGTTTATAGTACCAATCGTCGATTTCTTTGAACACTGGCAATAGCTTGGCTGCGTAAGCCCGCGGTAGGTACCATGCGATGTTGCTTCGGTTCTCAGCCATTTGTGGGACAACCGTCTGTTGGTTTCAGATGCCTTTGCGTTTACCGTTGATGGCTTCGGAGACACGGCCGATGTTGGTGTTGAGCTTGCGGGCGATTTCGTTCATGGGCATTTCCTGCGCGCGCAGTCGGTGGATGATTTGGACCTGTTCGCGCGTGAGTGGTGGGAGTTTGGCGCGGGTCATGAATTCGGGTCGCTCGCGAACGAGCCGGCGCAGCGCAACCCGGATAGAACCGTGGACGAATTTGAGATCGTCGCTCTTGAGGGCTCTTTGCAGACAGGCGCGGGCGAAGGGGATGTCGCTCATGGGGTTTTAACCAACGGTTTATCGGGAATTGGCATCAGCGGATTGTCGGATTTGGTGCGAGGCGGGGAACGGTAATCGAGGCCGGGATCGGGGCTGGGGCCTTGGCGGGCTGGCGCTGGTTTGGCTTGGGGTGCTTCGCTTCCCTTACCATTAGAAAGCTTCTCTATGGGTAGTGTAGTTGTAGTATGGGGGTGCAAACTCGGTGCATTTGCATAGCTTTTGCTGTGCTTTTGCAAAGCCGCGTCCTTGCGTTTGCTAGAGATTTCGGCCGCCTTGGCAAGCTCATCAAGCACTCTATGATGGGACCAAAAATTTGGGTCCATGGTGGTGTGGAAAAATGGCTCCAATTGCTTCCAGACTTTTGGCCACTGATGGTTGCCGATCCGGGCGATCCTCTGGGCGCGATCGAAGGGTATTTTCCCGTCATGCTCCCAGGCGTGCGCGATTAATAGAAAATAGGCACCGACCTCCTGCGCCGATAAATCCATCGTGTTAGCGAGGAAGTCGCCCCAGAATACCGGCATGAATTGGTATTTCATCGGCCCGTGTCCGCTCAGGCTGGAGGGGTGGAGAGATTTCGCGTGCTTGTGTGCAGCGCAGGCCGTAGCGTCGGAGCGCGAGCTTGAGCAGAGCCCGGATGGCGAGATAGGGATCCGACGCGCCCGGCTTGGCGACCAGCACCAGGGTAAATATTCGGGACTGATCGCCAGAGCTGGTCATGACGTCACGCACTGTTGCGGCGCTGCGCCGAGGTCAGCGGCACAACATTGACTTGTTGCCACGAAACAAGATCACTGGTCCCGAATGGGCCACCCTTTTCGGGCCGGAAATCACCAAGACCGATTTGCTGGAGACCTTCGGTCATCAGCCGGCGAACGATGTCCTCGCCCAAAATCTCGTCGTTGATGCGCAGATTGACCTTGAACGCCCACTCGTTGAGCCGAGCCCGGTGCCGCATGATCCGGCCCTTGGTCGCCGGGATGGTGACCGGTCGGCTATCGACCTCGAAATCGGTGATGGGTGTCTTGCGATCGTTGAGATACAAGCCACACAGATCATCAAGCACGATCGTTGCGGCCGGCACCAAATATTTGATCGATTTTCGTGATCCCCTGGCTTTATGGGCGCCGCCGGCCTCACGCAGCATGCGGCTGACCGCCCCGCCTGGGAGTGCGATCTGCCTGCTTGGTAGCCGATAGAGGGCCCGCTCGCAGATATCGCGGGGGTCTTTCCTCTCGGACACCGTGTTGGTTCGGGTGCCGTCGCCGCTGAGTGCTTCCTCAGTCGCCCGATGGATCAGCATAGGAGTCACACCTTGACCCCACGCCTCAACCAAAACGAAGCTCATTTCGCCGTCCTCCTCAATTGAGCAGCGCGGGATACGCCGCCCCAAGCCTTGCCATGCCTTGCCTCGCCAAGCCGCGCCATGCCATGCCTCGCCCGGCCTCGGCTCGCCGCGCCCCGCCCCGCCGCGTTTATTTGATCTGGCCCAATACGCGCTCCAGATCGCCAACCCGGCGGCGATGCCGGGCTAGAACCTTCTCCACGATCCGCGCCATGTCGGCGCGGTACTGCTCGGCGCAGGCCAGCAGTTCACGCTCATCCTGACCGCCGGCATTGCCTAGCTCGCGACCAACATCGGCGAGCAGTTGGGCGGCGTGCTCCACCCGACTCATAAAGTCTGCGAGCGGTGCATCCGCTGCAGCTGCGGCCACCGCTTTGAGTTGCTGTTGCTCAAGCGGCTGGATCGTGCTGCCGTTGCCGTTCGTGCTCATGCTCGCCCTCCTCTAGTGTTTGCGCCAAGTCGATGACATCGCGCGCCACCGCGCGTACCGGCATGTTGAATTGGTACGCCAGCATTCGCGTCATCCGCCAAGCCGATACCGCCTGCACCGAGCGCGGTGGCCAATGCTTGCCGTCGTTGCCGCGGAGGATGAAAAACAGACCGGCGTCGTAGGCGGGGATGCCGGATTTGGTTTTCATTCGCGCTGCACCTTGCCGTTCACCGGCTTCGGGCGTGGCGGGCGCTTGATCCGTTTGCGCATGGCAACAAGCTGGCCGAACAGGACCGGCGGCGCATCGCGCTCCAACTCGATCAGCATCGGCGCCAATACGTAGTACGAGCTGGCGGGCAGACCCCGCCTGCGCCAGTTGCTGACAAGCCGTTCGTCAACGCCGAATAGCTCGGCCACTTTGGAGGGGCCGCCGAGCGCGTCGATAGATGTTCGAGCGAACCGTTTGCGGATTTCGTCGGGCATGCTATGGCATACCCAACATCTCGTTTAATTGTCAATACTCGACAAGGCCTAGGTCACTGGCAATCTGGAGGTAGTGGACTCCCGTCGCTATGTTGGGTACTACCAGCGGTCATGGCTCACCAGCCGACAGACCCCACATCTATTGCCGAGATCGGCCGCCGGCTGGAACTTACGCGCCGGGCGCTGGGGCTAACCCAGGTCATGATGGGAAGGCTGATAGGGGCGGTCAGCAACGGGCAAGCGTGGCATAATTACGAGGGCGGCAAGCGTCGCATCTCGATCGATCACGCGCTCGCCTTGAGCCAGAACCTGGCGCTACCGCTCGATTGGATTTACCAGGGGCGGGTGGTCAATCTGCCCCCGGAATTGCGTGAGAAAATCCAACATCTTATGGCGGAAGCCCCGCCGCAGACCCTTACGCGTCGTCTACGGCGTGCAGGAAATGAACCCCCGGCGGAATTGCCTGCTCGTCGTACTTCCACTCGACCAGGCGGCGCATCGCGGAAATAACCGCATGGGATCGTCGCGCGCTGTGAGGCAGTTGCAATACTAACTGCATGGCCAAGTTGACATCGTCTGCGGCCGTCGGCGCGTCGTAGTCTTCTGGGCGCATTGCCTGTCCCATCAACTATCCCCTTTTTACGCTGTGGATAATGGGCGGCGCACGGTAGCCCGTGCAGCCGACACGTTCAACGTGACAAAAAATATTACATGCCGTTGGGGACGGCTTGCTTACAAATTATTTTCAACAGCGGGTTTAGAACCGCTTGACACTCAACATAATGTTGGGTTAGTCTCCGTTGCATTGGAGCAATGGAGAACGACATGACCAAGACAGGATGGAATACCGGAGCGACCCCAGAAAAAGCGAAAGAGGTCGTCGATCGGCACACCCGGCGCCGCCCACTCGCATATTCCCATTCGTTCGATGGCAAGCAGTGGATTGTGACCGAGGAGTTCGTCAGCGGTTACACGGTTATCGGCGAATTCACCACCCAGGCTGACGCCCAAAATTACATCGAAACCATTAGCAACGGGGGCCGTCGATGACCCCCAAACAACATTTCCGCCGCCTGCAACTCCGTCTCGAGATCGCCGAGTTCGGAATGGGCATGCCGTTGGACCGCGAACGCGTGAAGGAGTTGCGCGAGCAGGTCGAGCAGGCCCGCAAGGACGCCGAGTTGGACGCCATGACATCGGACGGGGTGGAGTGATGGTCAGGGCCGCCATACTTGCTCTGATCATTGGCACCGCGCCGTGTCAGGCCGCAACTGTCACTATGGATATCAGCAACCTTGCGGGGTTCACGTATCTCGGCGCCGGTGGCACCAGTGGCAATGGTGTCTTGTCGATCAGCCCGAAATACTTCTTTGACCCCGGCACGACCGTGGATTTTGGCACCGCTACGCTCTACGGCGATCCGATCGATACCCGTTATGGATGCAGCCCAAGCCCTTGCTTCGGACTCACGGGTGCAATGCAAGTGTACTGGCTCACCGATGGCGTGGGCGGATTTCCTCCAGGCACGCTTGGCCTTGGTATTGGCCTTTGTCCCCCTGTGTCGGGGACTGAGTGGTGTGCGCCTACTATCGCGCATGTGTTGCTTACCGTTCCATCTGACAGCGACGGTGTACAGCTTGCGTTCCAAGGCAGGCTTCGCATCGATCCGCCCGCACAAGTGCCGCTGCCCGCCGGCTGGCTACTGTTCGTCACAGGCTTGGGCGTTACATCGCTATTCAGGAGAACACAGCAATGACCGCCTACGCCTCCGACGCCCTCGCCATCGTGGCCTTGGCCTTGTTCATGGCCTCTGTCTTCATGCTGTGCGCGGTGCTCGCATGAAAACATCCGAGCAAATTAGCGAGTTGGCCGCCGCCTTGGCCCAGGCCCAGGGCATGATGGAAAATGCCGTCATGAACCGGATTAATCCGCACTTTAAATCAAAGTATGCCGATCTGGCCGCCATCTTCGACGCCGCGCGCAAGCCGTTGTCCGCGAACGGCCTCGCCATCGCTCAGACAATAGATAACGGTGTGCTGCATACGCGGCTGCTGCACACGTCCGGCCAGTGGATTGCCAGCGAGCACCCGCTGCCGATGTCCGGGCGACCGCAGGAGATTGGCTCGGCCCTCACCTACGCCCGCCGCTATTCGCTCTCTGCCCTGATCGGCATTGCCGCCGATGAGGATGACGACGCAAACGCGGCGCAGAAAACAAACGGTGACGCCGGCAAATCGGTCAGCGGCGAACAAATCGTAGAATTGTCCGCGCTACTTGATGACGATCCCGACCGTATTGCCAAGTTTTGCACCTTACAACGGATCGACGGGCTCGGTGACATGCCGGCACATCGCTTCGATGAGGCCACGAAGTATATCAAAAAGGTCAATGACAAGATAAAGGCCAAGGACAATGCAGCAGGGTAGCCAAGAATGGAAACAAGCCCGCTGCGGGCGGGTGACGGCTTCGCGCGTGCATGACATCGTGGCCGTCACCCGCTCTGGTGGTTACACGTCGGGCCGGAAAAATTATCTCGCAGAGTTGGTTACCGAAAGGCTGACCGGCCAGCCGGCGCCGTCGTATCAGAGCGCCGCCATGGCCTATGGCATCGAGTGCGAACCGGAGGCCCGCTTCGCCTATGCGCTCGCCATGGGCGTCGAGGTCGAGGAGGTCGGCTTCGTACCTCACCCCACAATCGAAATGGCCGGCTGTTCGCCCGATGGATTGCTGCGGACCAATGGCTTACTTGAGATCAAGTGCCCGAACAGCGCCACGCACATTGAAACGCTGCTCGGCGCCAAACTTGATCCGGCCTACCTTGATCAGATGCAATTTCAAATGGCCTGCACCGGCCGGCAATGGTGCGATTTTGTGTCGTTCGACAAGCGACTACCGCCGGCCATGCAAATGCACGTCCAGCATATAGAGCGCGACGACAAGCATATTGCCAAGCTCGACATTGAGGTGGAGCAATTCCTCATCGACCTCGACGCCACCGTTGACCTGCTCCGCAAGCGCTACATGCAGGAGGCGGCATGAGCCGCGCGCTGCTGCGCATCGATGGCCCCGTCAGCCGCGCCCGCGCGGCCAACCTGCTCGCCCGCGTGCCAGAGGGCACCCGCGTCGAGTTCAAAGGCGCGCGCCGCACACTGCCGCAGAATGACAAGATGTGGGCGATGCTCAGTGAGATCGCGCGCCAGAAAACCCACTGCGGCCGGCGCTACACCGCTGACAACTGGAAATCGATCTTCATGCACGCCATGGGCCGGGAAACGGTCTTCGTGCCATCGCTCGACGGCGAAACATTCTTTCCGATCGGCTGGCGATCGAGCGACCTGTCCAAGGAAGAAATGTCCGAGCTGATCGAATTCATCGCCGCATGGGGTGCGCAGAACGGCGTCGTGTTCCTGGATGAAGCGTGGGAACATCCAGCATGAAAGCACAAATGAAAAACCTTCCGCCGGCGCTGTGGAGCGACGTAACCAACGAGGAAATGCACTACCTCTGCACAACGTCATTCCTGCCGCCGCGGCTAAAGCTCAAATACTATCGGCTGATTGACATCCAGAACCCGCCACCTGGGCCAATCGAAGTGTTCATGCAAAAGGCCGATCTAGACCGCATGATAGCGGAGACTAAAAAGAAATGAGCCGGGTTGAATTCACCCTCGCCACCAAACTGGCCGCACTGCGCCGCAGCGGTGGACGCTGCGAGGCGGTGGACGCCACCGGCAAGCGATGCAATTTTATTTTTAAGAGAACGCCGGGCGAATATGAAATTGATCATGTCAATCCGGCCGCATTCTGCGACGGTGACGTGTCGATCGGCAACGCGGCTGTGCTGTGCTGCTCATGTCATGCCAAAAAGACCAAGCAGGACATCTCGCTGATCGCGAAAAGCAACCGCATCACCAGGAAGGAATTCGGCTTATCCAAAAGCGGCAGCATCCGCACATGGAGATCACGTTGACCAGTTCACCGGCAGTTTCAGCACCCCTGACCGGCCGGTGGAGGCGTCGCCCCGTTCCATTGCTCCAACAATGCGCGGGGCGGCGCTCTTTTCCATGGCGTGGTGGAGCGCGGCATGGCGAGGCGGGGCGCGGTGCGGCCCGGCAGGGCGAGGCAAGGCAAGGGGCGGCGTCGTAATATGAGGCCCCGCATGACCGAGCGTCTCGCCTACCGCGTCCCCGAGGTCTGCGCCATGCTGGGCATCAGCCGCGCGACGCTGTATCGGCGCGTGAAGAGCGGCGATCTCACCATTCACAAACTCGGATCGATCTCGTTGATCAAGCGGGGGGATGTAGAGTTACTGCTACGGAAACCTGTCCATGTTCTTGTCCATGTTTCTGCGCGCGCTGGAACGCGATAGACAGGAAAGGATAAGACGGCCTTCTGCGACATCAATGGTCTGAAAACATTGATGAAAATTGAAACGGTGTGAGACGGCATGACACTTGCAGAAACACCACTGTGGCCCACTGAGTTTCCGCCACGGCTCATTGATATCATTGAGCTATCGTCGCGCGTGGTAGCCTTATCCATGTTCCCGTCCATGCTCGAACGGGCACAGCCATGATGCCGCGCTGGGCCATGCCCTTAGCCTGGATACTGTTCATGGTGGCGTGCGGGACGGTGCTGGCGATCGTCCTCACCGGCTGCCAGATGCCAATGCGATGACCGGAGACGCGGTGGTGCTGCTGACCGCGATCGGCGTGCTGCTGCTGGCCCTGATGGGCGCGGCGCTGGTTAGCTGGTGGGTGTGGCAGGGCGGTAGAGATCCATGAATTGTCGGCTAGGCCCAAACACCCGTTAGACCTGGCTGACAGGCCCCGTTGGTGGTGGACCCACTTCCACCGGCGGGGCCACTAAACCACCAGCCGCCATGACACCCGGCCCATACCCTCGATCCCGAGTGAGCGGGCCAGCGACGGCGACAGATCAATGCCGGCGGGGTTGCTCGGCACCCGTCCTTTCTGCGGGCCGGACGGGATCGGCGTCTTACTGGCATAGCATTGCTCGGCGATCGGCCGCGTGCCCTTGTCCCAATAGGGATCGTCGGTCATCCACGGCCCCACGTCCTCGATGGTCGCGGAGAAAATCTCGCCGTCCTCGTTCATCACCTCAACATCCGGCCGGGCGCCCTCGAACCGATCCGGCAGCGCCACGAATGGCTCGCTGTCATTGAGTTGCCCGCCATAGGCCGACTGCTCGCCCTCATACGAGCCAAACACCGTCGCGGTGATATCGTGGATCCAGCCTCCCGTCGGTGGCGGCGGCGGTCCTTCCTCGTCCAGCAGCGCCGCCCAGGTCTGCTCCCCTACCACCCCGTCGGCTTCCAATCCCTCCGACCGCTGGAATTCTTTGACCAAGGCTTCGGTGGTTGAGCCGAAATCGCCATCAATCCATTTCGGGAGAATTGTTTGTAAATAAACCACGTCAGGGCCGCGCGAACCCTTACGCAGAACTGGCTTACTCGCTGACGGCGGCTCAATCGGCGGCGGAATGCCGCCCTCACGGGGCCAGACCAGCGCGACCACATTGGACTTAGGAAACGCCGCAAGGCCGATCGCATCGGATTGATTGCCCCCGCGCAGCATGTAGTTGCTGCCTGATGTGCTCTCGTAGGTCGCCACATGGCCGCCGCCGCTGCGGGTCAATATCACCACGCAGCCGAGCCGCGGCAGTTTGATTTCGGTATATTCCGGATCGTCGGCCCAGCTCTTGGCCCACAGGAACTTGTCGGTGTCGGTGTCGCCGAATGGGGGCCGGATGCCGGCCTTGGCCATGCAATAGGCCACCGTCAGCCCGCACCATGGGATGGCGTCGGAATTGTACTGGTCGCAATAGGATTTCATGTCGGGGAAAATGCGCGCGATCTCGTCGGCCATGGCCAGAATGCGCGGCTCGTCGGCCACGCCCGGGAGCTCGGCCAGCCCCGATATGCTCCGCATGGTCAGGAGCCAATCGGGGGCCTCGCTCATTTCAAATCATCCTCGGTTGGAGGGTCGCGGGCGTCAATTCCTGCCATGACATCGATGAAAATCTTTTGCGCATTCCGATGCCCGCGCTGCGCACGTTCCTGGCTTGCCGCATTGGTGTCGGTCATCCAGTTCTGGAATAGCAGCGACACTCGGTTGCGATAGGCCGCCTCGACGCCCTGCCGATCGAGCCGGGTCAGCTTACGGTCGTAGACCGAGTGTTGTAGCGGCGGAACACCTTCCCCGCTGGCCTCGCGCTCGAGCTGCCCGAGCACGAGCAAGGTGATGGCCACGGTGGTGAAGGCGACAACAATGCCGACAAACCGCTGCTGATCCACCTAGTGCCGCCAAGACGGAAACCGCACGCTGCCACCGCCCGCAAGAACCGAGATCAGCGCGATCAGCGCCAATAGCAACACGATGACCCAAACGCCTTTTTTGACCTGATCGGGGATGGGATAGATAAAGCTCTCGATCACCCAAATGGCCAGAAAGATTACACCAGCCAGCACAATCAGGCCGATCAGGAACCACAGCACGCCAATTGCCATTTCCACCATTATCGCCTCCCTTGCCGTCGCATTCGCGCGGCAGCGGCGTCGAAGCCGCCAAGCTCATCCCGACGGTCCTCGATGTTTGTGCTCATGGGGCCGTTAGCCAGAAAGGCGTCAACACCGGCCGGGTTGACCCACCTGAAATCAGGATATCCCTGAGCCCCATTAATCGAGGCCATCAGGTTGTCCATCTGCTCGCCCTGGCGGAACGGCAGTTGCGGCCCGGCGAATTGCGGGCGGTCAAAAGGGCGAGGAGATGGTTCCTCCGGTCCCTGCGGCGAAAGCAACCCAAGCAACGATGCAGAGCTAGCCTCTGGAATAGCCGTCCGCTGTGCAAGCGGCGCGCGGGCGCGGATCATGGCGTTGAGCCGGGCGGCTTGGGCCGCAGTCATGCGGTTAGCCGCGCCAAGGGCGCCCATTCCAGCGAGCGGTAATGCCAGATAACGTGGATCGTCGAGCGCATAAGCCAGGCCGCCCCCGGCAGAGGTCGCCGCAAGTTGCCCGAGCCCACCACCACCGCCGCCAAATTTTCCGATCCGGCGTAAGAGGTTTTCCGCAGCGGTGCCGCGGACGATCTTCTCCATTGCCGCCAATTCTTGCGCAGTGTAGCCACGCATCAGCTTAGGCGAGAGCAGCACGTCCGCCATGCGGGCGCGGATGGTGTTGCCGGTGTTCTGGCCGGAATTGGCCGACGCTGACCGCAATTCCGCGCGCATCAACTTGCGATCGATTTCCAGCGCCCGCTCGGCGGCGGCGTAATTCCGATTGGCTTCACGCAGCAAGGCGGCGGCCTGCTTAGGATCACCCTTGAGTGTTGCGCCCTCCGGCAGATTGGCCAGGAAGTCGTCAAGGTCATGCTTGGCCGACATGGCAGCAAGCCGCTCGCTGCGATCAGCAGAGCCGGCGGCATTGCCGAGCGTTTTGCGTAAACTCTGGAAATTCTGCACCGTCATCACGGCTTCGGGCGGGGCACCTTCCAGCTTGCCGAGAATGCCCCACGTTTTCGGCGCTACGTTCTCGTCGAGTCCGCTTTCTGTCAGCGAGTTTTTCAGCCGCGTGGCCATGTCCTCTGCGGCCTTGGGGCTGATCTCCACGCCGCTCTCGCGGGCCGCTTGATACCCGCGGCCCGCTGCGGCCTTGATTTCGGCCGCAGTCGGAACGGCTGCCTGTGCTGCCGCGCGCTCGGCCTG
>Ga0207650_10001394_pt1 | contig 17445 bp, 16 predicted proteins | sample KBSS63metaG_FD_184325 | JGI IMG/M metagenome (GOLD analysis project Ga0207650, IMG submission 184325) | Switchgrass rhizosphere microbial communities from Kellogg Biological Station, Michigan, USA - KBS S6-3 metaG (SPAdes) (version 2) | ecosystem: Host-associated > Plants > Roots > Rhizosphere...
GGCGATATCCGCCATGCCCATCGGGGCACCGGGATGGCCGCTGTTGGCTTTTTGCACGGCATCCATGCTGAGGGCACGAATGGCGTTGGCACGCTCACGACGGCTGGGCATCGCTGATCTCCTGGGGTTTGCTGAAAAGAAACGGAAAAAAGGACCGGCATTTTCCCTCAGCCACCGCCTGCGGGCAATGACAGATAGTCACTTGTGGGTGTTTTTCCTGTGCTTTGGGCGGCATTCGCTTGCAGAAACCGTTAACCGGTTCGTCTAAAGGTTATAGCGGCTGCTTATAACCGCCACTTATCGATCAATATCAAAACTTTTTGATATTGGCCTTGCGAGGACTCCCACCCGTCTCTAGACTGCTGGCCTTATGAACCTACCCATGCCCTCCCTGCGTCCTGACGACGGCGATGAACTGGCAGCCTTATGCAAGGCCGCTGGCGACCCGTTGCGTTTGAACGTATTGCGCGCACTGGCCAACGATTCCTTCGGCGTATTGGAACTGGCGCAGATCTTCGCCATCGGCCAATCCGGCATGAGTCATCACTTGAAGGTGCTGGCCCAGGCCGACCTGGTGGCTACCCGCCGCGAAGGCAATGCGATTTTCTACCGTCGCGCCCTGCCTCACACCGAGTTGCTTGGCGGCAAGCTGCACGCCGCGCTGCTCGAAGAGGTGGACAACCTGGGCCTGCCGGGCGATGTGCAGTCGCGCATCGGCCAAGTCCATGGGCAACGCGCCGCCGCGAGCCAGGACTTTTTCGCACGGGTCGCCGAGAAATTTCGCGCCCAACAGGACTTGATCGCCGGTTTGCCGCAATACCGCGACAGCGTACTGGCGCTGCTCGACAAGCTGAGCTTCAGTGAGGAGGCCACCGCGCTGGAGGTCGGCCCAGGCGACGGCGGTTTCTTACCGGACCTGGCGCGGCGCTTCCAGCAGGTCACCGCGCTGGACAACAGCCCGGCGATGCTCGAACTGGCGCGCCAGCTGTGCGAACGCGAAGCGCTGGGCAATGTCAGCCTGCAGCTGGCGGACGCATTGAATAGCACGGCGTTAAAGGCCGACTGCGTGGTGTTGAATATGGTCTTGCACCATTTCGCCGCCCCCGCCGACGCCCTCAAGCAAATGGCCGGGCTGCTGCACCCCGGCGGTAGCCTGCTGGTGACAGATTTATGCAGCCACAACCAGAATTGGGCCAGGGAGGCCTGCGGTGATCTATGGTTGGGTTTTGAACAGGACGATCTGGCCCGTTGGGCCACCGCTGCGGGACTCGTTCCCGGGGAAAGCCTCTATGTAGGTTTACGTAATGGTTTCCAGATCCAGGTCCGCCATTTTCAGCGGCCGGCTGGCGACACTCACCATCGGTAAATATCAGGAAAACATCGAGATGAGCGAATACTCCCTTTTCACCTCCGAGTCCGTGTCTGAAGGGCATCCGGACAAAATCGCCGACCAGATTTCTGACGCGGTGCTGGACGCCATCATTGCTGAAGACAAGTTCGCCCGTGTGGCGTGCGAGACTCTGGTGAAAACCGGTGTAGCGATCATCGCTGGCGAAGTGACCACCACCGCCTGGGTCGACCTGGAGCAGATCGTCCGTGACGTGATCACCGACATCGGCTACACCAGCTCCGACGTCGGTTTCGACGGCGCGACCTGCGGCGTGATGAACATCATCGGCAAGCAGTCCCCAGACATCAACCAAGGCGTCGACCGTGCCAAGCCGGAAGACCAGGGCGCCGGCGACCAGGGCCTGATGTTCGGCTACGCCAGCAACGAAACCGACGTGCTGATGCCTGCACCGATCACCTTCTCGCACCAACTGGTGCAACGTCAGGCCGAAGCGCGTAAGTCCGGCCTGCTGCCGTGGTTGCGCCCGGACGCCAAGTCCCAGGTCACCTGCCGTTACGAAGGCGGCAAAGTCGTGGGTATCGACGCCGTTGTATTGTCGACCCAGCACAACCCGGACGTGTCCTACGCCGACCTGCGTGAAGGCGTGATGGAGCTGATCGTCAAGCACGTGCTGCCGGCCGAGCTGCTGAGCAAGGACACCCAGTTCCACATCAACCCGACTGGCCAGTTCATCATCGGTGGCCCGGTAGGCGATTGCGGCCTGACCGGTCGCAAGATCATCGTCGACAGCTACGGCGGCATGGCCCGTCACGGCGGTGGCGCGTTCTCGGGTAAAGATCCTTCCAAGGTTGACCGTTCCGCCGCTTACGCCGGTCGTTACGTGGCCAAGAACATCGTCGCCGCCGGCCTGGCCGAGCGTTGCGAGATCCAGGTGTCCTACGCTATCGGTGTGGCCCAGCCTACGTCGATCTCGCTGAATACCTTCGGCACCGGCAAGATCAGCGATGACAAGATCGTCAAGCTGGTGCGTGAGATCTTCGACCTGCGCCCTTACGCGATCACCACCATGCTCGACCTGCTGCACCCGATGTACCAGGAAACCGCAGCCTACGGCCACTTCGGTCGTACCCCTGCGCAGAAGACGGTCGGCGACGACACCTTCACCACCTTCACCTGGGAAAAAACCGACCGCGCCAACGACCTGCGGATTGCCGCCGGCCTGTAATCGCTCTCGGTACACAAAAGCCCCGCCGGGTTCGCCCGGCGGGGCTTTTTATTGCGCAATCATTTGCGCGATGGCCTTCACGTTTTTTGGATCCAAACCTTGCAGGCTCAATGATGGCCCTCTAGAATCCGCGCCCTCTCGGGCCCGTCACCTTATTTGGATATTGCCCTGCGCCAGCCCGGGACTCATCAGCGCGCAGGCAATCGAACATTGAGGTTTTCCATGCGCATCTCCACGCTCGCCCCTGCCGCCCTCCTGCTCAGCCTGTTTGCCCTGCCGGCAAACGCCGCCGACCTGAGCGCACTGAGTGGTGCCCTGAGCTCCCAACTGGGCGGCGGCAACTCCGGCGACTGCCAGAAGCAAGCCAACGACCTGCAAGCCAAGATCGATGCAGCCGAGGCCCAGAAGGACAGCTTGAAAGTGAAAGCCTTCAAAGCGGCGCAGGACCAGATCAACAAAGGTTGTAACAAACTCACTGAGGCCCAGGCCAAAGCCGACGCCAAGCAGCAAACCCAAGAGGCCAAGGCCGATAAGCCCGACGCGGTGAAAGCACTGGGCGGCCTGTTCAAGTAAATAGAAACACCCCGTAAAGAGCCCCGCACTGCCGGGGCTTTTTTGTGGCCGCGTGGATCATTTAGGCTGGGCACCCTTTCCGAGCAAGGATGCTCATGATGCACTTACTGTTTGCCCTTTTACTCAGCGCCCTACCCTGCTGGGTGTGGGCCCAAGCGTGCTCCGATGAAGCCCGAGCACACGTCAGTACCCTGGCCGAACAGATACGCCAATGGGATGACAGTTACCACCGGCTTGGCCAGTCCCCGGTGAGCGACGAACTCTACGACCAGGCGCGCCAGCGCCTGGCTCAGTGGCATCAGTGCTTCCCCGCCCCCACCGCCACACCCAACAACCCACTGGCGAGTTCACGTGGCGCCCAGCCTCACCCCGTTGCGCATACAGGCCTGGAGAAACTGCTGGACGAACACGCAGTCGACGCCTGGCTGGGCACACGAAAGGATGTCTGGATTCAACCCAAGGTGGACGGAGTGGCGGTAACCCTGGTGTATCAACAGGGTCGCCTGCGCCAAGTCATCAGCCGAGGCGATGGTGTCATGGGCCACGACTGGTCTGCCTCCGCGCGCAAAATCCCCGGCATTGTCCAGCAGTTGCCCGACCCCATCGACGTGGTGCTGCAAGGCGAACTCTATTGGCGCCTCGACGACCATGTGCAATCGGCAAGCGGCGGTCTCAATGCCCGCAGCAAGGTGGCCGGGTTGATGAACCGCAAACACTTGGGCGACACCGATGCCGCCGGTATTGGCCTGTTCGTCTGGGCTTGGCCACAAGGGCCGGCAGCCTTTACCGAGCGCCTTTCCACACTGAAACGTTGGGGGTTCACTGACACCCAGCGCTTCAGCCAGCCCATCCGGAACATCAGCGAAGCCGCGCACTGGCGCGCCTATTGGTACGGTAATCCACTGCCTTTCGCCAGCGATGGGGTGGTGCTGCACCAGGCCCAGCACGCCCCCGCCGAGCGTTGGCAGGTCAGTACCCCCTACTGGGCGGCCGCCTGGAAGTACCCGACGACCAAGGCCCTGGCGCTGGTGCGCGACGTGCAATTCAAGATCGGCCGTACCGGGCGCATCACACCCATGCTGGAATTGGAACCGGTGCGCTTGGATGACCGGCAGATCAGCCGGGTGAGCGCCGGCTCATTGAAGCGCTGGCAATCGCTGGATATCCGCCCTGGCGACCACGTCTCCATCAGCCTGGCGGGCCAGGTGATCCCTCGGCTGGATGAGGTCATCCTGCGCAGCAGCACAAGGGCGGACTTGCCCGTGCCCAATCCGGGGAAATTCCATGCCTTGAGTTGCTGGCAACTGGACCCCGGTTGCGAGGAGCAGTTGCTGGCGCGCCTTTCCTGGCTGAGCGGCAACCAGGGCCTCGCCTTGCCACACATAGGCCGCGAGACCTGGAACGTATTGATCCAGGCCGGTCTAATCGCAGGCTTTCTCGATTGGTTAACCCTGGATACGGCAGAGCTTGCTAACATTGATGGCTTCGGTGATCGCACCCGTGCGCGCGTGGTCGACAGCTTCCACAGCGCGCGGCAACGGCCCTTCGCACAATGGCTCAAGGCCTTGGGTGTACCGCCTGCGGCACGTAATAACCTGGAGGGCGACTGGCAGACGCTGGTCGCCAGAGACACCCAGGCCTGGCTGGCCATCGATGGCATCGGCCCGGGCCGCGCAGCGCAACTGAGCGCTTTTTTTCGCGACCCGCACGTACAGGCCTTGGCTGAAACATTACGCGTGGCGGGGATAGACGGTTTTTGAACCCGCTGTCCGCGCCATCAGATTGCGACTTTGGAGCCCCACATGAAATTTCTAGCCCCCTTTGCCTTGCTGACCGTCGCAAGCTTCATGGCCACGCCGCTGCTGGCCGCCGAAGAAGCCCCTCAGCTCACCGGCTGCGCGGCCAAGCGCCAAGCCATCAGCACCCAGATCGAACAAGCCAAGGTCCACGGCAACAGCGAACAACAAGCCGGCCTGGAAAAAGCCCTGAGCGAAGTCACTGCCAACTGCACCGACGCCTCCCTGAGGAAAGAGCGGGAAAACAAGGTGCTCGACGCCAAGCATGAAGTCAGCCGCCGTCAGGCCGACCTCGACAAGGCCATGAAAAAAGGCGACGCGGACAAGATCAACAAGCGTAAGGACAAACTCGCCGAGTCCCGCAAGGAACTGCAGGACGCCGTGGAAGAACTCGACCAGTAAAACCAGTCAGTGGTCCCGGAACTGTTTATGGCAGGCGCTGCAGGCATCTTCGACTTTCTGCACCGCAGGCCCCAGGTTGCTGGCCTTGTAAGGCTGCACTTGGCTGGCGGTCACCAATTCACCGGTGGCCGCTTCAAGGTTGCGGGCCAGTTGCTGGAATTGCGCCTGTTTCTGCCAGACATCGTCCTTGGCGCTGGTGTGATCCTCTTCACGCACGCTCGGAAAATGTTTCCATGGTTCATGGGACAACGCGTCCAGCTTGACCGCACCGTCGGCGAATTTCGCGCCGTCGAACGGGATGCGCCCGCGCAGCATGCCGCCCAGGTCTTCGCCGGTCTTGAGCATCTGCTTGAAGATCGCCTTGCGCTGGCCCAGCGGCGAATTCGGATCAACGCCGCCACAGGCGGACAACGTCAGGCAGGCCAGCAGTACAACGGTCAGTCGTTTAAAAGTCATGGTGGCTTCGAGGTCACGGAAAACGGCGGCCAGTATCCTCGCCCCGCCCGCAAAGACCAATAGCCCTATTATTAATAAGGGTTGCCCAACAGCGCTGCTACGCGGGCAATCGCTTCAGGAAGTGTTTGTATGAATGTCAGCTTGAAACCCTGGAGCCGCCGCCTGGCGTGGGCTCTGCCGATGATCGCACTGCTGGCCGGCTGCGACGCGGGCAAAGAAACAGCCAAAGATGAAACTTCCAAACCCCACGCCGTCGCCACCTATGTGAGCGCACCGTGGGAAGCCTTGCCGACGGTATCCGACAGCGATCTGCTGGCCGGTTTTGAATCCTGGCGCAGCGCCTGCCAACGGCTCAAGGCCGACCCGGTGTGGGGCGCGACCTGTGCGGCAGCCGCCACAGTGCCGAGCAATGCCGTGGCGGTGCGCGGATTCCTCAAGGAGCGCCTGGATGTGTTCGGCCTGCGCTCGGCCGACAACACCCCGAACGGCTTGATCACCGGCTACTACGAACCGGTCTACCCCGGCAGCCTGACCAAGACCGCCAAGGCCAACGTGCCGGTGTACGGCGTGCCGGACGACCTGATCATCGTCAACCTGGAAAGCATCTACCCCGAGCTCAAGGGCAAGCGCCTGCGCGGTCGCCTGGAAGGTCGCGTGCTCAAGCCCTACGACGACGCCAGCGCCATCAACGGCCAGGGCTCCACGGCCAAGCCGATCGCCTGGCTGACGAACCCGATGGACCTGCAATTCCTGCAAATCCAGGGCTCGGGCCGCATTCAACTGGCCGGTGGGCGCCAACTGCGCGTCGGTTATGGCGACCAGAACGGCTACCCCTACCGCCCGATCGGTCGCTGGCTGGTGGAACAAGGCGAGCTGAAGAAGGAAGACGTGACCATGGGCGCCATCAGCGCTTGGGCCAAGGCGCATCCGCAGCGTATTCCGGAGCTGCTGGCGAGCAACCCAAGCTATGTGTTTTTCAGCGCACGGCCCGACAGCAATGAAGGCCCGCGCGGTTCCTTGAACGTACCGTTGACCGCCGGCTACAGCGTCGCGGTGGATCGCAAGGTGATTCCGTTGGGCAGTCTGCTGTGGCTTTCGACCACCAAGCCGGATGGTTCGCCCATCGCCCGCCCGGTAGCAGCACAGGACACCGGCGGTGCAATCACGGGTGAAGTGCGCGCGGACTTGTTCTGGGGCACTGGCGATGCGGCGGGTGAACTGGCGGGGAACATGAAGCAGCAGGGGCAAATCTGGATGTTGTGGCCCAAGGGCGCAGCATTGCCGCAAGTGCCGGATGCACCTGTCGGTAGCTGAAAAACGCTCCGCCACACTCGGTTTACCGTAGTGAGCGGGCTTGCCCCGCGCTGGGCTGCGCAGCAGCCCCCATCAGCCTCACCCCATTTATTCAGGCACACCGAGGCGTATGGTTCCGGGGCGGCTTCGCCACCCAGCGCGGGGCAAGCCCGCTCACTACAAACACCGCCCCCACAGTGGCTCTGCTTCAGCCTTCAGATCGAGACGAAGAAGAAACTCGCAATCAGCGCCATACCCACGAACCACACCAGTGAGCGAGCGATCGCCCAGTCGGCCAGGTAGCAGATGATGTACAGCAGGCGACTGGTGATAAACAGCACAGCCAGCACATTGATGGTGACCAACTCAGCCGTACCGGCCAAGTGCGCGATAATCACTGCCGCCGCAAATGCCGGCGTCACTTCAAAGCTGTTGAGTTGAGCACTGTGGGCACGCTTGGCAACCCCTTCGAGGGTGTCCAGGAACGCGCGAGGGTCGTGGTTCTGCCGCGGCCCGAACTTGCCACCGCTGAACTTGGCCACGCCTGTGCACAGATAAGGCAGAAAAATTGCGATCAACACACACCAGAAGGCCACCGTCATCACTGATTCCTTTTTTAGTTTGAAGCAGAATTTAGAGTTTTAGCACTCAACATGAAACGCCGCACCCATCGCTATGAGCCGCCAGCCCCGCAAAAGGTTCTATCGGTGATTTGCCCCCAGCCCTGCAACATTGTGCAGGGGTTGCGGTCCATCCCCCAATTAACGCTCTTCCACCCAACTTCCAAGGACCCCGGATGCTTGAACTTGTCGCCGCCTTCATTTGCCTCACCACCCTGCTCACCTATGTGAACTTCCGCTTCATTGGCCTGCCGCCCACCATCGGCGTGATGGTCACGGCCCTGCTGTTTTCGCTGATCCTGCAAGGCTTGAGTTTTCTCGGCTATCCAGGCCTGGAGGAGCGCATCCAGCAACTGATTGGCCAGATCGACTTCGGCGATCTGCTGATGAACTGGATGCTCTCATTCTTGCTGTTCGCCGGTGCCTTGCACGTAAACCTCAACGACCTGCGCAGCTACCGCTGGCCCATCGGCCTGCTGGCGACCTTCGGCGTATTGATCGCGACCGTGGTGATCGGCAGCCTGGCGTATTACATCTTTGCCCTCTTCGGCTGGCACGTCAGCTTCCTCTACTGCCTGCTGTTCGGTGCGCTGATTTCCCCAACCGACCCGATCGCGGTATTGGGCGTGCTGCGTACCGCCAACGCCTCCAAGCCATTGAAGACCACCATTGTCGGCGAATCATTGTTCAACGATGGCACGGCCGTCGTGGTGTTCACCGTTTTACTGGGCATTGCACAGTTAGGCGAAACGCCGACGGTGGGCGCCACCTCCATGCTGTTTGCCCATGAGGCGATTGGCGGCGTGGTGTTCGGTGGCCTGATCGGCTACCTGGTGTACCTGATGATCAAGAGCATCGAGCAGCACCAGATCGAGGTGATGCTGACCCTCGCCCTGGTCATCGGCGGCTCGGCGATGGCCACCGAACTGCACGTCTCGGCACCGATTGCGATGGTGGTCGCCGGGCTGATCATCGGCAACCTGGGGCGCAAACTGGCAATGAACGACATGACCCGGCGCTACCTGGATGGCTTCTGGGAATTGCTCGATGACATGCTCAATGCACTGCTGTTCGCACTGATCGGCATGGAGCTGCTGCTGTTGCCGTTTAACTGGCTGCACGTGTTCGCCGCCAGCTTGCTGGCCGTGGCGATCCTGCTGTCGCGTCTGTTGACGGTTGCACCGGCCATCCTGCTGCTGCGGCGCTGGCGCACAGTGCCACGCGGGACCATCCGCATCCTGACGTGGGGTGGCCTGCGTGGCGGGGTGTCCGTGGCACTGGCATTGGCCCTGCCGCTGGGCCCGGAGCGCGACTTGCTGCTGAGCATCACCTACATCGTGGTGCTCTCGTCGATCCTGCTGCAGGGGTTGAGCATCGGCAAGCTGGTCAAGCGCGTGACCCGGGACGAACCCCAGGCCGCGCCGGACGCTCACTGAGCCTTGTCGATCTGCTGCGGATGCCTCGGGTCCGCAGCTTTCTTGCCCGGCAGACTGCTTTCGCTGCGAATCTGCGCATGGCTGATCAGCGCAAAGATAAAGCTGCCGCCAATGATATTGCCCGCCAGGGTCGGCCCGGCGAACACCAGCCAGAAATCCTTCCACGGCAACTCGCCAGCGAATACCAGGTACGACACCTCGGCGGAACCGACGACGATATGGGTGAAGTCACCCAGAGCCATCAGGTAGGTGATCAGAATAATGATCCACATCTTGGCGCTTTCCATGGAGGGGATCATCCACACCATGGTGGCGATCATCCAGCCGGAGACGATGCCCTTGGCAAACATCTGGCCGGCGTCGTTTTCCATGATCTTGCGGCCGATTTCCAGGAAGGCCAGGTCGGTCTTGGTGTCGAAGATCGGCAGGTGCAACATCACATAAGCCACCAGCAAGGTGCCGCACAGGTTACCCACCAGCACCACTGTCCATAGCCGTAACAATCGCCCGGCATTGCCTAGCGTGGGTTTGCTCATCACCGGCAAAACAGCGGTCAGGGTGTTCTCGGTGAACAGTTGCTGGCGCGCCAGGATCACTGCCAGGAACCCTGCGCAGTAGCCGAAGCTGGCGATAACCTTAAAGCTCTCGCCATCCGGCAGCCGAGAGTTGAGCAACCCCATGGCCATCAGCGAAAGGCCCATGGTCAACCCGGCCGCCAATGCCGACCACCACAAGGCAGCAACACTGCGCTCCAGTTCCTGGTCACCCTGTGTACGGATGATTTCATGCAACACCGCCGCACGGGGTGGTTGGTTCTTGTCCACGTCCTGTTGCTCTTCCTGCGACAGGTTTGGGGTCTTGCCGTCTGCTTGAGTGGCCATGATGTTCCAGAGTCCTAGGGGTGCCTGTAGCTACGACACGCCGCCACAGTAGCTGTTCAGTGGCCACACAACTAAACCTGCACCTTCCAGGCCTTTGCCATCTCCACGGTGGTTGAGCGGCGCGCCTTGTCCCAGGGTTTGTTACGCGCTTTGTAGTGACCACTGATGGTGTCGAGTACCTGGTTGAATTCGCTGGGGGTAGTAGCCCGAGCCAGGTCCTGAGCCGCACGGTGCAACAGTTCAACGTTAGACTTGGGCTGGCCTGGCCGAAACAACGAGGGGTAGATCACTTCCCGTGTGAAGTTTTCAGCTTTCATCGAAATATCGCGTACTTTCATTTCGGTCACTGCACCGCCGATGACTTTGGACAGAGGCATTGCATCACTTTCGATCTGTTTGGCCGCCACTTGCAGCAATTGCTGAAAGTTGCGCTGACTTGCAACATTGAGGCTGCGCCCCAACCAGTCGATGTGCTCTGGCCGTCGGGCAAGGGCATCCAAGTTACGCAGGGCCGATGAAATGTTCGGCGTGAACACCAGCGAGCCCTGTGACTGATTAGCCTGGGTGATCGCACCATCCAGGTTTCGCAACGCCTGTTGCGCGTTTTTTCGAAACATCAGCACATCCGCGACCGCCGGGTCGCTTTGCAGCGTGGGTTGCACGCTGGCGAGCATTTCATCATCCATGGCCAGCACGGCTTCATTCAGTGATTGGAACGAATGATGCTCAAGTGCCTTGGTCCGTCGCTCCAAATGCGTCTCCACCGCTTGTCGCGCTTTCGTCTGCAGGAGTTGCTTCTGCTCATCCTGCATAGTGAAGTTGACCGTGCCATTGAGCAGACCCGTAAAGTCGCCTTTTTCGGTCTTCAGGGGCAGTGTCACAATCTGATCGGCGAACGCTTCGAGCCTTTTATCCTGAAACGCTCCAGCGGCCGAATGCTCAACGCCCACGAGATGGTCGGCCAGACTGCTGAAAAAACTGCCACTGCGAGCGGATGCAGCAGAAGAGCTGGACTCAAATTTAACGATCAGCGATTCAGGCTTGTTCAGCGGACTATCGGGACATGGCCGCGCCACAACACCTGGCGCCGGAGTGTTGAGCAGCAACCCACCATCCTTGAATGCGGTTTTTTCAGCTGATGCCTGGAAGGCATGACCTTGCTCCACCGGATTTTTGAACACCACCGGTAACGAACCCGAAATATGCGCGGCCCGGGCAATATCCATCGCTGGAGTCAGGCTGGCATTGAACATCACTAATTGCGGGCGGCCATCAAACATGCCGCTACCGGTGATACTGAGTTGCTTGATCGCAGGAATATACCGGCTCAACACCTCGAGATCACCAAACGTGGGTGCGCCACCCGCAGTCAGCTTGTCAGCAATGCTCATGACTTCGGTCGGCCTGGTTTCTCGAGGGCTTTGCGCGATATGACCAAGAATCGACGCGCGCGACTCGTTGCGGATCAGTTCCTCAAGGGGAAGGGCTTCAGTCTGCAGGCGCGGCGCCAAGGTCATCAACAAACGGGAAATAGTGCCGACACCACCGGGCAAACGCCCCGCACATTTGCCAAGTGTCGTACAGGCATCCTGCATCCAGGCCGTCACGGCGTCCTGGCTGTTCAGTAGGCTCGGTAAATCGATGCTGTCCGACAACCGGTCAAATGCCGCAGCGCCCATTCCGCTGGCAATCAACGCCGCCGAAATCGCACCGGCGGATGAGCCGGATATCGACTGAATACCGTTCAGCTTCCGGGCGTCCTCAAGCGCCTGCACCACCCCCGAAAAGGCGACGCCCTTGGCGCCTCCACCGCTCAACACCAGGCTCGTGACGGGCGGCGCCGATAAAATCACCTCCACCCGCCCCTTACTATCGCGTAGAAGCGTCACATTGCGCTCGCCCACGCCCTCCACCAGCGCCGTCTTCACAGTGTGCTGGGTCGGGGAATGAGCCTTATCACTCCATGCGGGTTGATTCCGGGCGATCGAGTTAATCACTTTCATACGCAGGCTCTCTACAGGGTGTGGTCCTGAGTGATGAGAGAGCCTGGCAGAGATCCATGCGGAATGATTTGGTAAAGCAAATCACGCCGAGGGTTTGTTACTCAGGAAGACTGTCGTCCTTGAACTGGTCCTTCACGTACCGGATCTCGGTACGGCCATGAGGCGCTGGCAGGCCATCTTCACCGAGGTTGACGAAGACCATTTTCTCTACCGTGAGGATGCTCTTACGCGTGATCTTGTTGCGTACTTCACAGGTCAGGGTGATGGAGGTGCGGCCGAACTCGGTGGCGGTGATGCCCAGTTCGATGATGTCGCCCTGGCGCGAGGCGCTGACGAAGTTGATTTCGGAGATGTACTTGGTGACCACCCGCTGGTTGCCCAGCTGGACGATGGCATAGATCGCCGCTTCTTCATCGATCCAGCGCAACAGGCTGCCGCCGAACAGGGTGCCGTTGGGGTTGAGGTCTTCGGGTTTTACCCATTTGCGGGTGTGGAAGTTCATGGTCACTCCAAAGCGTGTTGCGAAATGATGGGCAACATCATGGCAGAGCCCGGCCCCAAGCTCTATGAGCCATTGCCTATCACGCCTATGTGCGATCTTCATGTTGCCGACAGAAAGGCTTGGGAAGTCTGGCGCACACGGCTATAATCGCCCCCGCTTCAAAACGGTCATCTTCAGTTGATACCGTTCTCCCGCCACCTGTCCGAGGGGCGCTGCAGCAGGTTCAACCTGTCAGGCTCGGATGGGGCGTTGTCCGGCCTGGTACACCTGGCCTGATACTAAACGCACAACGGCGCCCATTCGCACACTACGAATGGAGGCTCTTCATGAGCGCAGTAAACACGCCTGCAGATTTCAACGACTACAAAGTCGCCGACATGTCCCTCGCCGCCTGGGGCCGTCGTGAAACCTTTATCGCCGAATCCGAAATGCCTGCCCTGATGGGCCTGCGCCGCAAGTATGCCGCTGAGCAACCGCTCAAGGGTGCGAAGATCCTCGGCTGCATCCACATGACCATCCAGACCGCCGTGCTGATCGAAACCCTGGTTGCCCTGGGTGCCGAAGTACGCTGGTCGTCCTGCAACATTTTCTCGACTCAAGACCAGGCCGCTGCCGCCATCGCTGCTGCCGGTATCCCGGTATTCGCCTGGAAAGGCGAGACCGAAGAAGAGTACGAGTGGTGCCTGGAGCAAACCATCCTGAAAGATGGCGCGCCTTGGGATGCCAACATGATCCTCGACGACGGCGGCGACCTGACCGAGTTGCTGCACAAGAAGTACCCAGCAATCCTGGACCGCGTCCACGGCGTGACCGAAGAAACCACCACGGGCGTACACCGCCTGTTGGACATGCTGGCCAAGGGCGAGCTGAAAATCCCGGCCATCAACGTCAACGACTCGGTGACCAAGAGCAAGAACGACAACAAGTACGGCTGCCGTCATAGCCTGAACGATGCCATCAAGCGCGGCACCGACCACCTGCTGTCGGGCAAGCAAGCCCTGGTGATCGGCTACGGTGACGTGGGCAAGGGCTCGTCCCAGTCCCTGCGTCAGGAAGGCATGATCGTCAAGGTCTCCGAAGTCGACCCGATCTGCGCCATGCAAGCCTGCATGGACGGCTTCGAAGTGGTTTCGCCGTTCATCGATGGCGTCAATGACGGCACCGAAGCGAGCATCGACAAGGCCCTGCTGGGCAAGATCGACCTGATCGTGACCACCACCGGTAACGTGAATGTTTGCGACGCGAACATGCTCAAAGCCTTGAAGAAGCGTGCTGTTGTCTGCAACATTGGTCACTTCGACAACGAAATCGACACCGCTTTCATGCGCAAGAACTGGGCATGGGAAGAGGTGAAGCCACAGGTACACAAGGTTCACCGTACCGGTGCTGGCGCGTTCGACGCCCAGAACGACGACTACCTGATCCTGCTGGCTGAAGGCCGCCTGGTTAACCTGGGCAACGCCACCGGCCACCCTAGCCGCATCATGGACGGTTCGTTCGCCAACCAGGTCCTGGCCCAGATCTTCCTGTTCGGCCAGAAGTACGCCGACCTGTCGCCCGCCCAGAAAGCCGAGCGCCTGACCGTGGAAGTATTGCCGAAGAAACTCGACGAAGAAGTGGCCCTGGAAATGGTCCGCGGCTTCGGCGGCGTGGTGACTCAACTGACCAAGACCCAGGCCGACTACATCGGCGTGACCGTTGAAGGTCCGTTCAAGCCGCACGCTTACCGTTACTGAGTAACAGCCCCCTGCTTTGCTGGGGCGGGCTTGTTGTGGCGAGGGAGCTTGCTCCCGCTGGGCTGCGAAGCGGCCCCAAGATTTTGGGAGCGCTTCGCACTCCAGCGGGAGCAAGCTCCCTCGCCACATCAAGCTCGCTCCTACAGGGGGGCACCGTCGGCATTCTGAGTTTCAAAGGGTATTACCATGTCCCAAGACCGTCGCTACAGCTTCGAATTCTTCCCGACCAAGACCGATGCTGGGCATGAAAAACTGATGGCGACTGCCAAGCAGTTGGCCAGCTACAACCCCGACTTCTTCTCCTGCACCTACGGCGCCGGCGGTTCGACCCGTGATCGCACGATCAACACCGTGCTGCAGCTGGAAAGTGAAGTCAAAGTTCCCGCCGCTCCGCACTTGTCGTGCGTGGGCGACAGCAAAGCCGACCTGCGCAGCCTGCTGACCCAATACAAGGCAGCCGGCATCAAGCGCATCGTCGCCCTGCGCGGCGACCTGCCGTCCGGCATGGGCATGGCCAGCGGTGAGCTGCGCTACGCCAATGACCTGGTGAGCTTTATCCGTGAAGAAAGCGGCGACCACTTCCACATCGAAGTGGCGGCGTACCCGGAGATGCACCCCCAGGCCCGCAACTTCGAAAACGACCTGCAGAATTTCGTGCGCAAGGCCAACGCCGGCGCCGACAGCGCGATCACCCAATACTTCTTCAATGCCGACAGCTACTTCTACTTCGTCGAGCGTGTACGGGCCATGGGGGTGAACATCCCGATCGTGCCGGGCATCATGCCGATCACCAACTACAGCAAGCTGGCGCGCTTTTCCGACGCCTGCGGGGCCGAAATCCCACGCTGGGTGCGCAAACAACTGGAAGCCTATGGCGACGACGTCAAGAGCATCCAGGCGTTCGGCGAACAGGTCATCAGCACAATGTGTGAAGAATTGTTGCAAGGTGGCGCGCCAGGCCTGCACTTCTATACCCTGAACCAGGCTGAACCCAGCCTTGCCATCTGGAACAACCTCAAGCTGCCACGCTGAAGCTTGTCCGGCTGTGCCAAGGCCCTCGTCTCGACGAGGGCCTTTGTCGTTTTACATGCCCACGGAACCCAGCAGTCCATGAATACAGTGTCCACGACTTCCCGCCCGCAACTGGTCTACCTGGTCTTCGGCTCCGAGACCTACCACCAGGAAGCGGTGTTCAGCATCGCCAGCGCGCTGGCCTTCCTGAACGACACCCCGGACGCCGCCGTGGATATCCAGGTATTCAGCGATAACCCCGAGCCCTATCGCCTTTTGCCGGTGCGCGTGCGCCCGCTGGACGAAGCCACTCGCAAACGCTGGAGCGAGCCCCACGGCTATCACTTCCGCACCAAACATGTGGTGCTGCGCCAAGTGCTGGAAGAGTCGCCGGTGGCCATGCTGATCGACACCGACACGTTCTTCCATCATTCACCGATGGACCTGTTCGAGCGCGTGCAACCCGGCACCCTGCTGTGCAACGCCTTCTACACCCGGTACGGCGACAACCCCGAAAGTATTCTGTACACCGCGCTGCGCCAGCGCCTGCTGGACATGGGCGTCGCCGACGATGACATGATGACCCTCAATTCCGGGGTCATGGGCCTGACGCAACAGGACGCGCACATCCTCGACCGCTCCATCGCGTTGATGGACGAACTGTTTCCCTATGCCGAGGGCGCCTACACCCTCGAAGAGTTCTGCCTGTCGATTGCCGCTTATCGCAGCGTCAACGTGCGCGAGTGCCCCGACCTGATCCATCATTACTGGAGTCGCAAGCAACTGTTTCGCGCCAAGGTCAAGGCCTGGATCGCCAAGCATGCGGCCGCCCCTACCAGCGCATTGGCACTGGCCGACACCCGCCAGGTCTCCTCGCACCTGCCGCGCCCTCCCCGCCCGCAGCGCTTGCTGTACAAGCTGATCACACTGCTGTTACCCAAGCACCAGCAGCAGTTCATCCGCGAAATCCTCTACGGCTGCTACGAGCACGAGAACGAATTCGATCAGGCATGTGGCCCGGTTTGGTGGGACAAAGCCCGACAAAACCAAGAGGAACGTCAAAAGCGCCCGCTTGACGCGCATCAGTTGGAACACTGGTTCGCCAACCCCGTGGTACGCCTGATTCTCGGCGAGCGGCGCACAGCGATCTACGAACACTTGATGACCTCACCCGCCAAATAGCCCCGCCCGCGGATGCGCGTGCCAGAGCTTCTCTTTAAGGCAGGAGCGTCGTAACCTCAGGGCATGCCTGTCATTCTGAAGTTGCTGACTGCTGCCCTCTTTACTTGCCTGAGCCTGGCGGCTTATGGCGAGAAATTGCGCATTGTCACCGAGCCATGGGCGCCTTATGTGTACGACGACAACGGCACGATGCGCGGGCTGGACTACGAAACCACGGTGATCGTGTTCCAGCGCCTGGGTATTGAGGTGCAATGGCAATTCCTGCCTTGGAAGCGCTGCCTGGCCATGCTCGACCAAGGCCATGCCGACGGGGCGCTGGACATTTTCCACAGCCACGAGCGCGACGCCGTGCTTCTATACCCCAGCGAACCGCTGTCGGAAGTGAATTTCGTGCTCTTCTATGCCAATGATCGCCCCCACCCTGTCCAGGGCCTCGAAGACCTGCGCGACCTGACCGTTGGCACGTCGCCGGGTTACTTGTACGGCGCAGCATTCAGCGACTCCACCCTGTTCAACCGCGAAGCGGCCCCCAGCCATGAGGCCAACTTCGGCAAATTAATGTTGGGACGCATCGATTTGGTGATCACCGACCGCCGGGTAGGCCAGCATGTGATCAAGGCACTGGGCCTGGAGGACAAGGTCAGCCAGGCGCCGGCTGTGGTCAGCCGCCAGCCGCAGTTCCTTGCGGTGCGCCGTGGCGCGGGCATGGATCTGCTGGTACAACGCTTTGCCGCCGAGCTCAAACGCTTCAAACAAGAACCTGCGTACACCGCTTTGAGCATCAAATATGGTGGAATCCAAGCAATTACGGGGGTTGGACACACCGTTGAGCAGCAGGAAAGCAGCGTACCGTGATTGCTCTGTTATACTCCGGCCTTTCCGCCAGGCTCACGCCCGGCCGCTGAGGTCTTGAAAAAGGCACCCAACCCCGCTACAGCGCAGCTTTCAGCCCGCGCGAGCCGGTGGAGTGCCCGCCAG
>Ga0207650_10001395_pt1 | contig 17431 bp, 14 predicted proteins | sample KBSS63metaG_FD_184325 | JGI IMG/M metagenome (GOLD analysis project Ga0207650, IMG submission 184325) | Switchgrass rhizosphere microbial communities from Kellogg Biological Station, Michigan, USA - KBS S6-3 metaG (SPAdes) (version 2) | ecosystem: Host-associated > Plants > Roots > Rhizosphere...
ACCACGGGCGGGACAGCGGCAGCGCTGTCGAGGATGAAGAGCCGACGATGTCGCTCAGCGAACTGGAGGCGCAGTTGGTCCTGCCGGCGAAGGTCAAGCGCAAGCCCAAGCAGTAGTCCGGTACGGTCAGGACGGTGTCGTATCTCCTCGCCGTCCTGACCATCTGGCTGCTCTGGCAGTTCGCTGACCACTGGCTGGTCTTCTCCCGGTGGGTCTGGCTGTTGGCTGCTGCCGTGCTCGGTGTCGGGGCCAAGCTGGCGCTCGACGGATGGGACCGGTGGTATCTCGGTATGGGCCTGGGCGGCGCCGCCGTGGTGCTCTACGCCTTGACCGACTTGATCCTGGTGGTCACGGACCTGGCTAAAGTCGCCGTGCTCCGGAATCCTCGGAGCAGGTGACCCCTGGAGAACCCACCATGACGATGTACGTCGTAGCCGGCGACGGCGAGATGCCCAAAGAGGACCTCAAGGCCTCACTGGACGACCTGGAGACGCAGGCTGTCAACGAAGAGCGCCAGTTCTGGATGCTGGTGCGAGCCTCGGCCGAGCCCACGGCCACCGACCGGGCGCTGATGGCCTGGGTCAAGGAACACGAGACGTATTACGAGACGTACGGGCCCGATGCGGCCAAGCCCGACGAGATCTACAAGGGCTCGCAGGAGAAGCACCCGGTCAAGGGCGTGGCCAACAAGCTGGTCGAACTGCTGAACGAGAAGCCGGAGGACGGCGAAGATGCCATGTTCCTGGCGCTGTTCGCCTCAGACGATCCCGAGGCGCCCGAGGACGCCGAGTTGTACACGATCATCGAGGCCGTGCTCTCGGCCGGGTTCCCGGTGTACGCCCTGAACGACGGCCTGGCCCCGATCACCTTGACCGGTGACGAGAGTGAAGGGGATGACGAGGACGCCGAGACGGTCGAGGAGGACGCTGAGGAGCCGGAACTGACCCGGGAGTACCTGGAGTCGCTGCCCGCCGAAGAGGTCAAGGAGGTCGCCACCCAGTTCGGTATCACATTTCCGCCGCGCACCCGTACGTCAACCTACATCACTGCGATCCTTGAGCGTGGCGTGGAGGAGCAGGACCCGGAGGTCGAGGTTGAAGAGATCGAGGTTGACGAAGCGGCCGCCGAGGAAGAGCCCGTGGCCGCCACCAACGGTCACCTGACCGATGATCCGTTCGCCGTGGTCAAGTCGATCCTGCGCTCGCTCGGGGAGGCGTTGATCGCTGCCTCCAAGTGAGGTAACTTACGACCGTTGGTTGTTGGTGTAGAGGCCCCGTCCCTTCCGAGAGGGACGGGGCCTCTTGCTGTCTACGGCGTCTGCTTGGGCCGGCGGCCCATGATCAGCAGCGTGATACCGCTGCCGAGGAAGGCCAGGGCCCATAGCGTGGTATCAAGACTGATACCGGTCGCTGGCAGGTTGACGAACTTCGCCGGCGTCCCCGGGATGGTCGAGCTACCCGGCTTCCCCGGAGCAGGCGTGCTCGGTGTGCCTGGTGGGAACGGTCCGTCCGGGTTGGCGCAGTTGGCCGACTCGGGCGGGTAGGTCACCGTGGCCGTGGCCGTTGGGTTGACCGTGTACGTCAGGCGGATGCCTTCGCGCAGGAACTCGTCGGACGGGTCACGCACCCAGAAGCCGCCTATCAGTTCCCAACCGGGCACGTCAGCGATCGTCCCGTCGGCGTTGACCTCGGTGCCGGGGTAGAGGATGTCGACCGTGGTACCGGGCTGGTAGACGAGCGACTGCACCGAGGCGACGTTGCCGTTGAGCACCGAAGCCATCGTCAGCGTTCCGGTCTGTCCGGCCAACTGCGGGAACTGGTTCTGGAACGTGATCCTGATCGTCGGGACCTCACGGACGCAGACCGTCGCCGCTGCCCCGAAGGTAAACGTCGATGGCAAGGGCGTCAGGCCGGGCGTCGTCGTTGACGATGACGATGACGCGGTCGACGTCGAGGTGGACAACGACGTAGTGGTGCCCAGTGACGTCGATGGTGGGGTGGTCGTTGATGTCGAGGCGCCCGTGGTCGTCGTCGCACCCGTCCCCGTAGTAGTGGGTGCGATCGAGGTCGTCGTCGTTGATGTCGAGCCTCCTGTGGTCGTGGTCGTCGTGGCTGCCTGAGTTCCCGGCGTGACGGTGGTCGTGGTCGTCGGGCTGCAGTTGAGGATGTCGAGCGGTCCGACCGTCACCGGGTCCCGGCCGACCATCAGGTAGGTCAGGGTGATCCGGCTGACATCGTCGGGCCAGGGCACGGTCACGACAGCGTTGGAGTTGAACAGCAGCAGCCGGGCGGTGATGACGACGTTGGCGGGGAAGCTGCGGTACACGAGCACGCCGACCAGGCCGTTGAGTTCGGGACGGTTCGGGAACGTGATCTGGATCGACGGTTGCGTGCCGACGCACACGGCCAACACCGATGGGAACGAGAACGGGGTCGGCGTGGGCCGCGTGGTTGTGGTGGTACTACCACCCACCGTCGTGCTCGTGGTGGTGCTTCCGCCAGTGCTCGTAGTGGTGGTGCTCCCGCCAGTCGTCGTGCTTGTGGTGGTACTCCCGCCAGTAGAAGTGGACGTAGTCGTAGAGCCACCAGTCGTCGTCGTCGGCCCAGTCGTAGACGTGGGGCCGCTCGTTGTCGTGGTCGGCTTGACTGATGTCGTCGTTGTACCCCCACCAGGCGGTGTCGGGCACTGACTCACGCTCGGTTCCGGCTGGCCGACATCGAAGGCGATGGCCACGCTGCGGCCTTGCTTGTCGTTGAAGAACGAACCGATGCCCACGAAGTTCTTGAGCGAGTTGATGTCCACCGAGATCGGGTTGTCACCCGTCTGGAGGCGCTCGTCCACTCCCGGCTTGCCGACGTACTTGCAGACGAACACCTTGTGTGGCGGCTTGGCCGTCGTCGTGGTGCTGGCCTTGGTGGTCGTGGTGGCCTTCTGCGTGGTCGTGGTGGCCTTCTGCGTGGTTGTGGTGACCTCCCGCGGCGTGGTCGTCGGGCTCTGTGTCGTCGTCGCCTTGTGGGTGGTGGTGGTGGTGGTCGCCTTCTCCGTGGTCGTCGGGTAGGTGTGCTTGGTGGTGGTCACCCCGTCGTCAGCGGTGGTGGTCACGTGTTGAGTGGTGGTCGTTGTGCTACCACCGTCGCCACCGGAGTCACCCGCTGAGGCCATGCCAGTAGCGCCGATCGCCGTAGCCATCACAATGGCAGCCACCCCCGCCGTTCGTAGTAGTAGCCGTTGCATGCTTCCCCTCTCGGTCAGTAACACAGCGCTTACGCCGAGTGGCAGCGTAATGCCTACGAAGAGTGGGGTGTTAGCCCATCGGCGTGGAGGGTAAAGACAGGTCCCCTAGAGACAGGAGACGCCATGACGACGCAGTCACAGCAGCAGGGGTTCCAGTCGTACGACGGATGGATCGGGCGCAACGCCTACGACCGCAACGGCGAGAAGATCGGTGAGATCACCGACATCTTCTACGACGACAAGACCAAGCGCCCCGAATGGGTGGCCGTGAAGACCGGCCTGTTCGGCTCCAAGCAGACGTTCGTGCCGCTCCAAGGTTCGACGCTGCGTGGCGACGGCAAGGGCGACGACGGCGGTCTGCAGTTGGCCTACGACAAGGCCATGGTCAAGGACGCCCCCCGGATCGATCCCGACGACGAGCACCTGTCCCCCGAAGAGGAGCAGGACGTGTGGTCCTACTACGGCTACGACTACCACGCCGACACGACCGCCCGGAACACCGACTACGGCTACGGGCCGAACTATTCGCAGAGCAACCGGGCCGACAAGGACTACCTCCACCGCCGGTGGAACGAGCAGACGCTCAACTGGTCCGACGAGCGCAAGATGGAGGAGCACACCGAAGAGGTGCCGGTGGCGACCAAGGCAATGGTCGAGGTCCCGGTCGAGGCCAAGGTCCGTCTGCGCCGGTACAACACGACCGAGCAGAAGACGCGCACGGTAGAGATCCCCTACACGGAGACGACCGAGCACACCGAGGTGGCCAGCGTGGACGCCGACGTCAAGGGTGGCCCCCGGGTGACTGGCCAGGCCACGGCGGGCAAGGGAACCACTCGCAAGTGAAGCGCATCTTCATCCCCATCATCGGCCTCGCTGCGGCGTTGGCCCTGGTCACCCCGGCCGAAGCGGCTGACAACGGCGTCAGCGCTGGAGCGACCACCACGGTGGTCGTCGCCGGACCGGCTGCGCCACCGACCACGGTCACAAAGGTCGTGGAGAAGGACGACGACGACGACAGCGACAAGACCGGACTGTGGGGCCTCGTCGGCCTCCTCGGCCTGGCCGGACTCGCTGGTCTGAAGCGGCGTGAGCCCGATCGGGTCACCACCACCGCCTCTCGGCCGGTGACGGGCACCGCTCCGCCTCGTGCAGACGGCGCCACCGGCACCAATCGCTAACTAGTTCTCGGCGCAAGCCGGGACAGAAGCCCGCCACCCTTCTCCCGTCGGGTCGGCGGGCTTCTGCGCGTCAGTCCGTCGCCACCGCCCAGGCGGGGTAGACACCCAGTGCGTCGGTGTATCCCGTGCGGACTGCCATCACCGTGCCGGTCACGGCAGGCACCGGCGACTGCACGTCTCCGACGGTGAGCACGTCGAGGTGCGGGATGACGCGCACGCCGGCGGGCACCCACTTGTACACGTAGCCCTGGGCCTCGACCTCGGTGTCGGTGACGGTGAAGTCGTCGTCAGCGATCGACCAGGCGAACAGTCGGCCGACCACGGCGCGGCGGTGGTTGTACCACAGGCTGTAGCTCTTGCCCTTCTGGTTGGTTCCGCCGTACCACGAGAAGTCGTCTACCGCCCCGTAGGTGGTATCACCGTCGAAGTACGGCCACCCCGGCAACCACTCCGGCTCGGCCAGCACGTTGTCGATGTGCATGTCGGTGCCCTCACACTCGATCCGCACGACAGCGCTGGAGCCCTCGTGCACCCGACGCTGGGCGTAGATGTGGAGGAATCCGCCGGCAGACAGGGTCCATACTTCGCCATCGGCGCCCCAGTCGGTGTACGTCGAACCGAAGTCGCTCTCCCATGACAACAGCCCGACACGCACCCGGCCGACGCCCTTGATCATCGCCTGAATGGTCCACTGATCGGAGTCGGCCATCTTCAGCTTGGTCGGGAAGGGGTTGGACTCCAGCACCAGTGAGTTACCAGTGGTGCCATCGACGGCGGTCACCAGCGCCGGGTCATCGACCTCCCACGGCAGGCCGTCATTCCCTGTCCACGAAGAACGCATGTATGCACTGGAGGCGTCGAAGCGCCACTTCAGGACACCTTCCTGCTCCAGCGAGGCCCAGTACACCTTGCCCGACAAGTTCGTCCCGCCGACCTGATACCTCCCCGGACTGACGAACACGTCCTGGGCAGCGACATCGGCGCTCTTCAGTGCAGTGACCGTCGTCCAACCCAGCCCATCGGCTGAGGTGATCGCCTGGTAGGCCACGAAGTCCACCCAGGAGAAGACCTGCACCCCGACGTAGAAGTCCGTGTTGGGGTTGGCAATGCCGTCCAGTTCGGCGGCCGTGAGGATCGGTGGTGTGACATCGAACATGGTCAAACCGTCGTATGACAGCGACAGACGCAGTTCCCCAGACGCGAAGTACACCCGCCAGGCCAGGTTGGGGGTGACCATGCCGTGGCGCACGAGATCGGAGGTCACGGTCAGTGTGGTCAGGTTGATCTTGGCCTTGATGGTGAACGGCACGTCGAGGGGCTGGGCGTCGGTCGAGACGTAGCGTGTGCTCTTGAGATAGAACGGGGCCTTCTTCATCGTCGTCCCGCTGCCGGAGACACGGCCCTCCCACACGCCGCCACCCGGAGCGCCGCCCGATACCCGGGTCAGGGTGGCGCTGCTCTTCCAGTGGTTGGTGCCCAGTTCAAAGCTCGGGTTGGCCAGCATGTTGGCCCGCTGTGGGAACAGCCAGAGGTGCTGCTGGTGGCTGTACTCGTAGTCCGGCGGGGCGTTGATCACCGCCAGGGTGCCCTCCACCGGGAACAACTGAGTCGCCCCGGCGGCAGGGATCGGCCAGACGAACAGCGGGCGGTTGGGTGTCACCGCAGTGTTCGGCAGGGCGGCCAGTTGATCGACCTTGCGCAGCACGTCCCCGAACGGCGTGTCGGTGATGAAGATGATCGGGTTGGTCGTTCCGCCGACGCTGCCGACGTAGATGACAGCGGCGGCCACGACCTTGGTGTCCACCCAAGCGGCGTTGTTGACGAACGGGTTGTTGGCGATGACGTAACGGCTGTTGGACCCGGCAGCAGCAGAGGTCACCGTGCTCACCGTCTGCGCCACCGTCGACGGCAAAGCGGTGCTCCAGCCGATCACGCTCTGCAGGTTGGCCACCGTCTTCAGCGTGGTGTAGCGGGTGTCCAGAGGGTCGGTGAACGTTGCGTAGGTCGAGAAGTAGACGACCTGGATCGAGGCGCCGTTCATCAGCGCCTGGTTGGTAAACAGTTGCGCTCGGAAGAAGTCGGTGAAGACGTAGGACATGGTGATACCTATGAGGGTCGAGGGGCACCGATGAGGAACGGCTTGAACGCCGGCTGTGCTGGGCTTGCTGCACCGATCAGTTCACCGGGATCACCCATAGTCAGGTATCGATCCGGCGGCACGGCCAAGACCTCGCCTTCGTCCCCAGCGGCGTAGACCATCACGCCAGCGACGTAGATGGAGGGCGAGACGGAGCCACCCGCTGCCGGCCGGGACGAGCAGATGATCCCGGGCACGACGAACGCCGTCCCTGTCGGTGCCGTCCCCTTGATCGTGTAGTCGTGCCAGGCGGTGTCACTGATCCCGACGGTCGGGCTCTTGAACGTCGCCAGCAGGTCGAACGGCGTACCGCCCTTGCCGAAGTACATCAGGCAGGCCTCCACGTTCAGCGGTGAGGTGCTGACCCTGATGGCGAAGCTCATCCCGTAGCTGCGCCGGGGGTAGGCCGGAATCCCGTAGGAACCGGGGAGGATCTCCTTCATCGTCGTCGGGTCGGCGTTGTTGTTCGGGTAGCGGATCCCATCGCCCGTGGTGATCATCAGGTTCGTAGTGGCGTCGGCCGCCAACGTCCACACCTTCAACGCACCACGTCCCTTGGGCGGGATGACCTCCCCTACCGGGGCCTTGTCGAGGAACACCTTGTCCGGCGCCAGGAAGGTCTGGCCCATGTTGGTCTGAGGATGCATACCAGCCCAGTTTCCCGAACCCCGGAAGAAGTCGCTGTCGTCAGGCGTAAGCATCAAGGATGACCCTGCCGTGGCCGTGCACTGGTACTTGGACATGTTGGCGACGAGATGCTCCAGGCCGGGCCTGGTCCCCCTGGTCTTGTACAGGTTGCCGATGTCGGCCATCAGTGAGCGGTAGCGGATGTCGCCCAGGCCGGCCTCATAGGGCACGCCGAAGTTGGGCCCGAGCTTGCGGAGCAGGCGGATCGGTGACCAGTCCGAGTCGTAGACGTGCTGCCACGACTCAATGAACTCGCGCTCGTTGTCCAGTTCGAAGCCGAAGACGTTGAGGAACTGGCGCAGTCGGCCCTCCCGATAGCTCTGCTGGCCGTCCACCCAGCGGTAGTACGGCGGCACGTTCTCCCACAGGTGCTGGGCGTGTTGCAGGTTCCGAGGCAGAAGGCACGAAGACACCATCCCACGGACCCATTCGACCGGGCCCACCTTGAAGAACAGAGAATAGTGATACCACCGGCCAGCGGGAAGCTGCTCGTCCAACAGGATCGGGGGGTCCTGCACGACGCTGTTGACGACGAAGTCAGCATGCACCCGGCGGTACACCGTCGCCCCGTCATTGACCGTGGACGGCCGGCCGAAGGCCGAGCGCACCAGGGCCACCTCCAACCAGTCGTCGTTCGGCGCTGCGGGCCAGCCCCACTCGATCTGCACCGTGGAGTAGTTGATCGGGGCCACGTGCATGAGCGCCGTGCCAGCGATGGACGAGGCACCGGTGTCGGTACGCGGGTATCGCAGCGCCGTACTGACGGACTGGGCGATCGGGCCGATGTTGACCCACGCAGCGCCCTGTCGACGGATGACGTCTCCAACGGCGGCCGGCCGGGACGGGGGCGGCGGAGTACCGGGCGGTGTATAGGTCGGGATGGCCGTCGGCACCGGGCTGCCCACCAGCCACATGTCGCCTTCCACCGGGCCGGACGGCAGTGCCGTGGCGGCACCGGACAGCGTGCCCTTGAGTTGCGTCGAGCCCCGGACGTAGTCGCCACCCTCGACAGCGCCGTAGACCTGCCGCTGGACCTGGAAGGCCGGCCGGTCGTAGTTCTCAGGCCACCATTCGTCTGTCATGGGTCCACCAGATCATCAGTCGGGACCAGAGCGAGCACCCCGGCCAGCGCTGCGGCAACGCCGGATACCGCCGAGAACACCAGCGCCAGCATGCTCACGTGGGACACGAACGTGACCTCGTCCAGCCAACCCTTCTTGATGGCCATCCACCAGATGATCACCGACCCGATCAGCATCACCATGTTGACGATGATCGAGGTGATGGCCACAGGTAGGGCGAGGCGGCGGATGAGTTCGATCATGTGTTGGGCAGACCACCGACTGCCTTGACCCACAGACCGTCGTGGGTCAACTCCGTCTCGTCCAGATCTGGGTAGTTCGCCGACGTCTCAACGACCTCGGTCGGCTCGATGCGCGGGATGAGCAACTCGTTGGTGGCGATGTCGTTCACCGGGCTGGAAGTGTCTGGTGTCGGCGTGAAGCGGATCGCTTCGAAGGCCACCCGATCGTTGTTCCCTGGCGGGGTGATCGTCGTGGCCGAGTCGAGCAGGGACACGAACAACCGGTACCACGTCGTGTTGTTGGTGATGTTGGTGATCACGAAGCTCTGCCACGAGCCCGGGGTGTCCACCGGGCGGTAGACCAGGTGGTCACCGATGTGCAGGTTGGCCAGGTTCGGCTGCACCGGGTTGTCCGACGTGGTCGACAGGGCGAACTCGGTCGGCGTAGCACTGTTACGCCGGTATGTCGCTGCCCCGGGGTCGGCTGTCGTGATAGTGCTCGTGCTGTGCCGCCAGTTGGCCACGACGGTGATGTAGGTATCGCCGTTGCCCGGGTCGGTGTCGTCTACTGGGGCCTCGGTGGCCAACCAGTCCAAGTCGACGTACTCCACGCCTTGCACGGCGAGCATCGCCCGGTAGAGCATGCCCTGGGACACCCGGTAGCCGAAGTCGACGGCGCTGAAGGCCAGCAACGAACGCAGCACGCTCTCCACCTGCAGGCGCACGGTGGTCCGGTTGTAGGCGTCCTGGACGTGGACGATCGCCTGGATGTAGACGTCCTGCCACAGTTCCTCGACGTCCAGCGGCTCGGGGTGCACCGAGGAGCCGATCATGATCTTGTCGCTGAGATACGTCTCGACGGTGTTGCACAGGCGTTGCATGTACGCCGTCGTGGCCTGGCCGTTGACCGGCGCCACACGCACGAACACGGCGGTGTACACCGTGCCGTAGGCCACGCTCTTGGCCACACCGGGCACCTGCATCGCCAGGTCGGCGTAGTCCAGCAGTGTGACAGCACGGTCCCTGATCCGGGTGCCACCACGACTGATCGTATAACGCATTGAATCAACCGTCTCGGGGTCGCTACCGCCGACGGGGGACTCCGGGTTGGTCACCTCCAGCCCGTAGATGTCGATGTCGGCCAACGGGGCGATGGTGTCGATGCCGTTGCCCGGCACGGCATTGGCCAGCGACCCGATGCCGTAGCGGTAGTTGATGAAGACCTCGGCGTTGACCGGCGGGATCCGCCCAGAGGAGTTGTCCCCGAAGACGATATGCGTGTATCCCGCCTCGTCCATGAACGTGGTGAACACCGCCTGCGTCGGCCGGGCCGAGGCCAGATGGTGGAAGCTCGTCCAGTCCACGACCTGGTAGCCCTCACGGGTCTGGACCTGCACGGTGCCGAAGATGACGCCCTTCTGCGGGATGACGAACTCGCTGTTGGGCACGCCCTGGCACAAGCCCAACGACTGGGCCTCGATGGTCAGCCCCTCGGTGGCAAAGGCCGTCACGGTCGTCCCCGGGTCGATGCTCACCTCGCCGTCCAGTTCGAAGATGACCATCTCGTCGGCACTGCCAGTGCTGTTGTACACCCGGGCACCCTTGGGCAGGGTGATCTTGGTGATCGTGCCCTCGTTGTCCGGGTCATCGGCCTGCAGGGTGAAGCTCAACTGCACCGAGGCTGCCTGTTGACCGATGGGTGTGTAGCCCATCATGTCTGCGATGTACAGGATCGACTGGCGGCGTACGGCGGTGCCGAGGAACGCCTCTGATGCCGTGCGGTCAATGTAGAAGTGCAAGACGTCGCCCATGTAGGCGAACAACTCCAACAGCAGCGTGCCGAAGTCACCGGCCTCACCGGCGGTCTGCCACTCGGGCATGAACCCCTTGGCCAAGCCCACCAGTTGGGTGCGAATGGCGACGAAGTCACGGCTGGTGTAGTCCAAGACGATCTTGGACTGTTCAAGTGCTTGATCGTCAAGGTCAACGACGATCCCCACATCAGACATCAATGCCTCCCAGGATCGATTGGCGGGCGAGGAACTCCGACGACGTTGGGATGGTCACCGATGTATCGGAGGCGTACAGCGAAGGTCGGTAGACGATGGTGATGTTCACCAGACCAGGTTGGCCCAGTTCGATGGAGCAGGAGCGGACGATGCACCGGTTGACCAAGCGCTCCAGCTTGGTCTTGAGCACCGCAGCGGCGTCACGGCGGATCAACTCATCGGAAGGATCGAACAGCGCCGCCTGGATGTCGCAGCCATAGCGCCCACGGAAGACACGCTCGCCCTGGTTGGTCATCAAGGCGTCGATCACCTCGCAGCGCACGATCTCCTCGTACCTGCTCGTCTCCTTGATGTGCCCCGACGGGTCGAGGTCGAATGGAAAGTTGATTGATCTCATGGCTGGTACCCCACTAGTGGTCCGCCGGGAAGCTTGTCACCATCAACGATCTTCCCGATGTTGCTGGGGGGCATGTACGTCATGGTCCCGGCCTTGGAGGACAGCCACCGGCCGTCATTGATCGACAGGGATGGCTTGGCCGCCGAGACGTCCGTCATCCGCCAGAACGGGGTGTACGTCGCCGTACTCACAGCGGCCTTCGATGAGGGGCGCACGAGGTACAGCATCGTCTGGTACTGCTGACGATCCATCTGATGGCTGGTGCCACGGACCAGCCACTTGCCGTCGTACTTGGCCTTGAGATACCGCCGGTTGGTGGTGATCACCTCGACGCACATCCCGGGAAAGATGTCAGCGTCGCCCCACGTGCGCGCCATGGCGCTCTGTTTCCAGGTGTCCAGGTCGGTAGATCCAGCCTCGATGTACGTAGCCGCCGAGCGGGAGTCCTCGATCACCGTGTCGGTGTTGAACTTGTAGCCCTTGAACTCACCGGGCTCGGTAGCCACCTGCACCGTGCCCTCGTTGAAGTAGCCGTACTTGCTGCCCAGTTGGGCCTTCTCCACCGTGGACACCTCCATCGGCTGGAACTCCAACAGTTGGCGGTCGGTGGTGTAGTCCTCCGGCGTGCCCATGTACAGCCGGGCATAGCTACCCGACTCCTGGAACAGCTTCAACGGGTCATAACACAACAGGCAGCCGTAGCGCTGCCACAGCCGCCAGCCGATCTTGCTGGTCAGCTTCTGTGCCATCGTCCAGTCCGTCTCTTCGGTCTGCGCCAGAGCCTTCCATAGGTAGGTATGGGGATGTCCGTAGAAGCCGAGCCCATCCTTGCCGGCCAGTTCGCTGACCGCCGAAGGCACGCTCCTGCGTGACCAGAACTGCGGCGAGCCCTGGAACATCGCCTTGGTCGCCCCGAAGATGACCATGGAGAACGTCAGCGCACCGGTGGCGCCGCCGGACTTCTCCTCCACACTCATGATGTAGCCGGCGAACGTCTCGGCCCTCGGGGCCACGCCCCAGTAGAAGCTGATCGGCTGGTCGACCAGGTCATCGGTCGTCTCCAGCGTGGACGAAGTGACCGTCACCCGGGCCTCGTCGTGCTGGCCGTCCGTGGACACCACGGAGGCCTCGACCACGCTGACGTCCATCGACACCCCGTTGAGCTTGAAGCGGCTCATCGGGACGCTGCCCCGGGTGGAGCGGGTCTTCTGCTGTTGGGTATCTGCGACGCTCATGTTGCTGGCGGCACACGGATGAAGTCACCCATGCTCAGGTCGAGGGGATACCACAGGCTGGGGTTGTTCTCTGCGATCTCGTGCCACCGCTTGGGGTCGGCAAGGAACTTGAACGCCAGGAACTGCATCGTCTCGCCGTCCTTGACGTAGTACTCCTGGGACTGGACCGGCTCATCGACCAACGTGGCGACGCGGTACAGCGTCTCCCTGTTGACGATCACAATCTTCAGGTTGGGGGCGTCGTCTTGTAGGTACGGGTTGCCGTACCTGTTGTACACATGCGCCTGGGTGAAGACGTGCTCGGCGTCCTCATAGCGAGAGCCTGGTGTGATCACTGTGGCCCCGATGCTCCGTAGTTCGTGGTGCCCACACTGTCACCGCTACCGGTGTACGGACGGAAGGCACCGGTGTAGGTCGAGGCGAACTCGTCGGGCTCGATAGACGACGCACCGACACCCCTGGTCGGTGATTGGGCGGCGTAGATGTACATCGTGCTGTCACCCGCCGTGTCCCGCCAGTCATCGAACCAGGAGACGTGGTTGGAGTCCCGCTCCCTGGCGTTGATCCGGTACAGCAGATCCCCCTTGGCCAGCAAACCGAGGTATGGCCTGATCGCCTTGGCCCTCTCTGCTGGTGACTTGCTTCCATCTGCTTCGAAGAGGATCTTGCCTTTGCTGCCGGTGTTTCCGCCAGCCTTGATCTTTTCCCACATCCCAGCACAAGCGGTCTGCCCCGACCACTTCATCGTCGGAGCGGCATAGTTCAGGTCGGCAAAGGCCCGGTAGACCAGCCCAGAGCAGTCCGCCGCCTTCCACGTCGAAGAGCCGTGGAGATACTTGGTGCCGTTGGCCGCCACCTGATCTTTGGCGTACTTCAGGATCCCCTCGTTGATCGTGCGCGACGATTGGTTGGCCAGCCTTTGCCCGGCGATGATCGCCGGGCTGACGTCGCCTGCCACCGGAACTTCTTCGCTGCCTCCACCGCCGCCACCAACCGCACCGGAGACGAGGCCGCCGATCCACTCGATGACCTGTGCCTGCCAGATGAGGATCTGCTCAACCGAGAGGTGATACGTCTCTTCGATCTCGGAGTACGGGATGGTCGCTGCGGTGACCGCCTCCTCCTTGACGTACGGCGTCATGTCCTTGAGCGGGCCGAAGTACGTCACCCGCATGGTCAGATCGATCTGCATGCGGGTCGGCACCATGCGGTGGGTGAACTTGGTGAAGCTGATCCGGGCGTTCGACGGTCGACCCTGCACGGTGATCTGCGGGCTGAACACCACGGTGATGTCCCGAGGGTTGACCATCATCACGCCGTTGTCCGGCAGTGTGCCGTTCATAGCGTTGGGATCAGTCGTCGGCACGACGTTGCGGACCACCAGGTCGAAGTACTGGTAGTCCACGAAGACACCTGGGTTGGAGGCGATGACCGCCTCCTCCTGGCGGTCGAAGAACAGCGTGAAGTTGAAGTCCATGTACGAAGGCGGCGCCACGAGGTTGCCCGACTGGAACACCGTGTTGAACGGATCGAGCGCCCCCTGGTCGAGGTAACTCACGTAGTCGCGAGTGATCTGCTCGGGGTTGTACATGAAGTAGAGCCGGGACATCGAGGCGATGTCTCCGATGTCGGACTCCGAACGGCGGATGAAGCCACGCAGGATGCGTGCCGGGGAAGCGCCGGACTGGGCGCCGGACATCAGCCGTCCGGCGGCACCGGAGAGGAACGGTGGGTTGGTCCAGATGTTGCCGGGCCCGCCGGCCTCGCTGCTGTTCAGCCACTCGTAGGCCAACTGCTGCTCGATCACCGTACGATCGAGGCCGCCGACACCCTCGACCCACTGGGAGGGCACATCGGCACGGTTGTACAGCGGCGAGCCCTTCCAGCCGTAGCTGTTGAACGACAGCGCTGTCGGGCGGAACCTGTTGACCAGGCCGGGGCCTTGGCTCGGCATCAGTTGTACCTCGACATGCGTTGGGCCATCTGGCTCTCCAGTGCGTCAGCGATCTTGCGGACATCGACACCGCCGGCGGTGCTCTGCTGCGCCTGCACGGTGAAGTGGTTCTGGAACACGGTGACACCACCACGGCTGCCGCCGGAGGGGATGTTGTAGCCGACGTCGAACTCAGCGTCCCCAACGCCGGCCTGCTTGATCGCCTCCCGGGCAATGGCCTGCTTGGACTCGGTGCTGTACAGCGCCGGCATGCCCTTGTACGGGCCCCAGTCGTAGAACGGGTCCCTGCCACGTGAACGTTGGCCCTCAGTCATCAAGTAGGTGGCGTGCATGCTCGTGTCGGGGTCGAACAACTGCTCGTTGGCACTGATCCCGAACCACCTGCGCCGCTCTGGGCCGAGCGTGTCGATCATGTTGATCTGCGTCAGGCCGTAGCTCTTGTCCCGGGTCCCGGCGTTGCCGTTGTAGGCGCGGGGGTCCCAGTCCGACTCACGCCCGGCGATCGACACGATGGTGAACAGATCGTTGCCACGGAACCCGGCGTTGAAGGCCGCCTTGGCCACCACGGCGGCACGGGTGACAGCGTCCGGGCTCACCGGCCCGCCGGGCAAGGTGCTGCCGCTGCCTCCACCGCCTCCGCCACTGCCAGGAGTGACGACGCCAGTGGGCAGGCCCGTCTCGCCGGACTTGAAGAAGGCCTCCGTGGCCCCGACCATGGTGCCGTAGACATCACGGAACTTGAGGTTGTCCAGGTTGGCGTTGGGAGTGGCGAAGATCGACAGGAGCGCCTTGAGGATCCCGGACGTGCCGATGGCGATGCCCTTCATCTGAGCGTCGGGGTCGTTGCCGCCCAGGCCCGTGAACGAAGAGAACAGGCTCTTGATCATGTCGAGGAGCCCCGAGCCTGACGAGGCCCTGACGTCGAAGGTAGTCGAGCCCTCGATGTTGTCCGCCGGATCGACGCTGCTGCCCGGAGGGTCACCCAGGCCGACGTGCCACGGCTCGCCGGCGCCCATGCCCGACTTGAGCCCGAACTTGCCGGCGTTCTTCACGATCCAGCCGTACTGCGAAGCCGGGCCGAGATCGGCGGCCATACCCCGGGTATGGGCGGAGGGCTTGCCGGAGACGCGGCCGACGCCCTTGCGCTTGAGCGTCTGCTGCTTGGCCAGGTCCCGGTGGCCTGAGGTGATACTCAGGTTTGGGTTGGCCCTCATCATCGCCTTGACCCGCTTCGACATGTCCGGGTGCATCCCGGCGGTCCCGCTCGTGCCCAGTGAGCCGTAGTCACCGACGTCCCCGACATCACCGCTGTCCAGGCCGAGCTTGTCGGTCCACTTCTTCAGGTCGTCGGCAAACATGCCGCCCCAGCCCAAGATGCCTGCACCGGCGGCACCGATGTTGGTCCGCTCGGCGGCGGACATCAGCAGGTCACGGATCTCGTCGGGCAGGTACTGCAGGAACGACAGCGGGCCCGAAGACAACGCTCCGGGCATGATCTGGCCGATCATCTGTCCGAGCAGTTCGTTGAACCACCGGTTCGACTGCTCCATGTTGCCGTACATCCCGGAGAGCTTGCCGCCGAGGCTGAAGCTCTGCCGGGTGGCCACGTTGCCGGCCGCCAGTCGTTGATACACCGGGTTCTGCTGGGTCACCTGCGGTGCTGCTGCACCCTGTTGGAGGATCGCCTCGCCACCAGTCGAGCCCGTCTGGCTGGCCTTGCCCAGGGCGTAGCTCCAGAAGTAGTCGCGCATGTCCGGGGGCACACCGTTGGCCGTGAACCAGGCGTCCATGTTGGAGCCCGGGAAGTTCTGGCTCATCAACTCGCCATAGTTGAACGGCTTGCCCCGCTTGGCTCCGGGACGCTGGTTCATGAACCACTTGAGGATGCCCTCGGACCACTCGCTGATCGACTTGGCCCTGTTCCCGGCGCCGATCATCGAGAACGCCCCGCCGGTGAGGAAGGCGCCCTGCTGCTGGGCTCCAGTGTTGGCCAGGAAACCGCCGACCGTGCCAGCGATCTGGGCGACGTCGGCACCGGGGTTCATCAACTGGCCCTGGCGCACCGACTCCAGGTAACCGGCGGCACGTGGTTGGTTGCTCCGTGTCGACTCAGCGGCACCGGGAAGCTGGGAGTACGTGAGCCAGTCAATTCCGGCACCGACCTTGCCACCGATGCCCATCAGGGCTAGCAGGTCGGACGGGTTGCCACCCATGACCCCGCCCATCTGCTTGGACAGCATGCTGAGGATGCCCTGCATGTTCGTGTTGGTGGCGAAGGACTGCATGCCCAGGGCCTGGCCCGAGGCGGTGACCACGTTGCGGTTGTTGGCCAACTGGGCCTGGATGAACCGGGCCGGGAAGAGGAGCATGTCGTGGACCAGGCCTTGGTTGGCCTGACCGAACAGCGTGCTGGCGAAGGAGCCGCTGTTGCTGCTGCCACCGCCGCCGCCGCCCGAGGTCGAAGATGAGCCGCCGGAGGTGGCCGCCAGCCCGTTGAGGCTCTTGGTGATGCTGCCGACGGCGTTGGTGAACCCGGCTGCCGACGACTGGATCTTGGCCATCGTCTGCTGCAGGTTGTCGAGGGCGCCCTTCAGCTTGTTGACCGAGGCCGTGACCTGCTCTAGGCCGAGGTCGGGGATCTTGAAGGAACTGCCGACGAAGTTGTGCGCCCCTCCGGCGTCCGGTTCACCTCTTCCCGTGTCAGACACGTCTACGTTCCCTCTTCCACTTGATCATCTTCAGCCAGTACTCCCGCTGGCGGGAGGACATCTCTCGTATCTCACTCAGCGGCCAGCCCATGTACTCCGAGGCGATGACTTCGTAGTCGAGGTACAGCCGTCGCTCGTCAGGGGCGAAAGAGATCGCCCCATCCAAGGGAGATTGTCTGCTCCTCTCTGCACACGGCGCAGTTGATGGTCAGGTCCAGGCTGACCGTCGGCTGACGCTCCATCAGTAGGTCCAACAGCGACGTGCGATCACGCATCGGCAAGCCCCGGGCGTACTCGATCGGGTTGACCACCAACTGGCCGTCGACGGCCTTGATGCACCGAGAGAGGATGATCGTGTTCTGCTCAGCAGGGCTGGCGCCCTTCTTGTTCAGCGCCTCGATCTGGTCCGAGCCGATCGCCGGCCGGTAGGTGATGATCTGGCCTTTGGAGGTGTGATAGCTGAACTCCGTGCCAGCGGCGCCCTCGACCTCCTTGGGCTTGAAGTCCTCGGAGATGACGATCGTCAAGTCCTGCTCCTCGTTGCACGCTGGACACGTGTACTTGAGGACCTTCTCGTCGCCGTAGGTTG
>Ga0207650_10001396_pt1 | contig 17429 bp, 19 predicted proteins | sample KBSS63metaG_FD_184325 | JGI IMG/M metagenome (GOLD analysis project Ga0207650, IMG submission 184325) | Switchgrass rhizosphere microbial communities from Kellogg Biological Station, Michigan, USA - KBS S6-3 metaG (SPAdes) (version 2) | ecosystem: Host-associated > Plants > Roots > Rhizosphere...
AAGAAAGAGAAGGACGAAGAACCAAGCCTTTAATTTTTATCGTTTTTTATGTTTGCAAACGGGGATGAACGTGGTTAATATACGCCCCGTGTTGCGGAGAGCTGGCCGAGTGGCCGAAGGCGCTCCCCTGCTAAGGGAGTACACCTCAAAAGGGTGTCGGGGGTTCGAATCCCCCGTTCTCCGCCATTATTTGCTTAGTACGTTGCAATCTGGTTTTTTCGTTAAGTTGTTGAAGTTAAACGAAAAAATAGCTTTACATAGAGATTGAACGGCCTATAATGCGCGGCAACAAATGCACTCGTAGCTCAGCTGGATAGAGTACTCGGCTACGAACCGAGCGGTCACAGGTTCGAATCCTGTCGAGTGCACCATTTAAGAGTTAGTTGCAGCAATGCAGGTAGCTTGGCTTCAGCCAGTTGTGATCTGGTCTAAAAACACAATCTGCACTCGTAGCTCAGCTGGATAGAGTACTCGGCTACGAACCGAGCGGTCACAGGTTCGAATCCTGTCGAGTGCACCATACAAACAAAAAGCCCGCCTAGTGCGGGCTTTTTGCCGTCTGGGGTTTGAGTAAGATTTATCCCAAGCGCTGTTTTTCTCTCGCCTTCATGTGTTTTCCTTTCGCGCTGCGTCGTCGCAGATCCTAGATGCAGCCAATACTCAACTTTGGCTCGCAAGCGCTTGTTCTTTCCAGTTTTTTGACGTTAAAACCAGCCGAGCGGTGTATCATTGCGCCCGTCAGCCCCGCCGGGGCTTGTGGAATACCTCCATGGACTTACCCAGTAGTTACTCAGTACCCCGTTTTACCAATCATGAATTGACTGATTGATCCTTCCGGCGTGCCCCGCTGCTGGGAGTGGAGTTCGCCTATGACCGAAGTAGAAGTAAAGAAAACACAAGAAAGCCTGCAGGATCGCCTGGCTCAAGTCATCGAGCTGCTGCAGCGCCAGCGTGTGGTCGAAGACCTCACGCACCGCCAGGAAGGTCCGCATCACGACCGCGTTGAAAACCTGGTCCATCGGCAAAATCTCGTCGAGTTGCAGCGCAAGCTCGACGACCTGCACTCCGCCGACGTCGCCTACATTCTCGAAGCTTTGCCGCTCGATGATCGACTGACCCTCTGGCAGTTGGTCAAGGCTGACCGCGACGGCGACATCCTCCTCGAAGTATCCGACTCGGTCCGTGAAACCCTGATCGCCGACATGGACGATCACGAACTCCTGGCCGCGGCCAAGGAGATGGACGCCGACGAGCTGGCTGACCTGGCGCCTGAGCTGCCTCGAGATGTTGTCCACGAGCTGATGGAGGCTCTCGACGGCCAGCAGCGTGAGCGTGTGCGCTCCGCGTTGTCCTATGACGAGGACCAGGTCGGCGCCCTGATGGACTTCGAGATGGTCACCATTCGTGAAGACGTCAGCCTGGAAGTGGTACTGCGTTACCTGCGCCGGCTCAAAGAGCTGCCGGGCCATACCGACAAGTTGTTCGTGGTCGACTACGAAGGCATTCTCAAGGGGGTGCTGCCGATCAAGCGCCTGCTGGTCAACGACCCTGAGAAGAAAGTGGCTGATTTAATGGCCAGCGATACCGTGAGCTTTCATCCGGATGAAGATGCCTACGATGCGGCGCAGGCGTTTGAGCGTTACGACTTGATTTCGGCGCCGGTGGTCGACAAAAACGGCAAGTTGATCGGCCGTCTGACCATCGATGAAATGGTCGACCTGATTCGTGAGGAAAGTGAAACCGAAGTCCTCAACATGGCGGGTTTGCGTGAAGAGGAAGATATTTTTGCGTCAGTCTGGCGTTCGCTGCATAACCGCTGGGCCTGGCTGGCCGTTAACCTGATTACCGCGTTTATCGCTTCTCGGGTGATCGGCTTGTTCGAAGGCTCCATCGAAAAACTGGTGGCCTTGGCGGCATTGATGCCGATTGTGGCGGGTATCGGCGGCAACTCCGGTAACCAGACCATTACCATGATCGTGCGGGCAATGGCGCTGGACCAGGTGAGTACGGCTAACTCTTCGCGCCTGTTGCGCAAGGAGCTGGCGGTGGGGCTGGTCAACGGTCTGGTGTGGGGAGGCGTGATCGGGGTTGTCGCCTACTTGCTGTATGGCAGTTGGTCCCTGGGGGTGGTCATGACCGCCGCCATGACCCTCAACCTGCTGCTGGCTGCGTTGATGGGGGTGCTGATCCCCATGACGCTGGCACGTCTCGGTCGCGACCCTGCCATGGGGGCCAGTGTCATGATCACTGCCATGACCGACAGTGGCGGTTTCTTCATCTTCCTGGGGCTGGCGACAATCTTCCTGCTTTGATCCCTTGTGGGGGCGGCTTGCGTTGGTGAGCAAGCTTCCCTTGCCGCAGCAGGCCGGCCCCAACCCTTGCCCAGTCCGGGCGCCCTTGAAAGACGCGCAAAAAAAAAAGCCAGCACATGGCTGGCTTCGGCTATCAGTTGCAGATCAATTGGCTTCTGCGGCTGCCTCTACGTCGTGCGCGATAAGCGAGACCAGGGCATTTTGCTGGCGATGGGAGAGCTGACGAAAACGCTGCAGCAGTTCGCGTTCGTGCAGTGACAGCTCTGGGCTGTCCAGGCGCATGCTCAACTCGTCGCCCAGCGCACCTTCCTGAATAAGGCTTTGTTCCAGGCGCGCGATGATTTCAGAGTTCATGCTGCGATGATGATTGCGAGCCACCTCGGCAATGCGTTCCCGCATTCCGTCTGGCAGACGTACGACGAACTTGTCAGCCGTACGGCTTGAATAGATTGCCTGTTTCAATGGGCGCATATATTTAACCGGTTAGTTCAGGGGAGCGGTTTTTGGAATTGGCCGCAAGATGAGTGTTAAGACAAGACTCACGACCAAAGTTCAACCCGAATTGCAAAGAGGCCGCATCATGCCTCAGATTTGCCAGTTCCTTGGCGTCAATTCTGTGACAAATATTGAACTGCCTAAAGGCTTTATGCCAGCACTCATTTGCATTTTTGCGGACTGGTTGGAAAAATCTTTCGCGCGGGATGCCCAGGGCGATTTCCGCGCAGAACCAAGCTGCATAAGGGTTTGAGGCCGAACATCCTATCGCAAACTGGCCTTTTGCCCTGTTGTTTAAGACTAGTGGCAATTTGCTGATTTACTAGGTTGAGGCGACATAAGGTAGGGCGGGGAACGGGCTAGCGCAAAATCGGGTCGAACTTGATGCGTCGGCCTACGATAAGCGTCAGCAGCAGAAGGCAGGCGAATACGCCGCTGGCAATCTGTGCGGTGGTGTGGCCGGTTCCCAAGCCGAACCCGGCGGTGGCAATGAACAGGCACAGAAACAGCCAGGCAGATTTGCTCATGAGTGCTTTTCTCAGAAAACCCAATGTTCAGAGGCTGGCGAAGCCTGACTACCTTGAGCCAAGCGCAGTGGCGCTTGCGCGGTCGGGGTCATCACCGCCAGTTGCGGGCGTTGTTGCAGATGGTGTGGCACGGCCTGGCTGATCTGCGCGGGGTCGTTGCTGCCGGTCGATTGGAAATGAAACATCACCAGCGCAGCCAGGGCGACGGTATTGAGGGCTAACAGAAGGGCACTGTTCATGGTCATGTTCTCCGTTTAACGCCGTGGCTGAGGGGGTTCACATGAAACATTGCAGGTCGCGTGCCAATCTATTATTTCAATAAAATCAAAGGGTTGAGTCTATCTTGAGTGGCTTTCGGGTTGCAATTTGCAATGCTGGCATTTTGTCGCAGTGCATTCTGCACGATGGCGTCATGTGCCGGTGTTTACAGGGTTGAGCGACGATCGCATTCGCAAGTATCGGCCTACGCTCAAAAAGCCCACGGACGACATGACAAAACCTAACTCGACCGTTAACATGCACGCCGTCCGTCGCAGTGCCCCTGAGCCCGATGGCTGTCATTTGTCCCAGTAGCTCAATTGGATAGAGCATCCCCCTCCTAAGGGGAAGGTTGGCCGTTCGAACCGGCCCTGGGACACCATATTATTCAAGGCTTGTAGCGCTTTTTTTTCTTCTCTTGGCTCTCATGTGGACAGCGTGGGTGCAGCAGTAACAATTCAGGCAGAAAAAATCCCCGCTAAGGTTTGACCTGGTGAGACTTTTTTCGCCGGATGGTGACGAAGAATGCTTATCCGTTGTGCTACGGAGTGAGAGATTTCCCCCACCGCTTGGTTACGGTTTGGATTTCGAGCCCCATTACCTGAATACTCACTTCCAATCGGTGGTATTCAGGCGATGTCAGGCGGGCGGTCATGATCGTCGTTGCTATGCTCTTACCCCGATGAAGAGGTCCAAGCTCATCGGCAATTGTTCATTGATTGCTAAGGCAATTTGCTGCACTTGGTTTTCTGTTAGTGGAAGCTCTCCGTCGGCCTCCGCCGCCAAACTTTTCCAGCCCAGCACCTCCATAACCGCTTGCTGAAACTCAGGGCTTATATCGAGCTCAAATTTAATTGAGTCATCTTCGTTGGCGTCAGCGAGAAACCCCGTAATTTCTAAAAACATCTTGGCCCTCCAATATCACTTTGATGTGGTACGTCCTGGTTCAGCGTCCTTTGTTCGCTCTCCTGTTCCTGGGTTGAACTCCCCCCAGGTGCTTGCCTTGTTTGTCGTATAGCTCGACTCTGCCGTTCTCATAATCCCATTCATAAATTCTGCCTTTGCGATCTTTCCAACGACTTCGTTTTTTGCCTGCGCCCTGGACACTCGACATCTGTTTTGCGCGTATTGCATCTGGGCTACATTTTTTGTTGGCATTCGGTCTTTTCACCTACCAATCGAACCTTGCCGCCGATCGAGGTTCACAGCAGGTGCGTCGTGTCTTTTATCGTAACGATGTACCTTGCACGCCACCCGGCAGCGTCTGAGCGGTTAAGCAAAATAATCCCCGGAAACAGCCTCTGCCGCCTGTCCGGAACCTGCCACCCGGGACTATCATGCCGATAGCCCTGTTTCTAACTGCAAGGAGCCGCTCGGAACGCCGATGCGCCAGATCTGGAAATCTTTTCGAGCCCTTTATTTCGCTTCCTTGATGATGCTGATCGGCTCCGGCCTGCTCAGTACTTACCTGGCCTTGCGCCTGGCGGCTGACCATGTCGACAGCTTGTGGGTGGGTGCGCTGATGGCGGCCAACTATTTCGGCCTGGTGCTGGGCGGCAAGATCGGGCATCGCCTGATCGCCCGGGTCGGGCATATTCGCGCGTATGCGACCTGTGCCGGTATCGTCGGTGCGGCGGTGCTGGGGCATGGTTTGGTCGACTGGTTGCCGGCCTGGATCGTGCTGCGGGTGATCGTTGGCCTGGGCATGATGTGCCAGTACATGGTGATCGAAAGCTGGCTCAACGAGCAGGCGGATGCCAAGCAGCGTGGCGTGGTGTTCAGCGGCTATATGATCGCTTCCTACCTTGGCTTGGTGTTGGGGCAGTTGATTCTGGTCATGCATCCTCAACTCGGCCTGGAGTTGTTGATGCTGGTCGCGCTGTGCTTTGCCTTGTGCCTTGTGCCGGTGGCCATGACCCGACGCATCCACCCCGCGCCCCTGCACCCCGCACCGATGGAGCCGCGTTTCTTTATCAAGCGCGTGCCGCAGTCGCTGAGCACGGTATTGGGGGCGGGGTTGATTGTCGGCTCTTTCTATGGCCTGGCACCGCTGTATGCGTCCCAGCAGGGGCTCACCACCGAGCAAGTGGGTTTGTTCATGGGTAGCTGCATTTTTGCCGGACTGCTGGTGCAGTGGCCGCTGGGATGGTTGTCTGACCGCTATGATCGCGCGCTGTTGATTCGTTGTTTTGCCCTGTGCCTGGCGGTGGCGGCATTGCCGCTCGCAATCATGACCCAGGTGCCGCTGGAGGTTTTGTTCGTCGCAGGCTTCCTCTGCTCGCTGGTGCAGTTCTGTTTGTACCCGCTGGCCGTGGCGTTTTCCAATGACCATGTCGAAGGTGATCGCCGCGTGTCGCTGACAGCCATGTTGCTGGTGACATATGGCATCGGCGCCAGTATCGGGCCTTTGCTGGCGGGTGTGGTGATGAAGATGTTCGGCAGCCAGATGCTTTACGCGTTTTTCAGCCTGTGTGCGTTGATTCTGGTGTGGCGCATCCGGCCAAAAGCCGTCACCAACCTGCACCAGGTGGAGGACGCCCCCCTGCATCACGTGGCGATGCCCGACAGTATGTCCAGCTCACCGCTGGTGGCTGCACTTGACCCGCGGGTGGATGAGGCCGTGGTCCAGGAGCAGATGCAGACCACTGCGCCTGAGCCTGAGCCTGAAACCGAGCCAGAGCAGCCGCCGATAGAGGAGCCAGGCTGCGAAGCGCCACCCGAGCATCCGGACCCGGACGAGCATCCCCATGACCTCAGCAGGGCACGCCCCTGAACGAAAAAAACGGGCAGATCCCCAAAGGATCTGCCCGTTTTTTTGTGACGACCTGTATGTATTAAAAATCGTCGTCTTTATCGAACCGTCGCGCTTCACGCTGCAACTGGTACACAAAGCGCTCGACCTGGCGCTGTACCAGCCCACTCATGTTGTGGAAGCGTACGCCGGCAAAGGTGGTATTGATCTTTTCTTCGAAGTGCAGGTAACGCAATTCGACCGAGGTGGTCATGCTGCCAAAGGGCAGGGCGGCAATAAATCGGTCGTAGACCTGGCCCAATTGCAGGCGCTCGGAGATATTGCCTTCAAAACGCAGCTTGCAGCCGGTGGCGGAAATATCCAGCAATTTACCGTTGACCGGCGCCTTGAGTTTTTCGCCACCCAGTTCGATGTTGACCAATTGCGCCAGCTTCAACGCGGCACGGAACGCATTTCGACGCTGATGGTAGACCACCTCGTCCGGCAGGCTGCCGGTGTAAATGCGGTGGCCGTCTTTCGCGCTGATAGCCAGGGTGCCCTTGCTTTCCCAGGCAACGCGAACGCCATCGTGGAAGCCTTCGATGCGGAAGGGCTCGCCGCTCTCAAGGTAGCGTTCGCCGTCGCGTGGAATCATTTCGTCCAGTGCCAGCGTGTTGCTGTCACGGTTGACGTCCACCAGATAGCTTTGGAAGCGCTGGCTGCGTTCGTGGAAGGTGATGATCAGCGGGTCATGGCTGTCTTGCAGCATCCGCAAGGTGCCGGCGATTTCCAGAGGCGTGGTGAGCACCTTGGGTGGCTGCGGGGCATCTTCCGCATTAAGGGCGTTGAACACGGTTCTTCCATCTCCAGACAAAATACGACTACACGCAAGAACCGGCATTTTGCCAGCATGTGGCGCGCCTTGGATAGGGCGCACGGTAAACCGATGTCAGGCTTGGCTGCGGGTGCTTGGTTTGACCAGACGCGAGGTGGAACCCTGGGCGTTATACAGCGCCGGCGGCTCTCCGCCGTGAAGTATGCGTAACTGGTTGGCGGTCGTGGCTTGCTGAAGCTGGATCGACTGACCGTTGAGCCGGTTGGCTTCCTGGCACTGGGCGAGCAACTGATTGAGTTCTTTGCTCTGGGACAGCAATTGGTCGCCAACCGAGGAGTGGCTGGCCAACTGCGCCAGGCCGTCATGGTCTGCCGGCAGGCCGAGACTACTGAGGATCTGGCTGCGTTTTTTGCCGTGTTGCTCCAGCAGCACAATCAGCGATTGCTTGCGCGCCAGAATTTCTTCCAGCAGCGGCATATCCCGGCCATAGAGGGCCAGGGATTCTTCTTTGAGCAGCTCGAGCAATTGTTGCGTCGGCGCTAGATCATCAATGATCAGTTGCAGCAAATTTTCGTCGTGATGCATGGCTGGCCTTGGGGTTTAAGCGTCCAAAAGCCCTGCGCAGGCCTTTGCCTAGCGCTCGGCTTCGAAATTAAGCAGCTTGCTGGCTACACGGTTGCTGTCGACTTTATAGCTGCCATCGGCGATTGCCTGTTTCAACTCGGCCACGCGGGCTTTATTGACCACTGGTTGATCGCGCAGCGAGTCAGTGACCTTCTGCAACTGTTGAGCCTCATTGCTCAGGTGTACGGATTCCCCGCTTTGGCTGACGCTGGCCTGTTCTGTCAGCGGCTGGGCCTTGGCTTCGACGCTTTCTTTGGCAGCGCTGGTACGCGTAGCGCCTGACGTCGACGGGGTGTTATTCAAACGGCTGAAATCGATGACCATGATAAAAAAACCTCTGGGTATTTGGACGCTTGCCATGTTTTCGGCCATACCCGGACAAACTTTAGGCGCGAATGACAATAAATCTCCGCACGGTAAACCGCGTGCACAGTGTAGGAAAACCCAGCGTCCTGTACCAGTAATCTATAAAGCGACCTCTACCTGTCCGGGGGCTGTGACCCGCGCTTTGATCACGCGATTGGAATTGAGATTCTTGACTCGAATTTGTTCACTCATGCCGCCGTTGGACAACGCTTCACCGGGCATTTTTACATTCAGCGTACCGCTGCTGGCGGAAATTACCACTTGGTCGCCCTTGCGAATCACTTCGGCCTGTTCCAGGTGGACCAGCGTGATCACCTGATCGGTGACCACTGGTCGGGTCAATCGTTGGCCGACGGCCTGATCCAGGGACGTCAGGTAGCCCTGGCTGATCAGGCTGATGTCGCGTTCGCGTAATACAACGTCCTCAAAACCGATGATGCCGGTGCGTTTCAGTGGTCGGGCCACTACCACAACATCGCGAAACAACTTTACCTGCGCCGGCACAAACACCGTCCAAGGCGAGGCTCCGTCGCAGCGCACCCGTACCGTCACGCGGCCGATGGGCTGGGCCGGGCTTTCAAGGGTCGCTGTCAATTCCTTGTCGCACATCGGCATGCGCAGGCGGGGGTCCAATTGGTTGACTTGGATTTCATAACGCCCCGGTGTCTGTGTGGTTGCCAGATAATCTTCTACAGTGAACTCAAGAAAGCCCTGAGTGACGCCGATAAGGAGATCAGGCAAGGTGACGTTCTCTGCGCGGGCCGTGGTGTTCAGGCTCAAAGCAAGCAACGCCACCGAGGCGCAGAGCAATCTGCGGTAACGTGGGAGTCGAAGGCGTCGGGAAACTGTCGTTTTAATGTCCATGGCCAATAAATAGCAAGGCTCGTGCCGTTTAGTGTTGGGTGCGCGCTGCCGTGTAGGTACAGCCCAAGGTTTTAGCGTAGGAGTAAAGGCATGGCAGGTGTAATGGATTCAGTAAACCAGCGCACACAGCTGGTAGGGCAGAATCGCCTGGAGTTGTTGCTTTTTCGCCTCGATGGCAAGCAACTCTATGGCATCAATGTGTTCAAGGTACGGGAAGTGCTGCAGTGCCCCAAGCTGACGATCATGCCCAAATCCAGCCCGGTGGTGTGTGGCGTGGCCAATATTCGTGGTGCGACCATTCCGATTCTCGACCTGGCCCTGGCCACAGGTTCGGCAGGCTTGCAGGACCGCGAAAGCCCATTCGTGATCATTACCGAATACAACACCAAGACCCAGGGTTTCCTGGTGCGCTCGGTGGAGCGCATCGTCAACATGAACTGGGAAGAGATCCATCCGCCACCCAAGGGCACCGGCCGCGACCACTACCTCACGGCGGTGACGCGTGTCGATAACCAGTTGGTGGAAATCATCGACGTAGAGAAGATCCTCGCCGAAGTGGCGCCGACCTCGGAATCGATTTCGGTCGGTGTGGTTGACGCGGAGACGGCGCACAAGGCGGTCTCGCTGCGGGTGCTCACAGTGGACGACTCCTCGGTGGCGCGTAAGCAGGTGACCCGTTGCCTGCAAACCGTCGGCGTGGACGTGGTGGCGCTCAACGATGGCCGCCAGGCGCTGGACTATCTGCGCAAACTGGTGGATGAGGGTAAGAAGCCGGAAGAAGAATTCTTGATGATGATTTCCGACATCGAGATGCCGGAAATGGATGGCTACACTCTCACGGCCGAAATACGCAGCGATCCACGCATGCAAAAATTGCATATCGTCCTGCATACTTCGTTGTCGGGTGTATTCAATCAGGCGATGGTCAAGAAAGTCGGTGCCGATGACTTCCTGGCCAAATTCCGTCCTGATGACCTGGCATCCCGGGTGGTCGACCGGATCAAGGCAGCAGAATAATAATAGCCAGGGGCTTTTTCCCTGGCGGTCATACGATTTTAGAGGCGGTATCAGTGTCTACAGGTAATTTGGATTTTGAGCAGTTCCGGGTCTTCCTGGAAAAAGCCTGTGGGATATTGCTCGGTGAAAACAAGCAATACCTGGTATCCAGTCGTCTTAACAAACTAATGGAGCAGCAGGGTATCAAGTCCCTGGGTGAGTTGGTTCAACGGATCCAGGGCCAGCCGCGCAGTGGGCTCAAAGAGATGGTGGTCGATGCCATGACCACCAACGAAACCCTGTGGTTTCGTGACACCTACCCCTTTGAGGTGCTCAAGAGCAAGGTGCTGCCGGAGGCTATCAAGGCCAGCCCGGGCCAGCGTCTGCGCATCTGGTCGGCGGCCTGTTCTTCGGGGCAGGAGCCGTATTCCATCTCGATGTCCATCGATGAGTTCGAGCGGACCAACATCGGGCAATTGAAGGCCGGTGCGCAAATTGTCGCCACCGATCTGTCCGGCACCATGCTCACCAACTGCAAGACCGGTGAGTACGACAGCCTGGCCCTGGGCCGTGGTTTGTCCCAAGACCGGTTGCAGCGCTACTTCGAGCCTAAAGGCGCCGGGCGCTGGGCGATCAAGGCGCCGATCAAAAACCGCGTGGAGTTTCGCTCGTTCAACCTGCTCGACAGCTACGCCAGCCTGGGCAAGTTCGACATGGTGTTTTGCCGCAACGTGCTGATCTACTTCTCGGCCGAGGTGAAGAAAGACATCCTGTTGCGCATCCATGGCACGCTCAAGCGTGGCGGCTACCTGTTCCTGGGTGCTTCCGAAGCGCTGAACGGCCTGCCGGATCACTTCCAGATGGTGCAGTGCAGCCCCGGCATCATTTACCAGGCCAAATAACCGACGCTTTAAAAACAAAAACGGGAGACCTTTGCAAAGTCTCCCGTTTTTTATTCGCGCAAAATCGCTGCCGGTCCTCATCAACAGCGCTCAGGGCGTGGTGCTCATTTGGAGGGGCCCCAGGGACAGGCCATGTTGCCCGCTGGGCACTGTTGCGTTGAAGATGCCGAGTCGCACGGTTCCCGTCGTGGCGGCGGTAAATGTTCCTGTTCCGATTTGGCGTCGGGCATCAGTAATAGTGGTGACGTCAGGCCCGATCCGGCTGCCGTTTATCGTCATGTGCAGGGTCGACCCGTCGCTGACGGCTGTACTTCCCGTCACCTCGAAGCTGCAGTTATAGGTGCGTCCTGCCGTTACCGGAACTGCACGGGTGATGATGTGGGAGCTGGTGGCCTGATTGTTGAACTGGTTAACGACCACGCGGCTACCGATCACGCTTAGCCGCGACACATAGACGCCTTGTGCTACCCAGCCTTGAAAGGTGCCGTCGCTGAAGTCCCATGACTGGTCTGGTGGCACCACAATGGGCAGGCGACCGATGTTTATTCTCGCCTCCCCTGCAGTGGAATACAGCCCTCCACGCAGGATGCGGGCCCGCAACTGGACTTCGGTGCCCGCACTGGCGATGACAATGTTCGTGGGAATCAGAATCCGCAGCGAAGCGGTGCTGTGGGCAATATTAAAGCTTTGATTGTGCGTGCCACCAAGAACGGTGCTGTTGAGGCTCAAATAGAAATAATCGGCTGGCTGCATAGGAAAATCCAACCTCAGTATGGCGACGTCGCCGCTCAGTCGGGCAGGGTCAAGATTCGGGATCGGCTGTGTCGAATCCTGTTCGACAAACCTGGGGGCCGGGATTATCAACATGTCGAGCCTCTGCGTTGTGCTTAAGGGGGTCGGTTGATAAAGCATCAAAGCCTACGCGTGTCGCAATTGTCATAAATAACAGTACGGACAAACGGTTAAATACCCCGGCCCCCTGCGCACACCGTTTATAGCCCTCCACTCGCAAGCGGCAAGCCCGATTGCCGCTTTACTGGCGCTACGCGGAAATCGCTTGCCGCTTTTCTGGCATCACCGCCGGCAACATTGCCGCAAGCCCTTGAAATTCGGGCTCTGCTCAGGTTGGCATGCACCTTGCTATAGTCCTGTTAACGAACAGCAGGTCAGCCTAAAGGTTTCCGCCATGAGCATCAGCTTCGATAAAGCGCTCGGTATCCACGAACAAGCCCTGGGCTTCCGCGCCCAGCGTGCCGAAGTCCTGGCCAACAACATTGCCAACGCCGACACCCCGAACTACAAGGCTCGGGACCTGGACTTCTCCGCTGTGCTCGCTGCACAGCAGGACAAGACCAAGAACGGCACCTTCGCCTTGAACATGACCAACAACCGTCATATCGAAGCGCAAGGCCTGAGCAGTGGTGACGAGTCGTTGCTGTATCGCACGCCGATGCAGCCATCGATCGACCAGAACACCGTCGACGCCCAACTGGAGCAATCGGCTTATGCCGAGAACTCGGTGAACTTTCAGGCCAGCTTTACCCTGCTCAACAGCAAATTCAAAGGGCTGATGTCAGCCCTGCGTGGAGAGTAAGCCATGTCCCTGTCCAGTGTTTTCAATATTGCCGGCAGTGGCATGAGCGCCCAGACCACGCGCCTCAACACCGTCGCCAGTAACATCGCCAACGCCGAGACTGTGTCTTCGAGCATTGACCAAACCTATCGCGCCCGGCACCCGGTGTTCGCCACCATGTTCCAGGCCGGCCAGAACGGTGGCAGCGATTCGTTGTTCCAGGAACAGGACGCCGCCGGCAAAGGCGTGCAGGTACTCGGTGTGGTCGAAGACCAGAGCAACCTCGAAGCGCGCTACGAGCCTAACCACCCGGCAGCGAACGAAAAAGGCTACGTGTATTACCCGAACGTCAACGTGGTCGAGGAGATGGCCGACATGATCTCCGCCAGCCGCTCGTTCCAGACCAACGCGGAAATGATGAACACCGCCAAAACCATGATGCAAAAGGTCCTGACCCTGGGTCAGTGATAAGGGGCGCCAAATAATGGCCATCGTTGATACGTCTAACAACACGGCAGTCCAGGACCTGTTCAATTCCAAGGTCAAGACTGCAACGGACAACAGCAGCCTGGGTGATGCTTCCAAGACCGCGACGGGCAACCAGTCGCTGGGCAAGGACGCGTTCCTGCAACTGCTGGTGACCCAACTGAAAAACCAGAACCCGCTGTCACCCCAGGACAACGGTGCATTCGTGGCCCAGCTGGCGCAGTTCAGCAGCCTCGAAGGCATCAACACCCTGAACGACTCGGTGAATAACATCTCCAGCAACTTCAGCTCCTCGCAAGCGCTGCAGGCTTCTTCGCTGGTCGGGCGTTCGATCATCACCCAGACCGACAAGGCCCTGGTGGATACCAGCAAGAGCATGACCGGCTCGGTGGCCGTGACCGCGGCGACGGGTAACGTCACCGTCAAGATCACCGACAAAGACGGCAACCTGGTGCGCACCCTCGATTTGGGCGCCCAGAGTGCCGGTACGTCGGACTTTATCTGGGATGGCAAGAACGGCAACGGCGAGGTCGCCCCAGCCGGCACCTACACCTTTGCGGCCACGACCAAGAATGACAAGGGCGACGCAGTGGCCCTGGCAACATCGCTGCCGGCAACCGTGACCAGCGTGACGTTGAGCAAGACCGGCGGCGAAATGCTGCTGAACCTTGCAGGTGGCATGGGCAGCGTGAAGCTGTCGCAAATTCAGACTATTGGTACATAGAGCCGGCTAGATACGGCAGAGGGAGAGAAACATGTCTTTTAACATCGGCCTTAGCGGCCTCTATGCGGCCAATAAACAACTGGACGTGACCGGCAACAACATCGCCAACGTCGCGACCACCGGCTTCAAGTCGTCCCGTGCGGAATTCTCCGACATCTATGCCGCGTCCAAACTGGGTACCGGCCAGAACAGCATCGGCAACGGCGTGAACCTGGCGGCGGTGTCCCAGCAATTCACCCAGGGTGACGTCAACGGCAGCGGCGGTATCCTGGACATGGCGATCCAGGGTGGTGGCTTCTTCGTGCAGAAGGGCAGCGACGGTTCGCTGGAGTACACTCGCAGCGGTGCCTTCCGTGCCGACAAAGACGGCTATATCACCAACAACACCGGTACCTCGCGTTTGCAAGGCTATGCGGCGGACGATGACGGCAAAATCATCAAGGGTGGCCTGACCGACCTGCAACTGAACCTGTCGAACCTGCCGCCGAAGGCGTCCACCAAGGTGGATTCCACCAGTAACCTGAACTCCTCGGAGCCGGTGATCAACCAGACGCTCAAGCCATTCGACCCGACGGATACCAGTACTTTCACCACCCAATACAGCACCACCTTGTACGACGCCCAAGGCAATGCGCACCCGATGGTGCAATACCTGGTGAAAACCGACGGCAACAAGTGGAACGCCTATACGCTGATTGATGGGCGCAACCCTAACGGTTCGTCACCAACGGGCGGTACGCCACCCACTCCGCCTGTGCCTTCGACCCTGACCTTTGACGGCTATGGCAAGCTCACCAGCATCGTCACCGCCGGCGCGTCCAGCACGACGCTGACCTTGACCGGTTGGGTGCCAGGTACCGTGACCAATGGCGTCTGGAAAGCCAACGGCGCGGATGCCAACCCTGACGGCATCGCCATCAACATGGCGAACATCACCCAGTACAACTCGGCCACCTACCGCAACCCACCGATCACCGACGGCTATGCCACCGGCCAGATCACCGGCCTGAAAATCGACGGCAGCGGCGTGTTGTTCGCCACGTTCAGCAACCAGCAGAGCAAGGCCATCGGCCAGATCTCCCTGGCCAGCTTCAACAACGAGCAGGGCCTGCAGCCAGCCGGCAGCACCACTTGGAGAGAGACGTTCGCTTCGGGCCAGCCGGGTTACGACACCCCGCAATCCGGTACCTTGGGTTCGATCGTGGCCAACTCCCTGGAGAACTCCAACGTCAACCTGACCAACGAGCTGGTGGACCTGATCAAGGCCCAGAGCAACTACCAGGCCAACGCCAAGACTATCTCCACCCAGAGCACCATCATGCAGACCATCATTCAGATGACTTGATGCCATGGCGTAATGCGCTTGACTGAAAACCCCTCGATCGAGGGGTTTTTTTTGCCCTGACAAACGTCGTCTGGAACGTCCTACGCCCTGAATGCCACCCATGAAGCCGGAAGCTATCGAGCTTGTGACCTTGGGTGGGGAATAACAATGGGAAATCAGTGGGGGATGGGTCGCAGCGAGGCCGGCGTGCATTTTGACGCGGGAGCGGCACAGTTCTATTTGAGCGGCAAAGGCGCGACACACGCGATCAACGAAGACCGGGACGCAAAAAATAAGGAGGCCGTCGCACAACTGCTCAAGGAGCTTGATGACGCGCACAGTACCGGCAAAAACCAGACTGTCCGGGAATTGCGCGACAGGCTCAATGAAAAACGCACAGCATTGGGGGACGACACGTTCAAGAAAATCCTTGAGCAACTCAAGGAAGAACGCTCCAAGCGATGGCTGGAGCTTTTAAAGATGCTGTTTCCGGACCTGTTTCCGGATACGCCTGCCCCTTCTCCGGCACCACCATCGCCTAGGGATGGCGGTGGCGGCGGTGATTTTCCCGGTCGCGGCGGCTTCGGTCCCAGTGAGTCGATGAGCAACAAGCCGATTACCGAAGGCTCACGGCATCACCACTACAAGCCCGACACGAGCAACCCCGGGAAAAAGCCGGACAATATCTGGAGTGGCTTCAGGCAGGGGCCTGACGGCAATTGCGTGACTGTATCGGCGATAAAGGCGGCGATGATGCGGTATGGGCAAAAACCTACGGACATTTTCAAAGACGTTAAGGCGTTGGGCCACGGCTACGAGGTGACCATGCGTGATGGCTTCAAGCTTTCTCTGTCCAATGACGAGGTGAGGCAGGCGGCCATTCATGCGCGTTTCAAGGGCGATGACCCGGCAATGATGACGGATGCCAACTTCATGTATGCCGCGAGCGCCAAGCGGGCGCAGATGGAAAACAATGACGGTACTGCTGGGCGCAGTTTCCAGGCGGCCATGAACAGCCTCAACGATGGCGAACACTCGCGTGAAGGGCTGGACCGTTTGGGTTTGAGAGGGTTCTACAGGCAGACAACCGTTGCTGATTTGAGAAACAGCAAGGTGGGCACCGTGGAGTTCGGTGGCCATTCGATGGCCGTGATTGATGGCCGGATTGAGTTGTGGGGCAAGCGCGGCGGCATGCCTCAATCAGGTATCGCGACCGTATTGTTTTAAATCGCGAGCGCTTTTCACCCAGCAAAAGAAAGCCCCCGATACGCCGTAAGCCTATCGGGGGCTTTCAACTTGGGTGGTTAACCCAATGGGCTCAGCTTATTGGCAAGCTTCGCAATCCGGCTCGTCAATCGCGCAGGCTTTTGGCACGGGTGCCGGGCCGGCTGGAGCAGCCAGAACCGAATCATCACCATGGTTGCCGCTGGACACTGCGTTCAGCTTGCCGGTGTTGATGGTCGACTTCTCGGTGCTGGTCGCTGCCAGGGCACGGAGGTAGTAAGTGGTTTTCAGACCACGGTACCAGGCCATGCGGTAGGTCACGTCAAGCTTCTTGCCCGAAGCGCCGGCGATGTACAGGTTCAGGGACTGCGCCTGGTCGATCCACTTCTGACGACGGCTGGCGGCGTCAACGATCCACTTGGTGTCCACTTCGAATGCAGTCGCGTAGAGCTCTTTGAGCTCCTGCGGGATGCGCTCGATCTGCTGCACGGAACCGTCGTAGTACTTGAGGTCGTTGATCATCACCGAGTCCCACAGGCCGCGAGCTTTCAGGTCGCGAACCAGGTACGGGTTGATCACGGTGAATTCGCCCGACAGGTTCGATTTCACATACAGGTTCTGGTAGGTCGGTTCGATCGACTGCGATACGCCGGTGATGTTGGCGATGGTCGCGGTCGGCGCGATGGCCATGATGTTGGAGTTACGAATACCTTTCTGCACACGGGCACGTACCGGTGCCCAGTCCAGGGTTTCGTTCAGGTCGACATCGATGTACTTCTGGCCACGGGCTTCGATCAGGATCTGTTGCGAATCCAGCGGCAGGATGCCCTTGGACCACAGCGAACCCTGGAACGTCTCGTAGGCGCCGCGCTCGTCGGCCAGGTCGCAGGAGGCCTGGATCGCGTAGTAGCTGACCGCTTCCATGGACTTGTCGGCGAACTCGACCGCCGCATCCGAACCGTACGGAATGTGCTGCAGGTACAAAGCGTCCTGGAAGCCCATGATGCCCAAGCCGACCGGACGGTGCTTGAAGTTGGAGTTCTGCGCCTGCGGCACCGAGTAGTAGTTGATGTCGATCACGTTATCGAGCATGCGTACGGCGGTGTTGACAGTGCGTTCCAGCTTGGCGGTGTCCAGCTTGCCGTTGACGATGTGGTTCGGCAGGTTGATCGAGCCCAGGTTGCAAAC
>Ga0207650_10001398_pt1 | contig 17408 bp, 16 predicted proteins | sample KBSS63metaG_FD_184325 | JGI IMG/M metagenome (GOLD analysis project Ga0207650, IMG submission 184325) | Switchgrass rhizosphere microbial communities from Kellogg Biological Station, Michigan, USA - KBS S6-3 metaG (SPAdes) (version 2) | ecosystem: Host-associated > Plants > Roots > Rhizosphere...
GGCTGGACGGCAAGTCGCATTTCGGCATTCAACGCAATGTCATTGGCGGCCCACAAGCGTTTTGGAGCCGAACGCCGGCACACCGCGGTATTTATCGTTGCCGGGCCCGTCCAGATGGCGTTGCTTACGGTTCGACCCTATGTCCATGTGTGCGCCGGGCGGGGCAATCGCCCGACAATAACGCTGCGCCCGTTGCCCCACCGCGCAAAGGCCAACTAATTGTGAGGTCATCCATTTTGTCTCACCTGTCGCGCCATGGCTGACACTACTCTGTTGCACGAATTGATCGCGGCCAGCGCGTGCCGCTTGCCGCGTCAGCCGGCACTCGGCTTTGGAAGAGTGTCGCTCGATTATGCGGGGCTTCAGGAGACCGTCTCGGCATTTGCCGGGGGGGTGCTGTCACTCGGCCTGGCGAAGTCAGAACGAGTTGGTGTCTGGCTCGACAAGCGCGTCGAGACTGTCGCGGCTTTTTTCGGCACCGCTCTTGCGGGCGGCGTTTTCGTGCCGCTGAACCCGCTGCTCAAGTCCGCGCAGGTCGCCTACGTCCTGAGGGATTGCAATGTCCGCGTGCTGGTCACCACCGAAGAGCGCTACGAATTGCTGAGCGCCGAACTCAAGAATTGTCCCGACCTGAAACATGTTGTGGTGATCAACGCGGAAACGACAACGCAGCCCAAAATCGGACCTCGCGTTCACCTCTGGCAGCACCTGATGGCCGCAGGCAATCGTCCAGTCAACCGCGTCATCGACACCGACATCGCGGCAATCCTTTACACGTCGGGTAGCACAGGCATGCCCAAGGGCGTCGTGCTGTCGCACCGCAATATGATGGCGGGAGCGAAGAGCGTCGCATCATATCTGGAGAACGTACCGGACGACACCATTCTCGCCGCGCTTCCGCTTTCATTCGATGCGGGATTGAGCCAACTGACGACCGCATTCCATGTCGGAGCGCGGGTCGTCTTGATCAACTATCTGCTGCCAAAGGATGTAATCAATGCCTTGGTAGCGGAGCGCGTCACTGGCCTCACCGCGGTCCCTCCGCTGTACATCCAGCTCACGCAACTCCCGTGGCCGGATTCAATCGCCGAGCATTTGCGCTACTTTGCCAACACTGGTGGGCGGATGCCCCTGGAAACGCTGAAGGCGCTCCGGTCCCGGTTGCCCCGGACCAAGCCATTTCTGATGTACGGATTGACAGAGGCATTTCGCTCCACTTATTTGCCACCGGAGGAAGTCGACCGCCGTCCCGACTCGATCGGCAAGGCCATTCCAAACGCGGAAATTCTGGTGCTCCGCGAAGATGGGACTCCTTGTGCCCCGAACGAGCCGGGCGAACTCGTGCACCGAGGGGCGTTGGTAGCACAGGGCTACTGGAACGATCCGGAAAAGACCGCCGAGCGTTACAAGCCGTTGCGCGGACGTGAATCCGGCTTGGTGTTGCCGGAGATAGCCGTGTTCTCGGGTGATACTGTTCGAATGGATGAAGAAGGTTTCCTGTACTTCATCGGGCGGCGAGACGAAATGATCAAGGTTTCCGGCTATCGGGTAAGCCCTACGGAGGTCGAAGAGGCGCTCTACGGCACTCAACTCGTCGGAGAAGCTGCTGCCTTCGGCGTGGCACACCCAAAGCTTGGACAAGGCATCGTGGTGGTCGCTACGGCAAAGGACGGCGCTGTCGTCGACGAATCGATCCTGCTCGCAGCCTGTCGTTCGAACCTTCCCGCGTTCATGATCCCCGCCAGGATCGAGATTCGTGCGGGACCTTTGCCCAGGAATCCGAACGGCAAGATCGATCGCAAGAGTCTGAGCATTGAGTTCGCCGGCCTATACGACTCGATCCCGTGAGCATACCGGGCCAACTCCTTCTGGCGCGGTTCGCCTGTAGAATTGGCAGCTGAATTCCAAGAGCAGGGAAGTCCATTGTGACCGTTCATACCGCGGTGGGTGAAAAGGCGACAGGTTTACCGGAGGCCGAGCAGCAACCAGGCAGGTCCGCTCCCGCAAATCGTCCCGTGCACGCGCCTATGGTGCAGTGGCCCGTCGTGGACGATTGCCTTGTGGTGGGCGGCATGCCGCTTACGCGCCTGGCACAGCGGGTTGGCCGCACCCCGTTTTATGCCTACGATCGGCGCCTGGTCACCGAGCGCGTTGCATTGCTGCGGCACCATCTTCCTGCACAAGTCAAACTCCATTACGCCATCAAGGCGAACCCCATGCCTGCGGTTGTGTCCCACCTGGCAGGGCTGGTAGACGGTTTGGACGTAGCGTCGGTCGCAGAAATGAATGTTGCGCTCGATACGGGCATGACTCCGCAGGAAATCAGTTTTGCCGGGCCAGGTAAGGCAGACACCGAGCTTGCCCAGGCTGTCGCCGCGGGGATCCTGATCAACGTCGAGTCTGCGCGCGAAATCTCGGTACTCGGTCGGCTGTCCCGAGAGATGCGAATCGCCGCGCGCGTCGCGGTTCGCGTCAATCCCGACTTCGAACTCAAGTCCTCCGGGATGAAGATGGGAGGCGGGCCCAAGCAGTTCGGCATCGATGCTGAATCCGTCCCCGAGGCGCTCGACGCAATCGGCCGCAACGGGCTCGCTTTCGAAGGGTTCCACATTTTCGGCGGGTCACAGAACCTGAAAGCCGAAGCTATCTGTGAAACTCAGCGCAAGACGATAGAACTCGCGGTTCGACTCGCGCGATCTGCGCCCGGCCCGGTGCAGGTTTTGAATATCGGCGGCGGCTTCGGGATCCCGTATTTTCCCGGTGAGCGGCCGCTTGACCTTTCGCCAATCGGGGAAAATCTGCGCACGGTCGTCGCCGAAGCCAAAGCGGGCCTTCCGAATGCAGCGATTGTCATCGAGCTTGGACGATATCTGATCGGCGAGGCCGGGATCTACGTATGTCGCGTCATTGACCGCAAGGTTTCGCGTGGCGAAGTCTTTCTTGTGACGGATGGCGGCCTGCACCATCACCTCGCTGCTTCTGGCAATTTTGGTCAGGTCGTCCGCAAGAACTATCCCGTATATGTCGGGAATCATGTCTCCCAGGGTGCGCGCCGCAACGTTTCGGTGGTTGGTCCGCTTTGCACTCCCTTGGACCTCCTTGCGGACCGAATGGAAATGGCAGACGCGCAGCCGGGGGATCTCGTCGTAGTATTCCAATCGGGGGCATACGGCGCCACCGCGAGCCCTCAGAACTTTCTCAGCCATCCAATGTGCGCTGAAGTGCTCGTGTGAAATGGCCGAGGGTTTCGTCATGATCCCGCCACATTCCAATCGCATCGCCATGGACCGAAAATCATTTGCCAGCGCTGCTCATTCTGCCGTCTTGACCTGCGTGTTCCTGCTGCTTGGCACCTCCGCGTTCGCCGGGAAGCCTGAAAACATCACGGAAGCGGAAATGGCGCTGTTGCCGCAGTATTGCCCTGATACCTTTGGATTCAAGTACGGAGACGCGTACTTCAACACGTCGCCCAATGCGCCCAAGTGGGTTGCCTTGATGGGGAAAAATTTCTGGGCGATGCATCACTACTGCTGGGCCCTGCTCAATCTGGGCCGCGCGCAAAAGCCTTCGATGCCGGCCATGCAGCGGCAGGCGACGCGTGAGTACGCGATCGGTGACATGCAGTATGTAATCGAAAACGCGACGCCCGACTTTATTATGCTGCCCGAAATCTTCACCAAAAAGGGCGAGGTACTTCTATCCCTCAAGCGCCCGTTGGAAGCTCGCGATGCCTTCGCGAAAGCGCGCGATCTCAAGCCCGATTACTGGCCAGCGTACTTTCAATGGGGCGAGTACCTGATGCGTGCCGGCCAAAAGAACGAGGCGCGCGAGGTGGCGGAGGCGGGGCTCTCGTACGCTCCGCAATCCAAGGCACTTCGCGGCCTGTTGGTCGAGCTCGGAGGCAACCCGGCAACTGTCAAGCCCCGACTGGCAGACGAAAAGCCGGCCGACCGCGCGAAGTAGCTCTCGATAGCCGGCGAGGGGGCCGAGCCGGACGAGACGCTGACCGAGCATCGGTACGCCCGTGATGTAATCCCCGATTTGCCGCTTCCACACGACGACTTGGCAGAAAGTCATGCGACGCCAGCCAGGTGTGTCGGGGCGCTTCCGGAAATCGCTGAATGGTTCGATCAACTGCGGAATAGGACACGATCTTGAAAGGCTCGATCCGGACTGGCGCGCAACCAGAGTGGGGCGTTGCTGGATTCCAATCGACTCTGCCGTCCGCCGCGGGCGACCATTGCGAAGGTGGGCGTCACGGTCTCTCGGTTGCTTGGTGCGCGTCTGCGGAATGGACCATAGAGCGGCTGTCGGCAGCCGTCGCGCCCCCGCTTCCTGAATTGAAAGGCGGGTATCGGTTCATCGAGCCGAATTTTCAGATAATGGCAGACGGTTTGGAAGCACCTTGAGTACCGTCCGCCGATCACTCATGTATACGTTTGCCGAAGGCTATCTCGGCATCGCCCTGCAACTTCTGGGTACGTTTGTCCTGGCACGGCTTCTTACCCCCACGGAAACCGGTATCTGGGCGGTGGCTGCCGTGTTCGCGGCCATTGCAAGTACGTTCCGTGACTTCGGTGTCGGGGAGTATTTGATACAGGAGCGCGAGCTTACCGATCAGAAACTGCGCGCTGCGCTGGCTGCCAACATCATCGTTTCGTGGCTCATGGCGGCGTGTCTGCTTGGTGCGAGTGGCTTGACCGCCGACTTCTACCGAGAACCTGGCATCGCCCGCGTTATGACTGTTCAGGCGTTCAATTTCTTTCTCATTCCCTTTGGCGCAGTGACCTTTGCCTATTTTCGCCGAGAGCTGAATTACAAGCCGTTTTTCTGGGCATCTCTGCTCAGCAACATTGTCAGTTTCACCGTTGCGATTTCCTGCGCTTGGGCCGGTCTGGGATACATGAGTCTCGCTTGGTCATCGCTTTCAGGTGTTGTTGTGAGCGTGGCATGTGCGATGGTTGCCAAACCCAAGGCATTTCCACGCATGCCCGGGTTTGCCGGTTTGGCCGCGGTTCTCAAGTTCGGCATGCATGCGACTGGCATCTATTTCTTCGGACAAATCGGAAAGAGTGCGCCGGAACTTGTCATTGGCCGAGTGCTAGGCATGGCCCCTGTGGCATTTTTTAGCCGCGCCAACGGTCTGACCGAGCTATTCCATCGCGCCGTGCTTCGTGCCGCGCTTCCCGTGTGCCTGCCGTATTTCGCTCAAGAAGCCCGCAGTGGAGAAGATGTCCGGGATGGATATCTGCGCGCCGTATCGTTTCTCACCGCGATCGCCTGGCCATTCTTCCTGTTCATCGGTGCCATGGCATTTCCGGCAATACGGATTCTCTATGGCTCGCAGTGGATCGCGTCCGTTCCACTGGCGCAGGTATTGTGCGTGGTCGGCGCGATCGAGGTTGCCTATTTCCTGTCCAAGGAAGTGCTGATCGCGACAGGGGACGTAAAAGCTGCCAACTTTCTTCAGGCGCTACTTCAGTGCGCCCGCATCGTCGGCATTCTCGCGGTCATCCCATTCGGGCTCCTGGGGGCATGCTGGGGCCTGGTGGCGGCCGCGTCCGTCGGCAGCATCTGGTCCCACCGCGTTCTGTCCGTAAAGATCGGGCTGACGTTTCGCCAAGTGATGCGTGCTTGCATGCCGAGCTTGAAGATCGCAATGTTTAGCGCCGCTCCGACGTACCTTTGGATCGCGCTGGGGGAGACCGGCGAGCAGAATTTCTTCGTGGTATTTGCTGTCTCGGGCGTCATTGCAGCGCTCCTCTGGCTCATCGCGTTACGAATGCTAGAACATCCTCTCTGGACGGAGCTTCTGAAGCTGCGCCGGCTGCGTTTGAAGAGCAAATGATTCGCAGCGCTTGTGCATGCTAAACTTTATCGGCACAACAATGCGGATAGCGCGGAATTTGTAAATCGATTCACGACAGTCCGCGTGGCGGACGGACACAGCCAGCATGCTGAGTCCGTGGATTGCCTACTTGGCGAAAAGCGATATATCAGGGTGAAGGCGCATAGAATGGACTGGGATCCCATCAACCACTACAAGGACGTTGCGGTCGCGGAACGTTACGACAGGGAACGTTTTTCTGGACTGCCGGGCAGAGTTTTCAATGCGTTGGAGCGTCGAACGTTGCGACGCGCGTTCGCGAAGGTCGACCGCTCGCTCCAGGTCTTGGACCTGCCCTGCGGCACGGGTCGTCTCGCGGAAACGCTGCTCGAGGACGGATTTCGCGTGGTCGGTGTGGATATTTCGGCGCCCATGTTAGAGGTCGCGCAGCGCAAGTTGCAGCGGTTCGGATCGAACTTCGTGACGCGCGTGGGTGATGTCCGCGAGCTTGCGCGCAGTGAGCCTGCCAGGTATGACGTGGCGTTGTGTGCCAGGGTATTAATGCACTTCCCATTGGAGGGGCAGATCGAGTTCCTGAAGAGTGTGGCAATGCTTACCAAGGGAACGGTCATGTTTTCCCAATCTTTAAGCACGCCCTACCAGCGGACGCGCCGGCGCTTCAAGAAGCTTCTGGGAAACGCGCCGCCCGCGGCGTATCCCATCACCGAGGCAGAGTTGAAGATCCTGCTGAAGGGGGCAGGTTTGCGCGAGGCCCGGCGGCATCGCCTTTCCCCGCCGATTTCCGAGGCCATTCTCGTGGTAGCCGAGCATCTCTAGGATGCGTGAATACCCGCACGGATGAGCAGAGGCTCCCCGCCCTTGGCTGTTGCCGAGTGCCTGCATGCCCTGGGCGGCGAAGGCTGGACTTTCGAAGGCATCGTTGCCCAGCGGGACAATTCCCGCATTCATCGCGTGCGTCGCGGGTCGCGAACCGCTGCTGTCAAGGAGTGCCTGGACAGGACGTCCCGTGCGCCGGACAGTGAGGCTGCCAGCCGCGAATACGACGCACTCACTGCGGTTGCGGACAAATCAGCGGCGCGCGGTGACCGATCGCTGGCCCCAAGACCGTTGACGTTATGTCGCGAACGCGCCGCGTATGCGATGACATGGGCTTCCGGGCGAACCGCCACGGAAATCGTCCTCGCGCATTCGACACCCATGGACCGCGCTGAGGAACTGGGCGAGATCGCTGGAGGATGGCTGCGGCGTTTCCACGCATGTATGGAGCTGTCCGTGCGGACGAACGACTTCGCGACAAGACTGGATTTCATTAGTGAACTTGCGCGGACGATACGTGACCGGGATCACTCGCTCACTCGTGCCGCCCGTGTCCTGATAGAACGTGCATCGGATGCCGCCAACGTGCTGATGCCCGCAAGCTGGATCCATGGCGACATGAAAAGCGACAATCTGCTTGTCGATGCGGACGGCGTGACGGGACTGGACGTTCAATTGGCCGACGAAAACACGGTAGCCTACGATCTGGCCCCGTTTCTGAACCATCTTCGCCTCCTCCGATGGTCGCCCCGTGGATTGTTGCGACGCCCGCACCTCGAAGCGATGAGCGACGGATTCCTGCGCGCCTATTCGCCGAACTCGGGGGAATGGCAACTGCCATTGATGTGGTTGCGCAGCTATCTGCTATTTCAGATGGTTGCAAACTCCGCGGCCGGCATGAGCTTGCGTGCACTTGCGGCCAAGTGGCCAGCCCGCAAAGAACTCGCCAGCGCAATCGACTGGCTGGACGCGTAGGGGACGTGGTGGCGCAACAGCTTATACGCGACATGAACGTTCGACACCGGGGCGCACAGCGCCTAGGGCAAATCGACGCGCTGAGAGGTCTGGCCGCGCTATCGGTCATGGCCTTCCACTACACGACCAAGTACGACGAATTATTCCAGTTCAGCGGGACCCTCCCATTCAACGCTTCCTGGGGTTACCTTGGCGTAAACCTTTTTTTCGTCATCAGCGGCTTCGTGATCTTCATGACGCTGGAGCGCACGCAGCGAGCGATGGATTTCGTCGTGTCCCGTGCAAGCCGACTGTATCCCGCTTACTGGGCGGCTATTCTGCTTACGGTGTGCATCACGCACGTATTTGGGCTGCCCGGAAAAGAGGCTACTTGGCAGGTCGCGGTTCTCAATTTCCTGATGTTTCAAGGACTGTTTTCAGTCCCTCCCGTAGAGGGCGTCTATTGGACGCTGCTCGTCGAGCTATTATTCTACGCGCTGGCGCTGACGCTTTATCTGACCCAGCAGATGCGCAATGTGTTGCGCGCGCTATGTGCTCTGCTTTGCCTGCGGCTGATCTACTGGGGATTTGCCGAATTTGCGCACATTGACTTGCCTTGGCGAATACGGCAGTTGCTGATCCTTGATTTCATAGCCTTTTTCTCGCTTGGAATTATCGCCTACCGGATGGTCCGGAATTCCGGAGGGTCGAATCGGGGTGAATGGCTGACCGGCGCATTGGCAATCCTCGTCTTGTGCGTAACGGAGTCACTGATGCTTGCATCGGTGGGACTCGCGTGCTTTTTCGCGGTCTGGCTTGCGGCGCTCGGACGGCTTGGCCTGCTTCGGTCGCGATTGCTCACCTGGTTCGGGTTAATTTCATATCCACTCTATCTGCTTCACGAGAACATCGGTTGGGCGATTTTGCGGCAACTGCAATTCCGCGGGTGGATTGCCTGGGAGGCAATCGCGTTTACGTCGCTCGTCGTGATCGCCATTGCCGCTGCGCTTTCGCGGAGCGTCGAGCGCCCGACGATGGGCTGGATTCGTCGCAGGTACCGCCAGATGCGCGAGCAGGAATTGAGTGGCGCTGCGCCGTGACGTCGGGATAGGCGCGTTGAAAGGTCGCACGGCTCTTCGACGAAACATCATCGTTGCCTCTGTCTTCCTATGCCTTGTTGTACTGGCCGTGCTCTGGTCCATCGGGCGACAGACGGATCGATCGCCCCAACTATTAGCCGCGCAGGTCTCGGAGATCCATCGTCCGCGTCCATCTGACGAGATCGCGTGTGCTGATTTCTGGCGTAACGGTCCACCACTTGTCATTCTCGCGCTTGGCCAATCGAACGCAGGCAACCACGGAGGCGTGCCTGGAAGTTCACCCCGCGGCGCGTTGTGGTTCGAAGCCCGGTGCTACCCACTTGCCGATCCGTTGGCCGGTGCGACGGGCACGGATGGAAGCATTTGGAGTCGATTGGCCGCGGCAATCGCACCTCGATTGGGGTCTCGCGAACTCGTGGTTGCGGTGCTTGCCGTGGACACGACCCGTGTTTCGGAGTGGACCGGCGAAGGCCCGTTGACGGATCGGCTGGAAAGACTGATGGAGTCGCTGCGCGAGAACCATGTGACAGTGTCAGCGGTGCTATGGCAGCAGGGGGAGGCCGACGCGCGAGCCGGTACCGGCGCGGATGATTACGCCGCGGCGCTTGGCGCACTCATAGAGCGGCTTCGCAGGGGCGGAATATCTGCGCCGTTGCTACTTGCACGATCGACACGATGCCGCAATACGGGCAGTGACGAGATACGCAAAGGCGTATCGCTTGCCGCGTCCCGCAACGCCAATGTAATTCTTGGTCCCGATACGGACGCCCTGGGGGATGCGTTGAGAAGCGACGGATGTCATTTCAACGAAGAGGGCCTCGCCCGGGCTGCAGACGCTTGGGTCGAAGCACTCAGTCAACGCGGGTTTGTGCCGCGACCGCTACCCCCTTCATGAGGTGATGAAATGCCGCCTAGTTTCTCCCACGATCGAGTCCAGTCCCGTGTGCCTCTGCAGGACGCCGCAGGGTGACCAGAATCCAGCCGCGAAGGAAACGCAACGCATCGAACCGCGAAACGAGTTTGTCATATGCGGTTCCGAGCAGAAACAGTGCCCCGTTGAACATGAAGTAATTCGGGTACTGGCCCAGATACCTGAAGCTTTCGATCTCAAGCCCTGCGTTAGCCGCCAGTCTCCCCACGGCGCCATGCGTATTGGTGCGATAGCGAACCGGAAAGACGTCCTCTTCTTCACGCCCCTCCACCTTCGCGACGATCGCCGGGTGAAACCGGTTCGGCACCAACCGCGCCACCAGCGTCGCATAGTCCCACATATTCGCGGTAAGAAATATCAGTCGACCGCCTGGCTTTAGTATGCGAGCGAACTCCGCATAGACGGCTGCCGGGTCGTCCAGATGCTCAAATACGCTGCGCGACATGATAACGTCCACGGACGCATCTGGCACCGGAACCGCCGAGAGATCGGCGCGATGTGCCTCGATACCTTCCGGTACGTCCGTAAACTCGACAAGCTCGACCCCGATAAGCCGCGCAGCGCGCCCGCTGAATTTCCTCAATACCGGAACAGTGCGCCCGCATCCCGCGTCGAGCAGAACCGATTCGGGGCGAAGGGCGCTGTCGACTGCTTGCTCGAACAGCTTGTATGGATGGGGCGAGGCTCCATAATATTTCTCCAGCAGGCGGGTGGCGAGTTCAGACACTTCTGGCGCCTATCGACGGTGGAACGGACCGCGAGTGGCGGCCGAGCGGCTCGGTGCGCTTTTCGGTCACGGTCGCATCGACCAGAACAACGATCACCGCGAGATAGTAGGGAAGGTCATAGTGCAGCAAGCCAAGAAACGCTCCGCCCGCCGCAAAGGCCACCAGGCTCACCTGTACCATTCGCATCAGTAGCGGAACCCATTCCAGGCCAGGCTGATCGCTGCACGTCCGCGCGAGTTTCTTGCTCCGTCGCCAGATGCTAAGTCCGAGCGCCAGAAACAGCGCCAGACCCACGAAACCGTGTTCGCCTAGCACCTGGAAATAGATGCTGTGGGGTGAGTAAGATTCCATGTCCGGATAGGGCGAGTAGCGCCTGAACAATTCGTCGTCTGCAAGGTCGAATCCGGCGCCGAAAACGGGCCTGTCCTTCACCATGTTCCAAATGGTTTCCCAGGTCTGCAACCGGCTTACGGCCGACGCGTCACTCTGATAGGTTTCAATTGTGCCCATGCGATCGAGCCAGTTCCCCGGCATCAACATTACCGCGCCGGCAAGGGCGATTGAAAGCAGCGTCGTCGTCAATATAGGGCGACGACTCTTGATGCCGAGAAAGAGGACGGCGACACCGATCGCGAGAAACGCGCCGCGCGAATGACTGCCGAGAATTGAAAGTGCACAAGCTACCATCGATCCCCACATGGCGAAACGCATCCACCGCTTGGCGGTGGTGGCGGTAAGGTAATACATGAGCGGCAACAGCATGGTCAGCGCCAACCCTAATTCATTGTTACCTTCGATGAATGAACCGGGGGGGCCCCAGACGCGATTCTCGCCGCCGCTCGTGAGTGTCCATATGCCGCCTTTCACGCCGAAGTATCCGATCGAAATGACAATGGCCCAGATTAGTTGCTCGATCTGCTTTCTTCCGCGAATAAGCAACATTGTTACGAACAGCATGAGTTGGGTCTTGAACACCTGAATCCAGGTAGCGTACACAACGTCCGCCGGCTGCATCGCGAACAGCGAAGTTATGGACATCCAGACCAGGAACGCTAGCATGAGGCCGGAAATCGATGTCAGAGGAAACGCCTTGCGGTCCTTTGTAAACACGAGTGCAACCAGCGTGGCGATTGCTATGATCATGGCAAAGGGAAACTGATACGCAAACCCGTATGCCAGGCGATGGGGATTCATCATGCTTACCCAGACCCACATCAACACTCCGATATGTGGGCGCCAGAACACGATCATCGGCAAAGATGCAAGGACAATCGTGAAAATCAGAATATCGCGCAAAGTAGGCGCCTTCCGGAAATATTTCGGCGAAAGCTACTGCCGCGCAGCATCGGTAGAGTCAATGCACACAAGGGCGATTCACCAAGCGGTTGCGATGAGGAAAGCATGCCTGCATTGCATTGTTCCAGTGACCTTCATTCAAGGCGACAATTTGGTAGAGCCGCCTATCGCCAATTGCCTAATACACCGCGGACATTCAACCACGCCGATGATCGAGGAACCGTCCAGGAGCCGTCCTGAGATGAATCTCGCAAGGGACACATTCATACGGGAAGCGCTTCCAGAGTAATACGCTCAGTGCCAGCATGAAATTCAACATTTGTAGGCTACCTGGCGCCTAATAATTTGCCAGGATGCCCTCTTTAGCCTTCCTGGGCTGCTTTTTTGGCGCATGGTACGCGATGCAAAGCAACGAAAGCAATCCTGGCGGTTGTAAAGTCGCTGTACGGCAACGCGAGGCCGCCGTAAGGTTTATCGACGCCCGGAATCGGAATGGCGGTGACGATGAAGCCGGCGAGACCGATGTATTGCTAGGGTTGGAGCCCTCGCGCGAATCGCCCGCAACTCGTTGCGGCTGCTGGTCTCCGTCCATGTGGCAACGTTTGTTACGTATCGCAGAGCCAATTTAGCCGAAAAATACGCGAAAGATGCGCTCGCCGCTTCTATGGTTGCCGACCTGCAGTCCGAGCCACGAACCGACGAGCCAGGTGCGAACCTCGCGAGCAACATGAAATCCAGCATGTTCGATTCCCTTGATGGAGGCCAGATTTCTCGGGTCACAATTGATCACCGCTCGCCGGTGACCCCGTTGCGAAAGAACGCCGAGGCCGTAGCGAAGCGCCATTGGGTAGAGGTGCCGGCCGCGTACGTCGGCCCGCGTCGCGCAATGGCCAAATAAGGGTATGTCTATACTTTCGTTCAACAGGGCCTTTGTTCGCGTATCGAAAAGTACGAAGCTATGGTGAAGGACGTCACCCGATTCATCCACGACCGCTACCAGCAGATCCCTTCCACGAAGACCGACGAGATATTCGGCGCCTTCGCCCTGTGAAAGCTGCTCGGCGAGTCGCGGACTCAAATCCCGATCCAGATTCTCGCGGGAAATGCAGACGATTGTTTCCGCTCCCTCCCATCGCGGATTCTCGTCATGTTGCCCGGTGCTCGCCTCGAAAATCGTGTCGCGCCGATGACCAAGGGCGCGGGATCCGATAAAGCGCAAGAATCCGAGAAATCCACGAGAACGCCAGACGGCGACAAGACGATCTAGCAGTCTCACGAATCAATCGTCCGTCGCTTTGTCGGTCGCATGCCGACGGACGAGGCGCTTGATCGCCGCCTTCAGATGCAGTCGTTCCAGCAACGCGACTGCCGCCGCCGACAACGCATTCATTGCATTGAAGGCGCCCAGGAAAACGGCGTTGCGCGCGCTTCGAGGAACAAGCATGTAGTTGGCTTCCTCACGCGACTCGTTACTGAATCGCTTCTTGTGAACCCCTGATCCGGAGGAAAAATCGAACGACCGCGCTTGTCCTCCGCCATCCATCAGGTCCCGCAGCACTTCCATATGGAGCACGGTGCCGACAGACCATTTCTCCCAATCCGGATCGAAGCCCACGTCGACGTAATAATAGGTTCCCGAGTACAGGTAGCCGATCATGAACGCCGTGGCCGCACCATCGCATTCCAGCAGATAGCAGCGGGTCCAGCCATGGCGTGCCATCGCGACGAGCGTCTGCTCCAATTCGTCTGCCTTGCGCAGGCCCAGCCCAAGGAGATGCCATTGGTAGGTCTTTTTCGAAATGGCGACTGCGCGACCCACAAAATCGGAGATCTGATCCGTCCGGTCATAGCACACGAGCCGCAGGGTTCCCGTCAGATGCTTTTCAAGTTTGCGCTGGGTGTTCCGAAGATTTTGGCGAGTTTGCGTCTTGAGCGAGCGTAGATATTCCTCGAAATTCGATGGAAACCGTATCAGTCTTCGCTCGTAACGGGGAGTCGGTTCGATGACCCTGAACATTCGACGAGCGGAGTTCGCGGCAATCGCCATCTCAACTTCACTACCTTTGACAACACCTTCGAGGTAGATCACCTGGCGTGGAGTGAGGAGCGGTCTGACTTGCGCGAACAACTTCGCGACAAGCTCGGCACGCACCTCGCCGGAATCCGTACTCCGCGTGACGGGACCTCCGCTAATGTGGAGGCGCTCGAACGAGCGCGAAAAGAGCGTCACTTCGCCGATCCGAAAGCGCATGAGCCATGGTTGAACCACAAACGGCGCGTACCCGCTCAGCCCGCCGCCGGCACGGCATACATACACCCGCACGTCGTCGGGCTCTCGACCTTCGCCCTCGAGTAGCCACGCAAGATCGTGAAACAGGTTGTGTTCGACACTGCCCGATTCGATCTCGGCAATGCTGTCGGCCAGCGCCTGTCGTTTTGTCGGGTCGCGCAGGTCCGCCAGTTGCCAGTCGAGCTGGTCAATTGAATCAACCATGGTCATGCGCGCGTTTGGGTCCGCTTGCCCTGTTTTCGACGAGGCGCAGGACGCGCGCAAGCGCGGATGCGCGCCAATGCGGATTGGCTGTCTCCGGCTTCGCTGTCCAGGAATTCGCGCTGTCGGCAAAAGTCACGACCTCGAATTCGTTCGGATGCCCGGCGAGCAGGGTACAAAGTTCCTGCAGGCGCTTCCGCGCGATATCGTTTCGGCGAAGCTTGATATAGTCCTCACCGTATCGATGAACAAACTCGGCAGGATGAGTGAGAATCACGACGGGGCCCACGCCGACCTCTGCTGCGTGGCGGAGCCATTGCCGCGCCTCCATGCTTCCCGTGCCTATCACCGTGAAGGTTTTCCACCTTCGCATGCCCGGAATGTCGACGTCTACATAAGACGAAACCGGAATTTCCAGCGTGCGGCCGATCCAATGACGACCGCCCATTAGACACAGCTGCGGGTCCTTTGGCTGATAGGTGCCGAGCCCCACGCTGGACGAAAGTGCGATGCCGTATTGGGCGAGCAGGGGATAGGTGCGAAGGTCCAGTTGGAGATTGCCGGCGCGGAACGCGCACGGTGGAAGCAATTTCCACCGGGAAAACACATCCAAGCCCATCTTCAGAACGTGCTCGATCTCGGCATTGGCCAAGTCCGCGAAGGAATCGCAAGGCGCGCCATGTTTCACCCGGTCGCGCCATTGATTGTCCAGAAAGACGGTCCAGCATGGGTGGACGTGTAACTGTACATCGTGGCCACGAGCCCGGATCTTTCGTGCAATGACGCCCATGGGCTCGTCGCCGAAAAAACAGGTATTGAGCGCCTCGACAAAAAATACCCCTCGGAGCCCGTTCGCTTCGAGCGTATCGAGGATAAAGTCCAGGCCGGCATTCTCGTCGCCAATCCTGCAGTCAACACTTCGCGGGCCTACCGGCTGCTTGGTCAACGGGTCTGCGAATGCGCCCCCGATGGTGAATTCGACGTCAACCGTGATGGCAACCTGAAGACTCATAACAGCGTTCTCGCAGAAGCCCACCCATGTGCCCTCAGCCACATCTCGAGCTGAGAAAGAACCCAGATTTCACCGCCCCAATACGCCGCATGGCCAGATTGGTGCTCGGAGATCATGCGTTGGATGAAATCGGGTCGAACGATCCCGCGCGATCCGAACGCGCGAGCGGCGTCGTAGAGCATTTCGCGGAGAGGCTCATGTGTCTGAATCCAAATGCCGATTGGAAGTCCAAAGCCATGCTTGTGCTTTCCAATAACCTCGTCGGGCAGGAAGCCCTTAAGCGCCTCCTTGAAAAAATAGCGTAAGCGGGTACCTTTGAGTTTGAGATGCGCTGGCAGACCGGCGGAGAAGGCCACAAGATCGTCATTGAGCATGGGGTATGCAACGTCGATGCCTGCCAGGTCGCACATCTTGTTAACTTTATACAGATCGTTGTCCGCTAGCGTGAACTGCAGGTCCACCGCAAGGAGGCGATTAAGCGATGCTCTGGCATCTGCCGCGTGATAGACATTGCGAAACAGTTCCAGTGGCATTTCCGGGTCGATTCGCGCCAGGAAATCCGCGGTAAATACTGCTTCGGACGGGTTGCGGCGAAGCATGTTGTATGCGAGGAGCCTTTCCGGCAAAGGAATCGACGCGTTGGTCACATAGCCTCGTCCCTTGCGGAGGAGGGTCACGTGGCGCGCACCCGGAGCATGAAACAAGATTGGTTCGATCAAGCCGCGTCGCACGATACTTGGGACGCGCGAGTACCAGGAAAACATCGCCTGCACCGCGTACCGATCGTTTCCGCCGAAAAGTTCGTCGCCGCCATCACCTCCAAGCAACAAATCGACCCCAGCAGAACGGGCGAGCTGTGCGCAATAATAGGTCGGCACTGCGGAAGCGTTGCCAAATGGCTGGTCACAAAATGCCGCCAGTCGCGGGGCAAGCGCAAGCACATCGTCGGGAGTCACATAATATTCATGGTGGTCGGTCTTGAAATGCCGTGCCGCTATCCGCGCGTATTCGACTTCATCGTACCCGTCCGCCTGAAACCCAATAGAGAATGTTCGGGTCGGCTTTCCGCTGACCTTCGCCAGCACGCCAGTAACGGTCGAGCTGTCCGTGCCTCCACTTAGAAAGGCACCAGCGCTGCGCCCATCAAGTAGATTGGATACGCTGCGTTCGAGCAGCGAGCGAAATTCGACCTTCAAGGCACCAAGGTCATACGAGCGCGGCTCTTCGTAATGTATTTGCCAGTATTTTCCGCTCTCTATTTTTCCGTTTTCCAGTTGAACGTAACCGCCCGGGGGAATTCGAAATTGGTCGCGGAAGATTGTTGACGGTCCCGGAACCATGTGCAGGAAAATATAGTTGAATACACTCTGGAGGTTGATATCCGGACTGTTGTCCAAACAGGCATTTACAAGTTCCGTTGATGTCCCGAAGAGCAAGCCCTGGCCGGTCGGACGATAGAGCAGGGAAGTGATGCCCATTCGATCGATGGCAAGGACTAAGTTGCGTCCTCCGTCAAGTGATATGGCCAAGGCGAATGCGCCGCGAAGCGATTGGAGCACTTTGATACCCGATGCGCGATATCCGGCCAGCAATCGTTGTGCGGTAGCGCTTCCCGTGGAAGGCGCATCCTGATTGCGCCATAGTGGACGACCGGCCAGGATGACCGTCGCATCGCCCTCCTGATACAACTCGACCTGATCGCCGAATGCAACAGCCGCCCAGAGTGGGCCGCCGGCGCGCACCGCGTTGTCGTACTTCGAGGCGATGGAGTCTTGCTCCATGCGAGCCAGCGTGCCGACCGCCTTCGACGGTGGTGACGCAAGTCCAGCCCAACCACAGATCGCAATCATGTTTTTTTCGGCGTCCGCTGCAAATTCATTTCGCAATACCAACCAGGTGAGAGTTTCCCGGACGCAAGCGCATTAGTTGAGACATATGACTTCATAGGTCGGTCGGACATGGCCAGTGACCCGGCAACGCCATCAGCGGCCTGCGGCAATGCGGCAACGCCATTTGGCGGTGGGTCGACCCGAGGTAACGAGCATCCACCCTCGCGTTGAGTGATGTCCAACCGCCGATCGAACGTCTCTTTCGGACTTCACGTCGACTGACGTTGAGGGGAGTGGAATGCTGGATCGAAACGAAGAGGGCTAGTTGTACACGATGGTGAGTTTGGGTCGTAGCGTGGTGTCGGTTGCGTACTCACTCGAGTTGAACGTCTTGGAATTGCCT
>Ga0207650_10001399_pt1 | contig 17401 bp, 13 predicted proteins | sample KBSS63metaG_FD_184325 | JGI IMG/M metagenome (GOLD analysis project Ga0207650, IMG submission 184325) | Switchgrass rhizosphere microbial communities from Kellogg Biological Station, Michigan, USA - KBS S6-3 metaG (SPAdes) (version 2) | ecosystem: Host-associated > Plants > Roots > Rhizosphere...
GGCACAGCAACCGAAGACGGTGGGCGAGAGCCAGTTACGCGACTGCCGAGGCGGCTTGTTTTGAAACGAACGCATGGGACGCAACACCGGACTCCACGACCGACGGGAACATCCGACAATAATCTCCCATTAACCTTGATGGATGGTTAATGGGAGAGTGGATAGGGCTCCGCACCTGGTATTGGCGGTCTTTCCGGCCGTTCCCACGGATCAGATGATGACGTGCGAGCCGAGTTCGACGACGCGGTTGGCCGGCAGGCGGAAGTAGTCGGAGGGATCGGTGGCGGCGTTCGCCAAGGCGATGAACAACCGATCCTGCCAGTGCGGCATGCCGGATTTCGCATCCGGCACCAATTTGCGGCGTCCGAGATAGAAGGAGGTCGACATGATATCGAACTTCAGCCCGGACTTGCGCAGTGCCGCCAGCGCCTGCGAGACGTTCTGCGATTCCATGAAGCCGAAGCGCAGTTCCACCTTGGAAAAACGATCGGAGATCTTTTCCACCGTGTAGCGGTCGCTGCTTGCCACCCTCGGCTTGTTGACGGTGCGGATCGTCAGGATGACGTTCTTCTCGTGCAGGACGTGGTTGTGCTTCAGATTGTGCAGAAGCGCGGCTGGCGCCGATTCGGGGTCGCTGGTGAGGAAGATGGCCGTTCCGGGCACTGCAGCCGGCGAATGGTCGCTCTTGCGTTCGATGGAACTGACGAAGGACGGCAGCGGAATATCCGTGTGGCGGGTCTTCTCCATCAGGATCGCCGTGCCGCGTCGCCAGGTCCACATGACGACGGTAAAGGCGGTGGCGATCATCACGGGGATGTAGCCGCCGTCATGGATCTTCAGGAGATTGGCGCCGAGGAAGACCATTTCGAGCAGGAACAGCGGCATCAGAACGGCGAGCGTCAGCGGCAGCGACCAGTTCCAGCGGACGCGGACGAACTCGAAGGCCATGACCGATGTGACGACCATCGCGCCGGTCACCGAGATCCCATAGGCGGTGGAGAGCGAATCCGAGGTCTGGAAGGTGATCACCAGGAAAATGACGCCGAAAAACAGCAGCGTGTTGACCGACGGCAGGAAAATCTGGCCGGTGTTGGTCTCCGACGTGAAGAGGATTTCCATTCGCGGCAGGAAGCCCAGATGGATCGCCTGACGGGTGAGCGAGAAGGCGCCCGTTATGACCGCCTGGCTGGCGATGATGGTGGCGCAGGTCGCGAGGAAGACGACCGGCAGCAGCGCCCAATGCGGGAACATCAGGTAGAACGGATCCGACATCTTCAACGGCTCGCGCAGCACCATGGCGCCCTGGCCAAGATAATTCAGGGTCAGCGACGGAAAGACCACCACGAACCAGGCCCACTGGATCGGCCGGCGTCCGAAGTGGCCGAGATCGGCGTAGAGCGCCTCCGCCCCCGTTACCGTCAGGAACACGGCACCCAGCACGATGATGCCGAGAATGCCCTCGTTCATCAGGAAGGAGATGCCGTACCAGGGATTGAACGCATTGAGGATGCCGTAGTCATCCGGAATATGCAGCAGGCCGGCAAGGCCGATGACGATGAACCAGAGCGCGGTGATCGGACCGAAATAGCGCGCAACCGCACCGGTGCCGTGCGACTGGATGGCAAAGAGCAGCGCCAGGATGGCAACCGCGATCGGCACGACATAGGGCGCCAGATGCGGCGTCACCAGCTTCAGGCCTTCAACGGCCGAAAGCACGGACAGCGCAGGCGTGATCATCGCGTCGCCGAGAAACAGGGCGGCGCCGCTGAGGCCTAGGAACATCAGCACGGCCGTATGCCCGTTGGCGGTCTTCAACAGCAGCGCCAGCAGCGACAGCGTGCCGCCCTCGCCGTCATTGTCGGCGCGCAACAGGAAAAGCACGTATTTGAACGTGACGATGATCGTCAGCGCCCAGAACATCAGCGACACGAGACTGATGACCTCGCCACGCGTCAGGCCATCGGCGGCAACAGGCTTCAGCGCCTCGCGAAAGGCGTAGAGCGGACTGGTGCCGATGTCGCCATAGACGACGCCGACCGAGCCAAGCGTGAGATAGAAAAGCTTGCGCGGGCTCATTTTCCGTTCGGTGGAATGCTCGGTATGTTGGGACATTCGGGATCACTCGGCTCTCAGAGCCAGCCTTTCCAACGAAAAAAGAAGAATGGGACGATGGCCGAGACCACCATCAACAACAGCGAGGCCGGATACCCGAACGTCGAGTGCAACTCCGGCATATGTTCGAAATTCATGCCGTAGACGGAAGCCACCAACGTCGGCGGCAGGAACACGACTGACGCGATCGAGAATATCTTGATGATGGAGTTCTGCTCGATGTTGATCAGGCCGAGAGAGGCATCCAGCAGGAAGGTAATATTGCCGGCGATGAAGGAAGCGTGTTCAGAGAGAGACTGGACATCCCGCGTCACGTTGCGACAGAGATCCTTGGTCTCGCGATCCTGCTGAACGGCCGGGATCGTATGCATGAAGGTAAGAAGTCGCGACAGCGACATCAAGCTGTCGCGCGACTTGCTCACCAGACGATGGTGGCCTGCCACGTCGCGCAGCTTGTCCTCGAGGTAGTTCGATGGGCGGCGGACCTTGCGTGCCTTGTCCCCGAACACATGGGTCGACAGGATGTCGATGCGGGCGACGGCCTGCTCGAGGATCTCGGCGGTGCGGTCGACGATCGTTTCCATCAACTTGGCGAGCAGAGCCGCGCCGCTGCGCATGTCTTCCGGGATGCGATGGAGCGCCGCAATGAACAAGGCGAAGGATTTCGGATTGGCGTAGCGGATCGTCACCAGACGGTTGCCGACGAGAATGAAACCGACGTCGGTCAGGCTCGGCACCTCGGAATCGGCGCGCCAGACGAGCGATGCCGTCAGGAAGACAGCGCCGCCTTCGTTGTAGAGGCGGCTGGATGGCTCGATGTCCTTGAGGTCGTCGCGGGTCGGGACCTGGATACCGAGCAGGGCTTCCAGCTTGTCTTCCTCGTCTCGGGTGGGATCGACCATGTCGATCCAGACGACGTCGTCAGACAATGTGGAGGCTGCCACGATATCCGGCATCGAGACGGACTGGCAGTTCGAGCGATAGGCAGTGATCAACGGATCACCCGTGTGCCAGGACGGACATTCGCAGGGATCGATGCCTGGCGACTTACGTCACGGGGCAGCCGGCGGGATACTCGCAAGCCCATGGGCGAAATCTCTGAAAGGGTCATCAAACTCTAGGACGCGTTCTGCCGATGATGTCGGAAAGGCGTATCCGTGCTCCACTGCGTTGCAGTACCAATTCAGGCCGACGCTCAATTCTCGACGCATCAGCGAACCGAAGTTTCAGACAATCCCGTCCGCCCTATCTTCAGGCTTATCCGCAGACCATCGCATCGGCGGCGCATATGCAGCAATGCGAACGAAGAATCAAGCCCAAGCCTTTTCCAGCCCGCATTCACGGCAATTTCGCTGCAGTGCAATGCCTAGCACATGGCGCCGACAAGGCAAGACCGCCGCACCGGCTCAGCGCTTCTTTCCGCTTATTCGAAGACAATGTTCGGCGCGGCGCGCTGCGGCTTTTCCTTGACCTGCGCCCAGACCTTGGTGGCGATATCGCGATAGACACCGGCAATGACGCCATCCGGATCGGAGACGACGACAGGCGTACCCGCGTCCGAGGTCTCGCGGATGTTGATGGTGAGGGGAACCTCGCCCAGAAACGGGACGCCGATGCGCTCCGCCTCGAGCCGTGCGCCGCCATGGCCGAAGATGTCGTAGCGCGCCCCAGTGTCGGGTGCGATGAAATAGCTCATGTTCTCGACGATGCCGAGGACCGGCACTTCGACCTTGCGGAACATGTTGAGGCCCTTGCGGGCGTCGATCAAGGCCAGGTCCTGTGGGGTGGAGACGATGACGGCGCCAGCCAGCGGCACCTGCTGGGCCATCGTCAACTGCGCATCGCCCGTGCCGGGCGGCATGTCGACAACGAGGACGTCGAGTTCGCCCCAGGCAACCTCGCGCAGCATCTGCATCAGGGCGGATTGCACCATCGGACCGCGCCAGATCATCGCGGTTTCTTCCTCGACGAGGAAGCCCATCGACATGACCTTCAGGCCATAGTTCTCCATCGGCACGATGATACGGTTCTCGATCTGCCGGGGGCGGCCCGAAATCTTCAGGAGGCGCGGCATCGACGGGCCGTAGATATCTGCGTCCAGGATGCCGACGCGCAGGCCATTGGCGAGGAAGGCCAGCGCCAGATTGACAGCGGTGGTCGACTTTCCGACGCCGCCCTTGCCGGATGCAACGGCAATGATGGCACCGATGCCGGGAACGCCGATCTTGGCGCCACGGGTCTGCGGCGCGCTTGGCTGAGGTGCATGGGCGTGCGGATGAGCGTGCGGCGCGGGGGAGCGAGCAGGCTTCGGCTCGCTCGTGCCGGCCTTCTTGTCGGCAGTCAGCGTCACCAGTGCACCGCTGGCACCGGGAATGGTCTTCACGGCCTGTTCGGCTGCCAGACGCATCGGCTCCAGAGCCATCGCCTTGTCGGCCGGAACCGTGATGGAGAAATATACCTTCCCATCGGAAATGAAGATATCCGAGACCATTCCCAGCTCGACGATGCTCTGTTCCAGGTCCGGGGCCCGAATGGTCTTCAGCGTTTCGAGAACCTGTTCCTTGGTGACTTCGGCCATGCGGCAAAAACTCCCTGCGTTATGCCCGCATTCATAGACCTTCATACGCGCCTGCCAAGGGCCGGGACGTATTTTACCTGCTCGGTATTTCAAAACGCAAAGGCCGCTGTCGCCGACGGTGCTGGGAGGAGCATCACATCGTTGACAGCGGCCGCCGTGATCCGCGCCATTTGCCTGGCGCTGTTATCAAAGCCCCCTCTGGACTTCGCGACTAATAGAAAGCAGAAAGCATGCCAGTTTTCACCAGCATAATATGCTTAGCAAAATCAAAGGGATAGAAAATATCCCTGCAGGATGCAGCCGCAATTGGCGAAGAATTGCCTGTTTTGTAAGCTGCAGCGCGCTGATAGCCCAAATAACGCGCAGCGTTACTTGATGATGCCGATGCGCAACGCTTTCGCGACCGCTTGGGTGCGGTTGACGGTGTCGAGCTTCTTTGTGGTGCGGTTGAGGTAGTGATTGACGGTGTGCTCGGACAGCCCGAGAATTTCGGCGATTTCCGCACTTGTCTTTCCCGCTGCCGTCCAGGTGAGACAGTCGATCTCGCGGGTGGTCAACGCGTCGGTCACGCGCGTATCGGAATTGCGGATCCTGCCGAGCTGCTCGAAAATGTGGATGGCGATATAGCAGAGGTCGCGCATTTCGTGCGGCGCAAAGGTCTCGCGATCGCCGGAAAAAGACACCGCGCCACGCAGGCCCGATGCATCGTGGGTCGGAAAGTGGGCGCTGCGCGGCATGTGGAAGCGCTCCAGCAGCGATATGATGAGCTTTGTCTTGCCGTCCTCCCGCTCCATATCGGCGCTCGAGGTGTCGACATGGAAGGGCAGCGTCGAATTGCGCAATTGTCGCATGACGTTGCTGTTGAGGAGAAGGCGCTCCTGGTCGTAGTTGCTCAGAAGCTCCGGTGGCCAGTTGCTGAGCACCGTGTTGCTCTGCAAGACCGAGGATGTGACGGGCGGCAGGTTTAGAACCATGAAGTACCGGCTACGATAGGCGTCCGTGACCCGCTTCATGAACCTGAAGACGTCGAATTGCGTTTTAAGCTCCGCAATTTCGAACACAATGCCGTCCAAGCCGGCGCTGGCGACTGTCTTATCCAATATTGCCATCATACAATCTTTACACGCTGCATCGGATCGATGCCGTGGCCTCATCCATCGGAGCTTTTGCTCTCCCGGGGACATCCCTAACATGGCCATTATACGACCAAGACTCAACTAGCAATTTCAAGTTGCTATCGAAACAAGCGCGTTCGTCTGAAGGTAAATTTTCGCATCATGCGCAAGTCAACGACGCGGTCCCAGCCGCACGGAAACGTCCTCGTAGATAGACTGTGCGGTCCTCTGCACCAGCGGCGCCCAATCCTGCAAGCGCTGCAGGCTGACGCGGTAGGCCGGGGCGGTGACGGAGACGCCGGATGGACCTCGGTCTCCGACTGGCGGGATCGCGGCGGCAACGCAACATATCCCCTCCTCATGCTCCTCGCGATCCAAGGCATAGCCACGCGCCCTGATGTCCTGAATGTCGTCCAAAAGCGATACTATCGTCCGATGGGTATGGGTGGTGAAGGCACGAAGTTCGAGACGCGCCGCAACGGCATTCAGCGACCGATCATCGAGGCTCGACAACGCTGCCTTTCCGACGCCGGTGCAGTAGGCAGGCGCAGCATTGCCGATATGGGAATACATCCGCACCGATTGCCTGCCCTCGACCTTGTCCAGGTAGATGACCTGAAGGTCGCTGAGGACGCCCAGATGCACGGTCTCGCCGGTCTGCTCGTGGAGGAGGCCGAGATGCGGCTCGGCGATACGACGCAGGTCGCTACCTGCCCAGCTGCGCGCGGCGAAGGTGAGAAGGCGAACGCCGGGCCGATAGCGACCCTCCCTGTCCATCTCCAGCAGTCCTTCGCGCACCATGTGGGTGAGTTGCCGGTGGAGCGTGCCGCGCGGCTGCTCCGAGAGTTCGAGAATATCGGTGAAGCGCATCGGTGCATCCGCAAGCGTAACGAGGTCGAGCAAGGCAATGATCTTGCCAAGCGTGCCGGTGTCGGGCAACGTCCGCTGCGTTTCTTCCGTCATTCCATGCCCCGCTGATGACGGCCATTCCAGACCGTTGACAGGGATGGATAGTAGTTGGATAATTCCAAATAGTCAAATTAGGTTCCAAATAATGGAACTAATGACGGGAGTAGATGTTGACGGCACCCACCACATTGACCGGCGATCTCCAGGATAGCGCCGTCCTCATCACGGGTGGCGGCTCGGGCATCGGCGCGGCCCTCGTCGAGGGCTTTGCCATCCGTGGCGCACGCGTGGCGTTCGTCGACATCGCCGAAGCGCCGAGCCGGGCGCTGGCGGCACGATTGTCGGCCATTTCCGCTCATCCTGTCGCCTACTACCATGCCGATCTGCGCGACGTTGCAGCCATCAGGAACACAGTCGCTGCCCTCGAATCCGACCTTGGGGCGATTCGTGTGCTGATCAACAATGCCGGCTGGGACGACCGCCATGAGTTCGACACCGTGTCAGAAGCCGATTGGGACAACAGCCAGGCGATCAACCTGAAGCAGATGTTCTTTGTATCGCAGGCGGTCGCTCCTCTGATGCGGGCAGCCGGCGGCGGATCTATCATTAACTTCTCGTCGATCGCCTTCATGCTCAACATGCCTGAAGTGCCTGTCTACGCCACAGCCAAGGCGGGCATCATCGGCCTGACCAAGAGCATGGCCGGGCGATTGGGGCCGGAAAACATCCGGGTCAACGCGATCCTCCCAGGCATGATCGTCACCGAACGGCAGAAAGCCCTGTGGCTGACCGACGACAGCATTGCCCGGATGGTCGATCGGCAGTGCCTCAAACATATCCTGACGGCGCAGGACCTTGTCGGTCCCTGCCTGTTTCTCGCATCGGACCTCGCAGCCAGCATCACCGCGCAGTCCATTATCGTTGACGGAGGCATCTTCTGATGGAAAAACCAGCCTATGTGGCTGTCGATTGGGGTACGAGCAGCTTTCGCTTGTGGCTGATTGGTGTCGATGGCGGCATTCTCGGCGAGCGTCGCAGCGCAGAAGGCATGACGACGGCGGCCAGCCTCGGCTTTGCCGGCGTGCTGCAGGCGCATCTCGACAGTCTGTCGGTCCCGGCCGAAATCCCGGTGATCATCTGCGGCATGGCCGGCGCCCGGCAGGGCTGGGTCGAAGCCGGATATATCGATACACCGACCTCGTTGGGGGCGATCCTGACGGGCGCCGTCTCGGTGCCCGGCCAGAGCCGCGATATCCGGATCCTTCCGGGCCTTGCCCAGCGCTCGGCAGAGGCACCAGACGTTATTCGTGGGGAAGAGACCCAGTTGCTCGGCGCACTTGCCGGCGAGAGCCAGGGCGAGCAGATCGTCTGCATGCCAGGCACGCACTCGAAGTGGGTGCGGGTTGTCGACGGCATGGTCACCGGCTTTTCGACTTTCATGACCGGCGAACTCTTCGACGTGATCAGCAAGCACAGCATTCTTGCGCAGGCTATTGCCGGTGCCGGAGAGCCGGATGGCGCTGCCTTCAAGGCGGCCGTTGGCGCCATCTTCAAGCAGCCGGCAATGGCGACGAGCCTCCTGTTCGGCGCTCGATCAGGCCAGCTGCTGCACGGGCTGTCGCCTTCAGGCGCCAAGGCGTGGATCTCGGGAACCCTCATCGGCAGCGAGATTGCCGGTGCGCTGTCATCGGCCGGCCATGACGCCAGGATTACGCTGGTGGCCTCGGGCGGCCTGCAAACGCTCTATGAAACCGCGTTCCAATGCTTATCTATCTCCTATCAGACAATTGACGCCGATGCCGCTGTCCGCCGCGGGCTTTCCGCAGCCGCCAAGGCGATCTGGCCTAATGATGAAAGAACAATCGCATGACCCGCATCCCCTTCCCTCCCATGAAGCGCCCGCTGATCGCCATCCTGCGCGGTATCAAGCCCGAAGAAGCGGAAGCCATCGTTGGCGGACTGATCGAAGCCGGCCTGACGGCCATCGAAATTCCGCTAAACTCGCCCGACGCCTTCCGCTCCATCGAGATGGCAGCAAAGATGGCACCGGCCGATTGCCTGATCGGCGCCGGTACTGTTCTTGATGTCGAGAATGTCGACAGGCTCGACGCTGCCGGAGGCAAGCTGCTGGTGACACCGAATGTCGAGCCAGCCGTGATCAGTCGCGCCCGCGATCTCGGCATGGTGTCGATGCCTGGCTGCTTTACGGCGACAGAGGCCCTGTCCGCCGCGCGCGCCGGTGCGACGGGCCTGAAGTTCTTCCCGGCCGGCGTGCTGGGCGCTTCCGGGATCACGGCAATCCGGGCCGTGCTGCCGCCGGAGCTGACGATTGCCGCCGTCGGCGGCGTCTCCGACCAGAATTTCTCCGAATACACCAAGGCAGGAATCCTGGCCTTCGGGCTCGGGACCAGCCTCTACAAGCCGGGAATGACGGCTACCGAGGTTGCCGAGCGGGCGCGCGTGACCATCTCTGCCTATGATGCAGCAATCGGAGCGTAACGGCATGACGGATATTCATGAGTTCCAGGGCAACATCCTTTGCGACACGGCGTCTGTGCTGGGCGAAGGTCCGACCTATGATCCGGATACCGACACGGTCTGGTGGTTCAATATCCTCGGCAAGGAACTGCACGAGCTGCAGCTTGGCACTGGGACTAAGAAGGTCCATGAACTGCCGATGATGGCGAGCGTACTTGCGCGCATCGATGCACACAGGCAGCTGCTGGCAACGGAACAGGGCCTGTTCATTCGTGATATCGCCACCGGCGCGCTGACCTTCTACCTGCCCCTCGAGGCCGACAAGCCGGAAAACCGCTCCAACGATGGCCGCACCCACCGGTCGGGCGCCCTCTGGATCGGCACGATGGGCAAGCGGGCCGAGATGCAGGCCGGCGCCATCTACCATGTCGCCGCCGGCAAGGTGACGAAGATCTTCGATGGCATCAGCATCCCGAACTCGATCTGCTTCTCGCCCGACGGCACCTTCGGCTACTACACCGACACGCGGATCAGCCGTCTCATGCGCGTCCTCGTAGATCCGGCAACAGGCCTCCCGATCGGCGAGCCGACGGTCCTGGTCGACAGCTCGGAGGATATAGGCGGGATCGATGGCTCGGTCTGCGACGCCGATGGCTACATCTGGAATTCCCGCTGGGGATCGGGTTTCGTCGATCGTTACAGCCCCGACGGATTGCGCATCGAGCGCCACCGCGTGCCCGCCATGCAGCCCTCCTGCCCGGCTTTCGTCGGCAAGAATGCCGACCGCCTGGTGGTAACCACCGCCTGGGAAGGGCTCGACGACGAAGCCCGTGCCACGCAGCCGCAGGCCGGCGCTTTGCTGGAGCTCGGCGTGACGGTCAAGGGCGTGTTCGACCCGGCCTACATCCTCTGAAGACACGGCAAATTCCAGGCGCAATTATGCGCCTGGGCGTTGCGCCCCGGAAGGGAGACGCGCACAGGTAATACTGACACAACAGCAGCTCGCGCTACAGTTTTCTTACTTTTTTAGGAACAATGCGGATATTTGGTCATTCTCCTTGTGACCGAAGCGTGATGGTCAGCCTGAAAGAGGCGCCGCTCGTATCGGGGGGTCAACCGATCCAGAAGAAAGGGAGATTCACGATGACATCCAAGTTCCTTACCACCGTTGCCGCTGGTGCAGTCTTTGCTACCGCATCCGTCCTGTCGCCTGCCGCGTTCGCACAGACCGCAACGCAGCCTTCGGCCACAGCGCCGGCAACCACCACCACACCGGCCACAACCGATGCAGCCGGTGGCGCAGCGGCCAGCACACCAACTGGTTCCTACCTGACAGAGCAGTCGCCTGATCAAGTCAGCGCCAACACATATATCGGCCAGTCCGTCTACAACGGCGCCAACGAGAGCATCGGTAGCGTCAGCGACCTGATTATGCAGAAGCAGGGCGGCATTGTCGCGGCTGTGGTCGGCGTCGGCGGTTTCCTCGGCATTGGCGCGAAAAACGTTGCCGTGCCGATCGCCAATATTTCGGTCGCGCAGAACAAGGACGGTACGGTCCGCCTGACGACCTCGGAATCGGTGGATTCGCTGAAGGCCGCACCAGAGTACAAGACGCTGGCCATGCAGGCATCGCAGTCGGCTCCGAACACCATGTCGAACGGCAGCTCCACGTCTGACAGCTCCACCGCGCCTGCTACAGGCACCGGAACCGGAACGGGTACCGCTCCCGCCAATGGCGGTGCGGCGGGTTCGACAACCGCGCCATAACGGCATCTCAATTACGAACGAACGGCGGCGCTATCAGCGCCGCCGTTTTGCGTTTGAGGATCATATTCACCTGATGCTTCAGAGCAACGAACAATAGCGCAGCGCATCGTAGATGGCGGCGTGGACATTCCGGCTGGAAACGGCGTCGCCGATGCGGATGAGATCGAAGCTGCCTTCGGGGTTGCGGTTCTGCAGCGGCGGACGACGGGCGATCAGCGCGCCGTAATCAACGGCCCCAAGGTTGCGCGACATCGGCTTCAACTCCTCATAGAGTTCGGCATTCGCCATGGTTCCGTGCTCGACCACCACCTGCGAGACACGACGTTCGGTTCTCAAGGTCGGTGCATAATCGGAGCCGAGCACGGCCACCAGGCCGTTGCCCTCGCGACGCACCGATTTCAGGCGGGTGTTGATGGTGACCCGGACGTTCTTTTCCGCGAAGGCCTTGGCATAGGGGACATGGTTCATGCCGCCCATCTCAGGCGCGAAAAACCGCTCCGGCGAAACCAGTTCAAGCTCGGCGCCGGTGTTGGCGATCAGTTCCGCAGCGGACATGCCGGGGTGGCCGCCATTGTCGTCGAAGAGGAGGACGCTGCCCTCCGGCTTGACGGCGCCAGCCAGGATATCCCAGCTCGAGGTCACCAGCTCGTCTCCAGCCTCCAGCTCCGGAGATTGGGCAATGCCGCCGGTGGCGACGACGACGAGATCGGGAGCGAAGGGCAGGACATCATCGCCTGAAGCATAAGTGTCGTAGTGGATTGCAACGCCGAGCCGCTCGAGTTCGGCCAACCGCCAGTCGACGATGCCGACCATCTCCCTGCGGCGTGGGTTGCGTATCAGGAGATTGACCTGGCCACCTGCCTGACCACTGGCTTCAAGAACGGTGACCTGGTGGCCGCGTTCGGCCAAGACGCGGGCAGCCTCGAGGCCGGCCGGCCCGGCACCGATGACGACCGCACGGCGAGCAATCTCGGCTTTGGGGATATCATGCGGGATCTCGGCTTCACGGCTGGTCGCGGCATTGTGGATGCACAGGGCTTCGCCGCCCTCGTAAATTCTGTCGAGACAATAGGTGGCGCCGACACAGGGGCGGATGCGGGCCTCTTGGCCGGCGACGATCTTGTTGACGATATGGGGATCGGCGATATGGGCCCGCGTCATGCCGACCATGTCGAGCTTGCCCTCGGCGATCGCGTGGCGGGCGGTGGCGACATCGGCGATACGGGCGGCATGGAAGACCGGAAACTTCGTTGCCGCCCTGATCTCGCCGGCGAAATCCAGATGGGGCGAAGCCGGCATGCCTTGGATCGGGATGACTTCGTTCAGCGCGGCGTCGCTGTCGATGTGGCCGCGGATGATGTTGAGGAAATCGATCTGGCCTGAGGCTGCCAGTGTCCGGGCAATGGCCACGCCCTCTTCCCGCGAAAGCCCCTTGTCCCAATCTTCGTCGGCGACAAGACGGATGCCGACGATGAAATCCGGGCCGACGGCGTCGCGAACCGCCTTTGTAACCATGGTCGAGAAGCGCATGCGGTTCTCCAGCGACCCGCCGAATTCGTCATCCCGATGGTTTGTGGCCGGCGACCAGAAGCCGTCCATCAGATGACCATAGGCTTCGAACTCGATGCCATCGAGGCCCGCTGCCTGCATCCGGACAGCGGCAGAGGCATAGTCGGCGACGATGCGCTCGATGTCCCAGATCTCCGCTTCCTTGGGAAAGGCGCGGTGGGCGGGCTCGCGGATGGCAGATGGCGCAAGCACAGGCAGCCAGGCACCCTTGTTCCAGCCGGTCCGGCGGCCGAGATGCGTGAGCTGGATCATGACGGCCGCGCCGAACTCGTGACAGTCGTCCGTCAACGCCTGCAGCCAAGGCACGATCTCGTCCTTGTAGGCATGCAAGTTGCCGAATGCCGGGGGCGAGTCCGCTGAGACCACCGCCGAGCCCGCCGTCATTGTCAGGGCGATGCCGCCCCGCGCCTTTTCCCGGTGATAAAGGCGATAGCGATCGGTCGGCATACCGCCTTCGGAATAGGCCGGCTCGTGAGCCGTCGACATGATACGGTTTTTCAGCGTCAGATGCTTCAACTGGTAGGGCTGTAGCAATGGATCGGTCGTAAGGGCCATGATTGGGATCTTCCGCTTCGGACAGGACGAGCCATCATTGCCGAGCCTGACGCCGAATGCGAGGCCTAATGGCGGCGCGCACTGGCCGTCGCGCGGCGCGATGGGCAAAGACCTTCGGCAATCAATCTCGAGCGCTGCCGCGTTCGCCGAAATCGTAATAGTGCTCTTGTAGATAGCGCAGCGTCGCCACGCCATCGACCGGCTTGCCGTAGTAGTAACCCTGCCCCATGCCGCAGCCGAGGGTGCGCAGCTTCTCGGCCTCTTCGCGATTTTCTATTCCTTCGGCCACGACTTTGAGGTCCAGGCCTTCGCACATGGACAGGATGGCCTTGATGATGTGTTCGGATGCCCGATCGGTGTTGATGCGGGACACGAAAGCACGGTCGATCTTGACTTTGTCGAAGGCGAAATCGCGCAGTCTGCCGAGGCTTGACTGGCCCGTGCCGAAATCGTCGAGCGAGATCCGGACGCCGGCGACGCGCAGATCGCCGATGATCTGGTGGGCAGTCTCGGTGGAACTCATGACCGCCGTTTCGGTAATTTCCAGCTCGAGCCGGTGCGGGTCGAAGCCGACACGCGCCAGGATCGCAAGGACACTGCTGCTGGTATTGGGGTCCATCAGCTGCGCGGATGATAGATTGAACGATAGAAAAAGTTCGCGCGGCCAGGCAAGGGCCGCCTCGGCCGCCTTGCGCAACAGCGCTTCCGACAGCGCGTCGATAAAGCCCCGCTCCTCGGCGAGCGGCACGAAGACCGCCGGCGAAATAAAGCCGAGATCTGGATCGTTCCAGCGCGCCAGGGCCTCGAACCCCAAAATTGCGTTGTTGCCGAGCGACACGATGGGCTGGAAGTGGACATCGATGGAGTCCGAGATGATGGCATTTCGCAGCGCTTGTTCAAGCTGCGTCGCCCGCTTCATCTCCCGCGCGATATCGTCGGAATAGACGGTGATCTGCCCGCGCCCGCGGCGCTTCGAGCGGTAGAGGGCCGTTTCCGCACTTTTCAGCAGGGAGTCGAAATCCTCGCCTGCAAACGGGTGTATGGCCAGGCCGAAGGAAGCCGAAAGGCGGACATTGCGGTCGCCAAGGTCGTAGGGCGCCGACAGGACTTCGCGGATCATCTGGCCGAATTTCTCGCCACCGACCCGCTCGAACACCAGGGGCAGAACGAAGGCGAATTCATCCCCCGCGTGGCGCGTCACCGTGGCTCCGTCGGGAACGCAGGCTTTGAGGCGATGCGCCACCTGACAGAGAATTTCGTCGCCGGCTTCCGTGCCGAACAGATCGTTGATGGGCTTGAAGGCGTCGAGGTTGGCGATGGCGATGGTGAAAGGCGCCGGATCGCTGGCGCGTTCCGCAACAAGCAGGCGAACGCGGTCACGCATGCGATAGCGGTTCCCCAACCCGGTCAACGGATCCGTGTAGGCCATCGCCTGGAGCGCCGTCTGGCTCTCGGGCAAAGGCGGCAATTCCGTCAATTTCATCTGTAATTCCGAGACTTCTACCACCGTGGACGAGAATGCGGATTAAGTCTTAACAATTGAATAGCGTGGTTGCGGTCCTCGAGAGCGCACCATCAGGCAAAAGATTTCGGTTTGGGGTTTTACTAGGCGGTGGCTTGCTCCGTCGTATTTCCGAGATGCTTGTTAAAGACCAGCTGCAGCATATCCGGGCTGACCGGCTTCAGAATGCTGTCATCCATACCCGACGCCAGGCACGCCTCCCGATCCCGCTCGATCGCCTGCGTGAGGACACCGATCAGTGGCGTCCTGCCGGTCCCGCCGGCTTCCATCTGGCGAATCAGCTTGGCTGCCTCGAAGCCATTGAAGCCGGGCAAGGTAATGTCCATCAGCACGAGCCTTGGCCTGTATTCGGTCCACATCCGCACGGCGTCGTCGCCGCTTGCGGCGATCTTGTAGCGATAGCCGAGACCCTCCAATATCTGCGAAAAGACGATCTGGTTGATGGCGTTGTCTTCGGCCACGAGGATTTCGCAGCCCTCGTCCTCGGTGCTGATCGAGATCGGCCAGCTCTGCTCTTCCATCGTCTTGGCGTCTGTGGCCAGACCCCGAATATTGCGATTGAAAAAGCGGGCGATGCGGAAGGTCAGCTCATTGGCAAGCTGTGTGCCGTCCAGGCAGAGGGCCGGGATGCTCTGGCGCTCTGCCAGCTCCATGGCCCGCACACCCATCTGGTTGTCGACCACAACCAGGTCGATGCGCACACCAAGCGAGCTGGCGATGTCGAGAAAGGCTGCCTCCTCGCTCTCACTGCGCACGACGCAGGCTTCGAAGCCGTACTTGGCGAGCATCTTCAATGCCGATGATTCAGCGGCCTTATCGGCGGTGACCAACAGGATCTTCTGGCCTGCGAATTTCTCAGGCAGGAAGGTTTCCATCGCAGGCGGTCTGTAGAACGCTGCCTGCAGCGTATCTGCCGGCACATAGGCACGCCGGTAGCTGCGATCCTCGGACTCCTTCATCGAGGAAGCGATTGCGAACTCGGTGAAGTCGGCGCCGTCCTTCGGAAGATCCTGCATGGTTGCAACCAGGAAATAGCGGCCCGGCTTGCCGATCCGGATCTTGCGCGTGACGACATCGCCTTCGACGCCATCCCGGTCCATCTGGCGCTGCCGGGAGATCGACAGGTCGCCGCTGTCGAGGACGTGCTGATCGCTCTGTCCGTATCGCTCGGCGACGTCCGTCGAGAACAGGTCGCTGCCCTTGCGCCCGAGGATCTCGTCGGCCGTCCGCTGGTACTTGGCGCAGAGCGCCTTGTTGACCGCGACATAGGTCATCTCCCTGTCCTTGACGAACAGCGGAAAGGGGAGGTTATCGAGGATATCCTCGGTCAGCTGCACGCGCTCGAGGTCCGCCCTCCACTGCTCCTCGCGTTTGCGGCTCTCGGTAATATCGGAAATGATGCAGATGCCGTAGCCACTGGATAGGCGCCGCTTGGTGAAGCGCACCCACCGGTCAGCGCCGTGGCGTTCGGTGAATTCGTAGCGCTCGCGCCAATGGGTGGCGATGGTTTGCGACAACCAGTCTTCGCGGCTGCTGGGTACGGGCCGCCGGCCGGCAATATCGCGCTGGCGGATGCCGGTGTCGAAGACCGCGCCAAGAAAATCGCGCAGGCGGGTCTGCGGCCGCAGCAGATTGGCAGATAACGGATAGAAGTTCAGCACCTGACGGCTGGCGAACAGCAGAAGATCGTGCTTGTCATAAACAAAGAATGCCGACTGCAGCCCTTCGCATATCGTATCGAACAGGGCCGCCTGAAGCGATGCATCAGCGGGCATTTCGTCGTTGACGTCAAGGACTGCCTTCTCAAACTCGGCAGTCATTGGCCCGATTCCCACATAGCTTTTATCACTGTGAGGCGCCTGGGAGACAGAAGAGACCCGGCGCCGAATTTCGGAGTGCATACTGGCATGCTGTCTGAAACAGGCGAATGCCGACCGGTATTTATGACGGTATCCAGTAAGCCGTCACGGGCCGAGAAAGGTGCTGAGCACCGCCTGCGATCATTTCAAACAGTATCGCCGATACTTGCCGATTTAGTATTAAATTCAAATTAATGGCCGGCGAAGCGCGTTGTTTTGCGGAATTGGGTGGACGGCGGTGGCCGGACGCAGTTTGGCCTTTCCACGGCGACCAGAATCCGGGAAAATGCCGCCATGAACATCAAGCAACTTTCCGAAACCCTGGTGAACCAGATCGCCGCCGGCGAAGTCATCGAGCGGCCTTCGAGCGCAGTCAAGGAACTCATCGAAAACGCGCTCGACGCCGGTGCCACCCGCATCGACATCGCGACGGCCGGCGGCGGCAAGGCGCTGCTGCGGGTCAGCGACAACGGCAGCGGCATGGACCGGGCCGATCTGGAACTGGCGATCCGGCGCCACTGCACGTCGAAGATCTCGGACACCCTGGACGATATCCGCACCCTTGGTTTTCGCGGGGAGGCATTGCCGTCGATCGGCTCGGTGGCCCGCCTGACGATTTCGAGCCGCAGGCCCGATGGGGCCGACGGCGCCGAGATCGCCGTGGCCGGTGGCAGGCTCTTGCATCTTCGTCCGGCGGCGGCCAATCCCGGCACCATTGTCGAGGTCCGCGATCTGTTCTTTGCCACGCCGGCACGATTGAAATTCCTGAAGACGGAGCGGGCCGGCTGCTGCCATCACCGAAGTCGTCAAGCGCATGGCCATTGCCTTTCCACATGTGCGCTTCGTGCTCTCGGGCTCCGACCGCACGACGCTGGAGTTCCCCGCTACCGGCGACGACCGCCTGGCGCGTATGGCGCAGGTGCTGGGTGCCGATTTC
>Ga0207650_10001404_pt1 | contig 17362 bp, 8 predicted proteins | sample KBSS63metaG_FD_184325 | JGI IMG/M metagenome (GOLD analysis project Ga0207650, IMG submission 184325) | Switchgrass rhizosphere microbial communities from Kellogg Biological Station, Michigan, USA - KBS S6-3 metaG (SPAdes) (version 2) | ecosystem: Host-associated > Plants > Roots > Rhizosphere >...
CCACACCTACGTCCTGTGCTCGGACGCGTGGGACACGATCGCGCGCTCGCGCCGCGTCGTCTTCTACGACCAGCGCGGCAACGGGAGATCGGGCGCGCTCAAGCCCGGCCAGTCCTGCACCCTGGCCGACCAGATTGCCGACCTCGAAGCGCTGCGCGCGCGGCTCGGGGTCGAGCAGCTCGACCTCCTGGGGCACTCGTGGGGCGGCTACCTGGTGATGGCCTACGCCACGCGTCACCCGGAGCGGGTCGCGCACCTCATGATCGTCGATTCGGCGTCCCCGAAGTGGACCGAGACGGACTTCATCTTCAAGTACGTCTTTCCCGAGGGGGTCGAGACCCAGGGCTCGCTCGACTTCTTCGACGGCCTGGGCGACACCGCCGCGGCGAAGGCGAGCCTGAACGAGTACCTGCGCATGCTCTTCGTCTCCGAAAGCAAGCGCGACGAGTTCCTGTCCCGCGCCGCGAGCTACCGCTACACTCGTTCGGTCAACGAGGTGCTGAACGCCGACCTGGGCAGGTTCGACATGTGGCCCGCGGTTGCGCAGCTGGCGATGCCCACGCTGGTGGCGACCGGCCGCTATGACATCAACGTCGCGCCGAGCACGGCGTGGAAGATCCACAAGGCGATCGCGAACTCGCGCTGGGTCGTGTTCGAGAAGAGCGGTCACCTGCCGTACTTCGAGGAGCCGGACAAGTTCGTCGCCATCACCAACGACTTCCTGGGAAACCCATGAACCTTCGCAGCCTTGCCATCGTCCCCTTGCTGATTCTGAGCACCACCCCGGCCTTCGCCGCGCCGCGTTCCGCGTGGCCGTGGCGCACCCACGCCGTCGCCGCCGCGCCTGCTCCCGACGACACGATCGAGGTCACCGCCTCGATTCCGTACCTGGGCAGCGCCGGGACGGGTCACGCCTACGTCGCGCTCGCGCCCGGTCATGCGCAGATCACCAACCCCATCCTCGTGCTCGAGGGCTTCGACATCGACAACGCGATGGGCTGGGACGAGCTCTACGAGCTGCTCAACCAGCAGAACCTGGTCGAGGACCTGCGCGGACGCGGCTACGACCTGGTCGTGCTCGACTTCACCGACGCGACCGACTACCTGCAGCGCAACACGTTCGTCTTCACCGAGCTGCTGGCGCAGGTCGAGGCGCAGATCGCGCCCGAGCAGACGGTGGCGGTCATCGGGCCGAGCATGGGCGGGCTGATCGGGCGCTACGGCCTGGCCTGGCTCGAGTCGCAGGGAATCCCGCACCGCGTGCGCACGTTCCTCTCCTACGACGGCGTGCATCGCGGCGCGAACATCCCCCTGGGGCTCCAGTACTGGGTCGATTTCTTCAGCGGCCAGTCGGCCGACGCCGCGTACTTCCGCGACCGCCTCAACACGCCGGCCGCGCGCCAGATGCTGGCCTACCACTTCACCAATCCGCCGTCGTCGACGCCCTCCTCCGATCCGCTGCGCGCGGGTTTCGACGCCGACCTCGCCGCGGTCGGCGGCTATCCCAAGCAGCCGCGCCTGGTCGCGTTCGCCAACGGCAGCGGGCTCGGGCAGGACCAGGGCTACGCGGCGGGCGCGCAGCTCATCCAGTACTCGTACAACAACTTCCTCGTGCTCATCCTGGGCAACGTGTGGGCCGTGCCGAACGGCGGGCCCACCAAGATCTTCGACGGCCGCATCCGCATCCTGTTCGTCTCGGACACGCAGCGCGCGGTCACGGTGAGCGGCACCCTGCCCTACGACAACGCGCCGGGCGGCTGGCGCGCGTCGATGGCGCAGCTCGACACGACGCAGGCTCCCTACGGGGACATCGTGGCTCTGCACGATGCGCATTGCTTCGTGCCGACCGTCAGCGCCCTCGACGTATCGGGCGGCAACCTGTTCGCCACCGACTTCGCCGGCTCGCCGTTCGACGCCGTATACAGCGCGCCGTCGAACGAGGAGCACGTGCACATCTCCGCGCTCGAGGCCGAGGAGCTGATCGCCGAGCTCGACCCGCCGGTCGCGGTGGGCGGTGCGCCGGGGCCGCGGCTTGCGATTCTCGCCGCGGCGCCGAATCCTTCGGCCGGCGCGCTGCGCCTGACGTTCCTCGCGCCCGCGGCCGGACCTTGCGACGCGCGCGTGTACGCGGCGAACGGACGGCTCGTCCGGACCCTCGACGCGGACGGCGCGGCCGGTGCACGCACGCTGACCTGGGACGGCCGCGACGAGTCGGGCGCCGCCGCGCCCGCCGGCCTCTACTTCGTGCGCGTCGCGCAGGGACCGTCGATCGCGACGGCACGCGTCGTACGCCTGCCTTGAAAGGACACCCATGAGCCAGACGACCCGGCGCGACGCCCCGCACGCGCTCGACTCGGAGACGTTCCGCGCGCTCGGCCATCGGCTCGTCGACACGATCGCCGCGCGGCTCGAGGCGATCCCGCACGGCAAGGTGACGCCGGGCGAGACTCCCGCGCAGGTGCGCGCGGCGTTGGGCCTGGGCGGGCCGCTGCCCGAGCAGGGAACCGATCCCGCGGCGCTGCTCGAGCGCACGGCGTCGCTCCTGTTCGATCACTCGCTGTTCAACGCCCACCCGAAGTTCTTCGGCTACATCACCTCGTCGCCCGCGCCGCTCGGCATGCTGGGCGAACTCCTGGCCTCGTCGGTCAACCCGAACGTCGGCGGCTTCATGCTCTCGCCCGCGGCGACCGAGATCGAGGTCGAGACCGTGCGCTGGATCGCCGAGCTGATCGGGTTCCCGGCGACGGCGGGGGGCCTGCTCGTCAGCGGCGGCAACATGGCGAACTTCGTGCCGTTCTTCGCAGCGCGCGTGGCGCAGCCCGACTGGAAGATCCGGGCCGAAGGTGTTTCCGGCGGCAAGCGCCTGCGCGCCTACGTCTCGGCCGAGACCCACACGTGGATCCAGAAAGCCGCCGACCTCTCGGGCATCGGGACCGACGCGGTGCGCTGGATCCCGACCGGCAAGGACCAGAAGGTGGATCTTGCGGCGCTCGCGCAGGAGATCGCGCAGGACCGCGCGGCCGGCGACCTGCCGTTCCTCGTGGTCGGCACGGCCGGCTCGGTGTCGACCGGCGTCGTCGACGACCTGCCCGCGATCGCCGCGCTCTGCAAGAAGGAGCAGCTGTGGTTCCACATCGACGGCGCCTACGGCGGCTTCGCTGCCTGCGTCGACGAGGCGCCGCCCGAGCTCCGCGCCGGCATTGCGCTCGCCGATTCGGTGGCGGTGGACCCGCACAAGTGGCTGTACGCGCCGATCGAAGCCGGGTGCGCGCTCGTGCGCGATCCCGCGCACCTGGTCGATGCGTTCGCCTACCGGCCGCCGTATTACCACCTCGACGAAGCGGTCAACTTCGTCGAGTACGGCATGCAGAACTCGCGCGGCTTCCGCGCGCTCAAGGTGTGGCTGCAGCTCAAGCACGTCGGCGCCGCCGGCTATCGGAAGATGATCGGCGACGACATCGCGCTCGCGCGCGCGCTGCACGAGGCGGTCGGCCGCGAGCCCGAGCTCGAGCCGATGACGCTCGCGCTCTCGATCTCGACGTTCCGCTTCGTGCCAAAGGATCTGCGCGCGCGCGTAGGTGAGAAGGCGGTGCTCGAGTACGTGAATGCGCTCAACACGGCGCTCAACGAGACGCTGCAGAAGGGCGGCGAGCTGTTCGTCTCGAACGCCGTGATCGGCGGCCAGTACGTGCTGCGCGCCTGCATCGTCAACTTCCGCACCGAGCGCTCGGACGTCGAGGAGACGCCCGCGATCGTCGTGCGCGCCGGGCGCGCGCTGGACGCCACGATGAGGGCGGGGGCCGCGGTGTGAGCACGCGCTTCGTCGGCATCGACCTGGGGACGACCAACTCCGCCGTCGCGACGTTTGCCGGCTCGGGGCGCCCGGAGATGCTGGCGAACCTCGACGGCGACAATCTCACGCCGACGGTCCTCTACTACGAGCACGGCGCGGACAGGCCGCCCCTGATCGGGCAGGTCGCGCGCCGCATGCTCGAGGTCGATCCGGAAAACGCCTACGCGAACTTCAAGCGCCACATGTCGCTCGAGACCCCGCTCGGCGCGCTCGCGCTCAAGCCGAGCGACCTCGCGGCCGCCTTCCTCGACGGCCTGCTGCACCAGGTTGCGGGCCGCATCGGCGACGTGCGCCAGGCCGTCGTCACCGTGCCCGCGAACTTCGCGAACGAGGCGCGGCTGGCGACGATCCGCGCCGGCCGCGCCGCCGGGATCGACAAGATCGCGCTGGTCAACGAGCCGACCGCGGCGCTGTTCCACTATGCGTTTTCGCGGCCCGTGCACGGCACGGTCGTCGTCTACGACTTCGGCGGCGGCACGCTCGACGTGACGGTCGCCCGCGTCAAGGGGCCGGACGTCGAGATCCTCACCAGCCGCGGCGACCCGAGGCTCGGCGGCATCGACTTCGACGCGCGACTCGAGGAGCTGGTGCGCGCCGGGTACCGCGAGGCCGCGGGCGAGGAATTCCAGCCCGGCGTGCACCAGCTGGGAACGCCGGTCGAGGAGCTCAAGCGCGCCCTCACCGTGCGGGAGGACGCGACCGTGTCGATCGCCGGCGGCGCGGGCGGCATCCGGCCGGTACGCGTCACGCGCGCGCAGTTCGAGGAGGCGTGCGCCACGCTGCTCGCCAAGTCGACGCTGCTGGTCGAGAGCGTGCTCGCCGAATCCGGTCTCGTGCCGGCGGACATCGCGGACGTGTTCCTGGTCGGCGGCAGCACGCGCATGCCGATGGTGCACGCGCACCTGGGGAAGCTGTTCGGCCGCCGCCCCGTGTGCCACGTCAACCCGGACGAGGTCGTCGCGCTCGGCGCCGCGCTCTACGCGGCGTACGCGGCGCGGCAGGCCGGCGAGGCGCCCGACACGCCCGAGCAGGCGGGCGCGCTCGCGCCGCTCGCGCTGCTCGAGGTGGCGAACCATTACTACGGGGCGATCGTGCTCGAGCAGCGCGAAGGCCTGCCGCCGCGCGAACGCAACACGACGATCCTCCGCAAGAACACCCCGTTGCCGTGCTCGCGCACGGAGTCCTACTACACGGTCGCCCCGGGACAACGGCGGGTCGAGTGCACGGTCACCCAGTCCTCGACCGAGGAGGAGGATCCCGACTTCGTGCGCACCGTGTGGCGCGGAACGCTCGGGCCGTTCCCCATCGGCCGCCCGGCGAACATGGAGATCCGGGTGACCTTCAGCTACGACCAGAGCCAGGTCATGCACTGCGACTTCCTCGACGTGGCGAGCGGGATCCGGCGCATGCTCGTGCTCGGCGTCAACGAGGCCGGCCTGGTGACGCCCGAGCCGGACGAGCTCTGATGGCGGAAGGAATCTTTTCATTCATACCGTGGGGCCTGATCCTCTGGATGCTGATCCGGATGGGCCGGGCCGCATCCAAATCGAAGGACGAGGCGGGGCAGCGGCCCCGCGTACCGCTCGGCAGTGCAATTGCGGCTGCGAAGATCGACCGCGTGCCCGAGGAATTCGCGACCTGGCAGTCGCGCCTGCGGCGCTTCGATCCCGGGCCGACGCGCCCCGAGCTCGTGCTCGGCATCGACGTGCGCGGCCGCTTCCCGATCAGCGCGCCGACGAAGTTCGTCCTCGCCGCCTCCGTGCTCGACGTCGGCCCGCACGCCGCGAACGAGGAGCCGCCGCTGCGGGCCGTGCTCACGCCCGACCCGATGCTGCAGGAGGCGGACACGCTGGCATTCCACACGGCCTCCTCGATCGGTGTGGTCGACCCGGGAACGGGATTCCTCCAGTGGTCCCCGGCGCTCGCCATCCTGCCGCAGCGGTTGGTGCCGCCGGAGGAAGGCAGGCGTCATTACCGGATCCTGCTCGTCGCCTACGATGGAGAACGGCCGCCGCGCTTCGACCACGGCATGGTCGAGGGCGAGGTGTTGTGGGCGGCGTCGCACGACTTCAACTGGGAGTTCTTCGGCGAGGGCTACCGCACGACGGAGCTCGAGCGACTGCGCACGGAGACGACGATCATGGAGTTCGCCATCGCCGCGACCGACCCGAAGACCGAACACCCCGCGACGCGCGCCCGGCTCGAGCGCTGGATCGAGGAGCGCCTGTCCGACACGGAATTCGACGAGGACTTCGACCGCAGGGAGATGCTGACGCGTGCGCTCGACGAGGCGTTCGCGCGCGCGAAGCGCGGGTCGCTCGACCTCGAGCGCCGGGTCCGCAGCCTGCTCCAAGCCGACGACATCCAGGCGCACCGGGCGATCGCGCTCGCGCTCGACCTCCTGCTCGAGCGCGGCGATCCCTCGGGCCGGATCGCCGGCCTGCTCGAGCACGGCGAGAAGTTCGGCATCCCGCGCGCCGATATCCAGGCGATGATCGACAAGCGTGTCGGCGGCCTGACCGCGGGGCCCACGGACGCGGACGAGCTCCACGCGATCCTCGGCATCGATCCCGCGTGGGACGAGGCGCGCGTGCGCGCCCATCTCGCCTCGCTCTACATGCAGTGGAACTCGCGCGCCGAGGCGCTGGCCGATCCCGTGCGCCGCGCCGAGGCCGAGAAGATGCTCGAGCGCATCGCGAAGATCCGCTCGACCCTCACGCCGGACGGCAACTCGTGATCGGCTCGTCGCTCGGCCGTTATCGCGTGCTCGAATCCCTCGGCGAGGGCGGGATGGGCCGCGTCTACCTGGCCGAGGATCCAGCGCTCGGGCGGAAGGTCGCGATCAAGGTCCTGCCGCCGGAAGTGGCGAACGATCCGGCGCGCCGCGAGCGGCTGCTGCGCGAGGCCCGCGCTGCCTCGGCGCTCAACCACCCGAACATCGTCACCGTGCACGACGTCGGCGAGGCGGACGGCACGCTGTTCGTCGCCATGGAGCGCATCGAGGGCGCGACGCTTCGCGACTGGGCCGCGCGCAAGTCCCCGGCCGAGGTGCTCGCGATCGTGCGCCAGGCGGCACGCGCGCTCGGCGTTGCGCACGCGGCGGGACTCGTCCATCGCGACCTCAAGCCGGACAACCTGATGGTGCGCGCCGACGGGCTGCTCAAGATCCTCGACTTCGGCCTGGCCCGCAGCGTCGGACCGGGCGATCAGGACGACACGGTCGGCCGCACGATGCCCGGCACGGTGCTCGGTACGGCGCCCTACATGTCGCCCGAGCAGGTGCTGGGGCAGCCGGTCGGGGCCGCGAGTGACGTCTTCTCGCTCGGCACGCTGCTCTACGAGATGCTCACGGGCCGGCACCCGTTCGCCGCCGCGAGCGGCGTCGACACGATGCACCGCGTGCTGCATGAGACGCCGCCCAAGGCCTCGTCGATCGTGCCCGGACTCTCCGGCCCGCTCGATTTCGTGCTCGCCAAGGCGCTGGCGAAGGACCCGGCGCGCCGTTACGCCGGCGGCCACGAGCTCGACATTGACCTCGAGGCCTGCGAGTCGGCGGTCGCTTCGCCCGCTCCGGCGAAGCGCGCGGGGGGGCCACGGACGATCGCGGTGCTGCCGTTCAAGAACATCGGCGGCAGTGCCGACCTGGACTACCTGGGGCTCGGGCTCGCGGACGCGGTGATCACGCGGCTGGCCTCCTCGCCCGACCTGGTGGTCCGCGCGACGTCGTCGGTCGCGCGGTACGACAAGCAGGCGGTCGATCCCGCGCAGGCCGCACGCGAGCTGGACGTCTCGGCGGTGCTCGACGCCTCGTTCCAGCGCGCCGGCGAGCGCTTCCGCGCGACCGCGCGGCTGGTCGATGCGAGCGGGGGACAGGCGCTGTGGGCGGGCAAGGTCGACGTGCGTTTCGACGACATCTTCGAGGTGCAGGACGAGGTCTCGAACGGCATCGCGAACGCGCTGACCACGCGCCTCAAGCCGTCGAAGTTCGTGCCGAAGCCGGCGGACTATGAGGACTTCCTCCGCTCGATGGACCATGCGCGCAGCGGAACTGCCGAAAACTTCCGCCGCTCGCTCCGCATCCTCGAGGAACTGGTCGCTCGCGAGCCGGGCTATGCTGATGCATGGCTCCGGCTCGGCCACGTCCGCCAGTCGATCGCCGACATCGGCTACGAGGTCGGCTCGAACTGGTTCGAGCTGGCCGAGGAGGCCTACCGCCGCGGGCTCGCGATCGAGCCCGATCATCCGGCCGGCCACTACGCGCTCGGCCGCATCGCTCTCGTTCGCGGCCGCAAGCGCGAGGCCTACCGCCTCTTCACGGCGGCGTTTCCCGCGATGCCGAACCATCAGGGGTTGATCCACTACCTGGCGTACCTCTATCGCCTCTCGAACCTGTGGGACCTGTTCTTCGAGGCCGAGCAGGCGGCGATGGCAATCGACCCAACATCGCCTTGGCCCATCCTCATGATTCGGCGGATGCACGCGGCACACGGCCATATCGAGGAGGCGCGGCTCTGGATGGAGAGGATCCAGGGCAGGTTCTCGGAGATCGCCGTGGTGGGCCCGGCGCTCGCGGCCCAGATGCGCGAGGAAGGGCGGCCCGAAGAAGCGCTCGCGCTGCTCGAAAGGGAGGAGGAACACTTCCCGAACACAGGGGCGCGCATGGAGAAGATCGCCTGTCTCCTTGCGCTCGGGAGGGTGGAGGAGGCGCGGCCCCTGATTGACGCCTTGGACCCGGGCGCGGGCGAGGACATGGACTACGCGCTGCGCCAGGCCGGGTTCCACGCGCGGCTCGGGCAGTCGGACCGGGCGTTCCGTTTCCTCGAGCGCGCGATCGAGCTCGGCAACGATTCGCTCGACCTGTACGAAACCACCGAGGCCCTCGCGTCCCTGCGGAACGATCCCCGCTGGACGGCTCTGATCGAACCCATGCGCCGTCGCGTTGCCGACTACCGCAAGGAGTTCACGTGGCCTCCCGCCTGAGGGCGCGATGATCGGGAACGCGCTCGGGCGCTACCGCGTGCTCGAAGCGATCGGCGAGGGCGGGATGGGCCGCGTCTACCTGGCCGAGGATCCCGCGCTCGGGCGCAAGGTCGCGATCAAGGTGCTGCCGCCCGCGTTCGCCGCCGATGCCGAGCGACGCGGCCGCCTCCTGCACGAGGCGCGGGCCGCCTCCGCGCTCAATCATCCGAACATCGTGACCGTGTACGACGTCGGCGACGAGGGCGGGAACCTGTTCGTCGCCATGGAGCGGGTCGAGGGCGTCTCGCTGCGCGACTGGGCGGCGGCGAAGGGCCGCCCTCCGGCCGAGGTGCTTGCGCTCGTGCGCCAGGCCGCGCGCGCGCTTGGCGTCGCGCACGCGGCGGGGCTCGTGCACCGGGACCTCAAGCCCGAGAACCTGATGGTGCGCGGCGACGGGCTGCTCAAGATCCTCGACTTCGGCCTCGCGCGCAGCGTGGCACCCGAGCGCGACGGCGCCACGATGGCCCAGACGATGCCGGGCACGATCCTCGGCACCGCGCCCTACATGTCGCCCGAGCAGGTGCTTGGCCAGCCGGCCGGCCCCGCGAGCGACGTGTTCTCGCTCGGCACGCTGCTCTACGAACTGCTGACCGGGCGCCATCCCTTCGCGGCTGCGACCCCGGTCGACACGATGCACCGGATCCTCCACGAGACTCCGCCTGCGCCCTCGACGCTGGCCGCCGCCGTGCCGGCCGCGCTCGACTTCGTGCTCGCGAAGGCGATGGCCAAGGAGCCGGCGCGCCGCTACGCCAACGCGCGCGACCTCGACGTCGATCTCGAGGCCTGCGAGGCGAAGCTCGCGGCGCCGCCCGCCCCGGTTGCCGCCGCGCAGGGCCCGCGCGCGATCGCGGTGCTGCCGTTCAAGAACATCGGCGGCAACGCCGACCTGAACTATCTCGGCATCGGCCTCGCCGATGCCGTGATCACGCGGCTCGCCTCCTCGCCCGACCTGATCGTGCGCGCGACCTCGTCGATCGCGCGCTACGAGAACCAGGCGGTCGATCCGCTGCACGCGGCGAAGGAGCTGGGCGTCTCGACGATCCTCGACGCATCGTTCCAGCGCGCCGGCGAGCGCTTCCGCGCGACCGCGCGCCTTGTGGAGGCGCCGGGCGGGCAAGGGTTGTGGGCGGGCAAGGTCGACCTCAAGTTCGAGGACATCTTCGACGTGCAGGACGAGGTGGCGCTGGGGATCGCCAACGCTCTGACCACGCGGCTCGCGCGTACGTCGTTCACGCCCTCGCCCGAAGCCTACGACCTGTTCCTGCGCTCGAAGCTGGCCGTCATGGTTGGCGGCCGCAAGGTGTTCGAAGAGGCGATCGCCGCCCTCGAACGCGCGGTCCTGATCGAGCCGCGCTACGCCGACGCGTGGGCCGCGCTCGGCAAGGCCTGCCACGGCATGTCGGACAGCGGCATCGACCCCGACGAGCGATGGCTCAGGCGGTCGGAGGAAGCGTCCCGGCGCGCGCTCGAGCTCGACCCGGAACATCCGGTGGCCCACTTCATTCTCGGCGCGCTCGATCTCGTGCGGGGCCGCAAGCGCGAAGCCTACCGGAGCCTCGCGCAGGCGTATCGCCAACGGCCGAACGATTCCTTGCTCATTCACTATCTCGCCTACCTGTACCGCCTGTGCAACCTGTGGGACGCGTTCACCGCGGCCGAGATGCGCGCGATCGAGACCGACCCGTCGCTGCCGTGGGCCTACTGGGCGATCCGGCGCACGCTTGCGGAGCGCGGCTTCACGGACGAGGCACGGGCGTGGATGGAACGCATCCAGGAGCGCTTCCCCGGCAACCCCCGCATGCCGAGCGTGATCGCGTCGCAGCTGGTGCTCGAAGGCCGCCCGCGCGAGGCGATCGAGATCCTGCGGAGCGTGGACGATCCACAATCGGGCGTGTTCCACAAGGGGACGCTCGCCGAGGCCCTGATCGACGCCGGCAAGCTGGACGAAGCGCGTCCGCTGGTCGAGAGCCTGTCGGAGCACGGCCGCGCCGACATGGACCTGGCAGTGGGCGTCGCGGCGATGCACGCAAAGCTGGGCAATCCCGACCGCGCGTTCGCCTACCTCGAGCGCGCGGTCGAGCTCGGCAACGACCAGCTCGACCTGTACTTGCAGGCACGGGACTTCGGGAAGCTGTTCGGGGATCCGCGGTGGGAGCCGTTCATCGCGGGGGTGCGAGAGCGCGTGGAGATCTACAAGCGCGAGTTCGCCTGGCCACCGGCCTGAAATGATGTGGAGCGCTCCCGACGTGGATTGGTAGGATCTTCCCCTCTTCGGGAGGACCTCATGCGTGCCCTGCCTTCGTCTTTCGCCTTCCTCGCTTTCCTTGCCGCATTCGTCATCGCGCCATCATCGAGCTTTGGCCGCTCCTGGGATTACCACGTCGATCCCGACATCTGTCACCTGCGCGAGATCACCTACGCGATCGACGGCGTGCGCGGGCAGGGCTTCCGCTTCGGCGGCCTGGGCGGCGGAGTCATCTCCAACGAGTTCAAGCTCCAGGACCTCGACGACCCGACGCTGAAGTGGCAATCCGTTCCCCAGGTGGGATCGCCGCCGGCGCGGCGGCGACCGCAATCCATCTACGACGCGCGGCGCGACCGCTTCCTCTTCCTCGGCGGTATCGACTCGGATTCGACGCGGCACGCCGACGTGTGGGCGTGGGACCGCACGTCGGGTGCGTGGTCGGAGCTCGCGGTCGCAGCGGGCGGACCGGATTCGGTCACGAATGACTTCGCGATGACCTACGACAGTCGGCGGGACCGGTTGGTCTACGTGAACAACGCGGCGGCCGGACAGCACCCGTTGATCTGGTTTCTCGATCTGTCAGGCGACACGCTCTCGTGGACGAGCCTCGAGATCGCCAGCGCCTTCTCGTTGAATCCGTACGTTCTTGCGCGGGCCGGGATCTACATGCCGGCTGCGGCTGCCTACGACTCTCTCGGCGATCGGCTCTTTTTTCAGAGTCCCTTTTATCCCGAGCCGAGCGCGCTGCATGTCGTCGACCTGTCAAATCCGAGCGGCTTCGAACTGGTTCCGGGAAAGAACTGGGTTTCCTTCAGGCCCCGGATCGCGATCGATCCGGTCCACAACCGGCTCATCCTCGACCTCGACTACAACGAAGCGGGCGAGTTCTTGAGCGGGCTGGACTACGCGCTCATCATGTACGACCTCGCCTCGCTGGACTCCACCGAGATTCCCCTCGATCAACTCAGTGCCGCACGACGACCTTACGTGAATCAAGATTTCGCATGGGCGGCCAACCCTGTGACCGGGGCGATCGAAGTTCCGATGATGGACTTCCCGGAACGCGAAAGGCGCGCGACCGTCGTCCCCGACGTGGCGGTCCACTGGGAGCGCCACGACGACGTCGAGCGCCCGAATGCGTCCAGGCGCGTAGCCGGAGCCGTCGATCCGGCAGGAAGGTCCCTCTACCTGTTCGGCGGGGAGGAGCCGCTTTATCGCTGGCAAGACAACGCAAACCACGACACTGGATTTCGAATCTCCGGCGATGTCTATCGTGTGGATCTCGACGACCCCACGCATCACGAGCATCTCGAGCCGTCGGGCATCGGCCCGGGACCGCTGCTGGACGCGGAGGCCGTCTTCGATTCGGTGGGACGGCGCGTCGTCATCTACGGTGGTTGGAACGACCAGCAGGGTGGCGATCATGCGGAACTCTGGGCGCTCGAACTCGAGCCCGAGCTTCACTGGAGTCAGATCGCGACCACCAACAACGGACCGAAGCGCCGCTACGCGGGAATGACCATCGATCCGGTGAGCAGGCGAATCTATCTCGTCGGTGGCCAGAATCCGGATCCTGCCGTCCAGCCCGGATTTCTGTGGGCGCTCGATCTCACGGCGCAGCCCGCAACGTGGATGCTTCTGCGATCGACCGGCCCGCGTGTGCTGGAGGCGGATGCCGGTTTCGACCGGGTTCATCGACGCATTCTCGGTGTCGGGCACGACGGCACCTTCACGATCGATGTATCGGATTCCACCAGCCCCATCACGGAATTTCAATTCGCGGTCAGCTTCGTCGATCTCACTTTGTTCGGTCGTGACGGAGTGAGCGGGGCGTTCGACGTCATGCGCAACGTGTTGTTCGTGCACGGGGGCGCGCTGCGGGCCGGGTTCTACAACTACGAGTTTCCGGCACTTCCGACGGGGGTATGGAATGGAGAGACGTTCAGGGACTCTCTCGTCGTGACCTCTGAAGTCCAGCCGCCGGGAATGGATGGGACCATGGCCTACGACCCCACGTTGGACCGTCTTCTGCTGATCAACGGTTACCAGATCAAAAACTATTGCCGCCTGTGCAATCCGTCGGAGCAGGACACGCCGCTGTTCGGCGCCTGGACGCTCCAGCTCGACGATGCCGTCCCGACGCGGCTCGATCTCGCCGGGACGACGCTCGAGTCCGGAGCCGTGCGCGTGCGCTTCGCCGGAACGGGAGCCGAGGGCCCCGTCCACGTCGAACGGGAGATCGATGGATCGTCGGAGTGGTCCGAGCTCGGGATCGCGCGCGAGCTGTCGCCCGAGGTCTACGAGTGGCTCGACGACCAGGTGCAACCGGGCGCGACGTATCGCTACCGCGCGCGCTTCGACTCCGAAGGCGCGACGCGGTTCACCGCCGCATCGGACCCCGTGCACATTCCTGGATCGGTGGAGTTCGCGCTGCGCTCGCCGCGCGGAGCGGTCGGCCGCGGATGGCCGGTCCTGCTCGCAGGCCAGGTCGCGCCGGGCTCGCAGGCGCGTGTCGAGCTGGTCGACGTCCGGGGACGCGTCGTCGCGCGGCGCTCCGTCAGCGGCGCCTTCGAGATCGCGCTCGAGCCCAGGGGATCGAGCGCGGGCATCTACTTCGCGCGCCTCGTCCAGGGAGAGAGCTCGGCCGTCCTGAGGTTGGTGAGGCTCTAGGGCAGGAGCGCGAGCTTCGCGACGCGCTCGGCGCCGAATGCCCGCAAGCGCACGAAGTAGAGGCCGGCCGGGAATCCCGACGCATTCCAGCGCTCGGCGTGCGGACCGACGCTGACTGGTCCGCGCGCGAGCGTGGCAACGCGCCGTCCCTTCACGTCGAAGACGCCGAGGTCGAGGTCGTCCGCGCGCGCGGGCAGCGTGAACGCGAGCGTCGCCTCGCTGCCGCGCGGCACGGGGTTCGGCGCCGGCGCCCGCAGCTCTACGCGCGTCGAAAGGTCGCCCGGCACGCCCAGGGGGTACGTACCCTCGACGCGCAAGGCGATCGTCCCGCTCGCCGGCAGCGTGAACTCGACGTACACGTCGTGCATTCCGTCGTGGTCGAGCTCCTGCACGACCGTGCCGTTGGTCGCGACGTACGTCGGCCAGCCCGGGTTCATGTGGAAGACCTGACGCGCGTTCGGCCACGACTCGCCGTAGCGATTGATGATCGTGGTCGTGATGTCGTCGGCGGTGCCGTCGTTGTTGCGGTTCCACGACTGCGACAGCGAGTCGAGCGTGGTGCCGGCGTGGTGCATCGGCCCGGGCGTGATCACGCCATTCGAATAGCGGAAGGTGCGGAAGGTGCGCTTGCCGTCGATCACCGACTGCAGCCCGAGGTTGAACGGCTTCACCGTGCGGTTGCCCTCGGCGACGCTATGGTTGTGGCCCCAGATGACGCCGTCGACACCCAGCGTCGCCGGGTTGATCTGCGAGAAGTTCGCGCCGGGGGAACCGTTCGCCAGCGTGCCGCCGAAGTCGTAGTGATAGAAGAGCAGCTTCTGCCGGCCCGCCGGCACGGCCGCGAGGTGCGCGGTCAGCCAGTTCATCTGCTCGGGCGCGAAGCTCTGCGCGCCGTACTGCGCGATGCGGAAGCCGTCGTACGAGCCGTTATTGATGTAGGTCTCGAGCCCGACGACGTGCAGGTTCCCATAGTCGAATCCGTAGTTCTGGTGGTGCACGGGATCGCCCGCCGGCGGCGCGTCCAGGTAGGGCCAGCCGAACAGCTTCCACCAGTTGCGCCGCGCCGTCCCGTCGGGCGGCGGCGAGGCGTCCCAGCCGCCGATGTCGTGGTTTCCGCTGACGACGAACACGGGATCACGCAGCCGGCTCAGCGCCGCCTTGGCGCGGCTCATCTCGTACATCGCGAGCCAGTCTTCGAGCTCGCCCTCATTCACCAGGTCGCCCGTGTGCAGGATGAACTCGGGATGGATCAGGTTGAGGTCGGCCGCGACCGCGTTGAAGTCGGGGAACCCGGACGTGTCCGCCACCGAGAACCCGGCGCCGGGCGTCGAGAACGTGTGCTCGGGCAGGTGCGTGTCCGAGATCTGCGCGAAGTAGAAATCGGGGCGGTACGCCGGCAGCACCTTGACCGAGTGCCGGCTCGTGTCCGGCGCCGTCGCGTCGGCGGCGAGCACCAGGTCGTAGACCTCCTCCGGCGTCCCCGGCGGCACGACGAAGCCCAGCTCCCAGCGCTGGCGGGTCGCCTGCCAGCCGCCGCCGGCCGCGGGCAGCGCGATCTCGAGGTCGCCGTAGGCGAGCGTCGCGAGCCAGCCGGTCGCCGACTGCGGCGCGTTCGCCCACACCTGGACCGTGTCGCCCGGCCGCGCGAGCTGCGGGAGGTTCGGCAGCGGCTTCCAGACGGTGGTCAGCGTGTCGCCCCACGCCCAGGCGTGGGCCTGCGTCGGGGCGGCGAGCACGGCGACGAACAGGCAGAATGATATGAGGGCCCGGCGCATAGGAGATCGAGTCTACTTGACCGGCCTGTTTGGCGTCTCTAGCGTCTTCCGCCGTGCACCGAAAGTCACCGCCCCCTGTCTCCGTGAATCCCACGCTGCTCTGGCTCGGCACGCTCGTCCTTGCGTCTGCGGCGCTCGCCTACTCCCTGCGCGACGCCCCGCTCGGCATTCCGGTCGCGGACGACTATGCGTTCCTCGATCGACTCAAGTTCCAGCGGCCGCTCGACCCGTTCGATTCGATGGGGGGCGCGTTCTACTGGCGCCCGCTCGGCCGGCAGGCCTACTTCGCCGCGATCGGGCCGTTCCTCTTCACCGCGCCATGGATCGTGCCCCTGGTCCACGGGGCGGCGCTTGTGCTCGTCTCGTTGCTCCTGGCGCGAATCGGGCGGCGGCTCGGGTGGTCCGCGCCGGCGTGCGCCCTGGTCGCGGTCGCGCCGCTGCTTGCCGAGTCAACGCGCGTGCTCTTCACCTGGCCGAGCGGGGCGCAGCATCTGCTGGCGATGCTCTTCGCCGTGCTCGCGCTCCATGAGTCCGTGCATGGCCGGGCCTGGCGCGCCGCGGGTGCGGTATTCCTGGGCGTGCTCGCGCACGAGTCGTGCGCGCTCGTCCTGCCCGTGCTTCCGTTGCTCGCCACGGGGCCCCGCCGCGCCTTGCCCGCGCTCGCGGTGCTCGCCGGGTGGCAGGCCGGCTACATGATCGCGCGCGGCCACGGCGTGGTTCTTCCGAGCGCGGGCGGCGACCTCGCCGGTCATGCGCTCGACGCCATTCGGCTCGGAGTGATCGCGACCCTCGACCTCGAGGACGCAGCGGGCATGCTCCGCTCGGGACTCATGTTGGGCTACGGCTTGATCCTGCTCGCCGCGGTGGCGACGGCCGCGTTCGGCACGAAGGCGCGCCAGCGCGCGCAGCGCGCCGCGCCCGCGTTGCTCGTCGCGCTCGCCGTGTACGCCGTGGGCACGCTGCCGCTCGCGGCCCTCCTGCCGGACTGGAATGCGTGGCGCAGCACCGTGCCCGGGCTCGCCCTCGCCGCCGCGCTGACGGCGTTCGCCGCGCTCGCCGCCCCGGAAATCGGTGCAGCGTTCGTCGTACTGCGCGCGGTTGCGCTGCTCGGGGCGGCGCCGGCGACGACGCGCATCGACACGTCTCCGCCGGTCACGACGTCCGACATGTCGTTCGTCCGGCTCACGCGCCTCCAAGCCGTCGCCGACGCCTCGCGCCGTGCCGTGCTCGCCGACCTCGTGGACAGCAAGGCGCCGATCGAGATCCGCACGGTCCACAGTCCGCGCATGGCCGAGGTCGCGTTCCAGGGTTCACGTGCGTTGCGCGTGTGGCTCGGCGATTCGACCGCGATCTGGAAATCGCTCGGCGGCGACCAGGGCCTGCGCGAAGCGCGCGGTCCCGTCGTCGCCTATGACCTCGACACGACCGCCTGGCAGGCGGTCCTCCTGCAACCGAGGGCCCTGCGCCTGCTCGTCGCCGGGATCGATGCCGCGATGGGGCGTCGCTTCGTCGAGGCCGAGAGCCTGCTGATCGCCAGCCAGCACGCGCAGCCGCGGGCGTCGCGCACGTTCCAGTCGTTCGTCGACGCGAACCTGGCGCGCACGACGTTCTTCCAGGGCCGGATCGCGCGCGCCGAGTCGCTCAACGAGAGCAGCCGTCGCCTCGCGAGCGACGACACGAACTACTGGGCGCTGCGCGCGGCGATCGAACTCGGGCGTGGCGATCGAGCCGCGGCGGCCCGGTCCGCGCGCCGGAGCCTCGCGGACATGCCCGGCAATCCGTTCGCGCAAGCCGTCCTCG
>Ga0207650_10001408_pt1 | contig 17336 bp, 16 predicted proteins | sample KBSS63metaG_FD_184325 | JGI IMG/M metagenome (GOLD analysis project Ga0207650, IMG submission 184325) | Switchgrass rhizosphere microbial communities from Kellogg Biological Station, Michigan, USA - KBS S6-3 metaG (SPAdes) (version 2) | ecosystem: Host-associated > Plants > Roots > Rhizosphere...
TCACCTGGAAATGCGGATTCGCGCGGCGCGCGGCGTGGACACGGCGAGCAACGTCGTAGGCGTGCCCTCCGCCAAGCCAGCAGCGCGCCGCCTGCTCGGTGGCGAAGTACTCGATCGGTACGCGGCGGTGACAGCCTGTGATCGGCGAGATGGTCTTCCACGCGGGCTCGCCAACGATGGCAATCCTGGAAATGCCCTCGGCATCGCGCCCGCTCCACAGCCCCTCGGGATCGAACCGTCCTTCATGGTGCGGGCCGGCGTAACGCTCGAGCCAAATCAGGACGTCGACTCTGCCGACGCGCGCAATCGCCGACCGTACGAGCTTGACGAGCTCACGCTGATCGGCCCGTGTGACTGGTCCGACGATCGTTACCGCCACGAGACCACACGGATTACATGAGCGACTGCGCACCACTCACCGACCTTACGGTCGATGCGAGCGAGGCACTATGCGGATCTGGCGGTGATTCCACGTGCCGCAAACGCATAGAGCACCGGGGTCATCGATGCGTATTCTGCGACCGTCCATGCTTCCGCCGCCCCCGGATTCGCGCACCACTGGAGAACGCAGATGACCACCGAGACGCAGGTTTCGCCCGCCCACGAAACGGCTGCCACGCCGACGCCGCTCGTCAACTTCTTTTCTGCCGCGGAGGCGCGCATCGATCGGTGGCGCCAGCTCTCGGCCGTGGTGCGTGCCTGGCAGGCGGCGCCGTCGCTGGGCAACTCGAGCGACGCCCTCTACACGGAAGCGGTGGTGCTCTTTACGGAAGTGTCGCCCCTCGAAACGTTCTTCGCCTATCCCGGTCCACGCCTGATGGCGGCAACCGAACAGGCGCTGACCGAGCGGAACGCCGGCGTCGCGGTTCGACTGATCCAGCACATCTCCGCGTCGCTGCTCAGCGGGTCGTATCGGCACGATGGGGGTGCGTGGGACCCGCTGGGCGAGGAGGGCGCGGCGAGCGCGGCTGACCTGCTGCCGCCCGATCTCACTTCGGGCAACGGTCAGAAGCCGTACTTCGAAACATTGATCGTCACACCCGTGGACCCGTCACAGTGGGACCGCGCGCGCCACGACCTGAAACGGTTGCGCCGCGCTGATGACGCGTTCAACTATGAGATCGTGCAGGTCGGCACGTTCGAGGACGCCGTGCTCGGCGTGATCTGCAACTACAACCTGCAGTCGGTCGTCATCCGTGACGGCTTCGAATACCGATCACGACATGACGTGCCGGTGCTCCGTGAATTCCTTCGGCGGCACCTGAACGGGGTCGAGTCGGCGAACGCTCCCGCCGCGCTGGCCACGGCGCTCGCCCGGGCGATCAAGCGGTACCGCCCGGAGCTCGACGTCTATCTGCTCACCGATCGCGCGGTCGAGACGCTCGCCGGCAGTGATGAGGCCGCACCGTTGCGCCGCATCTTCCATAACCTCGAAGAGTTGATGGAACTGCACCTGGCCATTCTCGACGGCGTCAACGATCGCTACGACACCCCCTATTTCAACAACCTCAAGAAGTACGCGCAGCGCCCCATCGGCACCTTCCATGCCCTGCCCATTGCCCGCGGCAAGTCCGTGTTCCGGTCGAACTGGATCCGCGACATGGGTCACTTCTATGGCACCAACCTGTTCCTTGCCGAGTCATCGGCGACGACCGGCGGCCTGGACAGCCTGCTGGAACCTACCGGCACTATCAAGAAGGCACAGGAGCTCACGGCCCGCGCCTTTGGGGCGCAGCGCGCGTACTTCGCGACGAACGGCACCTCGACGTCGAACAAGATCGTCGTCCAGGCAATCTGCACACCAGGCGACATCGTCATCGTCGATCGCAACTGCCATAAGTCTCACCATTACGGGTTCGTGCTCGCGGGAGCACAGCCGTACTACGTCGAGGCGTATCCGTTGCTGTCGTACTCGATGTACGGCGGTGTGCCGCTCACGGCGATCAAGGCCGCCTTGCTCAACTGCCTCGAGCAGGGCGTCCTCGATCGCGTGCGCGCGATCGATCTCACGAACTGCACCTTCGACGGGCACATGTACAACACCCAGCAGGTGATGCTGGAGTGTCTGGCCATCAAACCTGACCTGATCTTCCTGTGGGATGAAGCGTGGTTCGGATTCGCGCGCTTCAACGCGTTCCACCGCCGCCGCACCGCGATGGGTGCGGCCGCTGCGCTCACCGCCCGTCTTCGTCATCCGGCGTATCGGGCTCAGTACCAGCAGGCCGCTGAAGCCGCGGGGCCGATCGACGGCCGCAATCCGCGGCTGCTGACCACACCGCTGCTGCCCGATCCCGACAAGGTGCGGATCCGCGTCTACCAGACCTGCTCGACGCACAAGTCGATGTCGGCCCTGCGGCAAGGGTCGATGATTCTGATCTGGGACGACGACTTCCATCGGATCGAGGGTGTGTTCACGGAGGCGTTCTTGACGCACACGTCGACGTCGCCAAACCTGCAGATCATCGCGTCGCTCGACGTGGCGCGCCGGCAGATGGAGCTCGAGGGATACGAGCTCACGATGCACGCGGCGGAGGTCGCATTCCGAATCCGGCGCGAGGTGAACAATCATCCGCTGATCTCACGCTACTTCCACGTCGCCACGCCGTCCGAGATGGTGCCACCGGAGTTCCGGGAGTCCGGCATTACCGACTACGGGCGTCCGCATGCCACGTGGAAGGAGCTCATTGATGCCTGGGACAGCGACGAGTTCGCACTCGACCCGACGCGGCTGACGCTCGTCTGCGGGCGGGCGGGCTTCGATGGCACGCAGTTCAAGGGGCTGCTGGCGGAGCGCTTCGATATTCAGGTGAATAAGACCTCGCGTAACAGCGTCCTCCTGCAGACCAACATCAACAACACGCGCAGCGACGCCGCCCTGCTCGTCAAGGCGCTGGCCGACCTGGCGCGCGAACTCGATCAGCGTCTCGAGCGCGGCGGCGCGGACGAGCGTGCCCGCTTCGACAGCCGGGTGCGGGCGCTCGTCGACGACGTGCCTGACCTCCCGGACTTCAGCTGGTTCCACGACGTGTTCCGCGACAATCCGTCGGGACCGGCGAATATCGGTCACATCCGCGAGGCGTTCTACCTGTCCTACGATGCCGCGAACTGCGAATTCATCAAGTTGGCGAGCCCGGGGCTCGACGAGCGGCTGGCAAACGGGCCGGAGCTCGTCTCTGCAAATTTCGTGATTCCGTACCCGCCCGGGTTCCCGATCATGGTCCCCGGACAGGTCATCACGCCCCAGACGATTACGTTCATGCGCCAGATGGACGTGAAGGAAATCCACGGCTACCGCGCTGAGCAGGGGCTCAAGCTACTCACACCGCAGGCCCTTGCTGCGCACGGCGCGCGGAAAGACCGGGCCACGGCGTCATGACATCGATCCAACTGGATCTGGCAGCTGTTTCGCCCAAACCATGAACATCGCGGGCGCAATGGAACTAACCATGGCGTCCGCGACCGCGGGCCTGGTGCTCGGCAGCGTCCTGGGCGGGCCGCTCGCCGAGTACCTGGTCCGGCGGCACAGATGACGACCGCCCCAACACCGGCGCCGACGATGAACGTGCGTGCCAGACCAGTAAGGAAATGAGACTGTAAGCACGGTCGGCGGAAGCCGTTCTCACGGCGCCCGCTGACCGGGCGCCGTGCCGTGCTCGAGCAGCCGTTACGAATCGAAACCGGGCGGGTAGTGCTTGAAGATCTTGTAGATGGCCTTCGCGACCGTCTTGTCGCGATCATGCGCATCGTCGTCGGTATCGACCTGCTTCGTGGCGGTGCCTCGCCACACCAACTGGCCCCGACTGGTGTCCATCATGTCAACCGCGAGTGTGCCGACGAGAATGTCCCGCACGCGTATCTCAGTCGCCGTGGGTCCCCAGCCTCCGCCCCAGCCCCAGCCGCCCCAGCCGCCCCAGCCGTAGCCCCCGTACATCGGACCGTAGCCGTAGCCGGTGATTTCCTTCTGCTTCTCGTAGGTCATGTGGAACTCGACGATGACATCGGGCGGCGCGCCGTCGGCCTTACGCAGCCCCTTGTATCCGAGCTGGGTCTCGAGTCCCGTGATGATCCGCTCGTCGATCAAGGGATCGCCACTTGAGGTCCCTACCTTGAGCGCGTACGTGTGGTACTGCGTGAAGTTGGCCGTCCTGTCGAAGTCGTACGACGTGTCCTGTGCTGTGGCCAGCACAGGGAGTGCAACGATCGCCAAGCCTGCCAGGCCCAGCCTGCGAATGACTGTCATGGTCCGTCTCCCTGCCGTGTAGCGGTGCAAGGGCAGGTCCCCGCGTATTCGCGCGGGATCCCTGCGACGGACGCTCACGTCGTCTCGCGAGGCCTCACTGCGGATCGAGAGCGCTGACAGCCGGCTGCGTCGCCGCCTGTCGCGCGGCGTCCACCCGTCCAGGTACGACGACGCCGAGCTTCTTCATGCGGAAGCGGAGCGTGTTGGGATGCAGTCCGAGCCGGACCGCCGCGTTCCCGGCCCCGTTGATCCGGCCACCGCACTCGCGCAGTACCTTTTCAATGTACTGCCGCTGCACGGCATCAAGTGTCTGATCGGTGCTCGCACTCGCACCGCTGATGGGCGGCGACGGCTGCAGCGGGTAGTCGAGCTGCAGCGTATCGCCGTTCGAACTGATCAGCGCCCGCTCGATCACGTTGTCGAGCTCGCGGACATTTCCGGGCCAGTCGTAGCCCGTCAGGGCATGCATCACGTCCGTCGGCACCGTGGTGATGTTTCGGCCAAGATCATGTTGACGCCGCCGGATAAACGACCACACCAGATCCGGAATGTCGTGGCGCCGATCGCGCAGCGGCGGCAGCACGATCGGGAACACATTGAGACGATAGAAGAGGTCGGCGCGAAACCGCCCGTCGGCCACTGCATGCTCGAGATCGACGTGGGTCGCGGCGACGACACGCACGTCAACGCGGCGCACCTTCGATGAACCCACGCGCTCGAATTCGCCCTCCTGAAGGGCCCGGAGCATCTTCGACTGGAGTTCCGGCGCAAGGTCGCCAATCTCGTCGAGAAACAATGTCCCGCCGTGCGCAAGCTCGAACCGCCCCTGCCGCAGCGAGGTGGCGTCGGTGAAGGCGCCGCGCTCATGGCCGAACAGCTCGCTTTCGATGAGCGTCGGTGGCAGCGCCGCGCAGTTCACGCGGATGAACGGTCCATCCCGGCGGCGGCTTCGCTCGTGCACCGCCCGCGCAAACAGCTCCTTGCCGGTTCCGGTCTCGCCGCAAAGCAGCACCGTGACGTCGTGCGGTGCGACCTGATCCAGGCGGTCGAGCGCAACCTTGATCGCCGAACTCTGGCCGATGATTCCGCCCTCGGCCACCGTGCGATCAGCGGTGTGATCAACTGCGTGACCAGCCGTGTGAGCGCCGTCGGGCCGCCGGGCGGCGGCCGGACGCGGCGTCGGCTCGCGGACCGACCGATCGATGCTGCTGCCGAGGATTTCGCCAAAGAGTTTGAGACGACCCGCCGCAGCGTCGTTCCATTCGGGGTGGCTGCGACGTGCGCCGAGCATCAGCGCGCAACACACGCTGCCACGCAGCACGATCGGAACCGCCAAACGGACAAGGATGCCCGTACGCACAGAGTGCGCGCGATCGGCAGCGGCCGAGTCCGGAAGGTCACTCTCGCTGGAGACTCCGACGACGGTGCCACGGACCAGACGCCGCAGCAGCCACGGCATCTCCGCCAGGTCCTCAGCCGTGCAGGGGACATGCGGACGTGGTGCCCACGATCCGGTCAGGCACGGTTCGCCGTGGGCGCCGTAAGTGACAAGCGTGCACTCGTCGGCACCGAATGCCATCCCGATTGCCTCGAGCGCGCTCGTCAGGCGCTCGGACGCCTCGTCCGGTTCAAAGGTACAGGACAACGATGATAGCGACATCGCGAACTGTTCAAACGGACTGAGTTCCCGCCACGGTTCTAATGCGATCACTGGGTTCATGAACGCCATTTCCAGGTGCTCACGGCGCGGCCGCGGCGAATCCTCCACCTAAAGCCAGGTGTAAGGCGATGCGGTTGGCCAGACGATCGTTACGAACAGCGACGAGCGCGAACTGGCTGTCCAGCACTCTCGCCTGCATCTCCAGGACGTGCAGCAGATCGGTCGCGCCGATGTCGTAGCGCGTGCGGCCCAGTCGAGCCGCTTCCGTATCCTGGGCCAGAACCGACTCGAGATATCGCTGCTGATCAGCGAGCAGCGTCTCACTGCCAAGCGCACTTTCCACTTCGCCGAAGGCGCGGAGCGCCGCCTGTCCGAAGAGGGCGAGCGAGGCCTCCTGGTCGGCGGTGGCGGCGCGAACCTGCGCCTGGAGCGCTCCGCCGAGAAAGAGCGGCGCAAACACCTCCAGGCCAGCTTTCCAGAAATTGGCCCCCACGCCAATCAGTTGCAGCAGATCGTCAGACGAGCGTCCGCCGCTGGCGGTGAGCGTGAATCGCGGCAGCCGTGCCGCTTTCGCCGCCTGCACCGCATGAAACGTGGCCGCCACCCGCCGCTCGGCGGCAACGAGATCCGGACGACGTTCGAGCAGCTCCGATGGCAACCCGTCGGGAACCGGCGCCGGCACAGGAGGGAGGCTAGGTGCCAGCGCCAGTTCCGCGGCGGGGTAACGCCCGAGGAGCACCTCGAGGCTTCGAGTGAGCTGCTGCAATGAGGCGGCGAACGCACGTTCCCGTTCGCGGGCGCGATCGAGGTCGGCGCCGGCCAGAGCGACGTCCTGAGCACCGACCGCGCCGACGGCGTTCTTGGTCCGGACCAGCCGCAGCAAGTCGTCGTATACGGTCGCGGCCGAGACAGCGGTCACGCGGAGTCGCTCGGTCGCGATCGTGTTGTACCAGACCGTCGCGATTAATGCGGCAAGCGACTGTCGCGCCGACAGGACGTCGGCCGCCGCCGCATCCTTCCTCGCGTCGGCTGCCGCGCCGGAGGCGCGTACCCGCCCCCACACGTCGAGCTCCCACGCCACGTCGAGGACGGCGCCAGTCCGATCGCGTACCCCGTCACTGCGTCCGACGACGCCTTCGAGGGCGGTCGCCGCAAGCTGGGGGTATAACAGCGATCGCGCGGCGGTCGCCAGTGCTGCAGCGTGGTCGACACGCGTGACCGCGGCCTTGAGATCGAGGTTGTGCTCCAGTCCTTCGGTGACGACCGCCTGGAGCTGTGAGTCCTGGAACGTTCCCAGCCAGTCTTTGATGACGTCGCCGCTGACGCCGCTGGTGGCCGTGTACTCCGGAGGCACAACGGTCGTCGCGGGCAGAACGCCGGCGAGTGCATCAGCCGGTGGCGGAGGCTGTTTGACCGCACACGCCGTCAACGCCCACCCGGCGACGACCGTACCCGACAACCAACGGAGATGTGCGGATCTCATGTTCAGTGCAGGCTGACGTTGTGTTTGATGATGATCCAATTGAGGTACGAGCCCACGCGCAACAGCACCTTGCGGATGATGTGAACCGGAACGAGGTGGTGCGTGTAGATCGCGCCCGTTCCGCGCGCACCGGCGGCGAGGAACAGATCCTTGTCCTTGCCGTCGAGGACGAGCTTCACCGCGAAGCGGCCTTCCGGCGTCGGCGTCGCGCCCGTCTGCGGCAACGTGCCGGTCAGCGGCAGCTGCCCCTGGCCCTGCGCCCAGATGATCGAGTCGACCCGGGCCTTGATGATCCGGCCGGGATACGTGGTGAGCGCCAGCTCCGCTTCGTTGCCGGGTTCGACCGCGCGCAACTCGTTCTGCCAGAACATCGCGAGGATGACCTCGTCCTGTTCGACAAACGACATCACTGGATTCAGTGGCAGCTGCGACACCGTCGAACCGGGCCGCAACTGCAAATTGATCACGTGCCCATCCGCGGGTGCGTAGACGGCCGTTTCTTCGAGCTTCCACTCAGCGTCCTTCAGCTGCGCGCGGATTTCCGCCACCCTGGCCTGCTCGTGGCCTGACATCGCACTGACACGTTCCCGTACTGACGAGGCCTTGGCGCGACTGGCGGTCACTTCCTTTTCTGCGGCAGACAGCTGCGGTATCAAGGCGCCGAGATCGGCGCGCTGCTGTGCGACGTCCGACTCCCAGCGCTGCGCCTCGAAGGCATCGCCGGCGCCGGTCGACGCGAGCTGTTTCGTCTGCCCCACGCGCAGTTCGGCGAGCGCGAGCCGCGCGCGGCTTGCCTCAATCGAACTTCCGATCGACGTCACATGATTCGCTGACACGTCGATCTGCGCCTCGGCGGCGCGGAGATCCTCGCGCTGCGCGGCAACGTCCGCCGCGGTCGACGCGAGCAGCGCGCGCAGCCGGTCGACTTCGTACTCGAACGGGCGCGGATCGATGCGAAACAACAGCTCGCCACGTCGCACCAGACGATTCGGTTCCACCGGGACCTCAATGACACGGCCGGTGACGCGCGGCAGGACCTGCACGACGTACTTCACCACTTGCACGTCGAGCGCCGACGGAGCCACGACGTTGAGCAGCAGTATCAGCGTTGCGAGACCGATGATCGGAATGGTGATGACGATCACCGCGGCGGTCGTCGTCCAGGCCAGCCACTTGAACTTGAAGAACACCAGCCAGACGAAAAAGGAGTAGATGCCGAGCAGCAGGATTTCCATGTCAATCCCTCAAGGCGGCGGCCGGTCTTTTCACATTCACGGCCTCCGCGGCTGCTGGCGATGCGCCCCCGTCACCTCCGGTGACGGGACGCGGGTCCGCGTCGCCTCCGTCACCGCCCTTCTTGTCGTGCGGGATGCGGTCAGTTCCGTAGGCCATCTGGTGCATTACCGGCCTCGAGAACGCCCACAGCCATGCAATCGGCCAGAGGAGGCCGCCGAACACGAGCGACAGCAGGCAGAGCGTCTTGATCGCGTCAAGCTGCGGGTGCCCGCGTCGCTCCGCAATCTTTTCCGGCATGATGTGGACAATCCAGAAGAGATAGATGAGCACCGGCGGGACAACCACCAGCACGACGATCGTGAGGTAGTCGGCAATCGTGTCGACGACTGGTCCTGACAGATGCATTGGCCCACCCTACCCGTGTCGTGACTACGCAATTTTGACGTCGACCTCGTGACGCAGGCGCAGTGTCCGTGACGGTGCTTCGCCGAATGTGTGGCGGTAGCGGCCGGCGAAGCGTCCGAGTTCGAAGAACCCGTACGACATCGCGACGTCCGTGACGGTCGTCGTGCCCGGAGCAGCGGCGCGTAGAGCGGCGCGGGCGGCACGGAGACGTTCACGGAGCATGTGCTGTTTCGGACTGACACCGACGACGTCATGGAACGCTGCGCGAAGCGTGCGCTCACTGACTCCGGCGACGCGGCTCAGTTCGGTGACGGTGACCGGCTCCCCCAGGTTGCGGCGGAGGAACTCGTTGACGCGGGCGACGATTTCGGCGCGCGGCACATGATGGATAACTGGCATGCCCGACACCGTACGATCCCGAGCCGGCACGTGGGAACTCGGCGATCACCCGGTTCACGGCGAAAAAAATGCGCGCACCCTGCTGGTACTTTGCACAGCAGGTCTCGGGGCGAGGAAGGTGAGCCGACTGGTACTGTCGAACGGTTCGGAAGCCGGTGATCGGTTAGATCAGGCCTTCGCGAACGGCGAATTGCACGAGGGCGGCGGTCGAATTGACCCGCAGGTGTTCCATCATGCGGTACTTGTGGAACGCGACCGTGCGCGGTGAGACATGCAGAATCGCCGCGGCCTGCTTCATCGAATTACCTTCGGCGAGCAGCTGCAGCACCTCGCGCTGACGCGGCGTCAACTGGTAGATCGGCTTCCGCGCTTCATGCGGCTGAACGAATGAACCCACGAGGTCACGAGTGAGTAACGGCGTAATGTAGTACCGCTGGTTCATCACCTCACCGACGGCCGACGGCAGTTCAGAGGCCGCGGATCGCTTCAGCAAGTACCCCGAGGCTCCAAGGCGGAACGCCTCCGCCGCAACATCCGGGTCCTCGTTCATCGTCAGGAAAATGATGCGGGTGGAGGGCAGCAGCCGGCGGAGCTCGCGGGCGGCGTCGAGCCCGTTCAGCCTGGGCATGGAGATGTCGAGCACCGCCACGTCCGGACGCAACCGACCCACGTCACGGAGAAATTCGTGCGGATCGTCGTAGGTGCCGACCACCTCGCATTCCGGCTCGAGCAGTCGACGGAACGCTTCGTTCAGCAGCGTGTGATCGTCCACGATCACGACGCGTGGCGCGGCCATGGATTACCTTCGAATTAAGTGGAACGGCGTCCGGTGCCCGCCCGGGTAAAGACCCGTCCGTCCGTGGTGAGCACACCCCTGGTGACCAGCGTGTCGAGTATACGTCGGCAGCGGGAGCGCTCGACAGCAAAGAGCCTGGAGGCCTCGCCAACCGTAATTACCAGGTCCGGCATCTCGTGAAACTCTGCACTAAGGCGCAGGATCAGGTCGGAATCGGTGTCGGGTCCGGGCCCGACACCGTATGGGACGACCGTGGTGACGATCATCGGGAAGTCCTCTCGAAGGGCGATTCGCTCGACGTTTCAGCGCCGGCGGCCACCGCCGCCCCGGAACCCGCCGCCGCCACTGGGCCTGAAGCTGCCCGCGCGCGACCCGCCACCACCGCCGCCGAAGGTTGACGCATCGCGGGCACGTTGTCCGCCGTCCCGCCGCGCGTTGAAATCACTGTTGAGTTGTCCGACCGTCGCCGAATCCGGACGGGACAAACTGCCGTCCTGGACTCGGTCCCGCCCTCCTGACGTTCCCACCGCCGACCGATCCATGCTGTTCCAGGAACCGTTGTCGTACTTCTGCCAGGAGTCGCCCTGCTTGCGGTACACATTGCCGTCGCGTCCGGCAAACACACCTTCACCGCTGGAGGCGACAACGCCGCCGTTGGCGCCGCGCCGTGTGACCACGCCGCCTTCGTCGGTGCGCGTGACGCGAGTGGTAGCGCCCGTCCTGTTGCTGGTGGCTCGCGCCGTCGCCGCCCACTCATCGCCTCGACGGACACCCGTCGCGCCCCAGCTGCCATAGACGCTGGCCCCCTGCCGCGTCGCGCCGTACGCGCCCGTTCGCGGGTTATACGCACCTGCGACACCGCGGGCGCCCGCCGGCCCATAGGCAACCGCTCCGCGTGAGTAGGTACCGGTTCGCGCGTTGTAGCGCGCACCGATTCCCGCGCCACCGTAGGGACCGTACGCTGTTGCCGCGCGACCGAAGGATCCGGTCCACGGGTTGTACCAGGACCCATATCCGTAGGTTGGAAACCTGGGGAAGTAGGCCGGATAGAAGCCGCCGTAGCCGACGTAAGGCGGGTAGTACCACCCGGTTCCCCAGACGGCACAGCCCCACGCGGTCATGACTCCCAGGTAGCCGGCGGCCGCGGCGTACTCGACCCACTCGTCGTCCTGACTTTCGACGGTGACGTAGGTGACGTGGTTCAGCGGATCGCTGATGGGAATCTGGTAAATCTCGGAAGGAATCGAGCCGGTCACCTGCCACGGACCTTCCGCCGCATTCGCGACGAACCAGACTCCCTGGTAGCAGAGGTAGTAGCGATCGCCAACCCGAATGACGTCCTTGTCGGTGTTGACCGCACGAGACACTGTCGTCGCTGACACAGGGGTGAATTGCGGCGTGCCCTGATAACTGACGTCGGGCGCCTGCACCTCCTTCCGGCTCACGCGTGCAGTCTGTGGAATCTCTGCAAGGAGAACGGCTTCAGCGGCCTGCGGCGTACCCGGAACGGAGGCAAGCACGCGCGATCGCTCGTGCTCCAGAGGAATCCGCCGGAAGTCGTCGGGCAGCATGGTCGTGGCGAAGGTCCACGGACCGTCGAAGCCCGGCGACGAGAACCAGCGTCCAGCCACGAGGTAATACACCGGTCCGTTCGCTCCGAGGCGGAAGACGTCGGCGTCCGTGTTGCGCAGCCAGAGAAGCTTCGTCCCGGGGACGGCCTGGTACTGCGGCATGCCCTTCACGAGGATCAATTCGGCCGGCGTCGTGCTGACGAAAACCTTTGGAATGGCGGAGGTGCCACGCGCCGGAATTGCCTCGCGCACATCCTTCCAGTTCTCGTCAGCCGGCAACCGGCCGAAGCTGTCGGGCAGCGTGCGCGCGATCGTCCATGGCCCTTTGATCGACGGCGCCTGCAGCCACTGTTTGTCGTTGCGGAGATAGAGCGTCTTCGACGGCGGATACTCGAACAGATCCCAGTTGGTGTTGACCGCGAAGCGCAGCTCGTTGTTCTGGATCGGGCTCCAGATCGGGTCGCCGTCGAGGTTCACCATCACTGCCGGCGCCGCACTGTAGAAGATGGTCGGCGGGTCGGCCTTGATGCCGGCAGCGTTCCTCGGGTTGATGCTGCTGGTGTTGACGTATTCGAGCACGCGATCGAGCGCGATTACACGCTCGCCCAACGGCATGTTCGCTTTCAGGGCGGCGACGGCGGCGCCGGCCTGCTCCTTCGTCGACTGCGGAAAGTTCGATTCGAGAATACGGAAGGAGGAAAAGTCGACGAGACGTTGTTCGAGCGAGACGCGGGTGTCGGCCTCGGCCTTGATGGTCCCGAGCAGCGGCTTGTCGGCGCCAGGCGCCGTATAGGACATCGCCGTGTACAGGGTCAGGAGTTTCTGCTGCGGCCAGTCGACGACCTGCGGCTCATAGACGATGACCACCGACTGATCGGAGCCGACATAGCGCCGCGGCCACTCGCCGTCCGCGGGAGCAGCCGGAGCGCCTGCGGCGGGCTTTGCCGCGGGTGTCTGCATGCGATTCGCGGAGGTGCCGATCGGCATCGCCAGCATCGAACCGATCGCCGCCCACGCGGCCGCCTGACGGCCGCGCCGACTCCACCTGCGCATGGGCATGGTCCCTTCCATCGCAGGCAGTGTGGGGCCGCCGCCGGGCTCGTTCTATGCGAAAGCGGCAGACGCGAAAACCGGAACTGCATAGAGGCGGTTCGAGCCGGACGCTACCGTGATCGCGTCGCATGAAGTCCGCCTGGTACGAGCAACGGCGAAGGAGCACGGTATGAAATCAGTCCTGTTCGGCGCGTGTGTCGCGATCGCGATCGCCGCCGCGCCGGCGCATGCCCAGAGCGACAAGCCGGTTCACTTCATCATCGGCGGTGGCATGACGACGCCGAACGGCCCGGTGGCCGATCGATTCGACACCGGCGGTGCGTTCACGATTGGACTGACGTTCGAGAAGACCTCGCCCTTCGGCCTGCAGGTGGAGTACGGGTTCAGCAAGATGAACGGCCCTGAGCGGCGCATTCCGCTGATGATCAACCCGCTGGTCACTCCCACGGGCACCGCGTTGATCCAGTCGAATCACCGGGTGCACTACGTCACCGCCAACGGCATGCTGCACGGTGAGGGCCGACACCGTTTCAATCCATACGGAGTCGCAGGCGGCGGCATCTACCACCGCTCGGTCAACCTCACCACTCCGGACGTGGGGTTCACGACCTACTGCGATCCGTTCTGGTACATCTGTTATCCGGAGCCGGTCGAAGTCAACCGTGTGATCGGCGATCGCTCTTCATGGGACCCAGGAGTGAACGCCGGCGGTGGCGTCGCGATCCGGCTCGGCCGCGCCGCGGCGTTTTTCATCGAGGCCCGCTGGCACTTTGTGTGGGGGCCGACGTTTACGGATCTGAACGGCGACGAGCAGCGCGCGAACGGACGCTATTTCCCCGTCGAGTTCGGCTTCAAATTCTGACGGGGAGATTGCGTGCAGAATGCGGGTCCGCTCGCTCTACCGACCCATCTGATGTGCTAACTGTCTATTGACGGCATGCCCGCAACAAAAAAGGTCCAGACGTCCAATGCGACTCCGGCGCCGCAGCCGTCGCCGACGGCCCTGGTGACGGATGCCCTGCCCTGGCTGGACCTGCTTGACGTGCTGCCGGTTCCGCTCTGGATCATCGGGCCACAAGCCGACCTCTGGTTTGGCAATCGCGCCTGGCACGCGGTGACCTCGGCGGCTTCGAATCCGGTGTCGCCGAGCAGCATCGACTGGCTGCAGGTGCTGCACGAAGAGGATCGGCACCGAGCGGTGACGGCCTTCCACTCGGCCGCAGCCTTCCGACGAGGCGTCGAAGTCAACGTGCGTCTGCGGGTGGACGATAGCTTTCGATCCTGGTCGTTCGTCGGCCACCCGTACTGCTCGCAGGACGGCGAAGTGGAGATGTTCGTCGGGGCCGCCCACGATACGACTGCGGCCGAGGATGCGCAGCGTCGATTGCGGGAACTCGGCACGCGGCTGGTCGCTGCGCAGGAGTCGGAACGTGCCCGCATTGCGCGTGATCTGCACGACGACATCGCACAGCGGATCGCGCTGTTGACCGTCAAGCTCGCCTCCGCCACCAAGACGCGACCGTTCTCGGCGGCGCTCGCCCGCCGCACGCTCACCGAGGCGCGCGACATGCTGCACGACCTGACCAGGGGCATTCACCTCTTGTCCTGCGAGCTGCACCCACCGAAGCTGACGATGCGAGGGCTCGGACTCACGCTCAAGCCGTTGTGCGATGAGATTGCGGCCAGCAGCGGTATCACGGTGCAGTTCACTGAAGACGCAGCGCCGGTGGAAGTATCCGAAGACACCGCGTTGTGTGTATTCCGCGTGATGCAGGAAGCGCTGCAGAACGCGGTCAAACACAGCGGTGGCCGCCGGATCGACGTGCGCCTCCGGCTCGATGCCTCCTCCGTCACGCTCTGGGTGTCGGACGACGGCACCGGATTCGACCCTTCCACGGTGCGCAGCATGGGTCTCGGCCTGATGACCATGCGCGAGCGTGTCGAGCTGAGCGGCGGTCGTCTCCGCATCATCAGCGAGCCGGCGTGCGGCACGGTGGTCGAAGCGATCGTGCCCACCAGGTCCTCCCTTCCCGCCTCCTAGCCCTCCACTCCGCGACAGGATACGGTGATGGCCGCACGGCCTCTCGTGTGCGCAGCCAACCGCAACAGGCGCGCACGCCTGTTTTCACCACATTCGTGAGCGGCACACCCGTTGCCATAACCCGGCCCATGCTGGAGTTCCAACGGCCGTCACCACAACCGCTGTCCGACGGTGTGCCGCCACGAGCGATCCCCACTTCCGACCTGCCGCGAGTCCCGGTCCGCCTGCTCGGTCGGACGCGACGCGTCGCCAGCGCGCTCGGACTGGGGCTCGCCGGACTCGGACGCCCGATGTACATGGCGCTCGGTCGTGACGAGCAGTTCGGCCCCGATCGATCCGTGACGGCGATGCGGCAACGGTGTCGATCACTGCTCGACGCCGCCTACGACGCGGGCATTCGCTACGTCGACACGGCCCGATCGTACGGCCTTGCCGAACCGTTTCTTCGCGCGTGGTGCGACGAGCGCGGCCTGCCCACGAGCTGCCTCACCGTCGCGTCCAAGTGGGGCTACATCTATACCGGGGCATGGCAAACTGACGCGCCGCGTCACGAAGTCAAGCGCCTCACGATCGACACCCTGCAGTGGCAGGCCGCCGAGAGCGCCGCGATCCTCGGCTCGTGGCTCGCGATCTATCAGATTCATTCGGCGACCATCGGCAGCGGCGTACTCAACGACCGCGACGTGCTGCGTGAGCTCTCCCGGCTGCGTACGACTGGCGTCGTCATCGGCATCACGGTCACGGGCGCGAACCAGGCGGACGCGATCCGCCGCTCGCTCGAGATCACGGTTGACGGCGTGCCATTGTTCGACACGGTACAGGCGACGTGGAACCTCCTCGAGCCGTCCGCAGGCCCGGCGCTGGCGGATGCCAGTGCCAGTGGCTGCGCCGTCATTGTCAAGGAAGTGCTCGCGAATGGACGCCTCACGAGCCAGTTCGGAGGGAAACAGATTCAACGGCTCGCCGCGCACGCGCGCACCCGCGGCGTGACGGTCGAGACCCTGGCGATCGCCGCGGCGCTTCGCCAGCCGTGGGCGACGGTCGTTCTCTCCGGCGCCGTCACCCCCGAGCAGTTACGCGATCAGATCGCCGCCTTCGACGTCCTCGCCGATGACGAGCCATCGGTGCGGGCACAGCCGCCCGAGCGCTACTGGCATGCGCGCAGCACGATCGCGTGGCAATAACCGTCAGTGCGTCTTCGTGTGGCGCACCGTCCAGCCATGACCTTGCCGCCACCGATCGAATGCGTGAATACCGGCGGCCATCATCATGATGACCATGAACGCGAACGCGGCTCCCGCAACGATGAATGCCGCCACCAAGGGACCATAGAAGACGACGAGCACGAGCACCACAACCGCCGCGCCCACGATACCGATGTTCAACATCCGATCCATAAGGGCTCCGTACGTGGCGTTGGTGCAAACACGCTGCCCCGCAGCGTGAAGCGCTGAAAGACGACGCCGTTACCGGCCGACGTCCGCGGACCGGTAACGGCCGTCACCGCATGTCGTCATGATGCGCGGAGCCCGACGGCAAACAACGCCGGTTCACACCACTTTCAGAATGCCCGCGTGTGGCATGAGTGGTGCGCTGATCGACACCCGGAGGCGCAATGCCTGTGGTCCCGTTGATCGAACCTGTCGTTATCGCCGCCGCCGCACGCGAGCTGCTCGTCCTGGCGACTGCGGCTGTCCTTGGCGCTGCGCTCGGGGTCGTGCGGCCCGTGCGGCGCGCGATCGTCCCGCGCTCGGCACACGTCGTTCAGGCACAGATACTCCTGTCGATCGTCGGTGCGCTGATCATCATCGTGGTCGGCGAGAACCTGGCGCGCGCCTTTGCCATCGTCGGCGCGGCCGGTCTCATCCGCTATCGGGCGCGGATCCGCGATCCCAAGGATGCCGGTGTCATGCTCGTCGCTCTCGCCATGGGTCTGACCGTCGGCGCGGGCATGTACGGACTCGCGATCGGTTCGTGTGCGTTCGTGATCGCCGTCCTCTGGGTGCTCGAGTCGATCGAACCACCCGCGCGCTCACGGTTTGAGCTCACCATCGGCGGCAAGGACGCCGACCGGTTGAAGCCGGTGATCGAACACGCGCTCGGACGCCAGGGCGTGACCTACGTGCTGCTCGGCTCGTCGCAGCACGAGCTGCACTATGAAGTCACGGTGCCCTTCCACGAGCAGATCCGTCGTCTCACCAAGCTGATTCGCGGGATCGCCGGCCGGCGGGGCACCTCCGTGGAGTGGGATATCAAGAAGCAGAAGCTGGTGAAGCCGTGAACGACCGGAACTAGGAGGTCGCGATGTTGGGCTACCTCGTCCTCACGCTTTCGCTGGCGGGCGGCATGTCAGTCGAGAAATGCGACCTGCCTTCTCCCGTCACCGGCCACACGACACTCTCTCCGGCCGACGCGGCAGCCATTGCGGAGTTCAACGCGCACGTCCGCGAGT
>Ga0207650_10001409_pt1 | contig 17327 bp, 21 predicted proteins | sample KBSS63metaG_FD_184325 | JGI IMG/M metagenome (GOLD analysis project Ga0207650, IMG submission 184325) | Switchgrass rhizosphere microbial communities from Kellogg Biological Station, Michigan, USA - KBS S6-3 metaG (SPAdes) (version 2) | ecosystem: Host-associated > Plants > Roots > Rhizosphere...
ATTGATCGGTAAATCAGCCATCGTGTTACTCGTCAGGGTCACGGGTGCCGGCCGCCAGCCATCCCCGTGCGGCGGAGCACAGCATGATTTGGATGCAGGGGGGAGGAACCTTAGCGCGTAACACGGGGCCGCGACAATGGGCAAAGCCCGCTTTAATCCAGTGCCGGCCGCACAAATGCCTCATGGGAGAACTCGCCGGCATGGCGCGACACCCACTCGCGGGCCAAGGCTTCGACTTGCGCGGGGGTTGGCTCGGCATCTTCGTGCTGGCGGCAGTAGCGTTCCATCCGGCATGCTTGCTCACCCATTCGCGCACCGAACAACGCATGTTCATCGGTAAATGAAATACCGACGCGGTAGCCGCTTTCGACCTTGCGGCACCACGCCACGTAGCCCGGATAACGCGCAGTGGCGCCCAGGGACGGGATATGCAGATCCACCGCTGTGCCCTGGCGCCAGGCACGTGGGCAATTGCAGGCGATGCCGCCCAGGCCGATAGTGTGCAGGCGTTGGCGGGGAAGGGCGGGGGAAGGACGTTGGATCAACAGTGCGGCGACATCATCAGGGTGAGGTAAAAAACGACCCATGTACACGGACTCCGAGCACCGTCCAGTTGACGGCGGCAGCAGCAGTATAGTGAAGGAACAGGAATTGACCGACCTGGATATTGACCAGCAATTGCTGGGATTGCCAGGCATTTCGCTGGTGGTGTTCACCAGTGTGGGCTGTTCCAGTTGCCGTTGGGCGCGCCAGCAATTACCCGGCTGGCAACTGCCGGTAGACCGCGTGTGCTGGGTGGATGCCGGGCACAACGGCGGCGCGGTCGAGCGTTACCAAATCTTTCATTTGCCCGCGTTGTTCGTGGTGTGCGAGGGTCAATTCCTCGGACAGCTACAGGCCCGCCTTACGTCTGCCGACCTTACCGACGCGATCAATCAAGCGCTTACCCGCACACCAGAGGACTTGCCATGACCACTCAATCCCCGCGCATCGGCATCATCGGTACCGGCGCCATCGGTGGTTTCTACGGTGTGATGCTGGCGCGCGCCGGGTTCGATGTGCACTTCCTGTTGCGCAGCGAGTACGCCCAAGTCAACGAGCACGGCTTGCGCCTGAACAGCACGCTGCACGGCGAATTGCACCTGCACCCGGTGCAGGCCTACGCCCAGGCCGCCGACATGCCGCCGTGCGACTGGTTGCTGGTGGGCACCAAATCCACGGGCAATGTCGACCTGGCGCCGACCATTGCTCAGGTCGCGGCTCCCGACGCCAAAGTGATCTTGCTGCAGAACGGCCTGGATGTGGAAGACAGCCTGCGTGAGCACCTGCCGGCGTCGCTGCATCTGCTCGGTGGCCTGTGCTACATCGGTGTGCACCGCTCGGGCCCGGGTGTGGTCGAGCACCAGGCGCTGGGGCGCGTCAATCTGGGCTACCACAGCGGCACGGCGGCCAACGATGAGGCCCGCCAGAAGGCCATTGTCGAAGCCGGCGCTGCGTTGTTTCATACAGCCGGCATCGAATCCCAGGCGATGGCCAATGTGCATCAGGCGCGCTGGCACAAACTGGTGTGGAACGTGCCTTATAACGGTCTCTCGGTATTGTTGGGCAGCGGCACCACCGCGATGATGGCGGACGAGTCCAGCCGCGCGTTGATCCAGGCGCTGATGGCCGAAGTGGTGCAGGGCGCCCATGCCTGCGGCCATGATATTCCCCAGAGTTACGCCGAGCAGATGTTCACCATGACCGAGAGCATGGAGGATTACCTGCCGAGCATGTACCACGATCACGCGCACAAACGCCCGTTGGAGCTGGCGGCAATCTATGCTCGACCTCTGGCGGCCGCGAAGGCCGCCGGTTGCGAGTTGCCGCGCATACAGGCGCTGTACCAGGCCTTGAGTTTTATTGATCGGCACAACCGCTGAGTCGGGGGGAAGCGTCATGGCAACGGGATTGGGCGACAAACTGGTGCTGGCGATTTCGTCGCGGGCACTGTTCGACCTGAGCGACAGCCACAAGGTCTACCTGGCCCAAGGGGTGGAGGCGTACCGCAAATACCAGATCGAGCACGAGGAGGAAATCCTCGAACCCGGCGATGCCTTCCCGCTGGTCAAGAAACTGCTGAGCCTCAACGCCAGCCTGGGGCGCGCCCGGGTCGAGGTGGTGTTGGTGTCGCGTAACAGCGCAGACACCGGCCTGCGTGTGTTCAACACGATCCAGCATTACGGCCTGGATATTTCCCGCGCCGCTTTCGTAGGCGGGCGTAGTCCTTATCCTTATTTGGCGGCATTTGGTTGCCACCTGTTTCTTTCGACCCATGCTGAAGATGTGCGCAGTGCCCTGGACGCCGGCTTCGCCGCCGCGACCATTTTGTCCGGCGGCGCGCGTCGTGCTTGCAGTGAAGAGTTGCGCATCGCCTTTGACGGTGACGCGGTGTTGTTTTCCGATGAGTCCGAGCGTGTCTACCAGGCCGGCGGCTTGGCGGCGTTCCAGGCCAGCGAGCGCGAATCGGCCCGACAGCCCTTGCATGGCGGCCCCTTCAAGGGGTTCCTGGCGGCGCTCAACTTGTTGCAGCGCGAGTTTCCAGACGATGCCTGCCCGATCCGCACGGCGCTGGTTACCGCCCGCTCGGCGCCGTCTCACGAGCGCGTGATTCGCACACTGCGTGAGTGGGATATCCGTTTGGACGAGTCGTTGTTTCTCGGTGGGCTGGAGAAATCCGCGTTTCTGGAAGCGTTTGCCGCCGATGTGTTTTTCGACGACCAGGCCGGTCACTGCGAAAAAGCCAGGGAAGTGGTGGCCACCGGGCATGTGCCCCATGGCATCAGTAACGAAGTGAGGATTCAGGCCGAGCCCTGAGGGCGCTGCTAAGCTCATTCAATCTCCTCCAGCCTGGCAGTCCAGGAGGTTTTATGATTCGTTCGATGCTGTATGCCACGGACCTCGGTCTGTATGCCCCGTATGTGATGCAGCATGCACTGGCGCTGGCGCGAACGTTCAAGGCGGACCTGTATGTGATCCACGTGGTCGAGCCAATCGGGCTGTTCGCTGAGTCGGTGTTGCAAAGTTACCTGGATGAAAAGGCCTTGATTGAGTGGCAGAGCCAGGGGATGACCACAGTATTGGCGACTATCGAGCAACGGGTGCTCGACAGTTTTCGCGAGGAATTGGGAGAGGGCGGGCAGGACCTGCAGTTGATCCGCTCGGTACGGGTGATCCAGGGGGACCCATGCGAGGTGATTCTCGACCAACTGCGCAAACTTTCCGTCGACTTGTTGATCGTAGGAAGTCACAGCGATGCAACGCCAGCCGCCACGCCCCTTGGGCGCACCGCTGCACGTGTGTTGCAGCTGTCTACGGTGCCGGTTTACCTGGTGCCGTCGTTACAACGTCGACGCAGTGATGACGTGTGAAGGGTGAAAACGATAAAAAAGTTCTAGATTTATCTGTCTGACCTTTAATATAGTTATATACCGTCGCTGATACCCGTGGCGTCTATCTGCTTTGAGGGACACATATGAAGCTCCAACAACTGCGCTACATCTGGGAAGTGGCGCACCACGACCTCAACGTTTCCGCTACCGCTCAAAGCCTTTACACCTCGCAACCCGGTATCAGCAAGCAGATCCGCCTGCTCGAAGATGAGTTGGGCGTCGAAGTGTTCGCGCGCAGCGGCAAGCACCTGACCCGTGTCACCCCGGCCGGTGAGCGCATCATCACCACCGCCGGCGAGATCCTGCGTAAAGTCGAAAGCATCAAGCAGATCGCCCAGGAGTTCTCCAACGAGAAAAAGGGCACCCTGTCGATCGCCACCACGCACACCCAGGCACGGTATGCATTGCCGCCGGTGATCCGCGATTTCATCAAGCAATACCCCGACGTGGCCCTGCACATGCACCAGGGTTCGCCGATGCAGATTGCCGAGATGGCCGCTGATGGCACCGTGGATTTCGCCATCGCCACCGAAGCCCTCGAGCTGTTTGGCGACCTGGTCATGATGCCGTGCTACCGCTGGAACCGCTGCGTGGTCGTCCCTCAGGGCCACCCATTGGCCAAGCTGCCGAAGCTGACCCTGGAAGCCCTGGCTGAATACCCGATCGTCACCTACGTTTTTGGTTTTACCGGGCGTTCCAAGCTCGACGAAGCCTTCAGCCATCGCGGCCTTACGCCTAAAGTGGTGTTCACCGCCGCCGACGCCGATGTGATCAAGACTTACGTGCGCCTGGGCCTGGGCGTGGGGATCGTCGCCAAGATGGCGGTCGACACCAACCTCGACAAAGACCTGGTGGTGCTCGATGCCAGCGAGTTGTTCGAGTCCAGCGTGACCAAGATCGGCTTCCGTCGTGGCACCTTCCTGCGTGGCTTCATGTGCGATTTCATCGAAAAATTCGCGCCGCACCTGACCCGTGAAGTCATGGCCAAGGCGATTCAGTGCCATAACAAACAGGAACTGGAAGAGCTGTTTGACGGCGTAGAACTGCCTGTCCACTAACGGCGTCAGCGGGCCTCGGTGACAGTGAAGTGTTGCTGGGCGCCCGCCACCAGAATCTCCACCTCATCATCGATGCGCTTGCCCAGCAGGTTTTTGCCCAAGGGGGAGCGCGCCGTGATGACGGTTACCGGTTGCCCGACCACATCCACCTTCAACCCCGCTGCATCGGGTGCCAGGAACAGCCATTGCTGGCGCCCGTTCTCATCCTCCAGACCCACTAGCGCACCGAGTTCGATCCCGCGCTGATCATCGTATGCGCGCAACTGAAGGTTCTGGCACAGCGCCAGCGACTGCCGGATCTCTTCGACCCGCTTGGCCTGTCCGGCCGCCAGATAAGAAGCCTCCAACCCCAGGGTGTCGTATTTGTTTTCCGCGATGTTTTCTTCGTGGGTCGCGGTTTCGTAGGCGGTTTGGGCCGCACGTTGGGCGGTCTCCAGGTCGACGTTGAGTTTTTCCAGGATCAGTTGGAGAACGGCGTGTTTATTCATGGGGTAATGGGTCATCAATCGCAGAATTGCAGGACATTCGCCCGGCTTTTTTCATTCGGGGCGTTCTGGTCCTGTTGCAGCCAGAACTGGCATTTGGGGTTGGACAGGTTGCGCGCATTGTTACGTACCTGGTCCAGGGTTTGCTGCTGTTCCTGCTTTTGCAGGTTCTGTTGGTACTGCTCAAACATGCGGTTGGGCGGCTCCGGCGCAGCAGCGGCCGGTTTGCCCAACTGCTGAACCGCTTGGGCGACGGGGGCCAGGCTGTGTGGGAACAGGTAGCGCGATGCCAGCCAGGCGGTCAGCACAATAGCGATAAACCCCAGCCACAGGCCAAAAGCCACGGCAGCACTGAGCTTGAACAGCGACAACGGACGTTCGGACATGATGGCCTCCTGGCAGGCATTGACGGCGTGGCCGCGATTGTCGCACAGCCACTGTGCAGAATAATCGCGATCAAGCCTTCTGCATCGGCGCTTTTATGCGGACAATCGAGCCTTTGAGTGTTGGAGCCCGGAATGAAAGCCCGCTGGGATATTTTTTGCAGCGTTGTCGATAACTACGGCGACATCGGCGTGACCTGGCGCCTGGCCCGGCAATTGATGGCGGAGCACGGCTGTGCCGTGTGCTTGTGGGTCGATGACCTGCGCGCCTTTGAGCGCATGTGCCCCGACATTGACGTGCAGTCGGCCCAACAATGGCAAGACGGCGTCGAAGTACGCCACTGGCCGGCCGAATGGTCGGCAACGCCGGCGGCCGACGTGGTGATTGCCGCGTTCGCCTGCCAGTTACCGCCTGACTATATGGAAGCCATGGCCGAGCGTGAGCGCACGCCGTTGTGGATGAATCTGGATTACCTGAGCGCCGAGGACTGGGTGGTGGGCTGTCATCGCCTGCCGTCGGTGAAGTTCAAGGGGGTGCAGAAGTACTTCTTTTTCCCTGGCTTCCGCGCCGGTACCGGTGGTCTGTTGCGTGAGGCGGGGTTGCTTGAGCAACGTCAGGCATTTCAGGCGGATGCCACAGCACAGCGACAATTCTTGCAGGGGTTGGGTGTATTTCCGGCAGCCGGTGCGCGGTTGTTTTCCCTGTTTGCCTACGAAAACGCCGGCCTGGCCGGTTGGCTGGACGTCTTGTCGACGGACGGGCATGCCACTCATCTATTGGTGCCGGAGGGGCGCATCCTCGGCGACGTACAACGTTGGCTCGGTGTAGAGCGGCTGGCGGCGGGGGATGTGCATCAACGCGACGGCCTGACCGTGCAGGTGCTGCCGTTCGTGCGCCAGGAGCAATATGACCGCTTGCTGTGGTGCTGCGACTTCAATGCCGTGCGCGGTGAAGACTCGTTCGTGCGCGCCCAGTGGGCCGGGCGGCCGTTGCTGTGGCATATCTATCGCCAGGACGAAGACATCCATCTCGACAAGCTCGATGCTTTTCTTGCGTTGTACACCGCGGCGTTATCGCCGGCCGCCAAGGCTGCACTGGTTGCGCTCTGGCAAGCCTGGAACACCGAAGGCGATATGGTGCAGCCGTGGAAAATGCTGCTGGAGCACTGGCCGCAAGTGAGTCGGCACGCCCAAACGTGGCCTCTGGAACAGGCCTTGCAGGCCGATCTTGCAACGGCGCTGGTACAGTTTTATGAAAGTTGGATATGATACGCCACCTTGAATTTTGTAAATCCCATCCAAATTTCGGATATATGCAATGAAAACTGGTAAAGAACTGAAACCCGGTACAGTGATCCGTCTTGAAAACGACCCTTGGCTGGTTCAGAAAGCTGAGTTCACCAAGTCTGGTCGTAACAGCGCAATCATGAAGACCAAGCTGAAGAACCTGCTGACCGGTTACAAAACCGAGATCGTCTACAGCGCCGATGACAAACTGGACGACGTGATCCTCGACCGTAAAGAAGCGACCCTGTCGTTCATCAGCGGCGACACCTACACGTTCATGGACACCACCGACTACACCATGTACGAGCTGAACGCTGAAGACATCGAAGCCGTTCTGCCGTTCGTGGAAGAAGGCATGACCGACGTCTGCGAAGCCATCTTCTTCGAAGAGCGCTTGGTTTCCGTAGAACTGCCGACCACTATCGTTCGTACCGTTGACTACACCGAAGGTTCCGCTCGCGGCGACACTTCTGGCAAGGTGATGAAACCAGCCAAACTGAAAAACGGTACCGAACTGCAAGTTGCAGATTTTATCGAAATCGGTGATGACATCGAGATCGACACCCGCGAAGGCGGTTCGTACAAAGGTCGCGCCAAGAAGTAATTCTGGCCCTGCCGTACGAAGCAAAAAACCCGACCATGAGTCGGGTTTTTTATGAGCGCAGGTTTTACTTCAGGTGTTGCTTGAGCTCATCCGAGGCTTGCAGCATTGCCGAACGCACCGCCGGCACCTGGCTGACCACGTTGAGCAAACCGTAGTCGTGGATCATGCCGTTGTAGCGCACCGCGGTCACCGGCACTCCGGCCGCGTCCAGCTTGTGGGCGTAGGCTTCGCCCTCATCACGCAGCACGTCGGCACCGGCGGTCTGTACCAGCGCGGGTGGCAAGCCCTTGAGTTGTTCGGTGGTGGCCCGCAGCGGCGAGGCATAGATCTCGGCGCGTTGCTTGGCATCGGTGGTGTAGTTGTCCCAGAACCACTTCATCATGTTCCTAGTGAGGAAGTGCCCTTCGGCGTATTGGTTGTAGGACCCCGTGTCGAAGTTGGCGTCGGTCACCGGCCATAGCAGCAGTTGGAACTTGATGGCCGGCGTGCCCTTGTTCTTGGCCATCAGGCTGACCACGGCTGCCATGTTGCCGCCGACGCTGTTGCCCGCTACCGCGAGGCGCTTGCCGTCTACGTTGATCTCTTTGCCATGCTCGGCCACCCATTTGGTTGCGCCGTAGGCCTGGTTGATCGCCACCGGGTAGTGCGCTTCAGGGGACGGTGTGTAATTGACAAACACCGCCACCGCCCCCGAACCCGCCACCAGATCTCGCACCAGACGCTCATGGGTCGGGTAATCCCCAAGCACCCAGCCGCCGCCGTGGAAGAACATGAACACTGGCAATGTGCCCTTGACCCCGGCCGGACGCACGATCGTCAGCTCCAGTGGCTTGCCATCGACCTGGATGGTCTTCTGGCTCACATCGGCCTTGGGCAGCGTCAGCTTTACGCCGGCCTGGGCGCCGGTCAGCACCGCGCGGGCGTCCTTGGGCGTCAGCTGCTCGATCGGCTTGCCCGTGCCGGCGTTCAACACATCCAGAAAAGCCTGGGTGTTGTGCTCGACATCGCCGCCGGCGGCGAAGGCGTTGCTGATGGACAGGGCGAGCAGGGTACCGGTGAGCGCTTTACCAATAGTGTTCATGTTCTTCTCCTGAGGGCGGTAGAGGTGATCAGACGGTCACGTGCAGGCGGACATCGACGTTGCCACGGGTGGCGTTGGAGTACGGGCACACCTGGTGAGCGGCGTCGACCAGGCTTTGCGCATCATCCTGGGCCAGGCCCGGCAGGCTGATGTGCAGGTCGATATCCAGGCTGAAACCGCCGGGGATCTGGCCGATGCCCACGTGGGCGGTGATCGAGGCGTCATCCGGGATTTTGCGTTTGGTCTGGCTGGCCACGAATTTCAGTGCGCCGATGAAGCAGGCCGAGTAACCGGCGGCGAACAGTTGTTCCGGGTTGGTGGCCTGGCCGCCGGCGCCGCCCAGTTCTTTCGGAGTGGAAAGCTTGACGTCGAGGATGTTATCGCTGGAAACAGCACGACCATCACGGCCGCCGGTGGCGGTGGCTACTGCGGTATAGAGCGTTTGCATGAGGTTTTCCTCTTGTGGTGTTTTGCGCTAAACATTTGCGCGCTAAGTAGTTGGTGAGGCGAATGTATAGCGCTAATGTTTAGTGCGCAAGATAAATCTACAAATATTTTTTCTGTGCCCCTGAAACCAGTGTGGGAGGGGGCTTGCTCCCGATAGCAGTGCGTCAGTCAATCCCTATGTCACTGACCCAGCGCTATCGGGAGCAAGCCCCCTCCCACATTTTTTGGCGTGCTTTATCGCCTGTCAGAGCGCGTTTTGCAGGTTGTTGCGCAGGGCAATCAATTCACCTTGCAGCTTGCGCAGTTGGTCCAACTCCAGCCCGCTGGCGCCGAGGATGCAGTGGGGAATGCCCATGGCCTTGTCCTGCAAGGCGCGCCCGGCGTCGGTCAATTCCACGACCACCACGCGTTCGTCTTCACGGCTGCGGGTGCGGCTGAGCAGGCCTTCGACCTCCAGGCGTTTAAGCAAAGGTGTCAGGGAGCCGGGATCGGTCAGCAGGCGGCTGCTGATTTCGCCGACGGTCAAACCGTCCTCTTCCCACAGCACCATCATGGCCAGGTACTGTGGGTAGGTCAGGCCGAGAGCCTGCAGCAGGGGCTTGTAGACCTTGGTCATCAACAGCGACGTGGAATGCAGGGCGAAACACAGCTGATTGTTCAGCATCAGGGATTCGCATGGGTCAGGGTTCTTGCTCATGGCGGGGCCTTTAAAAAACGTGTCTGGCCTGGAATCTAGCGGGCAAATGTTTAATGCGCCAGATAATTCTGGCCGAACGGTCAGGCCAGGCCGCTTTGCAGTGCCAGGTCCCAGGGCGGAACCGGGCTGAAACGGGATTTGAGGTACTCCAGCAATAAACGGCTGCGCGCATTGGGCTGTTGTTCCAGGCGCAGGGCATAGATCCCGGTGGTTTCCGGGCTGGGCAGGCCATTTTCGCAAAAGAGGGGCAGCAGTTCGCCACGCACCAGGTACTCGCTGGCCAGCCAGGTCGGCAAGTGGGCGATACCCAAACCGGCCAGCGCGCCGCAAAGCAGGGCCTCGGCGTTGTTGGCGCTCATGCGGATACGTTGCGGGCGGTACGTCGCACGGCGCCCGTCCAGCTCAAAGCGCCAGGCGAACATCGGCGCCAGGCCATCCCAGTCCAGGCCGTCGTGTTCATTCAGCTCGCGGGGATGGGTCGGCGTGCCACGGCTTTTCAGGTAGGCCGGGCTGGCGCAGGCGATGCGTACGATGCTGGCCAGGGGCGTGGCGATCAGTCGGGTATCGACGATATGCCCGGCGCGTAGCACCAGATCGACTTTGCCCAAATGCGCGCCTTGCATGTCCACAAAGCTGTCGATCAGATGCAGGTGCACATCCAGGCCGGGGTACACCTTCAGAAAGTCTGCAATCACCGGCGCCAGGTGCCGCCGACCAAATGCCGCCGGTGCGTCCACCCGGATCAACCCCTCGGGCGCATGGCTCAGGGAAACCGCTTCGGCGCGCGCCAGTTGTAACTCACTGACGATCCGCCGCGCGCGCTCGGCGAACGCCAAGCCGGCGGGCGTTGGCACCACGGCATGGGTGCTGCGTTGGAACAGGCGGCTGCCCACCGAGCTTTCCAGGCTGTCGATACGCCGCGCCACCGCCGAGGGCGTCAGCGGATGGCGGCGGGCGGCGGCGGAAAAACTGCCGGTCTCCAATACATCCAGAAACAGGCTCAACTGGTCGGTAAGGGTGTTGGGGTTCATGAGCAAACGCTTATGCGAGATTGGCACAGCCATTGTGCGTTGCTGTGCCTTTGCGCGCCAGAGCCGACTGCGTAGCATGCAAGGCCTGGGTTTATGGAGTGATGCGTGGTGTTGGATTTAGCGATGTACCTGGTATTGGGCGCGGCCTTGGGCACGGTGGGCGGGCTGTTTGGGATTGGCGGCGGGCTGATCGCCATCCCGGTGCTGGGCGTGCTGTTCGGCCTGGATCAGCAGATCGCCCAGGGCACCGCGCTGGTGATGGTGGTGCCGAACGTGATGCTTGCGCTGTGGCGGTATCACCAGCGCAACCGGATTGAATTGCGCCATGCGTTGCCGCTGGGGGTGATGGGTTTCACCTTTGCGTGGCTCGGGTCGATCTGGGCAGTAGGCCTGGATGCTGGTGCCATGCGTATCGGTTTTATTGCCTTTCTGGTGGCGCTGTCGGCCTACAACCTGGTGCGCATGTTCACCCGCAATGCGCCGCCGACAGCACAGATGCGTTACTCCTGGCCATGGCTTGGGGTGTTGGGCGCCGCTTCCGGCTCCATGGGCGGTTTGTTTGGGGTCGGCGGCGCGGTGGTTGCGACACCGGTGCTGACAAGTATTTTCGGCACCACCCAAGTCGTCGCCCAAGGCTTGTCCTTGGCCCTGGCGCTGCCCAGCACCGGTGTGACGCTGGTGACCTACGCCTGGCACCACGAAGTCGACTGGATGATCGGCATCCCCCTGGCCATCGGTGGCCTGCTCAGCATCAGTTGGGGGGTGAAGGTCGCCCATGCATTGCCGGAGCGTCTGCTGCGCGGCCTGTTCTGCGGCTTCCTGGTGCTCTGCGCGGTGATGCTCACCTTTAAAGTTTGAAGCCTTCGAGGATGTAATCGGCCAGGCATTCGGTGATGGGCGACGCCATCGCCGGGTTGCGTAGCAGGCGCAGGTTCATCGAAGGCAATGGCGGAAAGCCTTCGTTGCTGCCCAGTATCCGCAAGTCTTCGGTCACCAGGCTTTCCATGCTGGCCATGACCGCCAGCCCGGCGCCGACCACGCTCTGAATCGCCGCGCAATTGGAACTGTGATAGGCCAGGCGGTAGTCGAGCCCGGCCGCATCCAATGCCGTTTGGATCCACTGGGTACCGAAGCAATCGGTCCCCGAAACGGCTAAAGGCACGACCTGGTGCTCATCCACGCAAAAACTCTGCGCCGCTGCCCATACCAGGCGCTCAGTGCGCAACAGTTCTCCAATGTCATCGCCGGGCTGGCGGCTGATCACGGTCAAGGCCAAATCCCTGCGTTGCATTAATACTTGCGACGACTCGCAGTGCATCTCGATCTGGATCAGCGGATAAGCCTTGGAAAACCGTTTGAGAATCCCAGGAAGAAAGCGCATCACATAATCATCCGGCGTGCCGATGCGCACCAGGCCCACCATGTGCGGTTCGCGCAGGGTGTTGAACACTTCGCTGTGCAGTTTGAGGATGCGCCGCGCATACCCGAGCAACACCTGGCCTTCGGGAGTCAGCCGCACCTGCCGGCCATCGCGCTCGAACAGCTTGCGTTGCAGCACGTCTTCTTCCAAGCGCTTCATCTGCATGCTCACGGCTGATTGCGTGCGGTTGACCTGCTCGCCGGCGCGGGTAAAACCGCCTTGGTCGGCGATGGCGACGAAGGTGCGCAGCACATCGGTGTCGATACTCGGGTAGCTGGACAATTGATCAAACTCTGAGATGTATTGCATTAAAAACATTCGTTGGATTGATCATAAGGCCGGGCACACACTTCCGTCATCCCCAAGGGAGGGCGAGAAGATGAAAGGTCAACAAGGTTTTGTATTGATGGCTAAACGGCCGCTAGTCGGGCTGTTCCACACCCTGGCGCGTTGGCAGGCCTTGCACCGCGAGCGCCAGATGCTGGCGAGCATGAGCGACGATGCGCTCAAGGACATCGGCCTCAACCGCGCCGATGTGGAGCACGAAAATCATCGGCATTTCTGGGAAGACCCGCTGCGAAAATGACGCGGGATGCAGTAGGGTAGGTCGCGCGCACTCAAGGAGATGTACATGCTCGCCGACCTGGCATTTTCCCTCAAGCAAGCTCGACGCATGGCTCTGGCGGCCCAGGGCTTTTCCGGGCGCCAGGCGCCTGCGCTGATCAAGGCTGCGCACCTTAACCGCCTGATCGAACGCCTGGGCGTGTTGCAGATCGATTCTGTCAACGCGGTGGTGCGCTCTCATTACCTGCCGCTGTTTTCCCGGCTGGGCAGTTATTCCCCGTTGATACTTGAACAGGCGGCCTGGAGCCAGGGACGACGGCGTTCGTTGTTCGAGTATTGGGGGCATGAGGCGTCATTGCTGCCCATGGCGCTGTACCCGTTGATGCGTTGGCGCATGGCGCGGGCGCAGCGCGGGCAAGGCATTTACTCGCAAATGGCGCGTTTTGGGCGCGAGCGGCAGGCGACTATCGAGCGTGTGTTGAAGACCGTCGAACAACAGGGCGCGCTGGGCGCGGGCAGTTTGTCCACCCGTGAAGAGCGCGCCGGCCCCTGGTGGGACTGGAGCGATGAAAAACATGCGCTGGAATGGCTGTTCGCCGCCGGCCTGGTCACCGTCGCGGGGCGACGCGGGTTCGAACGGCTCTACGATCTACCCGAACGTGTCATCCCCGCCGACATCCTGCAACGCGCGCCCCTGACCGAAGCCGAGGCCCAGCGCGGCCTGCTGTTGCACAGCGCGACAGCCCTGGGCGTGGGCACCGAAAAAGACCTGCGCGATTATTTTCGCCTGGACCCCGCCGATAGCCGCAGTCGCTTGGCCGAATTGGTCGAGGATGGCCAGTTGCTCGCGTGTCAGGTGCAGGGCTGGAAGCAAGCGGCGTACTGTCTCCCCGAGCCGAAGGTGCCACGCAAGGTGGCAGCCAGCGCCTTGCTGTCGCCCTTCGATTCGTTGATCTGGGAGCGCAGCCGCACCGAGCGTTTATTTGATTTCCGTTACCGGCTGGAGATCTACACCCCGCAACACAAGCGGGTGTATGGCTACTACGTGCTGCCGTTTTTGCATCACGAGCGGATTGCCGCGCGGATCGACCTGCGTGCCGAACGCGCCAACGGGCGCCTGGCGGTGCATGCGGTACACGAAGAAGAACCGGGGCTGGATGAGGAAGGCTTGCTGGCGCTTGCGCTGAACCTGCGGCAAATGGCGAGCTGGCTTGGGCTGGAGCAGGTCCAGCTCAATTGCCAAAGGCCGAGTGCCGCCCGGTTAAGGGCGGCGATGATCAGGCTGGAGATTGATTTCTAGGGGCTGATCGCGGGCTTGCCCGCGAGGGCGTCAGTTCAGTCGGCAAGTCTCTCAGCGCTTGACCTGCTTCAAGGTCTCGGCAATCAGAAACGCCAGCTCCAGCGACTGATCGGCGTTCATCCGTGGGTCGCAATGGGTGTGGTAGCGGTCGGACAAGCCGTCTTCGGTGATCGGTCGCGCGCCGCCGATGCACTCGGTGACGTTCTGCCCGGTCATCTCGATATGAATCCCGCCGGCATAGGTGCCCTCGGCCTGGTGTACCTGGAAGAACTCCTTCACTTCACCGAGGATCTGCGCAAAGTCGCGGGTCTTGTAGCCGCTGCTGGCCTTGATGGTGTTGCCGTGCATCGGGTCCGAACTCCACAGCACCTGTTTGCCCTCGCGCTGCACGGCGCGGATCAGGTCTGGCAAATGATCGCCGACCTTGCCGGCGCCCATGCGCGCGATCAAGTTGAGGCGGCCGGGGTCGTTGTCCGGGTTGAGGATATCGATCAGGCGGATCAGGTCATCGGGGTTCATGCTCGGGCCGACCTTGACGCCGATCGGGTTGTTCACCCCGCGCAGGAATTCCACGTGAGCGCCATCCAACTGACGGGTGCGGTCGCCGATCCACAGCATGTGGGCCGAGCAGTCGTAGTAGTCATTGGTCAGGCTGTCGCGGCGCACGAAGGCTTGTTCATAGTTGAGCAGCAACGCTTCGTGGGCGGTGAAAAAGCTGGTTTCGCGCAGTTGCGGCGAGCTGTCCATGCCGCAGGCGCGCATGAACGCCAGGGTTTCATCGATGCGGTCGGCCAGTTGGCTGTATTTCTCGGCCAGCGCAGAGTTGGCGATAAAGTCCAGGTTCCACTTGTGCACCTGATGCAAGTCGGCAAAGCCGCCCTGGGCAAAGGCACGCAGCAAGTTGAGGGTGGCGGTGGACTGATGGTAGGACTGCAGCAGGCGGTCCGGGTCCGGCACGCGGCTTTTTTCGTCGAAGCCGATGCCGTTGACGATATCGCCACGGTAGGCGGGCAGGGTGATGCCGTCGATGGTCTCATCGTTGGCCGAGCGCGGCTTGGCGAACTGGCCGGCCATGCGCCCGACTTTCACCACCGGGCAGCCGGCGGCGAAAGTCATGACGATCGCCATCTGCAGCAGCACCTTGAAGGTGTCGCGGATTTTCGCGGCGGAGAACTCGACGAAACTCTCGGCGCAATCGCCGCCTTGCAGCAGGAAGGCGCGGCCCTGGGTCACCTCGGAAAACTGACGGCGCAACTCGCGCGCTTCCCCGGCAAACACCAATGGCGGGTAGCTGGCCAGGCTCTGCTCTACCTGCAACAGGTGTGCGGCGTCCGGGTACTGGGGTTGTTGCTGGATCGGCAGGGCGCGCCAGCTGTCGGGGCTCCAGGGTTGGCTCATCATGAACTCGATTGGGTGATTGACGGTCGGGCGCCAATGTTATCAGCAATTAGTGCGTGACCTGCTGCTGCCGGTTGGCCGACAATCGCGCCTTTGCCGTGCGGTAAACCCTTTAGGAGTAGTGATGACCGAGGAGCGTGTCGAGCGCCTGCTGGCTGAAGTCCATGATGATTTCGGCATGATCCGCGTGCTCGAAGTGGCCGATTACCGTTTTCTCGAGTTCGGCGATGCCATCGAGCAAAGCTGCGTGTTCACCGCCGATCCGAGTTGGCTGGAGTACGACTACACCCGCGCGATGCTGATCGGCGCGTTGTGCCATGAACAGCCGGAGAGTGCATTGTTCCTCGGTTTGGGCGCCGGTACGTTGACCCAGGCCTGCCTCAAGTTCCTGCCGCTGGAGGACGTCGAAGCCATCGAACTGCGCCCCGATGTGCCGCGCCTGGCCATTGAATTCATGGGGTTGGATGACGATCCGCGGTTGTACATCCGCATCGGCGACGCCCTGGATTTGTTGGAGACCGCTGAATCGGCTGACCTGATTTTCGTCGACCTGTATACCGATGTCGGCCCCGGAGTCGGGCACCTGGCCTGGACTTTCCTGGAAAACTGTCAGAAAAAACTCAACCCCGGCGGCTGGCTGGTGATCAACCAGTGGGCCACCGACGATGGCAAGCCCCTGGGGGCGGCCTTGTTGCGTGGGTTGTATCACCGGCATTACTGGGAACTGCCGGTGAAGGAGGGCAATGTGATTCTGTTGGTGCCTTCGGAGCTTGATCAGGAACTCGACCTTGGCGCGCTCACGGCCCGCGCCGAGGCGCTGGCGCCGCGTTTGGGGTATTCGTTGCAGGCGTTGATCAAGGCGATTCGGCCGGCGACCTAGTTGTCTGTCCTGACGCCATCGGGGGCTTGCTCCCGATGGCGGCCGTACAGCCAACTCAAATCCCCTTGAACACTCCCGGCCGCTTCTCGACCATTGCCCGCACCCCTTCCCTGGCATCTTCGCTGTTAAACAATTTGTCCACCATCGGCGGCAAGGCTGCGGCGGCCACCGTCTCGCCTTCCATGCGCGCCAACCGTGCCGACATCAACGTAGCCTGCACGCCCAGCGGTGCCTGGCGGGCGATGCGGCTGGCCAGTTCGATGGCACGCGGTAGCAGGTCCTCGCTGGCCATCACTTCCTGCACCAGCCCCAGGCGCAGCGCTTCATGGGCATCGAATTCATCGCCGGTAAGCAGCCAACGCATGGCGTTACCCCAGCCGGCGATCTGATGAAAGCGCAATGTCGCGCCGCCAAACGGAAAGATCCCACGCTGTACTTCCATCTGCGCAAAGCGCGTATTGCTCGCGCACAGGTTGATATCAGCCGCCAGCATCAACTCGATACCGAGCGTCAGGCAGTAACCCTGGGCGGCGACAATCACCGGCTTGCTCACGCGTGGGCCGGCAAATACGCCCCATGGGTCACAGCCTCCCAGTGGCGGCTGCCAGCCCCCGGCCATCACGGCGCTGACATTGGCCAGGTCCAGGCCGGCGGTGAAGTGGTCGCCGTGAGCAAATACCACCGCGACGCGTGCAGCCTCGTTTCGATCAAATTCGCCATACGCCAGGCTCAATTGGTTGAGCAACTCCAGGTCAAAGGCGTTGCGCTTGGCCACCCGGTCCAGGCCCAACAGCAGGACATGGCCCTGGAGTTCACGACTGACACGGCTGCTGCTGGCTAGATTCATCGGGGGTGCCCTCGGGTGCGGGGGAAGGGTTTCGGACCAAAGGTCTTCAGGGTTGGGTGAACCGTTTAAGCGTTATGACCAACAGCGCCGGGCCTGTAAAAAATAGACCCTGGCGGTGTTATCTGCAAAGACTGTGATTCAGCGCGGTTTATCGGCGCTTGCTGATAAAAAAAGCTCCCTTTTTCAGGTATTTCCGGTATAGTGCGCGCCGGCCTTTAACCGGGCCGCGTTTAGGTAGCGCAATTCCCCGAAGTCAGCTTCGGCTGCACGTCCGCACAGCGGACTCTTCCTTGACGAATCTTTTTCATTCATTCGTTTTCGCAAATCCCCGCCGACAAAGCAGCCAGGGCGACTCTTGAGTCTCAACACGGCATGCGCAGCTTTGGAGCATGGGTCTTTGCGGATGCACTTAGA
>Ga0207650_10001425_pt1 | contig 17234 bp, 20 predicted proteins | sample KBSS63metaG_FD_184325 | JGI IMG/M metagenome (GOLD analysis project Ga0207650, IMG submission 184325) | Switchgrass rhizosphere microbial communities from Kellogg Biological Station, Michigan, USA - KBS S6-3 metaG (SPAdes) (version 2) | ecosystem: Host-associated > Plants > Roots > Rhizosphere...
CGAGCTCGTAAATATCGACGGGGATTTCGGGGTCGTAGATCGACTTCAGCGCATCGATCACCGAATTCTTCAGATCTTCGCTCGCCGGTACATCTTCCGACGGCTTTGTCTCCCCCGACAGGAAGCCCGCTAAATAGTCCCGCTTGCGCTCGAATTCCGGGGTGACGCCCGCCCGCGGCGGCGGGTTCACCGCATCCACCTCCTCCGTCTCGATCTTCCGTTCCTCGTTCATCCGAAGATCCGTTTCACCTGTTCGATCCCGCGCACCAATGCCTCAATGTCGGAGCTGTCGCTGTGCGCAGCGAAACTCGCTCTTGCCGTCGCCGGAACGCCGAGCGCGTCCATCAGCGGCTGTGCGCAATGATGTCCGGCCCGTACGGCGACGCCCACGTCGTCCAATATGGTGGCAGTGTCGTGCGGATGCACCCCGTCGACGTTGAAGCTGACGATGCCCGCGCTGTCCTCCGGTCCGTAGATGCTGACTCCGCCAATGCCTGAAAGCGCCGAACGGCATTCCGCGACCAAGGCGCATTCGTGCGCGTGGATCGCATCGAGCGCTAGGTTTTGAGTCCAGTCGATTGCTGCGTGAAGGCCGACCGTGCCGACGATGTGCGGAGTTCCGGCTTCGAAACGCGCCGGCGGATCGAGGAAGGTCGTCTTCTCAAACGTCACGCGATCGATCATCGCGCCGCCGCCCTGCCATGGTGGCAGCTGTTGCAGCAGATCGCCGCGTCCCCACAGGCAGCCAATCCCGGTGGGGCCATAAAGCTTGTGGCCTGAGAATGCGTAGAAGTCCGCGCCGATCGCTGCGACATTCACCGGCAGACGCGGGACCGCCTGGCATCCGTCGAGCAGAAGCAGCGCACCCTTCGAATGCGCAATCTCTGCCGCTCGCTTGGCGTCGAGGATCGAGCCGAGCACGTTCGATACATGCGCGAACGCGACGACGCGATGATTTTCGCTGAGCATTTCTTCGGCGGCGTCGAGATCGATGCGGCCGTCAGCCGTCAGCGGCACCGCATCCACTTCGTATCCGGCAAGCTGCCACGGAACGATGTTGCTGTGATGTTCGAGCTGCGACAGCAGGACGCGGTTGCGCCCGTCTTTCGAGAGCGTGCGCGCGACAAGGTTGATCGCCTCGGTCGCGCCGCGAGTGAAGACCACCTCGTTGGGCTGTCCGCCAATCAGCCTTGACGCTGCGGCCCGTGCTGCTTCGTAACTTGCAGTCATCGCAGCAGATCGCTCGTACACGCCGCGATGCACCGTCGCGTAATCGCGCGCGTACGCAATTGTGATTGCATCGATCACAGCTTGCGGCTTTTGCGCGGTCGCGGCGCTGTCGAGATAATGCCAATTCTCGATCGCCGGAAACTGGCTGCGCACGTCGAGTGCACTATTGGGCGAGAGGCGGACGGGTGCAGTCATTTCGCTGCCTTTCGCAATGCATCGCGCGCGGCATTGCAAACCGCTTCGCGCTGCGTCTCGTCAGCGATGTCGTCCCAAAGCCCCATGATGAAGCCTTCGAGAAGCAAAGCGCGAGCACTGGCCGGGTCGAGTCCGCGGCTCTCAGCGTAGAACATCTGCATCGGGTCGAGTTCGCCGACGCTTGCGCCGTGCGCGCATTTCACATCGTCCGCGAAGATCTCCAGCTCGGGCTTGCAGTTTGCAGTTGCGCCGCGATCCAGAAGCATCGCCTTAACCGACTGTTCGCCGTCCGTTTGCTGCGCGCCGCGCGCAACCTCGACCTTTCCGAGATAGGAACCAGTGGCCTTGCCGCCGAGCACGCTGCGCACCGTCTGTCGCGAGCGTCCGCGCTCGCCCAGATGCCTGACGTTCGTGACGACTTCGTTGGTGGATTGGCCGTTGCCGATGTTGGCCGCGAACAGCGCGAACTCAGCATCAGCTTCGAGGCTGACTTCGATCTCGATGCGTCCGTAAACCGCAGTATTGTTGAGCGCGAAAATGCGCGCCTTCGCGCCCTTGCCAAGAGCAATCGAAACGCGCTTGACGTGCACATCTTCGTCGGTTGGTAGCCAAACCTCTTCGAAGCCTTCACCTGCGCCGACAGTAACCGTCACTGGCTCGGCGACCCGATCCCAGACGGGCTCCAGCGCGTTGAGGTCGGCGTAACGCCATTCCTCCTGTCTGCGTGTCGGGAAGGGAGCGGTCATGCGCGTCTCTTCATCAAACGGCGAATCTTCTTGTCGCGCCGGCGCTGACGCTCGGGAGCAAGCAGTCCATACAGCGCGTCGAGCGCGAAGCCGCAGGCGAAAGCGATTGCGATCCACTCGCCTGCGTCGCCCGTGTCCATGAAGCGGCTGAGAATCATGTCGACGAGCGTGATGATCCCGGCGAGGATTACGAGAAGCGCCGTATCTGCAACCGCCCGGCCGGGATTGCCGCGCACTGACGCAACGATCAGCATGAAAGCGATGCATGCAATGATGATCGCGAACGTCACGCGGCAGCCTCCGCATAGCCTTCGCGTTCCAGCTCGTGCGCAAGCTCGGGGCCGCCGCTACGCTCGATCTTTCCGCCGCGCAGGACGTGCACTTTGTCGGGTGTCACATAGTCGAGAAGCCGCTGATAGTGCGTGATCAAAAGCACGCCCTTGTCGGGTGCGCGCATGATGCGGTTGATGCCCGCGCCGACGGCCTTCAGCGCATCGATGTCGAGCCCGCTATCGGTCTCGTCGAGCACCGCGAACTTCGGGTTCATGATCCCCATCTGGACCATCTCGGCGCGCTTCTTCTCGCCGCCGGAAAAGCCGACGTTGACTGGACGCTTGAGCATCTCGGCGTCCATTCCGAGAAGCGCAGCTTGGCTCTTCGCGAGCTTGATGAACTCAGCGCCCGAAAGTTCTGCTTCGCCGCGCGATCGGCGCTGCGAATTGAGGCTCTCGCGCAGGAACTGGAGCGACGATACGCCGGGGATTTCGACGGGATATTGGAAGCCGAGGAACAGGCCGTGGGCGGCGCGCTCGTGAGGTTCCATGGCGAGCAGGTCCTGCCCGTCGAATGAGGCGCTACCTTCGGTGACTTCGTAGCCCGGTCGGCCCGCGAGAACGTAGGCGAGCGTAGACTTGCCCGATCCGTTGGGGCCCATGATCGCATGCACTTCGCCGGCAGGCACGCTGAGCGATACGCCGTTGAGGATCGGCTTGTCGGCGACGGTCGCGTGAAGGTTGGAAATCTGCAGCAGCATTACTTGTCGGTCTTCCCGGCGGGGCAATTGAGGAGAAAGTAGCGGCGCATTGCGTCCATCGCGTCCTGGCGAATGCCTTCGAGCATGCGCTGATCGTTGAGCGCGCGCTGTCGATCTTCGAGCGCAGCATTTTCCAGGTCGAGCTTCTGCTCTTCCGCGGCATTCTTCTTGATCGATGCTTCCCGAAGGTCGCGGCGGCGTTGCGACAGATCGAGCCGCGCTGCAACGATCGATTCCTGCTCGCGATAGGCATCAAGAAGGAACTGGCTGCGACGACCTGCCTCGTTCGAGAATGCTGGATTGGCCATGCCGCGATCGCACCGCGCAACCGCTTGGTCGAGCGTGCCGAGATCGGCAGACGCCGCGGCCAGAAAGAAGAGGGTCGCCTCAAGCATGTTCGTATGACTTCACTAGCCAGGACGTGACGTCCGCGCCGGCGTCCCGATCCTCGGCGATCTCGCGATATTCCGTAGAGCCGAAGAAAGGCGCGACGGCAGCTTCATCGTCGAATTGCATGACGACGATCTTGTCGATCGGTGCGCCGTTCCCGCTCAGCTGTCTCGGCTGCTCGTCGGCAACTAGGACTTTCCCGCCGCTCGACGCGAAGACGCCCGGGAATGCCGCCATGTAACGACGATAACGTTCGATGTCCTTGAACCGAAGTGTGGCGACAACCAGTGCGGGCATTATCCAACGCTTCCTTCCAAACTGATTCCCAAAAGCTTTTGCGCCTCGACTGCGAACTCCATTGGGAGCTGTTTCAGGACCTCCCGCGCGAAGCCGTTCACGATCAGGGCGACGGATGCTTCCTGATCGAGGCCGCGGCTCATCGCGTAGAAAAGCTGGTCCTCGCTGATTTTCGACGTTGTCGCTTCGTGCTCGATCGTGGCTGTGGGGTTCTTCACCTCGATGTACGGCACGGTGTGCGCGCCGCACTTGTCGCCCAGCAGCAGGGAATCGCACTGCGTGAAATTGCGCACGTTTTCCGCGTTCGGCAGCACCTTCACCAGCCCGCGATAGGTGTTGTTCGACCTGCCCGCGCTGATGCCCTTCGAAACGATTGTCGAGCGCGTGTTGGCGCCGATGTGGATCATCTTCGTGCCGGTATCGGCCTGCTGACGGTTGTTGGTCAGCGCGACCGAATAGAATTCGCCGACGCTGCCCTCGCCCTTCAAAATGCAGCTCGGATACTTCCAGGTGATCGCGCTGCCCGTCTCGACCTGCGTCCAGCTGACCTTCGAACGCGCACCCGAGCAGAGCGCGCGCTTGGTGACGAAGTTGAAGATTCCGCCCTTGCCCTCCGCATCGCCGGGATACCAATTCTGGACCGTCGAGTATTTCACCTCGGCGTCGTCGTGCGCGTAGATCTCGACGACCGCGGCGTGCAGCTGGTTTTCGTCCCGCATCGGCGCGGTGCAGCCTTCGAGGTAGGAGACGTAGCTACCCTTGTCGGCGACGATCAGGGTGCGCTCGAACTGGCCCGTATTCTCCGCATTGATGCGGAAATAGGTCGACAGCTCCATCGGGCAGCGGACACCTTCTGGGATGTAGACGAAGGTGCCGTCGGAGAAGACCGCGCTGTTCAGACAGGCGAAGTAATTGTCACGCTGCGGAACGACGCTGCCCAGATACTTTCGAACCAGATCCGGGTACTCGCGGATCGCCTCACTGATGCTGAGGAAAATGACGCCCGCCTTCTTCAGCTCCTCGCGAAAGGTCGTCGCGACCGACACGCTGTCGAACACGGCATCGACGGCAACGCGCGGCGCGCCTTCGACCCCCGCGAGGACCTTCTGCTCCTCGATCGGGATTCCGAGCTTCTCGTAGACACGAAGGATTTCGGGATCGACTTCGTCAAGGCTGCCGAGCTTCGGCTTCTGCTTCGGCGCCGCGTAATAATAAGCGTCCTGGTAATCGATCTCGGGAATGTCGAGCTTGGCCCAGCTAACCTCCTCCATCTCCAGCCAGGCGCGATACGCCTTCAGCCGCCATTCTAGCATCCACTCCGGCTCTTCCTTCTTGCCGGAAATGAAGCAGACGACGTCCTCGTTCAGGCCCTTCGGAGCGAACTCCTGCTCGATGTCGCTGGTGAAGCCCCATTCATAAGTGGCAAGCTTTTCAGCGGCTTCGTGCGCCTCGCGATTGCGGACGGTCTGGTCGGTCATCGCGCCAGCCCCTCCTCGGCGGATGCCGGGGCACAGAGAGCCTGCAGGCTAACCGCGCCGAGTGCGCCACGAATGGCATTGCCGACGATACCCATGTGCGGCTTGACCTTGCAATGCGCATCGAGCGCGCAATCGGATGGGCCTTCATTGCCCGAGCAGACTGTCATCGCGATCGGTCCCTCGACCGCCTCGACGATGTCGGCGAGCGTGATGGCCGCGGCGGGCCGCGCCAAGGCGAAACCCCCGCTCACGCCACGCGCGCTGGTCAACAGCCCTTCAGCGGCAAGGCGGCCCATCAGTTTCTGGGTGGTTGGCAACGGCACTCCGGTCTCCTGCGCCAGCTCGCTCGCGCTAAGCCGCGACCCGGCCTCGCGGCGGGCGGCGGCGGTCATGATCACGACCGCATAGTCGGCTAGGTGGGTCAGGCGCATAGCAATTCAGACGATTCCTGTCCGAATTTAGTGCGTTGCGCCCGAAAACTCAACGGGCCGATCTTTGTCGAGATACGACAGGGATTGCGCAATTAGCTCCCCCTGCATTGCGTCTCCCTGCATGCAATGACAGACGTTGCCGTGTGCCGATCTATCCAATTGTCCGTCCGTTGGCTTTCAGCCTCGGCGCCGAGGCTGCTCATCGGGCGACTATCGCTGCGCTGAAACTAGCGCCGAAGGGCAGGCCGCCGGAGTTCGCGCCGTCGCTTCGGACGAATGTTGCGGGCATCGACTTTTCGTCTCCCGTCGGCCTCGCAGCAGGCTTCGACAAGGATGGCGAAGTGCCGGAGCAGATGCTGGGCTTGGGATTCGGCTTCGTGGAAATCGGGACGATCACACCCAAGCCGCAGCCCGGAAACCCGAAGCCGCGTCTCTTCCGGCTGATAGAGGACCAAGCGGTGATCAACCGCATGGGCTTCAACAACGGGGGGCAACAGGCCGCGTTCGACCGCCTCAATCACGCTAAGCGAGGAGTGGTCGGAGTCAATGTCGGCGCAAACAAGGATAGCGTCGACCGAATTGCCGACTACGCCGTTGGCGTTCGCCGCATGTCCGCAGTCGCAAGCTACATCACGATCAACATCAGCTCGCCGAACACGCCAGGACTGCGTGGCCTTCAGGACGAAGGTGCGCTCAACGAGCTTCTCGCTGCCGTAGAAGAGGTCCGCACGGAGAAGCCGATCTTCCTGAAGGTTGCGCCGGATCTTGCCGAAGGAGATCCCGAGCGGATCGTACGCGCCGCGCTCGACCACCATTTGGATGGGATCATCGTCGCGAACACGACCGTCACCCGCCCGCCTCTGAAATCCCGCCATGCCAAGGAGCAGGGGGGCTTGTCCGGCGCGCCTTTGAAGTCGCTCGCGTTGGACGCACTGCGCAAATTCCGCTCGGCGACCGGCGGGGAGATCCCGCTGATCGGCGTTGGGGGAATTTCGAACGCCAACGACGCCTGGGAGCGCATTCGGGCCGGCGCGAGCCTGATCCAGCTGTACAGCGCGATGGTTTATGAGGGGCCCGGCATTGCCCGCCGGATCGCGGACGGACTGGCCCAAATGCTCGAGCGCGACGGCTATTCAAGCATTTCCGAAGTTGTCGGGAGCGACGGTTAGGGCTTCTTCGGCAAGGTCAACACGACGCCTTCCCGACGAGGATCGAAACCGCCGTCGATGCGGCCGTTGCGGATGAGAACACCGTGAACGCCTGAATCCTCGCCCTGGCCGGGCTTTAGGTCGACGCCGCGCTGGCGAAGCCCTTCCAGCACGTCGGGCGTAAACTTGGTCAGTTCGCCCTGGAAGTTCGGCCCGCGCGCGACGAGGTTCGGAGCAGCAAGCGCCTCCTGCATCGGCATGTTCCAATCGAGAGCGGCCACTAGCGACTTCGCCACATAAGCGAGGATCGCATTTCCTCCGGCCGATCCGATCGCACCGGCGAACTTGCCATCCGTCGTAAGGAGGATGGCGGGAGTCATGGATGAGCGCGGACGTTTGCCCGGAGCAACCGCGTTGGCGACCGGCCGGCCCTGTTCATCGACCGGAGCGAACGAGAAATCGGTCAGCTGGTTGTTCAGGAAGAAGCCGTCGACCATTCGGCCCGTGCCAAAAATGCTTTCGACGGTGGTCGTCATCGACACGACATTGCCGTCCGCGTCACCGATGACGAAGTGCGATGTCCCGGTCGGCTCGAGTGTGTTGTCATTTGCCGTGACCGTCGCGCCTGCGGGGATGCCCGGGGCCGGCGGCGGGCCGGCAGAGTTCCCGATCAGCTTCGATCGAGCCTCGACATAGGCCGGATCGATAAGTCCCTCGACAGGAACCCTCACGAATGCGGGATCGCCGACGTAACGGTCGCGGTCGGCATACATAAGGCGGCTGGCCTCGGCGAAGAGAAGCCAAGCCTGGGATCCTTTTGACCCACGCGAAGCGACGTCCGTTCGATCAAGGATCATCATCAGCTCGATGAGGCCAACTCCGCTAGCCGGAGGAGGCGGCGCGCAAAGCAAATATGTCCCCACCGCGCCACAGACCGGTTTCCGCTTAATCGGCCGGTAGGCGGCGAGATCTGCCATGGTCATCGATCCGGCCAATGGCCCCTGATGCGTTCTTGCGACCATGCGTGCGGCCGTCGAACCCTTATAGAGCGCATCCGGACCCTGCGCCGCCAGGCGCCGGAGGAAGTCGGCATATGGTTTGTTCGCCAACCGATCCCCGGCGTTCAGAAGAGTGCCGTCCGGCTTGGAGAAATAAGCAATCACATCCGACTGATGGTTCTCGGCATAGTCAGCATGGATCATCCGCCCGAGGCGCGGACTGACGACGAAGCCCTCGCCGGCCGTGCGCTCTGCGTCGCCGAAGAGGCTCGACCAACGGAGCTTTCCATGCTCGCTGTGAGCTAGGCCGAGCATCTTCACAGCCCCTGGGATGCCAGTCGCACGCCCGCTGACGACCGCGGTATCAAAGGGCAGCGGCTTGCCGCTTGCGTCTAGAAACATGGTCGAGACGGCTTGTGCCGGAGCGACCTCTCGACCGTCGTAGATCGTGATCTTGCGCGTGCGAGCTTCGTAGAAATTCATGAAAGCTCCGCCGCCGATGCCCGAGCTTTGCGGCTCGACGAGGGAGAGCATCGCCTGAACCGCGACCGCGGCGTCGACGGCCGAGCCGCCTCGTTTCAGCACGTTGAGCCCAGCTTCGGCGGCCAGCGGATTCGCGGCGATCACGAAGGGGTGAGCGGGCTCTGCGCGCGCTGGCCCCTCGGCCAGCGAGGCCGGCAGCGGCGCCGCAGCAGCACAACAGGCGAGAGAGATGCAGAGGAGGGCGCTTAGGAACGAGTGGAACAGGCGCATGAGGGTCCGCTAGCGAACGGGGCGCGCTGCGTCCACGGGAGTGGCGCTTCAACAGCTTTGAGCTAAGAAGCCCTTCCGCAAGCCGCGAAGGGGAGATCATGGCGCGCCAGCTCGAGCAGTTTCCCAACCTGGTATCCATGTTCCTGACGCGAGTGCGCGAGAAGGGTGATGAACCATTCCTCTGGGCCAGGCGCGAGGGCGAATGGCGTAGCATCAGCTGGAATGAAGCCGCCCGGCAGGTCGCCGCCTTCGCCGATAGCCTGAAACGCCTCGGCCTTGCGCCCGGTGATCGCGTGATGCTGGTCAGCGAGAACCGGCCCGAGTGGCTTATTGCCGATCTTGGCATCATGGCGGCGGGCTGTGTGACAGTGCCGACCTACATCACCAACACGACGCGCGATCACCAGCACATCCTCGGCAATTCAGCTGCGAAGGCGGTCCTCGTCTCCTCGCAGAGGCTGGCAAAGAACCTCATTCCTGCCGTCCTTTTCGCCTCCGAATGCCATCATGTGATCGGCATCGAGGACATCCGCATGGGCCAGGTCACGGACGCTGCGGATTTCCATCACTGGGCTGAACTGGTGGCCGGCTCCGCTGACATTTCGACCGTCGAGGAACGGATGAAGGCGGTCGACCGCAACGACCTCGCCTGCATCATCTACACTAGCGGGACCGGCGGGGCGCCGCGCGGCGTGCGCCAGCATCACGGCTCGATCCTCGCGAACATCGAAGGCGCGGCTGATGTCATTTCAAGCGACTTCGGCTGGGATGACGAAGTCTTCCTGTCCTTCTTGCCTGCGAGCCACGCCTATGAGCATACTGGTGGACAGCATTTCCCGATCGGTCTGGGGGCGCAAATCTATTACGCCGAGAGCCTCGAGAAGCTTGCAGCCAATATTGAAGAAGTTCGACCAACCATCATGGTCGTCGTTCCGCGCCTTTTCGAAATGCTCCGTGCGCGTATCCTGAAATCGATTGAGAGCACGGGCGGTGTCTCGAAATATCTCCTGAAGCGCGCGCTCAAGATCGGCGGCGATAAATATGATGGCCGTCGCAATCCTCTCGACATGCCAATGGACGGCATATTGTCACTCACGCTGCGCAAGAAGGTTCGGGCGAAATTCGGCGGACGGATGAAGGCAATGGTTTCCGGCGGCGCTCCGTTGAACCCGGAAGTCGGCCTGTTCTTCCAGTCTCTCGGGCTGACGTTCCTCCAGGGCTATGGCCAGACGGAAGCCGGACCGGTCATAAGCTGCAATCGCCCTGCGGCCGGACTGCGCATGGACAGCGTCGGTCCGCCAGTGAAAGGCTGCGAGGTGCGTATCGCCGAAGACGGCGAGATCATGGTTCGGGGTGAGCTCGTCATGCACGGCTACTGGCGCAATCCAGAGGAAACGGCGCGCGTGCTTAACGACGGCTGGCTGGCAACGGGCGACGTCGGCCACCTCGACGAGCGCGGCCGCATCATCATCACCGATCGCAAGAAGGACCTGATCGTCAACGACAAGGGGGACAATGTCTCGCCGCAACGCGTTGAGGGCATGCTCACCCTTCAGCCGGAGATCGCGCAGGCGATGGTCTACGGCGACCGCAAGCCTTATCTGGTCGCTCTCCTCGTCCCCGAAGCCGAATATGCCAACAAACCGGACTTGCAGCAGCGGCTCTCAAAGGCGGTCGATAAAGTGAATGCCGATCTGTCTGTGATCGAACGGGTGCGCCGATTCATCGTCGCGGATGAAGGCTTCACTACGGACAATGAGCAACTAACGCCGTCGCTCAAGATCCGACGTCACGTCATCAAGAGTATCTACGGACAGCGCCTGGACGCCCTCTACGGCAAATAATCAGCGCGCTGCCGTCTTGTACGGAACGAAGTCGCCGATTGCGCAGGTTCCGACCATCGTTCCTGTACGGATATCCTGAACATGTGAGATATCGCCTCGGCACATGCCGGACCCGTGGCTTCGGGTGACCAAGGTGTAGAAACCGCTCTTCAAGCCGTTACATTCGCCCAGAAGATGGTTCACGTAGACCGTCCCGCCTTGCTTGAACACAACGGTACTGTCGTCGATCGTCACCATGTCGTTGGACAGATATGTCGGTAGGCAGCTGACCGGCTGCCCCGGTACCTTTCCGGCAGTTAGCTGGGCGAATTTCGCCTGGGCCTCGGCCGTGCGGTTCGCCGTTGGTGGCTGTGTCGTGCAGCCGGCAAGCGCGGCCGCCGTCAGGAGAAGCGGGATTGCGCGCATTGCGAGACTCCTTTCGGGCATCGAACGATATTCCTAAAGCGCCGCGCGAGCTTAACGGAAGCTGTCTTTTTCTGCCCTCAGACGCGCGAGCTCCTGGGCGTTAGTGGCGCGAACGAAGGGATTGGTTTCACGTTCCTCCCCGACAGTCGTGGGAAGCGTGATCTGTCCGTCGTCCCGCAACGATTTCACTTTGACTACACGTTCCCTGACTGCAGCATTTTCGGGATCCGCATGCTCGGCGAAGTGGCCGTTCGCCAGCGTATATTCGTGCCCGCAGTAGATCCGGACGTCATCCGACAAAGCGGCAATACGCTGCATGTTCGAGTACATTTGCTCGGCGGTCCCCTCGAACAGCCGGCCGCAGCCCATGGCGAACATCGTGTCGCCGACGAAGATCATACCTTCGTCCTCGAAGTAATAAGCGATGTGGCCCGCCGTATGCGCCGGGATGTTCCAGACGATCGCCTCGGCGCCCGCCACCGTTACCCGATCGCCTTCGGCGACGACGTAATCGACTTCACTCACCTTCCGAGCTTCTTCAGGCGCAGTGATCGTGCAGCCGGTCGTCGCCTTGATGCCCTTGTTGCCGCCGGTGTGGTCCGGGTGCCAATGCGTGTTCAACACTTGGCTGAGCGACCAGCCTTTGGCCGCCGCCGCGTCCAGTACCGGCTCCGCAACAGACGGATCGACCGCGGCCGTTTCACCCGTCTCGCGATTGTGGATCAGCCACACGTAATTGTCTGTGAGGACCGGAACGGCGACGACCTCAAGCATCACCATTCACCCGTATTCGGCATGGACGACCAGGGCTCTGCCGGCGGGAGCGAGCCGCCCTTCTGCAATAGCTCGACCGAGATGTTGTCTGGACTCCGGACGAAGGCCATGTGGCCATCACGCGGCGGTCGATTGATTGTGACCCCTGCTTCCATGAGCCGTTGGCAGGTGTCGTAGATGTCGTCCACCTGATAGGCGAGGTGCCCGAAGTTGCGACCACCGTCGTAGCCTTTCTCGCCCCAATTGTAGGTGAGCTCAACCTCTCCGCCTTCGTCGCCGGGCACACCAAGAAAGATGAGCGTGAAGCGGCCGGCTTCGTTCTCCATGCGCCGCCGCTCCTCGAGCCCGAGGAGTTGGAAAAATGCAACAGTGGCGTCCGGATCGGACACGCGGATCATGCTGTGCAGGAATTTCATTTTGCCTCGCTCAATTCATCGCTATGAATGCACGGTTCGTCGACGGCTATGACCGGCGATCGTGACCGGTAGTCGTCTGCATTACGACGAACGCAGGGTAACTTTCCATGATCCAGAAGCTGCAGGACAGCCGAGCCGTCCTTTTGGGCGCGGTGGCGATCTTCGCCTTAGGCTTGACGACGAGTGGGTACGTGCTGGGCGACGGCCTCCGCCGCGCCAAGATGGCGGAGCGGTCGGTGACCGTCCGCGGTGTTTCCGAACGCGACGTGACAGCGGATCTCGCGACCTGGACGATTTCCTTCTCCGATGAGGGAGCGACCCTTGGCCCGGTGCAGGCGTCGGTCGATCAGAAGAGCAGTGCCGTTCGTACCTTCTTCCAGCGCGCTGGATTTAAGCCTGACGAGGTCAGCGATGTGGGCATCAATGCGAACTCAAGCTTCGATCGAGACGTAAGGAAGAACGGGTTACCGTCAGCCGCACGATCCAGCTCCGCAGCCGCGACGTAATAAAGGTTCGCAACGCCTATGCCCGTCAGTCGGAGTTGATCCGCGACGGCGTGCCGATCAACGGCTCGAACGTGAATTACGTCTTCACGAAGCTCAACGACTTGAAGCCGGCGATGATTGCCGAAGCCAACCAGAGCGCCCGCAAAAGCGCCGAGCAATTCGCTCGGGACAGTGGCGCTGCCGTCGGCCAGATCAAGACGGCGAGCCAAGGCTATTTCTCGGTCGGGGCTCGCGACGGCGAACAATGCGACGAGTGTGGTTCTTCAGGCGGAAGCTCGCCGTTCCAAAAGGTCCGAGTTGTAACGACGATCGACTACGATCTCGGCTGAGGAACGGGCGCGGGCTTCTGCGGAGGACCGGCCGCGCCGTCGGCGGGCAGGACGGGCAGCATGTTCAGGGCCTGCATTGCAGCCTTGCCGGCGGCGCCGTTCGGATCGGCATCGCGGGCCTGCGTCCAATATCGCCGGGCCTGCTCCGTCTGACCCGCTAACTCGTACACATGGCCGGCCTCGAACAGGATCGTCGGGTCGTTCGGCGCGAGAGTAAGCGCCTTGCCGATTGCCGTCTTCGCGGTCGCCGGGTCATTCTCGCGGATCGCAAGGGCGGCCGAGAAGTACCAGAGGAATGGGTCGCCGGAGATGGTAAGCGCTGCTTCGGTGGCCTTGGCGCGGGCAGTCTTCAAATCGTCCTGCGCTTCGGCGGCACGGGCGCGATCGAGTAGTGCCTCGCCCCGCTGCTCTGCCTCGAGCTGGGGACTGGCCAGCGCCTTGTCGAGCGCAATGGCCGCCTTTCCGGGCTGGCTGGCGGCGATCCACATGTTGCCCGCCGCTGCCCACAGACGCGCCTTCTCGGCCGGCTTCTCCGTCTGCGCCTCCGCGGCCTGCTCGAATGCGGCGGCAGCGGCGTCGGGCTGGCCGGAGTTGCTTGCCGCTAGAGCACGGCAGACGAAGGCCTCGCTCGTGACGACATCGGGACATTTGGAAGGCGCGGGAGCTGCGGCGGCAAGCGCGGCGGCGATTAAGAAGATCAAGAAGCTGGCTCCACCAGTGCGGCGACGGTGCGCAGGATCGCATCGATCTCATGCGGTTCCGACAGGCGATGTCCGCCGCCTTTGATGACCTTGACCTGCACGTCGGCTGAACGCAGCCGATCCTTCAGGCGAAACGCGATGTCCATCGGCACGTCCTCGTCCCGGTCACCGTGGATGAGCCTCACCGGACAATCGATCGCGATTTCGGAAGCCAAGACTCGCATCGACTGTCCTGACGTCCAGAAGCCGCTAGCCGTCACGTGCGCGCCGCCGTCCGGCAATTCGAATCGAAGTGTCTCGCCCGCCGCGAGGCGTTGCTTCAGGGCATCGGAGTAGCCCCATTCGGTGAAATCGGGCGCCGCGGCGATTCCAACAATTGCCGAGACCCGGTCGGGACGCTGAATCGCAAGGTGCAAAGCGATCCATCCCCCCATGGAGGAACCGATCGCGATCACTGGCCCGCGCGTACACTCGTCGAGAATGATGGTCGCATCGGCGATCCAGCCGGCGAGCGTCGCGTCTTCGAACCGGCCTTCGGACGAGCCCGTTCCCGAATAATCGAACCGCAGCATCGAGAGTCCCCGGCGCTGGGCAAAAGCGTCGAGGGCGACTGCTTTCGTGCCATCCATGTCCGACGCATAACCGGGAAGGAACAGTAGCGTCGGCTCTTCACCGTCCCTGGGTCGAAAGGCGAGGCGGGGGCCATCATCGCGTTCCAGGAATGCGAGCTGAGTCACCGGCGCGGAAAAAGCAGCTTCAGCTCAGCGTTACCAGGAGGATTATCCACGATCCGCTTGTGCCCGCACATATGCAAGGACGGCCGACTCCTTGGTTGGGTAGAATCGCGCCCTGCCGAATTCCGCCAGCAGACCGAACCGCTCGAGCTTATCTTTCACCGGGTCTTTGAGTTCGGCGAAGCAAAGCTCGATCCCGTCCGCCTTCAGGGTCTTGTCTAGGTCCGTCAGTGCATCGGCCGAAGTGACGTCGACGCTTGTGATCGGCTCGGCCGCCACGACCACGCGTCGAATGGGCGTCGGCGACGCTGCGACCGCGTCGAGGACGCGCTGATTGAACAGCTCCGCATTGGCGAAGAACAAGGGGGCATCCCAGCGAAACAATAGCAACCCGGACACGCGCTCCGCATCGGGGTAGCGCGCGATGTCGTGATAGCCGTCGACATCCTTTGGCTTGCCGAGAACCGCCCAGTGCGGGCGCCAGCCGTCCCAAAGGAATTCGATGACTGCGAGGCCGATTGCAATTCCGATGCCGGGAATTGCGCCGAAGGTGGCAACGCCGACGGTGCAAAGGACCGACAACCAGAATTCCCAGTTCTGGATGCGGTAGATGCGCCTGAGGTCGTCGATCTCGAACAGCCCGATGGCCGCTGCGATGACCACGGCGGCGAGCGCCGAATAGGGCAGATTGTTGAAGAGATTCGGCGCGGCGACGATCACGAGCGCCACGATCAAAGCGCCGACGACGCCGGTCATCTGGGTCTTGGCGCCAGCCGCTTCGGCGACGGGTGTCCGCGATGAGCTGCTGCTGATGGCGAACCCCTGGAAGAGACCGGCGGCGAGGTTCGCCGCACCAAGCCCGACCATTTCCTGGTTCGGATCGACGCGCGTGCCCGTACGCGCGGCAAAGGTGCGCGACAGCACGCTCGTGTCCGCGAATGCCACGATTGCGACGGCGATGCCGCCCGCAAGGATCGGGACGATATCGCCCGCACTGAGCCACGGTATCGCGAACTCCGGCAGGCCCTGCGGGACTGCTCCCAGAACTTTCACGCCGTACCGCTCCGGCAGGTCCAGCCAGGCAGCAGCCAGCATGGCGAGGATGACGGCAATGAGGATCGCCCCCATTCGCTTGTGCGCCTTGAGCACGAGAATCAGGACCAGAGTCGCAGCGCCCAATGCCGTTCCGGCCCAGTTCGGCTGGCCGGCGGCGACGGCTTGCCCAATCGCCCAAAGATCGCGGACAGGCCCGGCGCTTTCGATCTTGAAGCCGAACAATTTCGGAAGCTGGCTGATGAGCACGGCCAAGGCGATCCCGTTCATGTATCCGTAGCGGATCGGCTTGGAGAGGAGCTCGGTGATGAAGCCGAGCTTGACGATTCCCGCGATGATGCAGGCTGCACCGGCAACGACCGCCATTGCGCTGGCCAGTGCCACGGCACGTGCCGGATCTCCCCCGGACAGTGGAAGCACGACGCCGAGGATGATGGGCGCCAATGACGAATCGGGACCAAGGACGAGGATCCGGCTCGGCCCGAAGATGGCGTAGGCGATCAGTGGGACGATGGTCGCATAGAGCCCGTTGATGGCCGGCACGCCCGATGCGACGGCATAGGCGATCCCTACCGGAACCAGCATCGTTGAGAGGACAATGCCGGCGACGATATCGTTGCGCAGCCAGCTGACCTCATATTCACGCAGGGTCTTCAGGCCCGGAACCCAGTCCCCGAATGACCTGTGCTGCGACGCCGCGATATCGCTGGGCGCGAGGGCCTTTCCATCACCGCTTTCAGCCACGCTTGTCTGCACTTCGAAACCCAGCCTTCGGGGGTATCAGAAGACTTCCCGTATGAGCTTCACCTTACGAAGATCGAGCTTGTCGTCATAGCGGTGCTTCTTCGACCGTTTGCCCAGATCCACCTTGTCGCGTTTCACCTTCTCGTAGGGGATTTTCGACAGGATGTGCTTGATTCCGTTCAGGCGGGCCCGTTTTTTCTCATCGCTTCGAACGACGTACCAAGGGGCGGCCGGACGGCTCGTCGCCTCGAACATTGCATCCCGGGCGCGGGAATAATCGTACCAGCGCGAATAGGACTTCACGTCCATTGGGCTCAGCTTCCACTGCCTCAGCGGGTCGTGGATTCGTTGCCGGAAGCGGCGGTCCTGCTCTTCCATCCCGACCTCGAGCCACAGCTTGATCAGGATGATTCCGGACTCGACCAGCCAGCGTTCGAATGTCGGCACATTTTCGAGAAAGCGCTCGACATCTTTCTCCTTGGTGTAACCCATCACGCGCTCGACGCCGGCGCGATTGTACCAGCTGCGGTCGAAGATCACGACTTCGCCCCCGGCGGGGAACTGCTCGATGTATCGCTGGAGATAGAGCTTGGTGCGATCGCGCTCACTTGGCGCGCTCAGCGCGACGACGCGGAAGGTGCGCGGGCTTACGCGTTCCGTCATCCGCTTGATCAAGCCGCCCTTGCCCGCCGTATCGCGGCCTTCAAGGACGATGATGACTCGAGCGCCAGTCTCGCGGACCCAGTCCTGGACGTAACAAAGCTCGGTCTGCAGCTTCAGAAGCTTATTCTCATAGTCCTTGCGGCGAAGCTTTTCCGGTTTTGCCGGCTTCTCGACCTTCCGCGACACGCCTTTCTTGAGGTCCGCGGCGGCGGACTCGGGCTGGAAGGGTTCCTGTGTGATGACATTCATCATCCGTCTCCGCAATCTGCCTTTGGCCAACCATGGGAGCAGGAGCGGCGGTATCAGGAGTTGCCCTTAGTTCGGGACTCTCGACTGCCGATGAGCGCCGCCAACTACCCGTTGGCA
>Ga0207650_10001428_pt1 | contig 17223 bp, 14 predicted proteins | sample KBSS63metaG_FD_184325 | JGI IMG/M metagenome (GOLD analysis project Ga0207650, IMG submission 184325) | Switchgrass rhizosphere microbial communities from Kellogg Biological Station, Michigan, USA - KBS S6-3 metaG (SPAdes) (version 2) | ecosystem: Host-associated > Plants > Roots > Rhizosphere...
GGGTAGCTTCAGCTGCCTGCCACATAAAGACCAACAAGCCAAGCGCTTTCGTTCCTAGAAGACTGGTTAAAATAGTCACGGTAAACCCTCCAAAGGTTTTTCTTACATTGATAGCTCGCAGGGAACCCGCAGAATGAGCCCGCAGAGGCTCGCACGGCGCTGAACCTCCACAGTTTACTGGGCCACGAAATTGTACGTGATGACGCCTGTCACCTTTACCGGCTGCCCTGACAACTTCGTCGGCGAAAATCTGGCGCCGCGCGCCGCGGCCACAGCCACCGCTTGCAATAGCGGATGACCCGAGACCGCGCGTGCCGAGATCACGCCGCCGTTTTCATCAATTGTCACTTGCACGACAACCGTACCGGATGCGTGGGCTTGCCGCGCAATCGGCGGATAGGCAGGTTTTGGGAGACTGATAGCTTTTCCGTTGAGCACCCCACCAGAGATTGGCGCCCTGGGTGGCGTCGGTTTCGGCTCAGGTGGCGGAGGCGGCGCATCACCAATGTCGATCTTCGTCGGACCAGTCGGAGCCGTCCCCAACCCAGTACCTGGACCAGCCGCGATCGGAGCAGCCGCGTTGGACGATTCATTGCCGAGCACGGTCTGAACGCCGCGCCGCACGGGAGGAATATCGCTGGCTTTGGCAGAGACCTCTTTCGGGGCCACCCGCGTCTCCGTCACGTCAGCAATCAACTCTTTGCGGACATCAACGTTTTGATCTTTGTTCTGCGGCTTGGCTTCTTGCTGCTTTTCCGGTTCGTTCTGCGCGACCGGTACCGGCACCGGCGCCACCAAAGTCGTCAGTTCCAAATCCTGACGATCGAGATCGGCTTGCGCATACATAATGCCGATGACCAGCAGAGAGATGCCGATGACAGCATAGATAGCCACCGTCCCCAAGAGAAATGAGCCCTTTCGCGATAGATCCTGTTTGTGCGAACCAGACTCTACAAGGTTCTCAAACATTTTTATCCTCCCTATTCCGGTGCCAAATGGATCAGGGTGCAAATTCCGAGGGAAACTAAATTAATTGCTTCTCAAGCGTCGATCTTACGTCCGCCGGAGTCGTTACAAAGAAGGGGATTGCGTAGCTCAATGATCTTGAGTACTTCGAGTCAGATTGAAAAGCGACTATGCGAGAAAAAAACTCGCTGGCCCTCCTCAACAGACTGCCGCGCAACCAACCTTCGCTTTCCGTAACGCGGGTCGACTCTTGAGTATTTAATTGGCCAGCAACGGCAGCAGTCTATGCCGCATCGCGAACCAAAGTCAAGAGCGAATTTAAATTAACTAAGGCGAAAAGAAAGAGCTCGTACACGTTCCGAAAGAGCTTACGTTACGCGCGTCCCGCGCCCCTGGAGCGCTTCCGAGCGCCGCTCGCCAGAGGTTCGCGTTTTGGCCCACCAGTGACACGCGGGGCGCGTGGCTCAACACGATTGGCTGCGGTTACCGAGGCCTTGTTCGCGGCCTCGAGACGCTGTTCCCACCAAACCATGATGGGACTGGCAATCGCGATCGATGAGTAGGTTCCAAACGTAATACCGATCAACAAGGCAAGCGAAAAGCCGCGCAACACTTCACCGCCAAACAACACCATCGCCAGCACTGACAGGAATACCAGGCCGGAAGTGATCACGGTGCGGGAGAGCGTTTGGTTAATGGAGTCGTTCGTAATCTTGTACAACGAGTCGCGCCGGTGCAGACGGCGGTTTTCACGAATGCGATCGAACACCACGATCGTATCGTTCACCGAGAAGCCGACGAGCGTCAGCAGGGCCGCAATCACGGTCAAACTTACTTCCCACTGAAAGATTGAAAAGAAGCCGAGGGTAACCAGCACATCGTGAAACACCGCGATCACCGCGGCGGCGCCATAAGTCCATTCAAAACGGAACGCAATGTAGACGAGAATTCCCACCAGCGCCGCGAGTGTAACCGCGATTGCCTTGTTACGAAGCTGGGCTCCGGCAACGGCGCCGACGGCGTCCGTCGCTTCAATCTTGAAGGCTGCATTGGGATCGGAGTTGAGATCCTTGTCAGTCCCGGCTTCCGGTCCGAAGCCTTTCAGTCCTTCGCGGACTTTAGCGCGTCCAGCTTCAACTTGCGTCTGCGATTCACCCGCACCTTCGAGGGGAATCTTGATCAAAACCATATCCGGCTTGTCTGTGACCGGCTGAATAACTGCATCGGTGAGACCGGATTTGTGGAGAGCGTCGCGGACTGCCTCGGCCGACGGTCGTTGCTTGAATCTGGCCGTGACTACCGTGCCACCCTTGAAGTCGACGCCGAGGTTGAAAGCTTCAGTTCCGTTGGGATGTTTCCATTGACGAAAAACAGCGGAGCCAAGTCCGGCGAGCATCAGTAGTATGGATACCGCGATGAACATGCGGCGATTCGCCAGCCAGTCGATCTTTACGTCTTTAAATAATTGAATCATGCTTAATTGTTATCGCGCCCGCCCGTCAAACCGCCGCCGGTTTAAACCAAAGCGCGCCTAAATACTCAGCGACTCCATCTTTTGCTTGCGGCTCAATTCCCACATGAAAATTGTGCGCGACACGTAAACGGCGGAGAAAAGATTTATTAACAGGCCCAGCACGAGGGTCACGGCAAAACCACGCAAAGGCCCGGTGCCAAACACAAATAGGAACAATGAAGAGATGATGGTCGTGACGTGGGTATCGATGATAGTCACGAACGCGCGCGCAAATCCCTGTTCGATCGCCGAGGGAATAGTCTTGCCTGTTCTTAGTTCTTCCCGAATGCGCTCGAAAATCAAGACGTTGGAATCCACTGCCATACCGATCGTCAGGATGATACCGGCGATGCCCGGCAGCGTCAGCGTCGCCTGGAAAAGGATCAACCCGGCCAACATCAGAATCATGTTGAGCAGCAACGCGACGACGGCGTTTACACCTGAGCCGCGGTAATAAACCAGCATGAACAGCACGACGAGTATCAAACCTACCAGCGACGCGCGCACGCCCGATCGAATTGAATCAGCGCCGAGGCTTGGTCCGACAGTGCGTTCTTCCTGATATTCAATCGGCGCCGGCAAGGCGCCCGATCGCAGCGTCAAAGCCAGATCGTCAGCCGATTGTTTGGTGAAACGGCCGCTGATTTCTCCCTGATCTGAAATCTGTGACTTGATGTAGGCGATTGACTTTACTTCGTCGTTTAAAACCACGCCCATGTACTTGTTGATGTTCGCCCCGGTCCAGGCGCCAAACTTCTCCGCGCCATTCGGCTTGAGGGCAAAGGCAATTTCATAGGCGTCTCCGCCCGCACGAGATTGCGTAGCCGCGGCGTTTCGAAGTTCACTTCCGTCGACGACTGCCGGCGTCTCGATTATTACCCACTTCTTCGGCTTCTGCGCTGCGTCAGGCGCTGGTTGACCACTCGCCGCCGTCGGCTCATCGCGTTCGGCGTAAGGCAACACCCGCCTGTTCGTCGGCACGGTACCACCCAACGAAGCTTTGGCCTCCTCCTCAGTGGCAAACGTCTGGAACGGCTCCGGGTTATCGGGGCCGAGCACGTGGACCAACTCCAGCTTCGACTCGGCCTTTAACAATTGCTTGACGCGTTCCGGATCGTGTATGCCCGGCATCTGCACCAGAATCTGGTGGGAACTTTGCGAGCCGTGACGTTGCACCAGGGGCTCGGCCACGCCAACCGCGTCGAGGCGACTCTCGATGATTTTCTGCGCTTGCTCAGTCGCTTGTTCGGCAATTGTGCTTTGCGCGGAATTAGGCAACGTCCAAACGATTGAGTTGCCGCTTCTCGATGCCGTCCATTCCGGTGCTATCTTCTTTTTCCCAGCTTCTTCAATCTCGTTAAGCTTCGAGGCATCGGTCGCCTCCAAATTGATGCGATAGGTGCCGCTACCAATCTCCGTTTTGACTTCCTTCACCGGCAGGCCCGCATCCTTCGCGGCCTTTTCAGCAGCGGCGGCGTCAGCCAACGTCAGGTTCTTGAACACGTCGTCCGTTTTGACGCGCATCACCAGATGCGATCCGCCTTTTAAATCGAGACCGAGATGGATGTTTGACGCGAGCGTCGCTTTGATTCCGGCCCAGCTGAAGTCGTGCAGCGTGGGACGTCGTCTCGGTCCGATGACGATATAAATGCCGGCCAGGGTTATCAGAACGATAATGATGGTGCGCTGAAGTATGTTCTTCTTTTTCATTGCCAGGAATTTTGTACGAATTACGTCAAGTCAGCCACAGAGGCACAGAGACACGGAGAGAAACAAACAATGAAAGCAAAGCCCCAACTGCGTGAGCTCGAGAATTCTAAGACTTGGTTTTTCCTCTTAATCATTCTCTGCGTCTCTGCGCCTCTGTGGCCAAACCGGCTATTTCTTTTCTTCCTCTTCAATGCCGGCGACTGCCGAGCGCGAGATTTCGAGGATCGACTTGTCCGCGCTTCGGATTAGGAAGCTGGTGTCGCGTACCGTCGTAATAATCCCGATCACGCCACCCGTCGTTACTACGCGATCGCCCGCTTTTAGTTGGGCAATCGTCTCTTGCAGCTCTCGCTGCCGTTTCTGTTGCGGCCGGATCAAGAGCATGTAGAACACGCCTATTATAAGGAGCATCGGCACGAAGCCGCCCAGAGCCCCGAGGCCGCCTTGAAATATTGCAAATAGAAATGTCATTTAGTTGATTCAGTGCTCCGTGAAGTTAATTCGAAAGGAGCCTTTCTGATCCCACACTCAAGTGGTGCTGAGCGCCGTGTCCTCTTCGTGGGCGCTAAGACCCTCGGTGAACTCTCGTCGAAATTTGGGGAAATCGCCAGACCGGATAGATTGCCTCACGCGTCGCATAGTGTCAAGGAAGAAGGCCAAATTGTGGTGTGTGAGCAGGATGCTGGCCAGCATCTCGCCCGAAGTGTAAAGGTGCCGGAGGTAAGCGCGAGAATACCTCCGGCAGACTGAGCAGTCGCAGGATTCATCCAAAGGTTTAGTGTCAGACATCCAGCGCGCGTTCTTCACGTTCAGCTTGCCCGCGGACGTAAACGCCTGGCCCGTTCTTCCGTTACGGGTGGGCAGAACACAATCAAACATGTCGATGCCGTGCGAAACAGCCTCGACTAAATCTTCGGGAGTGCCAACGCCCATCAAATATCGCGGCTGATCCGGCGGCAGACTTGGACCAATGTCGCTCACGACATCCCACATAACGCTCTTCTCTTCCCCGACGCTGAGTCCGCCGACGGCGTAACCGTCGAAACCAATCTCCGCCGTGCGCTCCAGGCTCTCGCGTCGCAAGTCACGATGAGCGCCGCCCTGAACAATTCCGAACAACGCCTGCGCGCCACTAATATTCCCGGTCGATTCGGTGCGACCGCTGTCAGCTGCTTCGAGTTGCAGCGAGTCAAACCTCGCGCGGGAACGTTGCGCCCAGCGAGCGGTCAATTCCATGCTGCGCCGCGAAACGTCGGCCGGAGCATCGCCCGCCGCACATTCGTCGAAGGCCATGACAATCTCTGATCCCAGCGCCGCCTGAACTTCCATTGATACTTCCGGAGACAAGAACTGCAGACTGCCGTCGAGGTGTGAACGAAACTCCGTGCCCTCTTCAGTTATTTTTCGCAAAGCTCCGAGGCTCCAAACCTGAAAGCCACCCGAATCGGTCAGCAGCGCGCGCTTCCAGCCGCTGAAACGATGAAGGCCGCCGCATTTTCGAATCACGTCCACACCGGGCCGCAACCAAAGATGATAGGTGTTGCCCAAAATGATGCGCGCGTCGAGTTCGCCTTCCAAAGGCTCGAAGCGCATGCCCTTAACTGTTCCCGCGGTGCCGACGGGCATGAAGACCGGCGTTTCGATCGTGCCGCGCCTCGTCGTGATCTCGCCCGCGCGCGCTTCTCCGTCGCGAGCAAGTACTTCAAATTTGATCGGTGGCTGATTGTTCATTGGCTCGAAGGCGAAGGGTCAACCGGCCCGCGCATCGGAGATGCGTTCATCTGCGCATCGGAGATGCGTTCAGAAGGTAGCCAGAGGTGAAACCTCTGGATCGTGGCGATAAGAAAATCGCGCACTGGAGGTGCGCCAGGAATATCTGTGCGCACCTTCAGCGCGCATTTCAGAGTCCTCTTATCCAGACGTTTCACGTCTGGCTACCTTCTACCCGCCGCTTCGCGGCGTATCAAGTTCAACTATTATCGTCTCTTCCTGGTCTTGTGCTTCTCGATAATCCGCAGCGGCGTTGCGAAGAAATCAAATTCCTCGCGCAAGCGATTTTGCAAGTAACGCAGATAGGAGAAGTGCAATCCTGATTTTCCGCCAGACGTAAACAGCACAAACGCCGGCGGCCGCACTCCCACCTGCGTCATGTATTGCACATGGAGTCTCGATAAACCGCCCTTAACTGGCGCCGGCGCACTCCCGCCGCGCGGCTGCGAGACCGCGGCTTCGAAAAACGCATTCAACTGCGATGTCGGAACGCGCCGGTTCCGCGCTTCGTTTGCCTTGATTGCCAATGCAAGAAGATTTTCAACGCGTTGACCGCTGAGCGCAGAGATCATGACAACCGGGGCCCACTCGAGAAACTTCATCTTCTCGCGAATCTTCCGCTCAAACTGCATTGCCGTACCTGTCTCTTTATTCTTCACCGCGTCCCATTTGTTACAGGCAATGATGATTGAACAGCCGGCGTCGTGCGCGTAGCCGGCGATGTGCGCGTCGAGCGCGGTCGGCCCTTCTTCCGCGTCGATGAGCACGATGGCCACGTCGGCCCGCGCGAGACTCTTCATGGCCATCACTACGGAAAGCTTCTCGGCCATCTCGCCAGTTTTGCCTTTGCGACGAATACCCGCGGTATCGATCAATCTAAATTTTTGTTCTGGAGTTGCCAGGAGCGTATCGATGGCGTCGCGCGTGGTGCCGGCGACGGGAGAAACGATTACGCGCTCTTCGCCGATCAGGCGATTCAAAAGAGAAGACTTGCCGACGTTGGGCCGGCCGATGATTGCCAGACGCAGTTCGCGCTTTGAAATCTCAGAATCTTTGAAATCTGAAATCTGAAATTTGAGATCTGAGATCTGAGAATCTTTGAGATCTGAGATCTCAAATTTCAGATTTTTGACTAACGCATCAAGCAGATCCCCCAGCCCAATCCCCTGTTCCGCCGAGACCGGAAAAACTTCCTCGAATCCAAACCGATAAAACTCTCCCGCCTCAGCTTCTACCCGCGCCCTTTCAGACTTATTCGCCGCCACCAAAACGCGCTTGCCGGTGGCACGCAGCAGCTTCGCCAGTTCCTCATCGAGCGGCGTCAAACCGGCGCGCGCATCAACCACCCAGATGATTGCCTGTGCATCGTCGATCGCAAAGCCGGCTTGCTTGAAAATCTCCGCGGGAATCACAGCATCGTCATCCGGAATAATTCCGCCGGTGTCGACAATCGAAAAGCGCACGCCGGACCACTCAACTTCTCCGTAGATCCGATCACGCGTAATGCCCGGCTCGTCGCCGACAATCGAACGCCGCTGACCAATCAGACGATTGAAGAGGGTTGACTTACCAACGTTCGGCTGGCCCACGACGGCAACCAGTGGCAACGCGGCAGCAGTTGGTTCGTCGCTTCGTTCTATTTGTGGTGTAGCTTCCAAAGTTATCTCATCAACCCGCAGGCGTTGTTTTGCTTTAGCTTGGTTACTTCGAGGAACAACGGTAGGGCAACCAAGCAAATTTTGCCAGCGACGAGAATATTTCGAACGGAGACGGCTCTCTTCTTGGAGTGCGCTGGCCTGTCGGCGCTTTGGATCGGACGCGGCCTGTCGCGTCCGACTTGCTTTGAAAGAAACATGGGCGACAGGTCGCCCAAGACCAAAGCGCTGACAGGCCAGCGCACTCCACATAGAAAATCTGGACATGGCTTCAAGCGCAAGGTAAATTCTGTGTCCACCCAGAACTTATCACCGGCGTTGCAAGGAGCTAAATCTATCGTGGCGACTAACTTCGGTCTTTCCGCAATCGAACAAATCGCGGTGAATGTTCACGACCTTGAAAGGGCCACCGTCTTTTATCGTGATCAACTCGGGATGAAGCACCTTTTCAGTGTGCCCCCAAACCTCGCTTTCTTCGACTGCGACGGAATTCGATTGATGCTGTCGTTGCCGGCGAAACCTGAATTCGATCACCCAGGCTCCTTAATCTATTTCAACGTCGAAGATATTCAGACGGCGTGCGCCACACTCTCCGAGCGCGGCGTCAAAATCGAGGAACAGCCGATCTTTGTCGCCGACATGGGAACTTACGATCTATGGCTGGCTTCGTTTCGCGATTCAGAAAACAATTTGCTGGCGCTGATGTGCCACGTCGCGAAGGCCTCATAACGGCTAATTTATTTTGTGGTTCGATTGAGTTCGTGCAGTTTCGTGGTACGGTTTCTTTAATAGACAAAACGTAAGAACCACGAGTAACACGAAGCCAAAGCGAACAAACACGAATCGAGCGCAGCTGTTCGATCGCATTTAGACTATTCTCGGAGGCACGAATGAAACGTCGAAAGTTTCTGGAGACAACCGCGCTTGCAAGTGTTTTGGCGATCACGAAACCCTCTTTATTAGTTTCCGCTACCAACTCTTCTCGCCCAGATGTTCACGCGGCTCCGAAAGACTTCGAACTCGAAGAGCTCACGATTCCGGAATTGCAGAGCGGCATGCAATCGGGAAAGTACACTGCGCGTTCCCTCGTCAAGAAATATCTGGATCGAATCGACGACGTTGACAAGAACGGGCCGGCCCTGAACTCGATCATCGAACTGAACCCGGATGCGATTTCCATCGCCGAGGCACTCGATCGCGAACGCAAAGAGAAAGGCGCGCGCGGCCCGCTTCATGGAATTCCGATTCTAATAAAGGACAACATCGACACGGCCGACCGCATGATGACCACGGCGGGCTCACTTGCGCTCGTCGGTGCGCGCCCGGCCGAAGACGCTTTCGTCGCACGCAAGTTGCGCGAAGCGGGCGCGCTCATTTTAGGCAAGACCAATCTCAGCGAGTGGGCCAACTTTCGCTCCAGTCATTCGAGCAGCGGCTGGAGCGGGCGCGGCGGTCAAACCAGAAACGCTTACGCGCTGGATCGCAATCCCTGCGGCTCGAGCTCCGGCTCCGGCGTGGCTCCGGCTGCGAATCTTTGTGCCGCGGCTGTTGGTTCTGAAACTGACGGCTCGGTTGTTTGTCCGTCGTCTGCGAATTCACTCGTGGGAATCAAGCCTACCGTCGGACTGCTCGGCCGTTCCGGTATCATTCCTATTTCGCACAGTCAGGACACGGCCGGGCCAATGGCTCGAACAGTCACTGACGCCGCGATTCTGCTCGGCGCCCTCACCGGAGTTGATCCGAATGACCCGATGACCAGACCGAGCGTTGGTAAATCTTTTACTGACTACACACAGTTTCTTAATAAGAACGGCTTGCGCGGCGCGCGGCTCGGCGTGGCCCGAAAATATTTTGGCTTCAATGATCGCGTAGACAAGTTGTTGAACGACCAAATCGCGGAGTTGAAGAAGATGGGGGCCGTCATCGTTGATCCGGCTGACATTCCCACGTCAGGCAAGTTCGACGATTCCGAATTGGAGGTTTTGCTTTACGAGTTCAAGGCCGATTTGAATACATACTTAAAGCGTCTCAGCTCCAGCTCTCGAGTTCATTCACTCAAGGAAGTCATCGATTTCAACGAACAAAACCGCGAGCGCGAGATGCCTTACTTCGGTCAGGATCTCTTCATCAAAGCTGAAGCCAAGGGGACACTGACTGACAAGAAATATCTTCAGGCGCTGGCTAAGAACCATCTGCTTTCGCGAACGCAGGGCATCGACTTCATCATGCGCAAGCATCGCCTCGACGCAATGATTGCTCCCACCGGCGGTCCGGCGTGGCCCACTGACTGGATTAACGGCGATCATTTCAGCGGCGGCTATTCATCAGCTTCGGCGGTAGCCGGCTATCCGCACATCACCGTTCCTGCCGGCTACGTCTTTGGGTTGCCGGTCGGCATTTCATTCTTTGGCGAAGCGTGGAGCGAACCGAAGTTAATCAAATATGCTTACGCCTTTGAGCAAGCTACCAAGGCCCGACAGCCGCCACGCTTTCTGCGTTCGGCGGAATTCAAAGCGTGAGGAAAAATGTAGGGGCGGACCTGTGTGTCCGCCCCAATCATCGCGGAATCATACAACCAGGGGCGGACACATAGGTCCGCCCCTACAGACGCAACTCTGCGCTCGCGGAGAGGGGTAAGCAAAAACAATTGACTATGACTCGCTCTCTACTCCGCCTGGGTTTGCTGCTGGTCGTCGCGTTGGTTTGCGGTGTGACAACCTTCGCGCAACGCGGCGCAAGTTTTCAGGGCGAATGGGAATGGGCGGTTTATGCAACCAGTCGGGATCAGTTGCCGCCGGCTTATCGTAACGAACGGCTCAAAGACGTTCCCGGCGCCGCTGTGTATCTGAAGCTCAAACAGCGCGGCAACAAACTCACCGGCGAGTATTCGGCAAGCCGGCGGTATCTCGCAAAACTCGAGGAAGGAGATTTGAGCGCAGTGGTCAAGGGCAACACGGCCCAACTCGAACTGACCAGCGGCTTCGGCGGCACCGTCACTGTCCTATTGTCTCTGCAAAGAAATCGTCTTCACTGGAAAACGATCAAGGCTGATGGTGAATACTATTTTCCCGACGACGTTTTCCTGCGGCGAGTAGTGAGGAGAAGACGCGGTTGAAAATTTGCGTCTATGTTGCCGTAGGGACATAGCATGCCGTGGCCCTACGAGAAGAATCAGCATCGATAGCAATTTTCAAGAAGCGTTAGCTTGAGATCCAATCTATCTTAGGTCCGGAGGACCGTCAGCCAGTAGCCCCGTCCGTGAGGGCGGTAGCTCCAAGTATTTATTGCTGAGCCGCAGGTGCGACAGCGCCTCTGCCGGCCCTTTGGGCCTTTAACACAGAAGACAGATGTCTCCCCCGCCCTCACGGACGGGGCTACTCGCTTCCGGTCCTTCGGACCTGAAGGCAAATACATTTCTGAAAGGAATCAGGCAATGCCCAAAGCAGCAACTCAAACAGGCAAGAAATCAATCTACGGCGTGCATCCCGGCGTCGCCATGACTCAGAAGTGGGTCGCGGAACTAAAGCAGAAAACCGGACGCTCACTCGACGAATGGCTGCGCCTCATCAAAAAGTCTGGTCCGAAAGATGAAAAGGCGAGACGCGAATGGCTGAAGACAGAACATGAACTCGGCACCAACTCGGCGTGGTGGCTCGCGGAACGCGCCGAAGGCAAAGGCAGCGATGTCGACGATCCCGACGCCTATCTCGCCGCTGCCGAACGTTATGTCGAACAAATGTTCGCCGGCTCGAAAGCTGCGCTGCGGCCAATCTACGACGAAATTCTTAAGGTCGGTTTGAAAGTCGGCAAGGATGTGAAAGCTTGTCCCTGCCAAACTATCGTGCCGCTCTATCGCAATCACGTGTTCGCACAGATCAAACCGACGACCACGAAGCGAATCGACATCGGTTTTGCGTTGGGAGACATGAAACCGAAAGGCCGGCTGATTGACACTGGCGGCTTCGCGAAAAAAGATCGCATCACCCATCGCATCCCGCTTGAGTCAGTCGCAGACATTGACGATGAAGTGAAGCAGTGGTTGAAAGTCGCCTACGATCGCGACGCGTAATATCAACGATCTTTTAGAGGCGGGCACGCCCGCCGTCTCAAGTTGAACCGGTGGGCGGTGCCCACCTCTAAACGAAGGGAGATAAAATGGCCACCAGGGATGCGTCCGGGCCGCGCATGAGCGACGAGGCCGTGCAAGCAAAAACCGGAAAGACCTGGAAAGAGTGGTTTGCCATCCTCGACAAGGCCGGCGCCAAGAAACTTAGCCACCAGGAAATCGTAAAATACCTCAGCGCCGAGCAGGGCGTTGGTCCATGGTGGCAGCAGATGGTGACAGTCACCTACGAACAGGCTCGCGGCTTGCGCGACAAACATCAAAAGCCCAACGGCTACGAAATCAGCGTGAGCCGCACCTTGAATCAGCCGGTCGCCAAACTCTTCAAATCGTTCAGCGATGAAAGGCTGCGTAAGCGTTGGCTCGAGGAGGATGGACTGTCACTACGTACGGCAACCGCGAACAAGTCGCTGCGCCTGAACTGGATTGACGGCAAAACGACTCTGCAGGTCTCCTTCGTCGCTAAGACTGCGGACAAGACTCAAGTGGTGGTGCAGCACGCCAAGCTACCGAGCGCCGCCGCTTCAACCAAGATGAAAACGTATTGGGGCAAAGCGCTGGACCGATTGGCTGCGAGCCTTGAGTAGTAAGCAGAAGTCTTTGCCGCGGATTTACGCGGAGATGCGCGGATCAGATTAGAATCAGGATCTAACTGCATAACAGTTTTTCTAATCCGCGTTCATCCGCGTAAACCCGCGGCTAATCATTCGGAATCAAATGAGAGCCGTCTACATCAGATTGTTCACCGACGAAGCCGGCGAGTCACACTTCGAAGATTGTGAATCCGAGCTCCCCTTGATCGAGTTTGCCCCACCGGCCGCTCCACTCGGAGTCTCGGAAAATTTTCCCGCCTCAGAAGCCGCATTCCTCGGTGGCCCATCCGGTTGGATCGGCGACTGGCATGTCTCACCCTCGCGCAATCTGTTCGTAGTGATATCCGGCGAATGGGAGGTCGAGGCCAGCGACGGGGCGACGCGATTGTTTTCACCAAACAGTGTGCTGCTAGCCGAAGACCTGACCGGCAAAGGCCATCGCTCGCGGGTGGTGAGCAAGGAAGATTCGCTCGCCTTGCTCGTGAGGCTCGCGAGCTAGTTGACGTGCCAGTCGGATTCCTCGCTCCGTTAGGAGCGAAATGTCTATGGAACGATCACTTAAGAAAAGTTGGGCCGCAGATGGTTATCGCTTTGGCCGCAATTTATGAGGCCAGATATTATTCAGCTCGGGTCCTATAAACATCTCGTTCCTAACGGAACGAAATCCCGCTCACCAATCTCTTAACAAAAGTTCTTGCATCGTGTCTCTTTACGATGTTGGGAATGGTAACTTGAAAACTCTCTACACACGCGGCAGCATTCACCGGATGATCACTTTAATAGACCCCGTATCCAATGAAGGACGTCCCAAAGGCTCAAGACACCTAGCGCTGGGCCGTCGCGGTGAAGAGCTCGCGGCTGCTTATCTCCAACAGCGAGGTTTCCGAATCGTCGCCGCAAATTTCTCCCTTCCGGTCGGGCGAAATCGTCTGGGCGTCTTGATTAACGTGGAGATTGACGTGGTGGCTTATGAAGGAGAAACGCTCTGCTTCGTTGAGGTGAAGACGCGCAGCTCCGACTGGTTTGCAGCGCCGGAGGTTAACGTGGACCGCCGCAAGCAACGACAGATCGCGCGCGCGGCGAGAGCCTACCGGCGCATGTTCGGATTGACCAACGCGCCTTTTCGTTACGACGTGTTGACTGTCCTGTTGCCAACGGCAGATGAACGCAGAGCGGATTTTGAGATACAACTTATTCGCAACTACTGGACCGACGCTGCGCTTCGAAAACGCTACAGGCCCGGTGCGTACTGGGATTGAACGAGCACAGAAGACATTTTCCATTTCTCATTTTCCATTTCTCATTTTTCATCTAAGGCGGAACCCGCGTTTTATTCAATACCGCCGTGATTACTACATGCCGTGGTTTGCTCCGAACGATGACAAATGAAAAAATTTCAAATGGCAAATGGAAAATGCTTTCTTCCTCCAGCCTCTGACCTCTAACCTCCAACCTCTTAGTTCACGGCCGTCTGTTTCGCCGTTCGCGGTGGCGCGTTCTTCACGTACTTATCAAACCAGGTGATCATTTCGTAAAGCACGTGCTCGATCGTTTCGCGCCCGGTGTAACCATGCGCTTCGAGCGGCAACGTCACCAGCCGGACCGCGCCGCCGTTTCCCTTCACCGCCTGATACATACGTTCCGATTGAATTGGAAACGTCCCGGGATTGTCGTCTGCCTCGCCGTGAATAAACAGGATTGGCTCGGTTATTTTGTTGGCATTCATGAACGGCGACACCTTGATGTAAAGCTCGGGCGCTTCCCAAATCGTGCGCCGTTCACTTTGAAAACCAAAGGGCGTCAAGGTGCGATTGTAAGCGCCGCTGCGTGCGATGCCGGCCCGGAACAAATCCGAGTGGGCCAGCAGATTTGCGGTCATGAAGGCGCCATAACTATGGCCGCCGACACCAACGCGCTCCGGATCGGTCACGCCCATCTCGGTCGCTTTATCGATCGCCGCTTTCGCGCTCATCACAATCTGTTCGATATAGGTGTTGTTCATCGTCTCCGGATCGCCGACCACCGGCATCGTCGCGTTATCGAGTACCGCATAACCTTCGAGCAGGAAGAACAGGTGAGACGGACCCGTAATCAGCGTCGAACGTTGAGTTGAACCAGTCACCTGTCCCGCCGTGCCCGGATCGTTGAATTCGAGCGGATAGGCCCAGACGACTGTCGGCAGACGCGTGCCTTCTTTATAACCGGGCGGCAGGTAAAGCGTGAACGAACACTGCACGCCGTCGGCGCGTTTGTAGGTCACCAGTTGCTTTTTGATTCCGCGCAGTTGGGGCGTTGCGTCCGGAAAGTTCGTTAACGCTTTGGTTGGCGCGCCGGTCGGCGGATCGCTGCTGCTGCGCACGTAAAAGTTTGGCGCGGCAGTCGGACTCTCGTGCCGCGTTACAAAATGCTTCGCGTCGTCGTCCAACAAGGCCACGTAGAGTTCATACTGGTTCGCGTCGCTTCTGAATATTCGCTCGACCTTTTGCGTCTGCAGATTCATGCGATCGAGAAAAGGACGATCGCCTTCAGGCGAGGCGCCGGTCCCGAAGAGATAAATCCAGTCGCCATTTTGCAGCACCGCGCGCTCGCCGCTCGGAAGCACGCGAGTCACCGGCGTTCCCGGATCGGCATAGCGATCATTGATACTGCGGCTCCAAATAGTCTTCGCCGCGACGCTCGCGTCGTCGGCATTGAGCATCACAGTCCTGATCCAGCGGCGATCGCGATCGTAATCGCTTAGCAGCAGCAGTCCGCCTTTCTCTCCCCACTGCGCGCCGGCGAAGCGTTGTTCAGTCTTAGTCACTTCTCGCGGCGTTTCGCTAAACGGCGCGCTTAGCAGCAACAGCCGATCGCGAAAAGGTACTTTCTTTTTTGGATCGCCGCCGTCGAGCGCTTCCACCCAAACGAGTGTCGCTGGAGACGTGGGGCGCCAGCGATAACTGCGCGGGCCGGTGGGCACGCCGCCAATCGGCACCTGGTCCGCGAGCGGCAGGCTCGCAAGTTTGTAAATCACCTTGCCTTTCAAGTCCCAAACTTCAACGTCTTTAGGAAACGCAAACTCCGGAAAGAGATACGAAAACGGCCGGTGCACGCGAGCCACAAGCAGATGCTGGCCATCCGGCGCGGGCTCAGACGACTGAAACAGCGCGGGCTGGCCCACGTGGGTAACCTTGCCGCTGTGAATATCGACAAGCGCAAGTTGCGAAGTCGAGTAGTACTCAAACAATTTTTCGTCGAAGGGAGTCTTGAGCAAGTCTTCAAAGGTTGTCACTGGACCGCCTCGACCAAAGCTCTCCTGGGTGTTTGGCTCGAAAGGTACGGCAGACTCCACAGGCGCGGGAGGACGAGTCGCAGGCAGATCTTGAACCAGGAGGGTGTGATTGTCAGGCATCCATTGAAAAGCGTCGCCGTAGGCGTTGTTGACTTTGACGGATTTCAGTTGTTGAAGTTTCCCATTGGTGGCATCGGCTACCCACAGCTCAACTGCCGTGGCGGTCGTGTTCAGGAAGGCGAGGTGTTTGCCATCACCGCTCCATTGAATCAAAGTAATCTTCGCGCCCGCGGGCAAAGCGAGTTTCATCTCGGTGCCATCACTGATGCGTTTCAGCGTCAGGGCCACGGCATAAGAGAAACGATGAGGACCGTTAGTTCGCGGATTGATGCGCAGCCCGGCGAGCCGCAGCATCGGCTGGGCCAGATCGGCGAGCGGCGGATAGCGAAGTCCGGTGGCCAACAACATCACGTCGCGCGCAGGACTGACAGAACCGGTGGGCGTTACCGGCGCTGAGAGGATGTCGAGCACTTCTTTGGGCGGCTTCTTGTAACCCTCCTGCGCGGCGGCGAATCCTGCAAGCAGGAGCACTAACACTAGCGATAGAAATCTGGCGGTTGATGGCGACGGTTTCATGGCGACTCCTGACTAATGGTGATCCGACGGTGGACGTGTAGCGAAGAATACGGAAACTATGCGAGGTTGTGGGTGGAAGTCAAACGCGAACGAGCGCTTCTGGCGGCTGCAATTCAAGGCGCCCCGCGCGATCGATTTGTATGACTTCGAAAGCGTTTCGTTTAGTTTCGTGGTGCGTTTTTCTTCAAGACAAACGTACGAACCACGAAGTAACACTAAAACAAACGAAGCAACACGAATCAGGCAGAAGAAGCGTTAACTTGACAACAATGATCGAATCGTTAGAATCGTCGGTGCTCTAAGCGGGAGTAGCTCAGTGGTAGAGCATCGCCTTGCCAAGGCGAGGGTCGCGAGTTCAAATCTCGTCTCCCGCTCCACTATCTGAAGGATGAAGGCGGAAGGATGAAGGATGAAAGCAATTGGCTTTCATTCGTTGTATTCATTCTTCATCCCTCATCCTTCATCCTTTCTAAGGGCGGCGTAGCCAAGTGGTAAGGCAGAGGTCTGCAAAACCTTTATTCATCGGTTCGATTCCGATCGCCGCCTCCATTCATTCGTTTCCCAGTGCCAAACTTCCAGGGTGAGCGCATTCTCGAGTCCGCCAGACGTGCTGCTTGCCATTCGGCACCGCTGTCCAGCGTGCGTTAATCCTGGTTCTTAACATTCGAAGGCCGTAACGCCATAGAGGCTGAGGTTTGAGTCATGGTCGGCTTGTTCTTTTGGGTGCAAGCTAAGGAATACTTCGATTTAGTATTAACGATACAGATAAGTTTTCTAAGCAACTAACATGACAATAAACATATAACTTAAATTCCACGGTGGTACAGCAAGAATTACGTGCGTCGATAAAAAAGCCAACTGAGCGCAGAAAGGGTCAATGAGGTGCTGCCCCGAGCCAACGAGGAATTCAGCAAATGGGCGGGCAGCGGCGCCAGTGCGGTGCCAGCGAGAGACGGGATCAAGCGTTGCGCCGCGCGAGCGTACGC
>Ga0207650_10001442_pt1 | contig 17123 bp, 12 predicted proteins | sample KBSS63metaG_FD_184325 | JGI IMG/M metagenome (GOLD analysis project Ga0207650, IMG submission 184325) | Switchgrass rhizosphere microbial communities from Kellogg Biological Station, Michigan, USA - KBS S6-3 metaG (SPAdes) (version 2) | ecosystem: Host-associated > Plants > Roots > Rhizosphere...
GAAGAACCCTCCGAGCTTGTGCATTGGGTGGCGGGCGATGGTGCCGGCCAAGCGCTCGCCCGAGACATAATCGACAAGCGAACCAGCGTCGGTTCTTGCCAAGAAGGCTTCGGCAAGATCATCTGCGACTATGAGGCTCTTGCCGTCCTGGGTCTTGTAGATCGCGTACTTAACGTTCGGATTGTACGCGATCCCCTGGTTGACCGGGATCGTCCACGGCGTGGTCGTCCACACGACCGCATAGGCCCCGACCAACTCGGGGATCGGGCTCTCGACGATCTCGAACGCGACATCGATCTGGGTCGAGACGATGTCCTCATACTCGATTTCGGCCTCGGCGAGCGCGGTCTTCTCGACCGGCGACCACATCACCGGCTTGGCGCCGCGATACAGCTGGCCGGTCTCGGCAAACTTGAATAGCTCGGAGACGATGGTTGCCTCCGCGCCCTTGGCCATGGTGAGGTAGGGCTTGTCCCAGTCCGCCTGGATGCCGAGCCGCTTCAGCTGCTCGCGCTGGGTATCGACCCAATGCTGCGCATAGGCGCGGCACTCGGCGCGGAACTCCTTGACCGGAACCTCATCCTTGTTGAGCTTCTTCTTGCGATACTGCTCCTCGACCTTCCACTCGATCGGAAGCCCGTGGCAGTCCCAGCCGGGTACGTAGGGCGCATCCTTGCCGAGCAGGGTCTGCGTCCTGACCACCATGTCCTTCAGCGTATGGTTGAGCGCATGACCGATGTGGATGTCGCCGTTGGCGTAGGGCGGGCCGTCATGGAAGATGAACTTCTCGCGGCCGGCGCGGCTTTCGCGGATCCGCTTGTACAGCCCCTCGGACTCCCAGCGCGCGGCAATGCCCGGCTCCTTCTGCGGCAACCCGGCCTTCATCGGAAAGTCGGTGCGCGGAAGGAAGACCGTCGAGCGGTAGTCGGTCTTGGTGGTCTCGGGGGCGTCGGCCATTGGCGCGGGCTCTAGCGGTCACTCATCGGATTGCAAATGCGAGGATTCAATCGAGCGCGAGCAGATGACGCGCCTGCGCTTCGTCCTCACGCATATGGGCAACGAGGTCGTCTATGTCACCGAACTTCTTCTCGTCGCGGATGAAGGCGTGGAGCGCGACCTCTAGCTTCCGGCCGTAGAGGTCGCCGTCGAAGTCGAGCAGATGCGTCTCCAACAGCTCCTTCGGCGGGTCGAAAGTCGGACGGACCCCCAGGCTGGCGACGCCCGGATGCTCGCTGCCGTCTTCAAGGGTCACGCGCACAGCGTAAATTCCATAGCGTGGCCGCAGATAGTCGCCGAGCTCCATGTTCGCGGTCGGATAGCCAAGCTCGCGTCCGCGCCGGTCGCCGGCCTGCACGACGCCCTGGATCGCTAAATCGCGGCTCAGCAGGCGGGTTGCCGTCGCGGTATCGCCGGTCTGCAGCGCCTCGCGGATGCGGCCCGAGGAGATGCGCTCCCCATCGAGCAGGACGGGAGCCACCGCTTCGGCCACGATGCCGTGCGCGGCTCCGACGTTTCTCAGCAGATCGACATTGCCGCCCCGCATTTTCCCGAAGGTGAAATCGTCGCCGGTCACCACGCCCGCGGCCCCGATCCGCTCGCCGAGCAGCCGGGTCACGAAGTCCTCCGCGCTGGTGGAGCGCAACTCCTCGCCGAACTCGAACACGAGCATCGCGTCGGCGCCGGCATGGGCGAACAGGGCCTCGCGCTGGTCGAGCGTGGTCAGCCGGAATGGCGGAAGCTCGGGCTTGAAGAAGCGCACCGGGTGAGGGTCGAAGGTTGCGACGATCGCGGGCCTTCGTTCGTGGAAGCCGCGCTGGATGGCTCGTCCCACCACCGCCTGGTGGCCGAGATGGAATCCGTCGAAATTGCCGAGTGCGACGATGCTCCCCTTGAGGTCGTCGGGGATGCCGCCGGCGAGGGTCAGGCGCTGCATTGGGCCCGGCTCTATCTGCGCTTGGCGATCGCTGCAATTCGCGAGTGGTGCTCGCCTTGACTCGCAGAAGGGCAAATCCTATCTGCGCTTCATCCCGATTCACCGGTTTCCCGGCGGCGCATTCGTGCGCGCGTCGGTTTTTCGTTTAGGAACGGGATGATTTCTAGCGACGAGATGGGGCGATTGGCGCCCTGTGGAGCTTGAAGAAGGGTAACGAATGGCTCGTATTGCCGGGGTCAACATCCCCACCAACAAGCGCGTCGAGATCGCGCTGACCTACATTCACGGAATCGGCCGCACGACGGCCAAGAAGATCACCGCGCAGCTCGGCATCACGCCTGAGAAGAGGGTCCAGGACCTTACCGATCAGGAGGTGCTGCACATCCGCGAGGCGATCGACAAGGACTTCAACGTCGAGGGCGACCTTCGCCGCGAGACGGCCATGAACATCAAGCGGCTGATGGACCTCGCCTGCTACCGTGGGCTTCGTCATCGCAAGGGCCTGCCGGTCCGCGGCCAGCGCACGCACACCAACGCGCGCACCCGCAAGGGCAAGGCCAAGCCGATCGCGGGCAAGAAGAAGTAAGCGCTTTTTCCCGCCCGTCCGCAGCAGTTTGACAGATTGTAGGAACTTTTAATGGCCCAGGCACCGCAGCGTCTCCGCAGGAGAGAGCGCAAGAACATCACGGCCGGCGTCGCCCATGTGAACGCCAGCTTCAACAATACCATGATCACCATCACCGACGCGCAGGGCAATGCGATTGCCTGGTCGAGCGCCGGCATGATGGGCTTCAAGGGCAGCCGGAAGTCGACCCCCTACGCCGCGCAGGTCGCGGCCGAGGACGCGGGCCGCAAGGCCGCGGAGCATGGCGTCCGCACCCTCGAGGTCGAGGTCAAGGGGCCCGGCTCGGGCCGGGAGAGCGCTCTTCGCGCCCTCCAGGCCGTCGGTTTCACGATCACCAGCATCCGCGACGTGACCCCGATCCCGCACAACGGGGTCCGGCCGTCGAAGAGGCGGCGCGTCTAGTTCGTCGCTAGCGCCGCTGCCGCGGGAGACCGCGGCGAAACATGGATTGTATCGGCGGGAGACGTCCCGCCAAAGGGCAGGAAGACAAATGGCCGTCAACGCAAAGAACTGGCAGGAACTCAAGAAGCCCAACGCGCTCGAGAAGAAGCAGTCTGGCGGTGACAGCCGCCGCCGCGCTGCCTTCGTCGCAGAGCCGCTGGAGCGTGGCTTCGGAATGACCCTCGGCAACTCGCTGCGCCGCGTGCTGCTGAGCTCGCTTCAGGGCGCAGCAGTCACCTCGATCAAGATCGACGGCGTGCTGCATGAGTTCTCGAGCCTCGCCGGCGTCCGCGAGGACGTCACCGACATGGTGCTCAACGTGAAGCAGATCGCGCTCAAGATGGAAGGGGAGGGCCCGCGCCGGCTTCACCTTTCCGCGACCGGCCCGGCCGAGGTCACCGCGGGCATGATCGCCACGACCGGCGACATCGAGGTAACCAACCCCGACCTCGTCATCTGTCACCTCGACGATGGCGCGACACTCAACATGGAGCTGACGGTCGACATCGGCAAAGGTTACCAGCCTTCTGCTGCCAACCGCCCGGCGGACGCTCCGATCGGCCTCATCCCGGTCGATGCGCTCTACAGCCCGGTTCGCCAGGTCGCCTACAAGGTCGAGAACACCCGCGTCGGGCAGGAGCTGGACTATGACAAGCTCACGCTGACGGTCGAGACCGACGGCACGGTGACGCCGGAGGATGCGCTAGGCTATGCCGCACGGATCTTGCAGGACCAGCTCCAGCTGTTCGTGCACTTCGACGAGAGCCAGGTGCGCATGTCGCCGTCGCCGATGATCGGCCAGGCCGTGCCGATGGCGGCCGAGACGCCGACCGACACCAACCAGCTCAACCGCTACCTCCTCAAGAAGGTGGACGAGCTGGAGCTGTCGGTGCGCAGCGCCAACTGCCTCAAGAACGACAACATCATCTACATCGGCGACCTCGTCCAGAAGACCGAAGCCGAGATGCTCCGCACGCCGAACTTCGGCCGCAAGAGCCTAAACGAGATCAAGGAAGTGCTCGCGAGCATGGGCCTTCGTCTCGGGATGGACATCCCCGGCTGGCCGCCGGAAAATATCGAGGAAATGGCGAAGAAGCTCGAGCAGGAAATGCTCGGCTGATCAGCTGACGCTTCGATGAACTAACAAGGAAGGGCCGCTCCGAAGGGGCGGCCCTTTTCTTATGTGCTATGCTGGGACCGAAGCAGGGGGGTGCCCATGGGTGAGAGGTTCGAGCGGCATCGGCAGCCGTGGCGGCAGGACGAGATCCAGAAGCTGCACACGCTGGCCGGCAAGGGCATGGCGCTGAAGGCGATCGCCAAGGCGCTGACGCGGAGCGAGGAGTCCGTGAAGGACCGGGCCAAGCTCGACCGCATCAGGATCGCCAAGCTGCGCTGACAAATCGGATAACCGCGGCCGATCTCGATTTCGCCCAGCCCGTGTGGCATCGCGCCGCCGGCCCTAAAGTGTCGCCAGCCCGCGCGCAAAGAGAGGGATCGTTACGGCTGTTCAATGCGTTGGCTGGGCTTGCAATCCGGAGTGACGAGTGACGATACCCGACACGAAAGCCCGACTTGGAGTCGACGGGCTCGACGACATTACGGTCGGCGGTCTTCAGCGCGGCCGGCTGTTCCTTCTCGAAGGCAGTCCCGGCACGGGCAAGACCACGATCGCAACCCAATTCCTGAATGCCGGGGCGGCCGCCGGCGAGCGCGCGCTCTACATCACATTGTCGGAGACGGAGGACGAGTTTCGCGCAGGCGCCTTGTCGCATGGCTGGTCGCTCGAAGGCATCGACATCTTCGAGCTCGTTCCGCCTGAGAGCCTGCTCGACGAACAGCAGCAGCAGAGCCTGCTTTACTCGTCCGATCTCGAGCTTGGCGAAACGACGAGAAGGATCTTCGAGGCGTTCGAGAGGGTGAAGCCCCGGCGTGTCGTGCTGGACAGCCTGTCTGAAATCCGCCTGCTCGCGCAATCCTCGCTGCGCTACCGACGCCAGATCCTCGCGCTCAAACATTATTTCGCGCGGAGCGGGGCGACCGTGCTGATGCTCGACGATCTGTCGAGCGAAGCCAATGACCGCACGATGCACAGCGTCGCGCATGGGGTCATTCGGCTCGACGAGCTCTCGCCGGAATATGGCGCGGAACGGCGCCGCCTGCGCGTGATCAAATATCGCGGCCAGCGCTACCGCGGCGGCTATCATGATTTCATCATCGATACGGGCGGCGTCAGGGTGTTTCCGCGCCTCGTGTCGGCCGAGCACCGCAGGTCGTTCGACGGCGAAGTTCTCGCGACCGAAACTCCCGCTCTGAATGCCTTGCTTGGTGGGGGGATCGAGCGCGGATCCAGCGTGCTGATCCTGGGCCCGGCCGGCACGGGCAAGTCGCTTCTTGCGCTCACGTTCGTCGCCGGCGCCGTGCGACGGGGTGAACGGGCGGCCATGTTTGTTTTCGACGAGGAACTCGGCCTGCTTATCGAGCGCGCCAAGGGTCTCGGAATCGACATCCAGGCGATGGTGGACAGTGGCAATCTGGTGCTGGAGCAGATCGACGCCGCGGAGCTGACGCCAGGCGAGCTTTCGGCGCGGGTGCGCCGCTGCGTCGAGGAGCATCACGCGCGCACGGTGATCATCGACAGCCTCAATGGATACCAGGCGGCGATGCCCGGCGAGCAGGCATTGGTCCTGCACATGCACGAACTGCTGCAATATCTAAATCGGCAGGGCGCCTCGACCTTCCTGACGGTGGCCCAGCACGGCCTCGTCGGCGACATGAAGGCGCCCGTCGACGTGACCTACCTTGCCGATACGGTGATTCTGCTCCGTTATTTCGAGGCACGGGGCCGGGTACGGCGAGCGATGTCGGTCATCAAGAAGCGCACCAGCGCGCACGAGGACACGATCCGCGAATATCGAATCGACGGTCGGGGCATTACGCTGGGCGAGCCGCTCATTGGCTTCCAGGGCGTACTGCGCGGAGTTCCCGAGTTGGTCGACCAGGGAACTGACTTGCTGGAGGCGCCCGCCAAGTGAGCGGGAATCTCTCCGAACGAGCGTTGATCCTCGCTCCCAACGGCCGGGACGCCTCCGTCGCTCGCGAGATGCTGGCCGAGGCCGGCGTCGGCGGGCACGTCGTGCAGTCGATACAGGACCTCGTAGAGGCGCTGGGACAGGGCGCGGGTTGCGGGGTGCTCACCGAGGAAGCCGTGGCCGGAACAGACCTCCATCAATTATCCGAATGGCTCAACGAGCAGCCGGAATGGTCCGACTTCCCTTTCGTGCTTCTCACCCAGCGCGGCGGTGGACTCGAACGCAATCCTGCCGCCGGCCGCTACCTCGAACTGCTCGGCAATGTGACTTTTTTGGAACGACCATTCCATCCGACGACGTTCGTCAGCCTTGCGCAATCGGCGCTTCGTGGTCGCCGTCGGCAATATGAGGCCCGCGCTCGTCTCGAGGAACTGAACCAGCTGGCCACTGATCTCGAAAAACGGGTCGAAGAACGGACAGTCGAGCATCGGTCGGCCATGGCGCAGCTGCACGAAGCGCAGAAGATCGAGACGCTCGGCCAGCTCACCGGCGGTGTCGCGCACGACTTCAATAATTTGCTGACCCCCATCACCGGAGCGCTGGACCTGCTGCACCGTCGGTATGGGGACGTGGACGAGCGGACGAACCGCCTCCTGTCCAATGCGCTGCAGGCCGCGGACCGCGCCAAGACACTCCTCCAGAGGCTGCTTGGCTTTGCGCGCCGCCAGGCGCTGCAAACGCGCCCGGTCGACATCGGAACGCTGGTCGGCGGAATGCGCGACCTCATTTCCAGCTCGGTCGGGCCCGCGATTCAGCTTCAGCTGCGCATCGATCACGATCTTCCGGCCGCGATGGCCGACCCTAACCAGCTCGAGCTGGCAGTGCTGAACCTCTGCGTCAACGCGCGTGATGCCATGCCCAATGGCGGCCCGCTGACCATACTCGCCGAAGAAGTCGCGATCGGCCCGATGTCGTCGCCCCGGCTGAAACCCGGCCTTTACCTGCGCGTATCGGTGCTCGACGCAGGTGTCGGCATGGATTCCGAAACGCTCGCACGCGCGGTGGAGCCTTTCTATTCAACCAAGGAATTCGGGCGCGGCACCGGCCTCGGACTGTCCATGGTCCATGGCCTCGCTGCGCAGCTCGGCGGCGGCTTTCTGTTGACGAGCGCGCCGGGCGAGGGCACCCGCGCCGACCTCTACCTGCCGGTCGCCGCCGAGGCCGCGCGGGTCGAGCGGCAGGCCGGTTCTGAACCGGCGCAATCGGTCGGTCGGCCGCTCAAGGTCCTGCTGATCGACGATGAAGACCTCGTTCGAGAGGCGACGGCGGAGATGATCCGCGACCTGGGCCATGAGGTCGTAGAGGCTAGCGGCGGCTCGGAAGCACTGGCGAGGCTCGATGACGGGCTTGGCGTCGACGTGGTCGTCACGGATTACATGATGCCCGGAATGAATGGAGGGCACCTGGCCGCCCGTCTCGGCAAATCGCATCCGGAGATCCCGGTATTGCTGGTGACCGGCTACATGGGCCCGACGGATGATGTTCTCCATCTACCGCGTCTGTCGAAGCCCTTCGGTCAGCAGGCGATCGCCCGCGCACTCGCAGAGCTATTCGCCGGAGATGACAATGTCGTCAGGCTGCACGGCCGCAAGCCCGCAGATTCTGCATAACCATTTCGGTTAAGAGCTGACGGCGAGCCTAGCAGCCCGCATGCATTCGTATGCGGCGTTTGGGTCAAGCATTCCGGCGCTCCAGTCATTCCACAGTTCCTCCCTTGCCGATAGTGGCTCCCGGCGAAGCTCGACCATGAGCAAAATCACGCATGGGCCGTACCCAGGCGCCGCCTTCGTGCGGCCTCTGGAACCAGTATGGTTCAATGATGGCCGAGCAAGTGGATCAGGGAGACTTCAAGATGGCCGTTACCGCGCACCGAATTTCAATTGCGAACATCCTCAATATCCTTGGGGACAACATTTCAAATTCGATCACCGTCAGCCGCAACGCCGCGGGCACCTTACTGGTCAACAACGGCGCGGTGAACGTCTTGGGAGGTACCGCGACGGTCGCCAATACGAGCCTGATCACCGCCTTCGGCCAGAACGGCGACGACACGATCACGCTGAACGAGGTGAACGGCGCGCTGCCTGCGGCGCAACTGTTCGGCGGCGCGGGAAATGACATCATCACCGGAGGCAGCGGTAACGATCTGCTTTTCGGGCAGAGCGGCAACGACACCCTGCTGGGCAAGGGCGGCGCCGATCAGCTGTTCGGCGGCGACGGCAATGACACGCTGACGGGTGGCGACGCCGACGATCAGCTGTTCGGCGAGGACGGCAACGACCGCTTCATCTGGAACCCGGGCGACGACACGGACCTCTGGGAGGGCGGCGCCGGCATCGACACAGCCGAGATCAATGGCGGCAACGGTTCCGAGGTCTTCAGCCTGACCGCGAATGGCACCCGCGAGAGGTTCGACAGGATCGATCCGGCGCCCTTCTCGATCGACATGGGGACGATGGAGAATTTCACCCTCAACATGAACGGCGGCGACGACATGTTCAGCGCCACCGGCAACCTCGCCTCGCTGATCAGTGTCACCGTTGACGGAGGCACAGGCAACGACACGATCCTCGGGTCGAACGGCAATGACAGATTGCTCGGTGGCGATGGCAACGACTTCATCGACGGCCAGCAGGGCAGCGACACAATTTTGCTCGGCGCCGGCGACGACACGTTCCAGTGGGACCCGGGCGACGGCAGCGACACTGTCGAAGGCGGCGACGGCGTCGATACCATGCTGTTCAACGGCGCGAACATCGGCGAGATTTTCAGCCTGTCGGCTAATGGCGGGCGCGCGCTTTTCAGCCGCAACATCGGCAGCATCACGATGGATGTGAATGGCGTCGAGAAAGTGATCGTGAATGCGCTCGGCGGCGCGGACAACTTCACCGTCAACGACCTGAGCGGGACCAACGTTTCGACCGTCGACGTCAACCTTGCCGGAGCGGTCGGCGTCACGAGCGGCGACGCAGCCGCCGACGCCATTATCGTCAACGGCCGGAGCGCGGCGGATTCGATCGACGTCGTCGGATCGGGCAGCAGCGTCAGCGTGGTCGGCCTTCCGGCGCAGGTGAACCTCACCAACGTCGAGGGAGCGAACGATTCGCTGATAGTGCAGGGCCAGGGCGGAAACGACACGATGACGGCGACCACTTTGGCCGCCGATATCGTCAAGCTGACGCTCGACGGCGGCGCGGGCAACGACTCCCTGTTCGGCAGTCAGGGCGCGGACACTCTGCTCGGCGGCGACGGGAACGACTTCGTCTTCGGGGACAACGGCAATGACAGCCTGTTCGGCGGTGCCGGCGACGACACGTTCCAGTGGAACCCCGGCGACGGCAGCGACACGATCGATGGCGGCGACGGCACCGACAAGCTGATCTTCTTCGGCGCCAATATCGCCGAGACGGTCGATATCGCCGCCAACGGCACCCATGCCCTGTTCGTGCGCGATATCGCCGGCGTGACGATGGACATGAGCGGAGTCGAGCAGATCGACTTCCGTGCGCTGGGCGGCGCGGACAACATCAATGTCGCCGATCTCACAGGCACAAGCGTCAATCGGATCGACCTCGACCTGACCGGACCCAACGGCGGCGGCGACGGAGCGGCGGACGTGATCACTCTGAATGGCGCAGGCACTGGCGAGGCGCTTGCCGTTTCAGGCAATTCGGCGGGGATCTCCGTTACCGGTCTTCAGGCGGCAGTGAACATCGCGGGAGCCGAAGGTGCGAACGATCGCCTAGTGCTCAACGGCCAGGCGGGCGACGATGTGATCAACGCCAGCGGCCTCGCCGCGGGAACCGTTCAGCTTACCATCAACGGCGGGCTCGGCGTGGACACGATCACCGGCTCGGCGGGCGGCGATCTCATCAACGGGGGCGACGGAAACGACGTGGCCTTCATGGGCGCCGGCGACGACACGTTCGTCTGGAATCCCGGCGACGACAACGACGTCGTGGAAGGCCAGGCGGGTTTCGATACCCTTCTGTTCAATGGCGCCAATATCGCGGAGCAGATCAACATCTTCGCCAACGGCAGCCGAGCCATGTTCATGCGTGACGTTGCAAACGTTGCGATGGACGTGAACGGCACAGAGGAGATCACGTTCAAGGCGCGCGGCGGCGCCGACATGATCACCATCGGCGACCTTGGCGGAACCGACGTGAGCAAGGTCAATCTCGACCTGTCTGCCGCGGGTGATGACGGTGCGGGCGATGGCGCTGCCGACACCGTCATCATCAACGCGACCAGCGGCGACGATGTCGTGATCGTCGCGGGCGACGCCGGCGCCGTCACCGTCTTCGTGAACGGCTCCGAGCAGATCAACATTACCGGTTTCGAGGCCGCGAACGACAAGATCGTCATCTTCGGCCTGGACGGCGACGATGTAGTCGATGCGACGGGCCTCGCGGCCGGTACGGTCCAGTTCACGGCCGACGGCGGTGCCGGCAACGATGTGCTCATCGGAAGCCCGGGTAACGACAGCCTGTTCGGCGGCCTCGGCGACGACGTGGTCATCGGCAATGGCGGCCTCGATCTGCTCGACGGCGGTGCCGGCAGTAATATCGTTTTCTAGGCTGTCGGGCGTACAAGAAGAGGGCCGCTCACTGCTGTGGGCGGCCCTTCTCCTTTCGATCCGGCGCCACTCGCTAGCGTTTGATCTCCGTCGCCTTGCTGTCCGCAGCGGCTGTCTGCGAGGTGGTAGCCTTGGCGACCGCGATCAGCGGCTTGCTCCCGGCCAGATATTTGACCGCCAGGGCCTGCACGTCCGCTGCTGTGACGGCCGACAGATTTTCGACCTCTTCCAGCGTCTGAGTCCGGATCCGCGGATCGCGAGTGATCTGCGTCAGCTTGGCGAGCCAGTAGCCGTTCTGCTCCAGCTTCTTCTTCTGACCCTCGATCAGCGGCTGCTTGGCGCGCGCCAGCTCATCGCCGCTCACCGGCTTGGCAGCGAGATCCTTCAGCTGGTCGGCGAGCAGCGAATGGAACTGATCGAAGTTCGCCTGCGGGGTCTCGATGGCCGCGGCGAAATAACCAAGGCCCTGGAGTTCCAGCGATGCGTCCGCGGAAACGATCGGCGAGTAGGTCATGCCGAGCTTTTCGCGCACAAGATCGACGAGGCGGGCCTGAAGTACCGCCGCCGTCACGTCAGCGACATTCGACGCCTTCGGATCGGCGAAATAGTCGGGCAGGACATAATATTCGCCATAGAAGGCCTGATCCGCGCGCCCCTTATGCTCGAAGACGGCCGGTGCGCTCGTCTTGGCGGCCGAGACCTTTGGCGCGAGTGCGGCCGCCGCTCTGGCAGTCTCACCTGCAGCGAATGTCGCCTGCGTCGCCTTGATCGCATCGTCGACCGTGATGTCTCCGACCATGACGACGTCGGCCTGCCCGGAGAGCGTCTCCTTCACCAGCGACGGCAGGTCACCGGCGCCGACCTTGGCGAGATCGGCCGAGCTCGGCAGCATGTTGAAGCGCGGATCGTTGCCGAGCATCAGCGCCTGGGCGCCGCGGGTGAAAACGGCCCCGGGGTTCGCTTCCAGCTGACCGCTGAACATGGGCGCGAACGACTTTGCCTTTTCGACCGCTTCCGTACGGAAGCCGGGGTCGCGGGCATAAGCGGCAAGAAGCTGCATCTGAGTCGCGAGGTCCGCAGGACGCGTGGTGCCCGTCAGCAGGAACGAACGATTGCCCGCCTGCAAGGCGACCGAGGCCACCTTGCCCGTCGACTGCGACCATTGCGTGATCTCGCCAAGCGACAGCTTGCCGGTTCCCACGAACGGAAAGAGCTGGGTTTCCCAAAGCGCGTGGGCCATGGAGGGGGTTACGCCTGCCCGGCCGTTGCCGAACGCAACCGCAACCTGGATCCGGTCCTTTTCGAACTTGGTAGGCTTGACCAGCAGCCGGGTGCCGTTGGCGAATTTGACCGTCGTCGTGCCGAGCTTGTCGTCGGCGGTCTGCGACACAACCGAGCTCGCCTTGCCGAAACTGGTGTAGGGCCAGCTGATCGCGGCTTCCTTGACCCCGGCGCCGAGCGTTTTCGCAAAAGCAGCAGTCAGGCCGCTCGTGAGCTGTGCCTCACCGATCGCCCCTTGCTGGGCCGAGCGGAACAGGATGGGGCCCTTGCCGGCGAACAGCGACTTCAGCGCCGCGTCTGCATCCGCCTTCGTGACATTGGCGAGGATCGGAAGGGCGAAGGCAACGTCCTGCGAGTCACTGGTATAAAGCTCGTCGCTGTTGGCGACGCGGACGATGTCGTCGGCGATGTCCTGAGACTTGCGCGTCGATGCCGCGGCCGCCTTCGCCTCGAGCGACGTTCGGATGGACGTCACGGCGCGCTGCATTTCAGCCGGCTGCACACCGTCGCGCGCCAGCATCCGCTGCTCCTCGCTGACCGCGTCGAGCGCTTCGCGCCATTTGTCCGGCGAAGCGGCGAGGCCGAGCTGCGTGATCGAACCGGAGCGGAGCAGCGAGGGGATGCTAGCCGCCTGCGCGCCGACATAGGGGCTGCCGGGCTTCATCGCGCGATCCGCAAGCCGCTGGTTGAGCACGGTTAGCGCCACGCGGCGGAGGAGCTGCTCGCGCGACACAGATTCGGTGTCGGCCCGGCGGTCGTCCGGAGCGACCCAGGTCAGGCTGAGCTGGTCGGGCGCGCCCGTGGCCACGAACTCAGCGGTCGCCTTGCGGCCCGTAGGCGCGCCGAGATCGACCGAGTCCGGAGAGCCCGCAGGCTTCCAGTCCGCGAAGGACGAGCGAAGCTTCTGCTCGACGGCCTTGGCGTCGACATTGCCGACGACGACGATGGTTGCATTGTCCGGGCGATAGTTGGCGCGATAGTAGCGGCTTAGGCGATCATGGGTCGCGCCCTTGATCGTTTCGACCGTGCCGATCGGCCAGCGCTCGATTGCGCGCGTGCCGTCCAGCACCGTGCTGAGGTTAGCCTTGACGGTCCGGAATTGCGGCGTGTCGCGAAGCCGCTCTTCTGAAAGGACCACGCCCTTCTCCGCGTCGATCGTCGACTGCGACAGCGTCAGGCGCTCGCCAATCTCACGGAAAAGCTTCAGGCCCGTGTCGAGAGCTGTCGCGTCCGCCTTCGGGAAGTTAAACATGTACACCGTCTCGTCCTGAGCGGTGAATGCGTTGGTGTCCGGGCCGAACTGCAGGCCCTGCCGTTCCAGCATGTGGACGACTTCGCCGTCGGCAATGTTCGTGCTCCCGCGGAAAGCCATATGTTCGAGGAAGTGGGCGAGACCCTGTTCCTCGGTGCGCTCCTGGAGTGAGCCCGAGCCGATGCGCATGCGCATAGCGACGCCGTCGCTCGGCGTCTCATTATGCTGGATTGCATAGCGCAGCCCATTGGGCAGCGTGCCGAAGATGACGGCGGAATCGGCCTTGCGGCCCGTATAATCCTGAGCCCAGTGGCCCGGCTGCTTCAGCAGCGGCTGCTGCGCGAGCAGCGGTGCGGAGGTGGCAAGCAAAAGCGACGCAACAAACAAGCGATATTTCATGATTATCCCCTAGCCCCGATGGCTCCAATCTTTCGCTAAGCTTCACATATTTCAAGAAAATCTTTTCCAAAATGGCCGTGCTTTCGACGAACGGCCGAACAGGCGCGCCTGCCAGCCTGGGCGTTGCAAGCAGCCGCGCGACGTGGAATCTGGGGGCTCCTCGAAGGAGAATCGACCATGTGTGACGAGTTCATTCATCCAGGATTGGTCGAGGATACGCGGATCACGCGTCGGGCATTCGGCTTGATCGCCGCGGCGGCAGCCGGAGCCGCAGGCGCGGCGGTGCCGAAAGCCGCGGTCACCGAGAAAGAGGTGCTGATCAAGACCGCCGATGGGACAGCCGACGCGGTGCTTTTCACGCCGACGAAGGCGGGCAAGTTTCCGGCTGTCCTCATGTGGCCGGACATCATGGGCCTACGCCCCGCGTTTCGCGACATGGGGCGGCGTTTGGCCGGCGAAGGCTATGTCGTGCTCGTCCCCAATCCCTTCTACCGATCGAAGAAGGCGCCTGTGATCGAAGGGCCGATCGATTTCTCCAATCCCGCCCAGCGGGAAATCCTTTCCGGATATCGCAAGGCGATTACCGACGTTCCGGGTGATGCAAAGGCCTATATCGCATTCCTCGATGCCCAAGCGAAGACGAACAGCCGCCGCAAGGCTGGCGTGCAGGGCTATTGCATGAGCGGCGGCTTCAGCTTCCAGGCGGCGGCGGCGCTGCCCGACAGGATCGGCGCGATCGGCAGCTTCCACGGCGGCAATGGGCTCGCCACGAAAGCGCCGGACAGTCCGCATCTTCTGATTTCAAAGGCGAACCCCAATTCGACGTGGCTCGTCCTCCAGGCGCAGAACGACGACAAGCAGGCGCCCGAGGTCAAGGATGAGCTGAAGGCTGCCTTCGTCGCCGCGCATCGCAAGGCGACCGTCGAAGTCTATCCCGCGGACCACGGCTGGTGCGTGCCCGGAGGCCGGGTCTACGACGCCGTCCAGGCCGAGCGCGCCTGGGCTGCATTGTTGCAGATGTACCGGACGGCGCTGGTCTGACCGTCCCCGCACGATCCTCGGCTTCGCCGACCCACCTGGAGCGCCTGAGGCGAGAATGGTGCGCGACACAGTCGATCGCTAACCACCGTCTTTGGTCAAAACAGGGATTTTCCCGCAAAATCGGGCCTAAAAACAGGCAGTCAGCGGTCGAAAAGACGGCTCTAGCGAGCGCTAAGCGACAGTTTTCCAACCCGTTGCGTGCCCTTCGCCACACGTAAGTTGCTAGCGTAAGAGTTCGTCAAGCGCGGTGACCAACCGATCAATGTCATTTGGAGTGACATGTAGGTGAGGTGCAATTCGCATCGAAGAACCGCGCCGGCTGACGTGGATGTCGCGCGATCTCAATTGCGCGATTAGATCTTCGGGCGCGTGTTCCGGTAGGCGAATGCCGAACATGTGCGGACTTCTGTGCAATCTCTCCGGCACGTCGATGCCGATCTCGGCGAGGCCGGTCGCTATCTGGCTGTTAATTGCGTTCAGCGACGCGGAGATCGCACTCATCGACCATCGTTGCAGTTGCTTGAGCGCCTCGATTGCTCCCGGAAGGAGCGCCGTACAGGTCTCGCCCACGTCGAATTTTCGTGATCCTGGGCGATAGGCGGTCTGGTAATTGACCAGGCCGGCAAAGTCATTGGCCCCCTGTCGAACTAACCAGCTCTCCTCCAATGGACGGCCATGCTGGCACCGTGGCGAGACGTAAAGAAATCCAACTCCGTATGGACACAGCAGCCATTTGTACCCAGCAGCAACGGCGAACTCGGGGTCGATTTCATCAAGATCGATCGGAACAGCACCGAGGGATTGCGTAACATCGAGTACAAGACGGATATCAGCCGCTTTGCAGGCTCGACTTATTTCCGAGAGTTCAAGAGGCGCACCGTCGGTCCAGTGGCAGTGCGGAAGGGCCGCTATTCTTACGTCTTTTTGGAGGCGCTGAAGAATCGCACTGGTCCAGTTGCCATCGCGTGGCTGCTGGATTGTCTCCAAAACTGCACCTGTCTCATCGGCAAGCCGGCGCCAGACGTAGACGTTCGATGGAAACTCTTCCTGAAGCAGAAGAATTACATCGCCTGAATTGAGCTCCGGTTTAAGCGCGCGAGCCGCTGTCGCAAGACCATAACTCGCCGCCGGTACGATTGCGTAATCGTCAGACGTGCCGCCAAACAATTCCGCTGCCAAGTCACGCAAACGATCCGCATTGGCGAAGAAGTCATCAGGTGTGCGTAACCAAGGCTGCGCTTTCTTGCCCGCCTCAAGCTCGAGCGCCTCTCGCGAGGTTCGGAGCAGCGGGCTGTTGTAGGCGGTGTTGAGATAGGCCACCCCTTCAGGGATCTCAAATAAATCGCGCTCGTGGCTCCACTGCATTTTCGTCTCTCAACTCCGGTCTGCAACGGTGGATCAACACGCCATACTGCGGTTGGGGTATGCTCGGCTTCAGTGGGTTTCGCGCCGGCGCACTATTTCCGCCGGCTCGGCTTCCAGCAGATACTCGGGCACTTCGATCTCGCCTTCCGCAACAAGGACGCAGCTTCCGCCGACGTCGATCGAAACTAAGGTTCCGTTGTCCAACCGAGCTGAGGCTTTGAGAAAACTCGCTCGCCCCATTGCCACGCCTTGCACAATATCAAGCGCGAACTCGCCTTGCTGGTGTCCTTGAGCTGCTGCAGCAACGCCGACGATCGCCGCAGCCGCGGCTCCTGTCGCGGGGTCCTCAGGAATGCCGAGCGCAGGAGCAAACATTCTGCCATAGATTTCGGCGCCGTCGCGAAATTCCCCAGCGAACACGAACAGGTGAGGGCCCCACGTCTCGGAGAGGAGTCGGAGCCATTGCTGATGGTTCAGCTGGCACCGATCAACCGTCTCGCGCGAGTTGACTTGGACGAACGTAAACTTCGGGCCCATGCCAGCGCAGAAGACTTGGAGAACGTCACCGGCCTCCAGGGAGGCAATTGCGGCCGCATCCTCTATCGTTGGGGAAACGCCTGAAACGTCAGGCGCCCGGTTCAGCCGAAGCCGCGCCGAATAAACGCCGCTGTCATTCCTCGTCGTCACCAAGACCGGGCCGACGCCTTCTTCGAGAACGACTTGCCCGAACTCCGACTGGCCGGACATGACCAGCGCGCAGGCGGTTCCAATGGTCGGGTGACCTGCGAACGGCAACTCACCTCCGGGTGTGAAGATTCGGACCTTCCGGGCGTGGGCGGGGTCGTTTGGTGGAAGCACGAATGTTGTTTCAGGATAATCGAATTCGCGGGCAATTGTCTGCATCGCGTCGGCGGTGAGCCGGCGAGCGTCGGTGAGGACCGCAAGCTGGTTACCGCCGAACGCCTTGTCGGTAAAAACGTCGAGGATCATGAAATCATAGCGCATGGCATTTGTCTTTCTGGCGGATTCAAGCCCGGACGAGCAGCTCGATCTCGATGGCAGCACCGAGTGGGAGGCCCCCGACAGCAACCGTGGTGCGGGCGGGAAACGGAGGCTCG
>Ga0207650_10001444_pt1 | contig 17112 bp, 19 predicted proteins | sample KBSS63metaG_FD_184325 | JGI IMG/M metagenome (GOLD analysis project Ga0207650, IMG submission 184325) | Switchgrass rhizosphere microbial communities from Kellogg Biological Station, Michigan, USA - KBS S6-3 metaG (SPAdes) (version 2) | ecosystem: Host-associated > Plants > Roots > Rhizosphere...
GACCTGACGCGATGAAGGTCCTCGGCATCGATCCGGGCTCGCGGCGGACGGGCTTCGGCGTGATCGAGGTCACGGGCCGCACGACCCGCGCGGTCGCGTTCGGCGTGCTGCCGGGCACGGGCGACTCGCTGCCGGCGCGCCTGGTCGCGATCGGCAACGCCCTCGACCGGGTCCTCGACGATCACCTCCCCGATCTCGTCGGCATCGAGCAGGCGTTCCACTCCAACAACGCACGCTCGACGCTCGTGCTCGGCCAGGTGCGCGGCCTCACGCTCTGGCTCGCCGCGCGCCGCGGGCTGCCCATCCACGAGTTCGCGCCGCGCTCGGTCAAGCTCTCGGTCACGGGCCAGGGCGGCGCGGGCAAGCCGCAGGTGGCGGCGATGGTGCGGCGGCTGCTCGGGCTCGATCGCGCGCCGGTCGCCGACGCGGCGGATGCGCTCGCGGTCGCGCTGTGCTGCGCGCGGCGCTCCATGCTCACGGCCGCGGCGCCGCGGGCTTCGCGCACCGCTCAGGCGGCCGACGGCGCGACGATCGACCTGGCGCGGGCCTTCGCGCCCGTGCGCCGACGGGCCGAGGCGAAGGCGCTCGCCGGACTGGTCGAAGCGAGCCGCCTGCGGAGGCCGCGGTGATCGCGCACCTGCGCGGAAAGCTGGTCGACAAGTCGCCGACCGGCTCGGTCATCGATGTCGGCGGCGTCGGCTACGCCGTGCTGCACTCGCTCTACACGTTCGAGGGCCTGCGCCCGGGCACGGACGGCCTCGTCAGCGTGTACACGCACCTGCACGTGCGCGAGGACGCGATGCAGCTCTACGGCTTCTCGACCGTCGTCGAGCGGCGCGTGTTCGAGCTGCTGCTCGGCGTCGCGGGCGTGGGCCCCAAGCTCGCGCTGGCGGTGCTGTCGGGACTGACGCCCGCCTCGTTCGCGCGCGCGATCGCCGACGAGAACCTGGGCGCGCTGACCCGCATCTCGGGCGTCGGCCGGAAGACCGCCGAGAGAATCGTCATCGACCTGCGCGACAAGCTCGCCCCCGCGGGGATCATTCCCGATGCGGCCACGCCGGGCGAAGCTGCGGCGCCGCGCCGGAAGGGCTCGGCATCCGAGCCCGCCGCCCCGGCCGGGCTGCCCGGGCGGCTCTACGAGGACGCACTCTCGGCGCTGGTCGCGCTCGGGCTGCACCGCGCGGCGGCGATCGAGCAGGTGCAGAAGGCGCTCGAGCAGGGACCGGTCGAGCAGGTCGAGGAGCTGGTGCGCCGCGCGCTCGCCGGGTCAGCGAAGAAGCCGCTGGCGAAACCTGCGGGCCGTCCGCGGGTGGGCGTGTAGACTGCGGCCATGGCGAAGAAGCCCCCTTCGGAACACGCGCCGGAACGACTGAGCGACCCCGAGCGTCACGACGACGAGCAGGCGCTCGAGACGTCGCTGCGCCCGCTCACGCTGGACGATTTCGTCGGCCAGCCGAACGTGCGCGAGTCGCTCGGCGTGTTCCTCACCGCCGCGCGCGAGCGAAACGAGGCCGCGGACCATGCGCTGCTCGTGGGGCCGCCCGGACTCGGCAAGACGACGCTCGCCGGCATCCTCGCGCACGAGCTCGGCGTCCAGGTGACGCACACCTCGGGCCCCGTCATCGAACGCCCGGCCGACCTCGCGGGACTCCTGACGAACCTCTCCGAGCGCGACGTCCTCTTCATCGACGAGATCCACCGCCTGAACCCGGTCGTCGAGGAGTATCTCTATCCCGCGATGGAGGACTTCGCGCTGGATATTCTCCTGGACCGCGGGCCGTCCGCTCGCAGCGTGCGCCTCAACCTGCCGAAGTTCACGCTCGTCGGCGCGACCACGCGCGCAGGCCTCATCACTTCGCCGCTACGCGCGCGCTTCGGGCTCACGCTCCGGCTGGACTACTACGGCGTCGAGGACCTGGAGCGCATCGTGCGCCGCTCGGCAAGGCTCCTGGGGGTCGACATCGACGCCGCCGGCGCGCACGAGCTGGCGCGGCGCTCGCGCGGCACCCCGCGCGTGGCGAATCGCCTGCTGCGGCGCGTGCGCGACTTCGCGCAGGTGCGGAACGAGGGCAGGCTCGACGCGCGCGCGGTGTCGGGCGCCTTGAAGCTGCTCGACGTCGACGAGCGCGGGCTCGACGACATGGACCGCCGCCTGCTGACCGCGCTGATCGAGAAATACGACGGCGGCCCGGTCGGCCTCGGCACGCTCGCCGTCGTCGTCGGCGAGGAGGCCGACACGCTCGAGGACGTCTACGAGCCCTTCCTCATCATGGAAGGCTTCCTCAAGCGCACGCAGCGTGGGCGTGTCGCCACGCCGCTCGCGTATTCGCACCTCGGCCTGGGCGCCCCGCCGAAGGAAGTCCGGGACCAGGGCCGCCTCTTCTGAACACTTCCGAATTCGATTTCGAGCTCCCGCCCGAGCGGATCGCGCAGGAACCGCCTGCCCGCCGCGAGGACGCGCGCCTGCTGGTACTCGATCGGTCCACGGGCGCTGTCGTGCTGGGACACTTTCCTGATGTGATCGGGTTGCTACGTCCCGGGGACGCGCTCGTGCTCAACGAGACGCGCGTGATCCCGGCGCGCATGTTCGCCACCCGCTCGGGCACGGGCGGCGCGGTCGAGCTGCTGTTCGTGCGGCCTTCGACGGCCGGCGCCTGGTGGGCGATGGCGAAGCCCGGGAAGTCGCTCAAGCCGGGCGGGACCCTCGATGTCGCCGGGACATCCGCATGCCTCACGGTGCGCACGTGCTCGGGCGGCCTCTACGAGCTGGCGTACGACGGCGACTGGGCCGCGCTGATGCAGGCCGCGGGCCACGTTCCGCTGCCGCCCTACATTCGCCGACCGGATGCTTCGGCGGATCGCGAGCGCTACCAGACCGTGTTCGCCCGCGTGCCGGGCGCGATCGCCGCGCCCACGGCCGGGCTGCACTGGACGCCTTCCTTGCTCGATGCCGCCCGTGATCGCGGCGTTGCGGTCGTGCGGATCGTGCTGCACGTGGGGCCGGGCACGTTCAAGCCGGTGTCGGTCGAGGATCCCGCCGCGCACGTGCTCGATCCCGAGTGGTACGAGATCCCTGCGGACGCCGCTGCCACGCTGGCGCAGGTTCGCCGCGGCGGGGGACGCGTGATCGCCGTCGGCACGACCGTCGCGCGCACGCTCGAAACCGGGGCCTCCATGCTCACCGAAGAGGCGCGCGCGTCGGGCGAAGTCGTGGCCGCAGGCTCGGGCTGGACGGACCGGCTGATCGTGCCGCCGTACACGTTCCGCGGGATGGATGGGCTGGTGACGAACTTCCACCTGCCGCGCTCGTCGTTGCTGTTCCTCGTGTCCGCGCTGGCGGGACGGGAACACGTGCTCGCGGCGTACCGGCGCGCGATCGACGAAGGATTCCGTTTCTACAGCTATGGCGACGCGATGTTCATCTCCTGAAGGGTTGTCCAACCTTGAGGCCAACAATGTTGTGATGTAGACTTATCGCCCTAAAATGCCCTGATGCGTCCAGCAGCGTCCCTGCGAGGAGGAAATTGAAATGAGTGTAGTCCCCGCAAGAGTCGGAGCACGAATCGCCGCTGGACTGAAGAAATTTCAACCTGTCTTGGAAGACGCGCGTAAGCGTGACGTCAATGAGTCGGACACGGTAACAATTGTGACGGACTTGCTCAGTGAGGTATTCGGATTCGACAAATATAGCGAAGTGACTTCCGAACACGTGATCCGAAGCACGTTCTGCGACCTCGCGATCAGAATCGACGGCAAGCTCGCAGTTCTAATAGAGGTCAAGGCCATTGGTCTCGACTTGAAGGACAATCACATTAAGCAAGCGGTCGACTACGCTGCAAATCAAGGTTGCGAATGGGTTGCTCTCACAAATGGCGTCTTGTGGAATGTGTACCAGGTGGCATTCACAAAGCCCATTCAGTCGGAATTGGTGCTCCAATTGGATCTCTGCTTATTGAGCCTCCGCCGGAGCCAAGATTTGGAGCTTCTCGCGCTTCTCTCGCGTGAAGCGTGGAAGCGATCGCGAATGGACGATTATGCCGTGCAGAGGCAGGCACTGAGCCGATTTACGATTGCGGCGGTCATTCTTTCAGAACCGTGTGTACACCTCATCCGGCGCCAACTCCGCCGAATCACGAAAGATGTCCGAGTTGACGCAGCGGAGATTGAAAAGGTTTTGCTCCAAGAGGTGCTCAAGCGTGAAGCGACTGAAGGCGACAAGGCCGCCGCGGCAACGAGGCTTGCGGCTCGCGCTACCAAGCGGCTGAAAAAAGTCCAAGAAGAAGCCGCAAAGCCCACGAGTGGTAGCTGACCGGACTATGTCAGTCCTTCCCGAATTGCATGAGTCTCGCCCACATCCGTATCAGTTGTTCATGCTGGGTCTCTGCCTGTTTGCCCTGATTGCGCTGGGGGTGGAGACGGTCGGTCATGTTGATCAAGCAACCATCAAGATCCTGGAGTATGCGGATGTTTTGTTATGCGGCTTCTTTCTCCTAGACTTCTTCGTGAATCTCGCTCGCGCTCCCCGGAAGCGTCGCTATCTCTTGACTTGGGGTTGGATTGATTTGGCATCCAGTATTCCAGCCTTCGGGGTACTTCGTTTGGGTCGTCTGGCGCGCGTCGTGCGAATTCTTCGGGTGCTCCGAGGATTTCGCGCTACGAAACTACTCGCTGGATTCGTACTGGAGCACCGAGCCGAAGGGGCATTCCTTGCAGCAGCCTTGGTCTCCATCTTGCTCGTGTGTCTCTCCAGCATTGCTGTACTGCAATTCGAGAGCGTTCCCGCTGCGAACATCAAGACAGCGGAAGATGCCCTGTGGTGGGCCATGACGACGATAACCACAGTCGGCTATGGAGACCGGTACCCGGTTACTGCAGAAGGACGCGTAGTTGCGGGATTACTCATGACCGCTGGAGTTGGCCTAATTGGTGTGATTTCTGGCAGTGTCGCCTCTTGGTTCCTGGCGCACAGTCGGGAACGAGCGGTGTCGGAATTGGAATTGATCCGACTTGAAGTTGCCAAGTTGCGAGAATCACTTGAAGCTCCGGATTCAAAAATAGATTGATTTGAGCTACCCGGACCGCCTGCCAGGGCTTCTGAGAAGCCCGGCGGATCCGCGAACTCCATGTGCCGCAAGCAATCGCAACTGGTCATCGACACGGAGGACTTTGCTATGCAAAGCTAAGGCAGTCCCGAACCGCCCTCACACAGGAGAACTCCTCTCGTGGGAACCCGTATCTTCGCCGTGATGTTCATCTTCGTCGTCACCTGCTTCGCCTGGTGGATCCTCGGCGTCTCGATCTTCGAGCGCAGCAACTCCTCGGACGTGCGGCTGCGCAACTCCGTGCAGTCGACCTGGGGAGAAGAGCAGGTCGCCGGCCCACCGGCCGCGTCGTTCGAGGTCACGCCCGATCCCAAGACCCGCATCGTCACGAACCTGCCGGTTCAGTCCACGGAGGCGAAGGCCGACCTCGACCTGGCGCACCGGCAGAAGGGCCTGCTCTGGTACTCGACCTACCGCGTCGCGTTCGCGGGGGACTACGGCTTCACCAATCCCGACGCGCAAGCGCGCGACGTGACGTTCCGTCTCGACCTGCCGGCGAAGCGGGCCACCTACGACGACCTCGTGTTCACGCTCGACGGCCGGCCGCTTGCGACCGAGTCCGGCGCGGGCTGCGTGATCGCGCACGCGGACGTGGCGGGTGGAACCACCGTCCGGCTCGGCGTGCGCTATCGCTCGCAGGGGATCGGCAAGTGGACGTACCGGCCGGCGGGTGAAGGGTCCCAGGCGCGGAACTTCAGCCTGCACGTGACGACGAACTTCGCGCGCTACGACGTGCCCGACTTCGCGCTCTCGCCGACGACGCGCGAGCGCGGGGGCAAGGGCTGGACGCTCGACTGGCGCTACGCGAGCCTGGTCTCGGGGTCGAACGTCGCGGTCGCGATGCCCGAGCACCTGCAGCCGGGCCCGGTCGCGGGGCGGATCTCGATGTTCGCGCCGGTGTCGCTCCTGTTCTTCTTCTTCCTGCTGTTCCTGCTGACGACGATGCGCGGCATCGACCTCCACCCGATGAACTACTTCTTCCTCGCCGCGGCGTTCTTCAGCTTCCACCTGCTGCTGGCCTACCTGGTCGACTGGATCTCGATCCACCTGGCGTTCGCCATCTGCTCGGCGGTCTCGATCTTCCTGGTCGTCAGCTACCTCCGGCTCGTGGTCGGCATGCGGTTCGCGCTGCTCGAGGCGGGGGCGATGCAGCTGGTCTACCTCGTGGGCTTCTCGTACGCGTTCTTCCTCGAGGGCATGACCGGCCTGGCGATCACGATCGGAGCGATCCTGACGCTGTTCCTCGTCATGCAGTGGACCGGCAGGGTGCGCTGGAGCGAGGCGTTTGCGGCCCGGCCGAAAGCGGGCTTGCCCCAGCCGCAGACGGGAGCACACTCGTAGGAGGAAGCCCCGCCGGCGCACGCGGACGGCTTCGCACGAAGGAGGCCATCATGGAACGCGAGAGAAAGCCGCCCGCCCCGAACGTTGCCGACGATCCGATCGAGCCCTCGGCCGAGGACGAGAAGAATCGTCATCGCGAGGACGATCGCGCGCGGGAGAAGAACTCGCGCACGCGCGAGGAGATCCGCGAGACGACGATCCCGCGGAAGGACGATTGATGAAGGACAAGGAACCCGAGCCTCCGCCGGACCCTGTCGAACCCGGCGAGCACGCTCCGGCGCCTCCACGACCGGGCGAGAACCTGGGAGAGCTCGAAGAGAAGGACGATTAGCGCTCGAGAAAGAGATCCAGCTCGCCGTCCGCCGTGCGCTCCAGAATTTCGCGCGGGCGCAGGCGCGCGAGCTCTTCCGGCGCGGCGAGGTAGGAGCGGTCCGCACCGGCGAACCACACGAGCGTGACCGGGCCGCCGTCGGCCTGGAAGCGCTCGAGGTCGTCCACCTTCGTCTCCGGCGAGTGGTAGGCGTGCTTGCGCGGGGAGAGTCTCGCCTCGATCCCGGCGAGCGCGTAGAGCGCATCCGGCGCGTTCGATTCGACGTGCGCGGTCCCGCGGCCGAGACGGCGGCGCGCGGCCTGCAGCACGGACGACCGCTCCCAGCGCGCGTTGTTCAGGCCCCACGCGCCGTCGCCCAGGTAGCCGCGCTCGCGGTCGGCCGTGCGCAGCGCGGTGAACGCGATCCACAACGCCGCGAGCGCGGCAAGCACAGGGCGCGCGAGCCCGAGGCGCGCCGGCGACGCGGTCGCGCGGTCGGCCGCCCATGCCAGCGCGAGCACGAGCGGCGCGAACAGCGGGGCGAGGTAGCGCTCCTCGATGCCCTCGACCGCCGCCGCGTGCGCGCCGCCCAGCACGGCCAGCTTGTGCGCGCCCACGAACGCCAGGAGGAGCGCCGCACCGTAATGTTCGCTGCGGGCGCGCCATGTCCGAGCGAATGCCGAAACGAGCGTCGCCGCGGCCGCCATCGCGAACAGCACCAGGGCTGCGGCGCGGACCAAAGGCGGCGACGACTCCGGCGACACCCAGTGGCTCGCGGCGTTGCTCGCCTGCGCGGCGAGCTGCGCCCACGAGAAGCCGCCCGCGGCCGCGGTCGCGCCCAGGGGCCCGGCGCCCATGCCCACGTTCCGAACCATCCAGCCCGCGATCGGCAGCGCCGCGCCGAGGGAGAACAAGGCGGCGCCCAGCACGCGCTTCCGCGCGGACATTCCCGGCGCAAGGAGGATCGCCAGCGCGCCCACCGGCACGAGCACGATGCTCGCGTAGCGTGTCAGGCACGCCAGCGCCGCGCACGCCGTCGCGAGCGCCAGGGCGCGCGGCCGTCCGCCCGTGAGCCAAGCGTCCAGCGCGACGAGGCAGCCCAGCGTCAGCAGCAGGTCGAGCGACTCGGACCAGACGAACGCCGCGCTCTCGATCCCGATCGTCGACAAGGCGACGAGAGCGAGCGCCGCGATGCGCCAGCCCGCGCCGCGCACGTGGCGCGTGAGCCAGGCGCCGCACAAAGCGACGCTGCCGGCCAGGAAGAGCGGCTGCAGCACCTGCGCGACCGTCGCGGCGGCGCCACCCAAGCGCGGGCCAAGCGAGAGCAGGAACGGATAAAGCGGCGCCCAACGCACGTACGGCGCGCCGTCGAACTGTGTCCAGCCGCGGCCGTGCGCGAGATGGTCGGCGACGGAGAGATAGACGGCCGAATCCGGCGAGAGCGCCGGCCCGCGCTTTACGGTCGCCAGCACGACCAGCGCGGCCGCCACGAGGGGCGCCGCGATCCGAGCTGCCCGGTCGCGCGACACGCTAGAGGGGCGGGTTGCCGTGCTTCTTCTGCGGCAGCGACTGGCGCTTGTGGGCCAGCATGGCGAGCGCGGCAATGAGCCTCGGCCGCGTGTCGACGGGGTCGATCACGTCGTCGAGGTAGCCCATCGCCGCCGCCGCCCACGGGCTCGCGAACTTCGCGTTGTACTCGTCGATCAGCGCCTTGCGCTCGGCGGCGGGATCCGTCGCCTTGGCGATCCGGTCGCGATGGATCACGTTGACCGCGCCCTCGGCGCCCATGACGGCGAGCTCGGCGGTCGGCCACGCGACGTTCAAGTCGGCGCGGATGTGCTTGCTCGACATGACGTCGTAGGCGCCGCCGTATGCCTTGCGCACGACGACGGTCAGCTTGGGGACCGTCGCCTCGCAGTAGGCGTAGAGAAGCTTGGCGCCGTGGCGAATGATCCCGCCGTGCTCCTGGTCGGTCCCGGGCAGGAACCCGGGCACGTCCTCGAACGTGACCAGCGGGATGTTGAAGCAGTCGCAGAAGCGCACGAAGCGCGCGGCCTTGACCGAGGCGTTGATGTCGAGCACGCCGGCGAGGACGTTGGGCTGGTTGCCGACGATCCCGACCGGCCGCCCGCCCAGCCGCGCGAAACCCACCACGATGTTGCGAGCCCAGTGCTGCTGGACCTCGAAGAAGTCGCCGTGGTCGACGACCTTGCGGACCAGCTCCTTCATGTCGTAGGGGCGGTTCGCCTGGTCGGGCACGATCGTCTCGAGCGCCGGGTCACGGCGGTCGATCGGGTCGGTCAGGGGTGCGAGCGGCGGGTCCTCGAGGTTGTTCAGCGGCAGGAACGACAGCAGCTTCTTGACCTGCGCGATGCAGTCGGCGTCGTCCTCGGCGGCGAAGTGCGCCACGCCGGACTTGCCGTTGTGCGTCATCGCGCCGCCCAGCTCCTCCATCGAGACCTCTTCCTGCGTGACCGCGCGGATCACGTCGGGTCCCGTGACGAACATGTGGCTGGTCGTCTTGACCATGAGCGTGAAGTCCGTGATGGCGGGCGAGTACACCGCGCCGCCCGCGCACGGTCCCATGATCGCGGAGATCTGCGGCACCACCCCCGAGGCGAGCGTGTTCCGCAGGAAGATGTCGGCGTAGCCGCCGAGCGACGCCACGCCCTCCTGGATGCGCGCGCCGCCCGAGTCGTTCAATCCGACGACCGGTGCGCCGTTCTGCATGGCGAGGTCCATGACCTGGCAGATCTTCTTCGCGTTGGCCTCGGACATGGTCCCGCCGAAGACCGTGAAGTCCTGCGCGAAGACGTACACCGGCCGTCCGTCGACGGCGCCCCAGCCGGCGACCACGCCGTCGCCGACGATCTTGCGATCGGCGATGCCGGGGTCGTCGCTGCGGTGCGTGACGAAGACGCCGAGCTCCTGGAACGAGCCCGGATCGAGCAGGAGCTGCAGGCGCTCGCGCGCCGACAGGCGGCCCTGCGCGTGCAGCTTGGCGACGCGCTCCTTGCCGCCTCCTTCCAGGGCCTGCGCCCTGCGCGCGGCGAGCTCGCCGGTGCGGGTCGATCGATCCAAGTTGCCTCCGGGAAAGGGACCGCCGCAGGTTAGGGCACCGCGCGGCGGGGAGACAAGCCGCAATGCCCGAAGCGGTGTAGATTGGTCGGCATGCGCATGCTCGTTCTCGCCGTTTCCCTCGCGTTCTTCGCCGGCTGCGCCGGGCCGGCGCAGTTTTCTGCCGAGGCCCCGATCGGCATCGAGCGCTGGGCGGAAGTCGACTCCGGCCTCGCCCGCGGCTCCCGGCCCAACGAGTACGGCGTGGCCGCGCTCGCCGGCCGCGGCTACCGAACCGTCGTCTCGTTGCGCGAGGACCACGACGAGCGGGCGCGCGTCACCGCCGCGGGCATGCGCTACGTCGAGATCCCGATGAAGATCGGGCCGCTCGGTGCGCCGGTGCCGACCGCGGAGCAGGCGCGCGCGTTCCTCGACGCGGTCACCGATCCTGCGGGACGGCCCGCGTTCGTCCACTGCCATCACGGGCGCGATCGCACCGGCGTCATGGTCGCGCTCTATCGCGTCGAGGTCTCCGGGTGGAGCGCCGAGCAGGCCGTGCGCGAGGCCGAGGATCGCGGTCTCAGGCCGCAGTACAAGGCCTATCGCCGCTGGATCCGCGAGCACGCGCCGTCTGCTATGCTGCCCGCCGATCTTGAACCGCCCAAGGAGGCTCATCCGTGACCACCGCCGCGCGCACGTACGAATTCCTCTCGATCGAGAAGAAGGACCAGGTCGCGATCGTCACGATCTCGCGCCCCGAGAAGCTCAACGCGCTGAACCACGCACTCCTCTCCGAGCTCGACGGCGCGCTCGACACGCTGCGCGCCGACGCGTCGGTGCGCGTGCTCGTCCTCACGGGGGCGGGGGAGAAGGCGTTCGTCGCGGGTGCGGACATCGGCGAGCTGTCGGTGCTCGACACCCGCGGCGCTGAGGCGGCGTCGTCGTTCGGCTCGCGCGTCTTCCGCAAGCTCGAGACCGGGCCGCAGACGGTGATCGCAGCCGTGAACGGTTTTGCGCTCGGCGGCGGCTGCGAGCTCGCGCTGGCCTGCCACATCCGCTACGCCTCCGAGGCGGCGCGCTTCGGCCTGCCCGAGGTCGGCCTCGGCATCGTGCCGGGCTACGGCGGCACGCAGCGCCTGCCCCGGCTGGTCGGGCTCGGCATCGCGAGCGAGCTGATCGCGACCGGCCGCATGATCGACGCCGCCGAGGCACTGCGCATCGGCCTCGTCAATCGCGTGGTCGCGCCCGCCGCGCTGCTCGAGGAGGCGCTCGCCACCGCGCAGAAGATCGCGGCCAATGCGCCGCTTGCCGTCGCCGCCGCGCTCGAGGCCGCACGCAGGGGGCTCGACCTCGACATCGACCAGGGGCTGCGCCTCGAGTCGACGCTGTTCGGGATCCTCGGCTCGACGAAGGACATGCACGACGGCCTGTCGGCGTTCGTCGAGAAGCGAAAGCCCACGTTCGAAGGGCATTAACCGCTAGCGATAAGTCGTCACCCCGCTCGACTTGAACGATGCATGGACGCGCAGGCCGGGCTGGAGCCCCAGCTCGGCCGCGGATTCGCGCGTGACCTCGGCCACGAGCGGCGGGCGCCCGTCGAGCGCGACGCGCACGCGCTCGCCATGCGGCGGCTCGGGGACGATCTCCTGCACCAGTCCCGAGATCACGTTGCGGGCGCTGGTCGCGGGCGCGAGCAGCGAGAGTGTGATGTCGCGCGGGTTGACGAGCGCGAAGCACTCCTCGCCGTCGGCCACGTCGTCGTCGACGACGACATGGAGCGAGCCGGTCTCTGCGGCCAGCAGCGCGCCCGCATCCTCCCGCCGGATCGCGCCGCGGAAGAGGTTCACGCCCAGGAAATCGGCCACGTAGTTCGAGCGCGGGCGCAGGACCAGCGCCTCGCGATCTCCCGCCTGCACGATCCGCCCGTGCTCGATCGCCGCCAGGCGGTTGCCCAGCGCCAGGGCCTCGACGGGGCTGTGCGTGACGAGCACGGTCGCGCACGGCAGAGCGGGCAGCCTGCGCGCGAGGTCGGCGCGCAGTTCGCGGCGCGTCCCGGGATCGAGCGCCGACAGCGGCTCGTCGAGCAGGAGGACCTCCGGCTCGAGCACGAGCGCGCGGGCGAGCGCGACGCGCTGCTTCTGGCCGCCCGAGAGTTCATGCGGCTTGCGGCCCGCCCACGCGGACGCGCCGGCGCGCTCGAGCGCCGCATGCGCGCGCGACTCGGCCTCGCGCCGCGAGATTCCCAGCGCGCAGGGGCCAAACGCGACGTTGCCGAGCGCGTCGAGGTGGGGAAAGAGCGTGTCGCCCTGCGCCACATAGCCGACGCTGCGCCGCTCGGGCGAGAGCCAGGCGCCGCTTGCCGCGTCGGACCACGCGGCGCCGTCGACGTGCACGTGCCCGGCAAGAGGCGGCTCGAGGCCCGCGAGGAGCCGCAGGACGGTCGTCTTCCCCGAGCCGCTCTCGCCGACGAGGACGAGCGTCTCGCCGGCGGCGCACGACAGCTCGACCTCGAGGTCGAACCCCGGCCGGGCGAAGGCAAGCCGCGCCTCAAGCACGGCGCGTCCTCGCCCCGAGGAGGATGCCGCCCGCGGCGTGGACGCCCGCGAGCAGGCCGATCGCGAGCGCGACCAGCACGACCGAGAGCGCGATCGCCGCATCGAGGTCGGTCTGGAGCGCCAGGTAGACGGCGAGCGGCATCGTCTGCGTCAGCCCCGGCATGTTGCCGGCGAACGTGATCGTCGCCCCGAACTCCCCGAGCGCGCGCGCGCAGGCCATCGTCCCCCCGGCGACGATCGCGGGCAGCGCCAGGGGCAGCATCACGGTCAGCGCGGTGCGGACCTCGTCGGCGCGCAGCGTCGCCGCGGCCTCGCGATAGCGCACGTCCACCTGCTCGAAGCCCGAGCGCGCCGCGAGGACGAAGAACGGCACCGCCATGAAGGTCTGCGCCACGATCACGCCGAGCGTGGTGAACGGCAGCGTGACGCCGAACGCCTCGAGCGCGCGCCCCGCGAGGCCGGCGCGCCCCAGGGCGAGCAGCAGCGCGAATCCCGAGACCGTCGGCGGCAGGACCATCGGCAGCTGCACGAGGAGCTCGACGACGCGCTTGCCGCGGAAGCGCCGCGTCGCCAGCAGGTAGGCAGCCGGCAGGCCGAGCACGATCGCCGCGACCGTCGCCGCGAGGCTGGTGACGAGGCTCAGGCGCAGCGCGTCGAGGACGAGGGGATCCGCGAGGCGCTGCAGGATCTCGGCCGGCGGCCGGCGGAGGAAGAGCGCGGCCAGCGGCAGGGAGAGCAGGAGCGCAAGGACCGCGGAAGCGAGGACGGCAAGGACGCGCACGGCTCTCACGGCGCGGGGAGGAAGTTCTCGCGCGCGAGCAGCTCCTGTCCGGCGGGGGACCGCACGAAGTCGATGAAGCGCTTCGCGAGCGCGGTCTGCCGGCCGGCGATCGCGGCGATCGGGTAGCGTGCGACGATGCGTGCGGACGCCGGCAGCTCGATCACGTCGAGGTGGCGCGCCGCGGCGTGCGTGACGTCCGAGCGATAGGCGAAGCCCGCATCCGCCTCGCCGAGCGCGAGCTTGCTGACGAGCGCGCGGACGTTCTCCTCCTGCGAGACGACGTTCTTCTGGACGCGCCTGCCGAAGTCCGCGCCGAAGTCCCGAGAAAGTCTCGCGAGCGCGATCCGCGTGTACGCGCCCACCGGCACGCTCTCGGCGCCGACGATCACCTTGACGCCCGGGCGCGCCGCGTCCTCGAGGCCGCCCACGCGGCCCGGATTCGACTTCGGCGTGACGAGGACGAGCGTGTTGCCGGCGAACAGGGCGGGCTCGCCCGCGACCAGCCCGCGCGCGACCAGGGAGTTCATCCAGCGCTCGTCGGCCGAGGCGAAGACGTCGGCCTCGGCGCCGTGCTCGATTTGCGCGGCGAGCTGCTGGGTTCCCCCATACTCGATCCGCACGCGCACGTCGGCGTTGGACTTCTCGAACGCCTTTGCGATCGCGTCGAACGCATCGACCAGCGACGCGGCGGCGAGGACGCGGAGCGTGGTCCGTGGCGCGGCGTGGACCGGAGATGCGAGCGCAGGCACGGCGACCAGGGCAAGGAAAGCGAGGAGACGCTTCATTCTTCCGTCGCCACCAGCACGTCCGTCGACTTGATCACGGCGAAGGCCGGTCCGCCGACGCGCAGCCCGAGCCGCTCGGCGGAGGCGCGCGTGATCAGGCTGACCAGCTCCTGGTCGCCGATGGCGAGCCGGACCTCGGCCATCAGGCCATCGAGCGTCAGGGCGGTGACGCGGCCGGCGAGCCGGTTGCGCGCGCTCAGGCCGCCGCTCGGGGCGACGGCGGTCTTCGCGTCGTCGGAACGCGCCGCGCCCAGGAGCGCCACGAGCTCTCGTTCCGGGAAGAGCCACTTGCGGCCCACGCGTGTGGCCGGCAGGCGGCCCTCGCGCGCGAGCTGCTGGACGCGCTTGACGTTGAGGTGGAGGAGCCCGGCGGCCTGCCGGACGTCGAGAAGGTTCATGGCGTCCCCTGGGTAACCTTAAATTCCTGTTCTGGACATCGGAAGGAAGATTAGATCATATTGCGCCGCATGAAAACGGAAAGGTCTTTCCATGCGTTGCCGCGCGTCCCGATTCTTGGGCATGGCCCGGCCCGAGATCGCATGGTCCGTCTGATGGCAGCCCTGCTCCTGTTCAGCGCGGTTCCAGCGGCGGCGCAGCGGACGGATTCGACCGCGGCCGCGAGCGCGCCCTCCTACGCCCCGAAAGTCGGCGGCTATCTCCAGGCGCGCGAGACCTACGAGGATGGACCCGGCCTGACCGCCACGCTCAACCGCGTGCGCGTCTCGGTCGAGGGACCGATGCCCGAGCACTTCTTCTACCGCTTCATGGCCGAATTCCAGAGCGCCGCGTCGAGCCCGACGTCGACGGCCGGCGTGAGCCTGCGCGACGCCTGGATCCGCTGGGCGAACGGGAAGTGGTCGGCGACGGCCGGCCAGTACAAGACGCCGTTCAGCCGCGAGTACCTCATGTCGATCTCGACGCTCGAGACGCCGAACCGCGCGCGGATCGAGAACCTGGGCCCCAAGCGCGACATCGGCGTCATGGCCGAGTACGTGCTCGAGCCCGACTTGAGGATCTCGGCCGGCGTGTTCAACGGCGAAGGCCAGAACGCCTCGTTCAACCGCGACTCGACCGTGATGTTCGTCGGAAGGATCGTCGCGCGGCCGCTGCCGCATCTTTCGGTCGGCGCCTCGGGCACGGCGAGCGGCGACGACAGCACGCGCATCCAGTTCGAGGGCGGCATCGAGTTCGGCGGATTTGCGCTGCGCGGCGAGTACGTGCGGCTCGAGCGCGACGGGGATGACACGCGCGACGAGGGCTGGTACGGCCTGGCGACGTACCGCGTCGCCGGGGGATTCAATCTCGCACTGCGCCAGGAGGCGATCGATCGCCGGCTCGGAGCTCCGGAGCTGACGAAGCTCGACGCCACCACGGCGGGGGGTTGGTACGACTTCGCCGGCGGAAAGATGCGCGCCTGGCTCGACTGGGAGCACGCGAAGCCGCTCGTCGGTGACGAGATCGACACGGTGATCGCCCAGTTGCAGGTTCACTTCTAGCATGCTCGACGACCCGCTGTTCCGCCTCTTCCTCGCGACGCTGCTCGGCGGGGCGATCGGCTGGGAACGCTTCGTCGACCACAAGCCCGCCGGCCTGCGCACGCACACGCTCGTGTGCGTCGGATCGGCCGCGTTCGTCCTCGCGAGCGAGCGCGCGCTGGCCACCGCGGGCGGCAATCCCGCCGACATCACCCGGGTCATGCAGGGCGTGATCACCGGCATCGGCTTCCTGGGAGCGGGTGCAATCCTACAATCGCGGGACGGCACCGTCCGCGGCCTGACCACGGCCGCGACGATCTGGCTGGTGGCGGGAATCGGGATGGCGGTCGGCGTGGGCGACCTGCGCACGAGCATCGCGCTGACCTGCATCGCGATCGTCGTGCTGCGCGGGTTCCGCTGGATCGAGGAAGCCTGGGATCGGCGCCACGGCCGGGTGCCGCGCGCCGACGAGAAGTTCGACGATTGACCTCTGTTGAAATGGCCGGACGGTCGAATCGTGGTCACCAAGCAATCGGGCCGCTGAACGGTCGCGAGGAACAAGCCTTACCCCAGATGCAGGTTCGAATCTTCTAGAAGTCTTCCAGGCCGTCCGCGATGATCCGCCGTCATGGCGAACCGCATCGTCGCCGCAATCATAGTGCTCCTTGCTCTACTCGCCACGGCGACGTATGTCGGAATCCTCGGCTCCCTAGCGCGAAGGGACGAACGGATTCACGATGCGATCGGATCGACAAGAATCGTCGACATTCGCGCAAAGCTCGAGCTCGAGTTGCCGGACACTACGGTCTTTAGCGATCGAGTGATATCGAGTGGGAAATTTGGCGCCGCCTACAGTCTCTTGCATCTCGATCTCGAGATCGAAGTCCTGAGGCCGGGAACCTTCCTTGTTCACTGCATCTACATTCCAGCGTCGAGCGGGCCGAAGGAGATCGAGCGCGTGGCGCGCGGCGATTTCGCGGCAGGCCGGAGAGTCCTGGGTTTCGATATGGACGCGCGCGACTTCGTCGAGCCCGTGATCTGGGCCACTCCAAACCCTCGATGGAAGGGGCACCCCTCCTGGGTCGAGGGCTGGTCCGGCAAGGTCGACGTGCGCATCGAACAGGTGGTGGCGACTGGCGACCGCGAAAGCACGACGGTCGTTTCCCTCCTCGAGACGCGTCGGGTTCCCGGATTCAAGGACGTGGCCACGAAGACCTCGAACTTGATGGGTCGGCTGAACGGTGATCCAGTGGGGGCGCGATGAGCGGCGACCTCTGCAGCGTGTGACCCAGGGTGTCATCACCGGCCATCGGCTTCGACTAGACCCCCGGGTCCAGTGCAGGGACGACTAGGCCGGAACGGCCGCCTTCTCGAGCGCCGCGCACACGAGGTCGCCGGTCGCGTCGGTCGCGAGCGCGCCCGTCGTGAGCGAGGGAATCCGCTTCGTGCGCAGCAGGTCCGCCAGCGTCGCCTCGATGCGCTGCGCCGCGCGCGCCTCGCCCACGTGATCGAGCATCATCTGCACCGCGGCGATCGTGGCGACCGGCGAGCTCACGTTCTTGCCCGCGTACTTGGGCGCCGAACCGTGGATCGGCTCGAACATCGACACCTGGCCCGGATGGATGTTGCCCGAGGCCGCGGCGCCCATCCCGCCCTGCACCATCGCGCCCAGGTCGGTGATGATGTCGCCGAACATGTTCGCCACC
>Ga0207650_10001445_pt1 | contig 17110 bp, 14 predicted proteins | sample KBSS63metaG_FD_184325 | JGI IMG/M metagenome (GOLD analysis project Ga0207650, IMG submission 184325) | Switchgrass rhizosphere microbial communities from Kellogg Biological Station, Michigan, USA - KBS S6-3 metaG (SPAdes) (version 2) | ecosystem: Host-associated > Plants > Roots > Rhizosphere...
GGCGGCGGTTTTATTTGCACCCGCCACGGGGCCCAATTCAACCTTACAGGGCAGTGGGTAGGCGGCGAGCCCACATCCAACATGCGGTCGTACGCGACGACGTTCGATCCCGGCACCGGCGCTCTCACGGTTGGATAGAGCAGTCGTTAGGGGACAGAAATAGTCAGAGGCTGCGCCGACTGCGTCCATCCGTCATCTTGACACGCCACGCCAGAGGGCGGAAGCTATTCCGCGTTCGTCCCCCTGCGATTCGCTTCCAGGTCGACCATGGCGTCCAAGAATGGTTCCTCGCGCCGTCCAGCGCTCCGGCCGCGCTATCAGCGCGTGGCCGATGATCTCACGAAGCGGATCGAGGGCGGGCGGTATCCGGTCGGCGGGAACCTTCCGACGGAGATGGAGCTGTGTGAGCGCTATGGCATCAGCCGCCACACCGTGCGTGAGGCACTTCGCCAACTGCGCGATGCTGGTCTGATCTCACGGCGCCGCCGGGTCGGCACCGAGGTCGTGGCGCGCACCGCCAGGCCATCGTATCGGCAGCCGACGAACACGATCGGCGACCTCCTGCAATACGCCGGAGAGACGCAGCTCTGCCTGCTCGAGGCGAAGGAGATCGCGTGCGACGCGGCGCTGGCCGAACTGCTCGCGTGCCGGCAGGGGACGCGCTGGCTGCGCGTCGACACCCTGCGAGCCGTGCCAGGCGATTCTCGCCCAATGTGCATGACGACGGCGTACATCGACCTCCGCTTTCCGGACCTCGCGAAGCATGTCGAGGACCTGAGCGGCACGATCTCGGCGATGCTGGAGCGCGAGTACGGCGTTCGTATCGCGCGGATCGAGCAGAGCATCCAGGCGGTGCGGCTGGGTAAGCGCCACGCGAAGCTCCTGCGCGCGCTCGACGGCGGGCCGGCACTGCGTGCCGTTCGCCGTTACTACGATCACCGGGGCCGCCTCATCGAGCTCTCCACCACGATCCATCCGGGAGAGCGGTTCACGTACGTCACGAGCCTCGTTCGGCCGTGACACCTAACGACGGCCCGCCGTTTCGCCGCGACACGCTCCTCACCCACGTCGGCGGGTCGCCTACCGACCGGCACGGCGCGGTGAACCCGCCAGTCTATCGGGCATCGACGATCCTGTTCCCCACGGTGGCCGAATGGGAAGCGTCGCGTGTGCACGCGAACCGCTTCAAGGTCCTTCGCTACGGGCAGCTCGGCACACCGACGACCTTCGCCCTCGAGGAAGCGATCGCCACGCTGGAGAGTGGCTATCGCGCCATGCTGCTGCCCTCCGGGCTCGCCGCCGCGACCACCGCACTGCTCGCGTTGCTCAAGACCGGCGACCACGTGCTCGTGACCGACTCGGCCTACCAGCCGACACGTCATTTCGGCAAGGTGATTCTCGCGCGCTACGGGATTGACACGACGTTCTACGATCCCTGCATCGGAGCCGGCATCGAATCGCTCATGCGGCCGGAGACACGCGTCGTCTTTCTCGAATCGCCCGGTTCGATCACGTTCGACGTGCAGGACCTGCCAGCGATCGCGAACGTCGCGCACGCTCACGGCGCACTCGTCGTGATCGACAACACCTGGGCGACGCCGTACTTCCTTCCCGCGATGCAGCTCGGAGCAGACGTGTCAATCATCGCGGCCACGAAATACATCGGTGGGCACTCCGATGTGCTGCTCGGCAGCATCACCACCACCGAACCGCTGTACGAGCGCGTTCGGTCGATGGTTGCGGAGCTTGGCTATAGCGTAAGCCCTGACGACGCGTACCTCGTGCTTCGTGGCCTCCGCACGTTAGGCGTGCGGCTCGAGCGGCACGAGAAGAACGCGTTGCAGGTCGCGCAGTGGTTGCAGGGCAGGGCGGAAGTGAAGCAGGTGTTGTATCCGGCGCTGCCGACCGATCCGGGGCATGCCATCTGGAAGCGTGACTTCACCGGAGCGAGCGGGTTGTTCGGCGTCGTGTTGCACCCAGTGCCCAAGGCGGCCGTGGACGGCATGCTCAACTCGCTGCGCCTGTTCGGCATGGGTGCGAGCTTCGGCGGCTTCGAGAGCCTCGCGATCCCCATGGACTCGACACGCCTCCGCCATCTTACCGGGTCGGCCGACAACCGATTCATCCGGATGCACGTCGGCCTCGAGGATCCGGCTGACCTCATCGCCGATCTCGAGCAGGGTTTCGCGCACTTGAACGCCGCTGCTTCGGACGCTCGATAAACTCGCTCAGAAATTGGGGTCAGAGTCGAAATTCATCGTTTCACTTCGGGGTGCCAGATCATGGACAACGAGATTCGCCGCGAGCTTCGCTTGCTCAAGTTCTACGCGACGGTCATCACCGCGCTGCTCGGCACGGTGTCAATTGCCGCGTTTCGTCAGGCGTCGCAGAAGCAGCGGTTTACGGAGATCGACGTCGAACGAATCAACGTCGTCGAGCCCGACGGAAAGCTCCGCATGGTCATCTCGAACCGTCCGCGATCGATCGGTCCGATCTACAAGGGCAAGCCGTTCGGCTACGCCGGCGGCTCTCGCCCGGGGATCATCTTCTTCAATGACGAGGGCACGGAAAACGGCGGCCTCACGTTCGAGGGCAAACGCCAGCCCGATGGAACGTTCAGGGCCCAGAGCGGCTTCTCGTTCGACCAGTTCAATCAGGACCAGGTGCTCTACTTCCAGTACAACGACAACAATGGCCGTCGCAACATGGGGCTGACGATCGCCGATCGCGCCGACGTCGACATCTACGATCTGGTGGCCGAGCGAGACTCGATCACGAAAGCGATCCCTGAGGGTCCTGCCCGCACCGCGGCGCTGCAGAAGTGGGCGCAGCCACGCAACGGCGTCCCGCTGGCCGCGCCGCGTGTGTACGTCGGGCGCGATGCCAGCAAGGCGGCCGTCCTCAACCTTTCGGATCGGAACGGGAAGCCTCGCCTGCGCCTCACCGTCGATTCGTTAGGTACCCCGAGCCTCGAGTTCCTGGACGCCACGGGCAACGTGACCTCGCGGCTTCCCGAGAAATAGCGAGCGGAACTTGGTGAGGGTGGTTTGCGCGGCTACTCCCTCACGAACTGCACTTCACCTTCGACGCGAACCTTGTTCGCGACCAGCACGCCGCCGGTCTCGAGCGCCTGATTCCATTTGAGGCCCCACTCCCGGCGGTCGAGCTCCGTACGGAAGCTGAATCCCGCGCGCGTTTTCCCCCATGGGTCGGACCCGCGGCCTTCGTACTCGCATTCGAGCACCACTTCCATGGTGGTGTCCCGCACGACAAGATCGCCGACGAGGCGGAAACGATCACCCTCCTGCTTCGGGGCTGGGCCATCGAACCGCTTACTGCGGAACGTGATCTGCGGAAAGCGCTCGGCGTCGAAGAAGTCGGGCCCGCGCAGGTGACCATCACGATCGGCGACGCCGGTGTCGACGCTCTTCGCATCGATCGTGGCCTCGAGACCGGCGCCGTCCGGATGGTCCCTGTCTCCGCTGAGCCGTGCCTTCACGTCTTTGAAGCGGCCGCGCACTGTGGTCATCATCATGTGCTTGACCGAGAACTCGACGCTCGAGTGCGCCGGGTCCAGTTGCCACGTAGCCGGCCCCGTCTGGACTGTGGTTCCGCCCGCCATTCGCTCCTCCTTTTCGAGATCCACACGACGATCGTGGGATGAGCGCGAAAAGCGCGCGAACGTCGTGCCAGTCGAGTGTACCCGGCTCGACTGCTGCAAAGTCAGCTGCCGGCGGCGCCGATTCGCCGGAGGGCGACGGCCCGGAGAACGTCTCTGGGTCAGTACCACCACGCCGTCGCGTCGTCACCGGACGGCGCGTTCTTCTTCACATGGGCGCCCATTTGCCTAACGAGCTCTGCCCACGGCATGACGTGCCAGGCGTGTCCTTTCATCGGTCGGCCGTACGTGAAGGGCACGCCCTTGCCCAGCTGCGTGCCCTTGAGGAACTCCTCGAACCGGTACACCGCGAGGTTGAGATAGAAGTCGTCCATGTCGCCGGCGAAGAAATGGAGCTTCCCGGCGACCTTCGGGCCTAGCGTGTCCCAGTTTTTCTGGGCGTAGTCTCGAAGATCGTAGCCGTTGTCACGCATGGCGTTCGCGACGCTCCGGTCGATCGTGCCCGTGAGCTTGTTCCAGAGCGGCTTGGGATACCCGTCCGCGTCGACCGGCCCGTACACGGCCTCCCACCCCTCGAGCTGGTAGTTCGACCGACCGCGGGTACCGAGCACCTCTTCGAACAGACTGAGCTGCCGCAGCGTCCACGCCACCTGACCCTCGACGGTCCGCCGGAACGGCCGCTCGGTCGTCGTCAGCTGCGTGTTCGGCAACACGAATGCGTTCGTGTCCGAGTAGATGTCGACGAGCTGATATCGCCGAAAGTCGATCGGGTCGGGCTGGAGCACCCACGCGCCGCCGAAGAAGTCGGGGTGCTTGAGCTGCAGTGCGAGCGTCTGCCAGCCGCCCGTCGATGCACCCTCGGCAAGGCGCGCATACGGTTTCCCGATCATGCGGAACTGCTTCTCGAGCTCCGGAATGATCTCCTGCTCCATCGCGTCGCCGTACGGTCCGTTCGACACCGAGTTCACGGAGTAGGAGTCCAGAAAGAAAGGCGTCGCCTGCTCGAAGCTCACCGCAATGAAGCGCGGGAAGCCATCCGAGATCCACGACTTGTAGAAGTCGTAGCCCGTCTCGAGCCCGGTCACTGGGCTGATCTGGCCAGGTCCGCGAACCTGTGTCGAGTCGGGCGTGAAGCTGAATGGCACGTTGTGACCGAACGTGTAGACGGTCGGATACTTCACGTTAGGGTGCTCGTCGTAGCCCCTGGGCAAAAGCACCGTCGCATGGACATAGACCGGCCGGCCCCAGAACGCCGTGAGCTTCGCGCTCTGGATGCGAACGTATTTGACCCAATCGGTGTTCTGCGGCCGCGGCGACGGCGCGATGACCTTGTTGATGCGCAGCTTCACGGTGCCGCCGCGCCCGACCTGAATCTTCTGTACGTCGCTGTAGACGTTTCCCGCGGCGATCTGCATGACCTCCTGCGTACCGTCGTTGAAGTGCACCCAGAGCGTCTTCCCGTCGGCGCGCTTGATCGGCTCGTAGACGTTCACGATGGCCTGCGCGTAGTACTCACCGGCCGGAAGCTGCGCGAGCGGCATCGGGTACCCGAGAGACGTCTTGGCGTCGACGATCGCCGCCTGCCCGGCGCGCAGCTGGTCGAGGTCGATCGCGAACACCGCCGGCCCCTGCGGCGCGATGATCATTCTCGGCTCGGGCTGCGCGTTCCTGGACACGACGACAACGAGCCGGCCACTGAGCGGCGTCGCACGCGCTGCCGGATCGACGGTCACCTCGAAGCGCGGCGCCTGCGCTTGGGGTTCGTCAAGGGCGACGATCGCGATAACACTTGCGGCAGCGATGACGCGGAAGGGCATCCGTATCGACATGATCGGGAATCGGGAATCGAGAATTGGAAATAGGGAAGTGAAAATAGGGAATCGAAAGCCCCCGGATGCCCCTCTCGACGCGAGAGAGGCATCCGGGGGTTCTACGATTGCATATTCCCGATTCCCAATTCCCTACGGAACGGGCCTGGGTCTCGGCCACGGCCACGGCCACGGATTGAACCCGTTGCTCCCGGCGAGTCCACGCACCGCCGCTTCGCGCACCTCAGGCTCGGGCGACTTCAATAGATCCGTGAGAATCGCCTCCGACCGCCCACCCGAGCGCAGCAGTGCCCGAATCTGTGCCTTGCGCGCCCGATCCGTCTTCTCGACGCGAAGCGCCGACTGAATCGCGCTCATCGCGGCCGAATCACCGATCTGGCCGAGCGCCCACGCCGCCTTGAGTCGCACGTCGTCGTCATCGTCCTTGAGGGCATCGATGAGCCCGCGCGGCGCCTCCTTCGGGTCGAGCTGGCCTAACGCCCACGCTGCCGTTCCGCGAACGCGCGTGCTCTTGTCGCTCTTGACCGCCTCGCCCAGAATGTCCACCGCCGTCCGGTCGCCCGCGTTGCCCAGCGCCCACGCTGCCGTCTCACGCACCGCGTCGCTCGAATCCCGGCGCAGCGCGCCGATCAGGCCTGGCGACGCAGTCCGCGTGTCCATGTTGCCTAACGCCCATGCGGCCATCTCGCGCACCCGGGAGTCCGCGTCCTGACGGAGCACCGCGATCAGCACGTCGACGGAGCTCCGGGCCTCGAGCTGACCCAGTGCCCACGCGGCGGACCGACGCACGGCCGGACTCGCGTCTTCGCGAACGACGCGAATGAGCGCCTCCACCGCCGTGGAGGAATCCATGCGCCCGACGGCAACCGCGGCGGACTCGCGCACTCGCGCATCCTCGTCGCGCAGGAGCTCCATGATCGGGCGCAGCGCGCGGCCATCCTGAATGTGCCCGAGCGCCCACGCCGAGTTCGCGCGTACGCCCGGCGTCGCGTCTCGCAGCGTGCGCATGAGCGGGTCCACGGCGCTCTTGGCTCCCACGGCACCGAGGCCGAGCGCCGCGACCTCTCGTGTCTCCGGCGTGCGAGACCCGAGACGCTCCACGAGTCCCGACACGATCGTCGTGTCGCGCTGGCGCCCGAGCAGGCGTACCGACAGCTCGCGGACGCACGCATCGGTGCTCGACAGGCTATCCAGCAGCAGCCGGACCTCACCGGCAGCGAGCTTCTCGCGCCCGAAATCCCGTAGGCGACTCGTCATCTCCGATGCCACCGGAGAGGCCGGCGCGTCGAACCAACCCCACCCGCCGTTACCGACCGACTGGGCGGCGAACGCGCAGATCAGCGCCGGTACGCCGTGTGCTGCGCTCAGGAGCGCGGCGACATCCTGCGTCTCCGCCAGCCCGCCTGACGCGGCCGGCTGCGTGAGCGACGACGGCACCCGTGGCTCCGCGGAAAGCATCGAGACCACGATAGGAGTGCGCCGGGTCTCCGACGTGAAAGCGACGAACACACCGGCGAGAATGAGTCCGCTCGTGCGATACATGATTCCTCCAAAAAAGCCTCGAGCTCGGGCCATGGTGAGCACTGGATGGGCAGCGGTCTGTGGCATTGCTGTTGATTTTTCAGCACTTCTCCGCCGAGAAACGGGCGCGCCACAACGACAATTCGTTAGGCAGCGCCCGTTCGGCGGTCGATCAGTACGGGTGCGGCCGCGGCTGCGGCCACGGCTTCGGCCACGGGCCGCTGGCGCGGCCGCCGGCCAGCGCGCGAATCGCCGCCTCGCGCACCTCGGGATCCTTCGAGTCGATCAGCGCCTTGATCGCATCCACCGACTGCTCGCCCGTCGCCGCCAGCGCACGGATCAGCGCGCGCTGGGTGTCCTTGTCCGTCTCCGACTTCATGGCGGTCGTCAGCGCCGGAACGGCATCGGGATCCTGGATCGTGAACAGCGCCCACGCCACCATCTGGCGCATCTCCTCCTCCTTGTCGGACAGGAGTGCGACGAGCTGCTTCGGCGCCTGCTTCGGCGAGATGCTCCCGATCGCCCATACGCTGCGAAGGCGGATCGTACGGTTCGTGTCGCTCAGGGCTGCCGTCAACGCGGGCACGCCGTCGTCATCGCCGAGGCTGCCTAACGCCCACGCCGCCGTCGCACGGACCTTCGCGTCGGTATCGCTCTTGAGCGCGGCCGAGAGCGCGTCGATCACCGCCCTGCTCGAGTGGGCATCCGCCAGCGCCCAGGCTGCGGTTTCCCGCACCGTCGCGTCCTTGTCACGCCGAACCGCCTGCGCCAGGGCGTCGACGCCGACCTGCGACTCGCCGAACTGCGCGAGCCCCCACGCTGCCACGCGGCGGAGCGTTGCGCTGCTATCGGTCTTGAGCACGTTGGCCAGGAGCGCCGGCCGGTCGTCGTTCCGACCCTGCTTCGCGTTCGGTGCGTTGATGGCGGCGGTGAGCGACTCGATCGACGGAACCGCCGCGTTGATGGCAGCCGGTACGACCACCTCCACCGTGTTCGAGACGATGTCACCCACCGACTTTCCGACGGTCTTGCCCACGCTCGTCCCGACGGCCGTGCCCACCGCGGTCCCGACTGCCGTTCCGAGATCGCTTTGCACGTGCACCGTGTCGACGCGCCGCGACGTTTGCACGTGGGTTTCCTTGCGCTCCACCGTGCGAACCGACTGCGACATCTCCTCATCGCGGAAAGAGGGGGTGTCGGCCGCGGCAGCCGCTGCTACCGCCGTGCTGCGGTTCGGACGAACCGAGCCGTCGGCGGCTCGGGCAACCGGGACTGCCGCGCCAACTATCAGCGATAACACCGCGAGGCCGCCAACCAACCCGGCCGCCTGCCCCCGGCTCGGTGCGCCGCGGCGCAGCTCAGGATCGAGGATGGCCAGCATGCGTCCTTCGAACTCTTTCCGACGCGCCATGGCAAGGGCGACTGCCGGGGTCGCGTGGTGCCGAACACCCGTGACGATATCCAACAGATGCTCCGCGTAGTCGCTCGCGCGGGCGCCGCAGTTGAGCGCCAGGTCGTCGCACGCGCGCTCGCTCTCGGACCGGAGCCGCTTGGCCGCGGTCCACACGAGCGGATGGAACCAATAGAGCGCACACGCGAACCGCCCAACCGTGTGACCCACGAGGTCGCGCCGACGTACATGCGCGAGCTCGTGGAGCAGAACGGCGCGCCGTCGGTCGAGCGTCCAGCTGTCGGACTCGGCCGGCAGTACAATCGTCGGGCGGAGAAGGCCGCATGCAAAAGGCATCTTCGCGTCATCGCTGCGAACAAGGCGCGGCGCGCTGTCGAGCTCGAGCCGATCGGCGACTTCCCAGAGAGGATTCATCCAATCCTGGGACTCGAGCGGACGCGAGCGACGAATGATCCGACGGACGGACATTGCGCCAAACGCCAGCCATGCTGCGAACAGCAAAGCGACAGTAGCCCAAATTCCGAACAGAAGCTTCGGATCACTAAGAATTCCGAACCATGGCGTGTTCGGGGAGACGATGTCGCGCACCGTGTTCGCAGCAGTCTCGACCCGAGGGGAGGAAACGGGCGACGTCGGACCGGTGACCGCCGGCGTGACCGTCGGGGCCATAACGGGCGCACCAACGGTGGCGGGACCGGCAGACGTCGGAGCACCGACGAAGGGAGCGCCCGCGTCAGACGGAAGAATCGCCAGACGAATCGGGCTCCACGACGCCAGCAACGGAATGAGCAGCAGCGCGCCGAGCGACACGAACCAGACGAGGTGGCGCGACACGGCCGAGCCGCGCTCCATGGCGCGAGTAACGCCCAGCGCCGCGAGCAACACGACGGTTGCCTTGGCGAGAATCAGAAGCACGGAAAGCCCGGACGTGGTGGTCTCGCCGGAGAATGCGGAGAATATGGCGGGCATTGTCCTGTTACCTCCCGCTGAGACGCGCGCGGCGGATCCGCTCGCGGAGTTGGTTGACTTCACCGTCGCTCATATCGGCGTCCGACATGCGGAGAAGCGCCGTGACAGCCTGCTCGGTCGACCCGCCGAAATAGGTCCGGACGACGTGCTCGAGCGCATCGTCGCGTGTCGCCTCGGTCGGTGCCGCTGGGTAGTAGACGTACCGCGGTCCGTCTTCCTTGTACTCGATCAACTTCTTTTCGCTCAGGATCCGCAGAATCGAGCGGACTGCCGAGTACGTCGGCGGGTCCGGGAGCTCCGCCATGATCTCGGCCACGGTCGACTCGCCGCGGCGGTGGAGGATCTCCATGACCTGGCGTTCCCGCCTGGAGAGGTCGTCTATCGGTAAGGTCTTGGACATGTGGCCTGGCTGATGATATCTGGTGGTGCTGATTTTTCAACCGTGCTGAAAATTCAACAGAAACAACGATCCTGTCAAGCCTCAGGTTTCGTTTTTCACTTCCGCGATCCACATGAGTCTGGATGCAGACGCCCTTCGCAGACGTCCTTTCTATGCTGCTGCGATCACGGACTGCACCGCCGGCGACGCGCTTGCAGTGTCCGGCCCAGGTTTCGCGCCCGCATCGAGCAGCAATCGCGCGACGCCGGCGTGATCATGATCGCGGTTGCCGTGCAACGACCCATGACAGCACCAGCCAAGCGGCGTTGCGCTGTAGTGCGCGTCCTTGATCGAAACGAGCGCGTGCGCGTCCGGGTGCCGCAGCAGCGCCGCGACCGTTGCCCGGGAACCGTCCCACGCGGCGCAGTGCAGGGCAGTCCCCGAGTCGTGGCCCGGCGTGCGTGGGTCGAATCCCAGCTCGACCATCAGCGCTACGGCGCGAGCGTCACCAGCCCACGCCGCATCGGAGATCGCTCGATGATCCTCTGCCCGCATCGACGCGACGATCGCCGGATGGTCCCGCATGACCTGTCTCGCGCGTTCGGCATCGCCGCGTCGCGCCGCGAGCAGCAGGCGATGGAGCGGCGACGCGAACGCCAGCATCACGTCCAGCGTCTCCCGTTGCTCGAACTGGGCAGCGACGTCGAGCGGTGAGCGGTTGGCGCCGATCGTCCAGAAGTAGATGTGATAGCTGCTCGGTGGCTGCTCACCGTAGTCGCCTTGCCCGATCCGGAGATCGAGCAGGCCGCGATTGGTCTCGAGCATCGCCCGAGCCGAGTCGGTCAGGCCTAACGCTGCGGCGAGAAAGATGTCGACGGCCGCACCGCGGTCTACGAGATGCCGCGAGAGCTCGAACCGCCCCGCGCCACGCGTACGGTCCAGCATCCACTGCGCGGGGGTGGCGCGATGATCGACATCGCGCGCGTCGATGTCTGCCCCGGCGCCGAGCAGAAGGTCAGCGACGGCGCGCGACCTGGCGAAGTGCAGCGGCGTCTGACCATCGCCGCCGCGCTCGTGCACGCGGGCCGGATCCTCGGCGAGCAGCCTAACGAGAATGTCCGGGCGGTCGAGATTCGCCGCTGCGCACGCGTCGGGAACGGCTCCGGCGGCGATCAGGCGCTCCGCCGCTGCGCCGGTCGCGCTGTGCAGGGCGTGGAACCCGCCTGCCCACCATGCGCTCCGTCGGTTCGGGTCGGCGCCGAACTCGAGCAGCACCTCAACGATCGGCAGATCGTTGGCGTGCGCGACGATCGCGGGCGAATTGAAGCTGAAGACCGGATCGTTGATCCGTGCCCGCAGCTCAGGGTACTGCTGGAACAGACGACGCACCGCACGCGCATCGCGTCGGCGAAATGCGTCGTGCACGCGCTCTATGACAGTGGCGCGATCTTCCGTCTGAGATTCTTCGATGTGCTCTTTCAGCGCCGCCCAGCTGGCGAAACCGTATTCCCGCGCGAGCACGAACTGCGCGTCGGCGAGCGCGATGGCCTGCTTGTCCGGCAGCTCCGAGCGTACGCGTGCCCGAGACTCGGCATCACCGGCAGTGAACGACTCCAGCAGCTCCTTCGCTTGGTGTTTCTGCTGCTCGAGGTTCGGACGGGCCGGGAGCGAACGGCGGTATGGCGATGACACGTGCGCCTCCTTCGTCATGGCCGGCGTCCGCACGATCGGCCCGAAGAGGGCGTATGTCGTGACACTTACGCATGGACGGGCGCAGCCCTTTCCGCGGACCGGAGGCGATCCATTCGCCGGGCTGAAAACTCGTCAGGGCACCGCCCATCGGCAAGCGACAGCGCCAGCGTTTCCGACATCTATCCGGTTGGTCCGAAGCGCTCGGTCTTTACTCGGGCCGGCTCGTGACCGAGCTCCACGAGGATTTGGGCTGCCGTTTCGACGAGCGCGGTCGGGCCGCAGATATAGATGTTCGGCCGAAGCGATGGGGCCGGCGCGACCTCGGTGAGCATGTCCGCGTCGATCCGTCGCGTGAAGCCAGTCCATCCGGATGGCTGTGACCTCGTTAGGGTCTGGACAACGTTTACGCCCGGATCCTCAGCAAGCGCGATGACCTCATCGCGGTAGATGACATCCTCCCAGGCGCGAGAGGAGTAGAGCAGCGTGGCTGGTGAGGAAGCGCGACTGGGTGCTGGTAACGTGGCGCGCGTCCGCAGCATCGCCATGAGCGGAACGATCCCCGATCCGCCTGCCACGAGAAACAGCGGGCCGCCCATCGACGGTTCCCACACGAAATACCCGCCGATCGGCCCGCGCAGCTCGACGCGATCGCCGACGCCTAACGCGTCTGTCAGGTACGGCGACACCTCACCGTCGTCCAGCCGCTCGATGGTGATCGCGAGGGTCGAGCGCGACGGGGCCGACGCGATCGAGTAGCTCCGCTGCGCCTGATACCCATCCTCGGCCGTGAGCCGCACGTCCACGTGCTGACCCGCCGTGTGACCGGGCCAGCCGGGGACATCCATCACGAGGGTTTTGGCGTGCGCGGTCTCCTGTACGACATCCGTGACTGTCCCGGCCCGCCACTCAATGCGCCGTGGTCGTACGACCGACGGCGCGACGTCGGAGCCGTCGGTCACGGATCTCCGGTGTAGCGCTGTTCTCTCCACGGGTCACCGCGATCGTGGTACCCGTTCACTTCCCAGAACCCCGGCTCGTTAAGCGCCGTGAACTGAATCCCGCGCACCCACTTGGCGCTCTTCCAGAAATAGAGATGCGGGACGAGGAGCCGCGCGGGGCCGCCGTGCTCGGGATGCAGCGGCTTCCCGTCATAGCCGAATGCTATCCACGCCTTCCCGCCGGCGACGTCGTCGAACGGCAGGTTCGTCGTGTAGCCGCCGTCGGAATACGCAACGATGAACGGTGCCGTCTGAACACCGCCCGCCGCGGCGGCGGCGACCAGCGTGTCGACCGAGATGCCCTCCCACACGGTGTCGAGCTTCGTCCACTTCGTCACGCAGTGGATGTCGCGGGTGATGGTCTCGTGAGGCAGCGCCTGGAGCTCGTCCCATGTCCATTTCATCGTCGCGCCATCCACCGCGCGCAGCGTGAAATCCCATCGCGAGAGCGGGGTATGCGGCGTTGGCCCGGCCGAGAGCACCGGGAAGTCACGTTCCTCATACTGCCCCGGCGGTATGCGGCTCTGCCGTTCTGCCGCCGCGCGCCGACCGCGGAATCCGCGTGAGATGATCGGTTCGTCAGCCACGATCTAATGATAATTGGGGTCAGAGTCGAATTTCATCGTTTTGTTGCCGAAGCAACAAAACGATGAAATTCGACTCTGACCCCAATTATCCGTCGCCCGTCCCGGCCGTTTACTGGATCGACACCGCCCGCGGGTTCAGGTCTCCCGTGTAGTACCCGATGAGCGTCCGCTGGAAAAGAAGCGCATAACGTGCCGTGACGAGCGCGCTCTCGGCTTGCAGTTGAGTCGCTCGCGCCTGCGTCACCTCGAGCAACGTTGCCGCGCCCACGTTGTACCGCTGCTGCGACGTCTCGAGCGCCAACTGCGCCGCTCGAAGCTGAGCTCCCGCTGCATCCAGCTGCTGTTTGTCAGCCACGTAGTCGAGGTACGCCCGACGCACCTCGAGCCCGATCTGCTGTTGCGTATTCTTGAGATCGAGTCGCGCGTTGTCCTCGGAGATCTCCGCCTTCTGCGTTGCGAGATCGACCGCGCCGCGGTCGAACAGCGGAACGGAAAATCCGAGCGTGAGCGCGCCCCCGCGTCGTTGGTCGAGCTGATCATAAAAGCCGACGGTCGTCGCACTGTTGTACGCCGAGTTATACCCGGCGGTGAGGGAAAGCGCCGGCCAGCGACCGCCCTTCGCGGCCTTCACATCCTGCTGCGCGGCGCTCACATTCGCCTGCTGTGCAAACAGGTCCGAACGCTGACCGTACGCGCGTGTCAGCAGGCTGTCGAGGTCGAAGGCGACCGAGTTGATGTTAGCCGTCGTCGTGTCCAGCGCCGGCGGCGTGAACGCATAATTGCCGCGCGGATCCAGGTTGAGCGCCTGGATGATGTCGACCTTCGCCAGCTCGAGCGCGCGCTTGGCGTTCACGAGCTGCGAGAGCGCGGCGGCGACGGTCGCCTGCTGCTGATACAGGTCCGAGATCGCGCGCGACCCGGCGTTGACGTAGGCCTGGATCTGCTTTTCCTGTGCCTGCTGCGCCTCGAGGTTGTCCTGCTGGACGCCCACCTGCTCCTGCTGCTGCACGAGCGCCAGGAAGTTCGATGCGACGGTGAACGCGACGGTCTGCTCGGCGCGCTGCACGTTACGCTCACCCGCGTCCTCGGAAAGCTTCGCACTGCGCAGACTCGCGATGTTGCTCATCCCGTTGAATAGCGTGAGCGTCGACGACACGCCCGCGTTCACCGACTGCGTCGTTTGATCGATGATCCGGCCTTCGTCCTGGCTGAAGCTCCGCCCGTAGTTCTGCCCGGTCGTCGTGTTGAACCGGAGATCCGGCAACAATGACAGCCGCTCCTGCCTGACCGTCGCCGAGTTGACCGCAGAGACGTTGCTCGCCTGCTTGAGCGTCGTGTTCTGCCGCAGTGCGATGGCGATCGCCTCGTCGAAGTTGATGGTCTGCACCGGCCCCACGGGCTGCAGGACGGCACGCGGAGCTGTCTGCGGTGGCGTGTTCTGCGCCCAGAGCGGCGCCGCCACCATCGCCATGAGTGTGGCAAGATATCGAGTGGTCATTGATCTATACCTTCAGGGTTCAGAGCTGTGCCTAACGTTGTCGTCCCGTGTTCATCATTCGTACCGCAGGGCCTGAATCGGATCGAGCGCGGCTGCCTTCCTCGCCGGATAAAAGCCGAAGAACACCCCTACCGCGGCAGAGAAGCCGATGGCCAACGCGACGGCCGCGATCGGCACTTCGGTACTCCAGCCGGTGAAGCGCGCAACGAGCGACGCGCCGCCGACGCCCACCACCAACCCCACCGCGCCCCCGAGCACGCTCATCACGATGCTCTCGACGAGAAACTGCGTGAGCACGTCGGACCCTCGCGCACCGATCGCCATGCGAATCCCGATCTCGCGCGTCCGCTCCGTCACGGACACGAGCATGATGTTCATGATCCCGATGCCGCCGACGATCAGCGACACCGACGCGATCGAGGCGAGCAGCCACGTCATGATCTTCGTGGTGCCCTGCGCCGCGTTCGCGATCTCCGTCTGGTTGCGCACTGTGAAGTCATCGTCGCCGTCACCGATCTTGTGCGACTCGCGCATGATCTCCGTGGCCTCCTGCTGCGCCGCCGTGATGTCCTGCTGCGACGTCGCGCTCACGAGGATCTGCCAGATCCGCGTGTTGCCGGAAAGCCGGGTTTGCGCTGTCGTGTAGGGCATGATCACGACGTCATCCTGATCCTGGCCCACCGCGTTCTGCCCCTTCTTCGCGAGCACTCCGACGATGTCGAACGGCTCGTTGCGGATCTGGATCTGCGACCCCACCGGATCGACGCCGGGGAACAGGTTGTCGGCGACCGTCTGCCCAATCAGCGCGACTTTGCGGATCCCACGCAGGTCATTGTCCGTGAAGAAGTCACCTGAGCTTGTCTGCCAGTCGCGCACCGTCTGCCAGTCCGTGCTCACGCCATTGATCGTCGTCCGCCAGTTCGTCCCGCCGGCAAGTACCTGCACGCGCGTCATGACCACTGGCGTCACGCCAGCGAAGAGCGTCCCCTCGCGCTTGAGCTTCTCGGCGTCGTCGATCGTCAGACGGTTGAACGCCTGCGCGCCCTGACTGACGCCTGATGTGTTGCTCGCTCCGGCCGTGATGACGAGCAGGTTCGTGCCTAACGCGTTGATCTGGTTGGCGATGCCGCGCTGGGCACCCTGACCGACCGCCACCATGATGATGACGGCCCCAACGCCGATCACGATGCCGAGCATCGTGAGGAGCGTCCGCATTTTGTTCTTCCTGATGCTCTCTCCGGCAACCCGGATCAACACTGAGCTCTTCATACGGTCTCCTCGACCATGATACCGGGGTCTTCCTCTTCCTCGGGCTCCGTTGCCAGGAGCTCACGGAGGTCGGCCGCAGCGTTGTGTCGCTCTTCCACCGGATGGTCGCGCTTGATGCGCCCGTCTCGCACCTCGACGACGCGCTTGCAGTACTGGGCAACATCGGGCTCGTGGGTCACCATCACGATGGTGATCCCCTGTTCGTTCAATTCCTGAAAGAGCGACATGATCTCGACCGTCATGTGACTGTCGAGATTGCCCGTCGGCTCGTCCGCGAGCAGCAGGGTCGGCTCCGTGACGAGCGCACGCGCAATCGCGACGCGCTGCTGCTGGCCACCCGACAGCTCGCTCGGCTGGTGATCCAGGCGGTCGCCGAGACCGACGCGCCGCAGCGCCTCCGCCGCGAGCTCCTTCGTGTTCTTCCAGCGGCCGGCGCGATCGTAGAGCAACGGCAGCTCTACATTGTCCAGCGCCGAGGTTCGTGCCAAAAGGTTGAAGCCCTGAAACACGAAGCCAAGCTTCTCGTTCCGGAGGTCTGCGAGCTGATTGCGGTTCAGCCCATCGACGCGTATCCCATCGAGCCAGTATGACCCTGACGTCGGGGTGTCGAGACAGCCGAGCATGTTCATGAGCGTGGACTTCCCCGACCCCGACGCTCCCATGATCGCCAGCATCTCGCCACGCTCGGCGGTCAAGTCCACGCCACGCAACGCGTGGACGATGTTGTCGCCCATCGTGTAGTCCTTGCGAACGCCTTCGATCCGGATGACCGGCGTCGGCGACGCGTCGTTCGTAATGACGTTAGGCATGGCTAGAACCCTCCAGGCCCCGGTCGGCGCTGCTGTTGGAACGGGCTATTGGTGGGCGACGCCGCGGCCGCAGTGGTCGTCGACCCACTCGTGCCGATGATCACCTGCATGCCTTCCTTCACGTCCGGTCCGATGACCTGCGTGTTCTGACCGTCCGAGAGGCCGGTGCGGACGCGCATCATGGCGGGCTTCCCGTTGGCGCCAACGTACCACAGCTGGGCGAAGCTGCCACGGCCGCCGGAGGTTGCTCGCGAACGCGTTGTTCCGCCTGCGCCTGGCGCGCCGCCCGCTCCGCCGCCAAACTGGCCGCCGCCCGAGGTGCCGCCAGCGGCCGCTCGCGCCTTCCGGATGCTGTCACGCCGTGCAGCGAACGCCAGCGATTCGGCCGCCGTGCGTGGCGCACCGGTCGCATTGGTAACGCCGGCTGCCGCCATCATCTCGGGCGTCGCACGGAAGCGCAGTGCAGCGTTAGGCACCATCAGGGCGTTGTCGGCCGAGCCGGTCAGGAACGCGACCGTCGCCGTCATAC
>Ga0207650_10001447_pt1 | contig 17089 bp, 17 predicted proteins | sample KBSS63metaG_FD_184325 | JGI IMG/M metagenome (GOLD analysis project Ga0207650, IMG submission 184325) | Switchgrass rhizosphere microbial communities from Kellogg Biological Station, Michigan, USA - KBS S6-3 metaG (SPAdes) (version 2) | ecosystem: Host-associated > Plants > Roots > Rhizosphere...
GTCGTCGCGACGTCGTGGAGAACGGCGCCGGCCAGCGAGGTCACGACGCCGATCGCGCGAGGATGCGGGGGCAGCGGCCGCTTCAGCGCCGGATCGAACAGCCCCTCCGCCTCGAGACGCGCGCGCAGGCGAAGGAAGCGCTCGTACAGTGCGCCGGCGCCGGCCGACTGCATCGCCTCGGCGATGAATTGCAGCTCGCCGCGCGGCTCGTAGACGGCGAGGCGGCCGCGCAGCTCGACGCGCTGTCCCTCGACCGGCGCGAAGTCGAGCAGCGACGCGGCGCGGCGGAACATGGCGCAGCGCAAGGCCGCACCGCCGCCGGGATCCTTCAAGGTGAAGTAGCAGTGGCCGCTGCCGGCGCGCGAAAAATTCGAGATCTCGCCGGCGACGGTGCACGCCGGAAGCTCCTGCTCGAGCAGCGCCGCGACCGCGCCGACGAGCGCGCCGACGCTCCAGACTCGACCCGATGGCCGACCCGCGAAGAGCTCACCCATCGACAAAGCAACCGCTGGCGCGAAGCGAGCGCTCCACAGCCGCGCCAATACTGGCGTTGCGAACCGTTATGACCTTCACGGCCGCGGTTCTGTGCTGCAAGTGATTGATATTCAACGCTTTTTTGTTGCCGTTTTTTTAGGCAGCCGCCCGGCGAAGGCTGCGTTTGCTGGCGCGAAGCGCCCCCCGGAGCGACTTGTCCACAAAGTTGTCCACCTGAGGAGGCGAGGCGCGGAAGACCGCTGCAACAACCCCCGATGTCCGGAAAGTCACGCGCGACTCGACGCCGTTCCGGAGGCCGCCGACCGCACGCCATAATTGAAGCGACCGGTGCGGCCTAGCCGCCTTCGCTCGACGGAAAGGGCCATATTGCTTTCGATCATACAAGCCGCTGGTTGGCCGATTTGGCCGCTGCTCATCTGCTCGATTGCCGCCCTGGCATTGGTCATCGAACGATTTTCCAGTCTGCGCATGATCCGCGTCGCGCCCACGCGGCTGCTCGACGAAGTGATCACGGTGACACGCGCCCACCTGCCGGCGCCCGATGTCGTCAACAAGCTCGCGCACAACTCGGTGCTCGGCACCGTGCTCGCCAGCGGCCTGCGCGCCGTGATCGCCGAGCCGCGCATCACCGAGGCCGGCCTGCGCGCCGCGTTCGAGTCGGCAGGTCGCGCCGCCGTGCATCGAATGGAGCGCTACCTGAACACGCTCGGCACGATCGCTTCGGCGGCGCCGCTGCTCGGCCTGATGGGCACCGTCATCGGCATGATCGAGATCTTCGGCTCGCAGACGCCGAGCGGCGGCAACAACCCGGCGCTGCTCGCGCACGGCATCTCGGTCGCCCTCTACAACACCGCCTTCGGACTCATGATCGCGATCCCCGCGCTCATGTTCTACCGCTACTTTCGCGGCCTCGTCGACAGCTACACGCTCGAGATGGAACAGGCGTCGGACCGGCTCGTCCCGCACCTGATGCGCTTCGCCGTGCCGCGCAGCAGCTGATTGCGATGGCGCTCAACTTCAGGCGGCAGCGGCCCGAGGAGCCGGAGATCAATCTGATCCCGTTCATCGACGTGCTGCTCGTGATCCTGATCTTCCTGATGCTGTCGACGACGTACTCGAAGTTCACCGAGCTGCAGATCAGCCTGCCGGTCGCCGACGCCGAGCAGGCGCGCGATCGGCCTCACGAGATCATCGTTGCGGTCGCCTCCGATGGCCGCTACGCGGTCAACAAGAAGCCGGTCGACGGACGGAGCGTCGAGGCGCTGGCCGCCGAGCTCACTGCGGCGGCGGCGGGCTCGAACGAGATGATGCTGATCGTGTCCGCCGACGCCACGGCGGCGCACCAGAGTGTCATCAACGTGATGGACGCGGCACGCCGGGCCGGCATCGCCAAGCTCACCTTCGCGACGCAGTCTTCGGCCGGCGCGGCGCGCTGATGAGCGGCGCCTGCGCTCTTTGCGTCCGACGTCCGTCCAAGGGCCGATCCGTGCCCTTCGGTCGGACGTGCCGGCACTGACGTCGCCATGATCGCGCCGGCCCCGGCGACGCTGGGCGACCGGGCCGCCGCCGCGCTGCAGCGCAGCTGGGACAAGCGCGGCGCACTGAGCACGGTGCTCCTGCCGGTAGCGGCGGCCTTCGACGCCGTCGCCGCGGCACGGCGCCAGCTGTTCTTGCGGGGGTGGCGCGAGTCGGCGCGGCTGCCGGTGCCGGTGATCGTCGTCGGCAACCTGGTCGTCGGCGGCGCCGGCAAGACGCCGACGACCATCGCCGTCGTCGAGTTGCTCCAACGCGGCGGCTACACGCCCGGCATCGTCTCGCGCGGCTACGGGCGGGACGGCGCCGACATCGTCCTCGTCGGTCAGGACGCCAGTGCTCGGGAAGTCGGCGACGAACCGCTGTTGCTGCAGCGCAGGACCGGCGTTCCGGTCGCGGTCGGCGCCGATCGAGTCGGTGCCGGGTACGCGCTGCTCGACGCTCATCCGCGCGTCGACATCATCGTCAGCGACGACGGCCTGCAGCACTTGGCGCTCGAGCGCGACGTCGAGGTGCTGGTCTTCGACGAACGCGGTGCCGGCAACGGCAGGCTGCTGCCGGCGGGGCCATTGCGCGAGCGGATCCCGCAGGCGCTGGGTCCACGCCAGATCGCCATTTACAACGCCGGTGCACGAACGACCCGCCTGCCGGGCTACCTGGCGCAGCGCGCCCTGGCCGGCGCGGTGTCGCTCGATGCGTGGTGGCAGGGCGCGGCGCCGTCGCGGCCGACGCTCGAGTCGCTGCGCGATCGCGAGCTCGTCGCCGTCGCCGGCATGGCGCGCCCGGGCCGCTTCTTCGCGATGCTGCGGGACGCTGGCCTGCGCATCGTCGAGCGACCGCTCGGCGATCACGCCGACTTCACGTCGTTGCCCTGGCCGGCGTCGACGGCGGACGTCATCCTGACCGAGAAGGACGCGGTCAAGCTGGCGCCGACGCGGACCAGCGGCACGCGCGTCTGGGTCGCGCGGCTAGACTTCGTTCCGCAGCCTGGCTTCGCCTCGGCGCTGCTGGCGTTGCTGCCGCCTCCCTCACCGGTCGATCCGCATGGAAACTCGCCTGCTTGACCTCCTGGTCTGCCCCCTCTGCAAGGGGCCGCTGCAGCATTGGCGGCCGCCCCATCACGATCGCCAGGAGCTCGTCTGCAATGCCGACGGGTTGGCCTTCCCGGTCCGCGACGGCATCCCGGTGATGCTCGAAGGCGAGGCACGCGCGCTCGGCCGCGAGACGGCGCCGACGCCGCCGGCCGCGACTCCCGACTGACGCGTGCCGTTCGTCGTCCTCGTCCCGGCACGACTCGCCTCGACGCGCCTGCCGCGCAAGGCGCTCGCCGACATCGGCGGCGTGCCGATGATCGTGCGCGTCGCCCGGCGCGCAGCTGCATCGAAGGCTTCGCGCGTGGTCGTTGCCGCCGACGACGAGGAGATCGTCGCCGCGTGCGCAGAGCATGGCGTCACCGCCCTGCTCACCTCGCCGCGCCATGCCACCGGCAGCGACCGCATCGCCGAGGCGAGCGCTGCGCTGGGCCTCGGCGACGACGAGATCGTCGTCAACGTGCAGGGTGACGAGCCGCTGATCGAGCCGGCCCTGATCGACGCCTGTGCCGCGCTGCTGGCAGATCGGAGCGACTGCGTGATGAGCACGATCGCGCACGCGATCGACAACCGTGCCGACTTCGAGAACGCCAACATCGTCAAGGTCGTCCTCGACTCGCGAGGCCGTGCGCTGTACTTCTCGCGAGCGCCGATCCCGTGGCCGCGCGACGACCCGACGAGCGCGCCCGCGACAGGGTCGAGCGCGCCGCTGCGCCACGTCGGCCTCTACGCCTACCGGGCCGGCTTCCTGCGTCGCTTCCCCCTCCTCTCGCACAGCCCGCTCGAGGACATCGAGCGGCTCGAGCAGTTGCGCGTGCTGTGGCACGGCGAACGCATTGCGGTGCACGTCAGCGCGCTCGCGCCCGGCGTCGGCGTCGACACGGCCGAAGATCTCGATCGCGCGAGACGAATTGTCGCCGCGGCTGGTGCGGGTTTTGCCTGAGCGGTCGCTCGGAGGCGCGAAGTCGTCGCCGCCTATTATTCCGGCGTGAACCCACGCCACCACCGAGGCTCGACGCCATGAGACTGATCCTTCTGGGGGCCCCCGGCGCCGGCAAGGGAACGCAGGCCACCTTCATCACGAAGCGCTTCGGCATCCCGCAGATCTCGACCGGCGACATGCTGCGCGCCGCCGTGAAGGCAGGCACGCCCCTCGGCCTGCAGGCCAAGAAGGTGATGGATTCCGGCGCGCTGGTCAGCGACGACATCATCCTCGGGCTGGTCAAGGAGCGGATCGCCCAGCCGGACTGCGCCGCCGGCTTCCTCTTCGACGGCTTTCCGCGCACGATCGTCCAGGCCGACGCGTTGAAGGCGAACGGCGTCAAGCTCGACTACGTGCTCGAGATCGACGTTCCCGACTCCGCCATCGTCGAACGGATGAGCGGGCGGCGCGTCCATGTCGCTTCCGGCCGCACCTATCACGATCGTTTCAACCCGCCGAAGACGGCCGGCGTGGACGATGTCACCGGCGAGCCGCTGATCCAGCGCGTCGACGACCAGGAAGAGACGGTCAAGAAGCGCCTGGCGGTCTATGCGCAGCAGACCCGGCCGCTGGTCGAGTACTACCAGCGCTGGGCCGCGTCGGGTGACCGGGAAGCGCCTGCCTATCGGAAGATCAGCGGCACCGGCAACGTCGACGAGATCACCGCCCGCGCGCTTGCCGCGCTCGCTTGAGGAGAAGACATGGAGATCAAGGGCAAGGTATTCATCGTCACTGGCGGAGCCTCCGGGCTCGGCGAAGGCGCGGCGCGCATGCTTGCCGATGCCGGCGCCACCGTGGTCGTCGCCGACCTGCAGGACGAGCGAGGCGCCGCGGTCGCCGCCGAGATCGGCGGGCGTTTCGTCCGCTGCGACGTCAGCCAGGAGGCCGACGGCCAGCGGGTGGTCGCCGAGGCGACCGGGGCGGGCAAGCTCTTCGGCCTCGTCAATTGCGCCGGGATCGGCCCGGCGGCGCGGACCGTCGGCAAGCAAGGCGCGCACACCCTGGCGCTGTTCAGCCGGGTGATCACGGTCAACCTCATCGGCAGCTTCAACATGATCCGCTTGGCCGCCGAGGCCATGAGCAAAAACGAGCCCGAACCAACCGGCGAGCGCGGCGTGCTGATCTCGACGGCGAGCGTTGCCGCGTACGACGGCCAGATCGGCCAGGCCGCCTACTCGGCGTCGAAGGGCGGCATCGTCGGCATGACCTTGCCGATCGCGCGCGACCTCGCCAAGACCGGCATCCGCAACATGACGATCGCGCCGGGCATCTTTGGAACGCCGATGCTCTTCACGATGCCCGACGAAGTGCAGCAGGCGCTCGCCGCCAGCGTGCCCTTCCCGAGCCGTCTCGGCACACCCGCGGACTTCGCCAAGCTAGTCCACCAGATCGTGACCAACGAAATGTTGAACGGCGAAGTGATTCGCCTGGACGGAGCAATCCGTCTCGCACCGAAATAGCGGTCGTCTCAGAAGCGGCTCCAGCGGGGCCGGTCCCTCCCTCTCGGAGGGAGGAAAGCGAAGCAGGGAGGGAGCAGTCCTGTTCAGCGAGCCACGTGAGATGAGGCGCGGCTACGCCGCACCTCTTCTCGCGTACAACGCCCACAGGCGGGCCAAGTCGGCGGTGCCGTCCGCACCTTGCACGGTCTTGAAGGTCGCCTGCGCCTTCGCCTTGTCACCGGCGACGACCTGGGCGATGCCGAGGTGCAGCTTGGCGTCCTCGGGGCGCTTGAGACCGCCCTTGGCGATACCTTGCTGCATCATCTGCACGCCCTTCGGCGCCTGCCCTGCATAGACGAGGCTCATCCCGAGCGAAACCATCGCGTCGCCGGTCTTGGCGGCGGTGGCCTGGCGCTCGTCCTCCGGGCGCGACGCGGCTTCCTCGGCGAGCTTCTTGTCGATCAGCACCTTCAGGCGCTTGGCGCGGTCGGCCTGGGCGCCGGTGCTGAGCGCACCGCTGCTGATCCCCTTGTCGATGACCTGCTTGCCTTCGCTGGCGAGATCGGCCTGGAGGGCGAGCTGGGCCATCTCCATGTAGTCGGCCGGTGCCGACATGCTGCCGGTGGCGAGCGAGAGCCGATAGGCGTCGAGCGAGAGCCGGTCCGAGAAGTTCTGCTTGCGCTGCATGCGGCTCAGCAGATCGACCCAGTACTCCTTCTTCGGGTAGTAGGTGACCAGCTTCTCCATCGCGAACACATAGGCGTTGTTGTCGTTCTGCTTCGACGCCGCGTTGAGGAGAAGCTTCAGGCGATCCTCGGGCGGCGGTGAACCGGCGCGCTCGGCGGCCTGGATCTCGACCGTAAGCTCCTTGATCGCGCCGGCGTAGTCACCGCTCAGGTACTGGCTCTGGATGAGCATTGTCCGCATCGCGGGGCTCGTGCCGCCCTCGCGCAGATAGCGCTGGCTCCATTGCATCGCCTTGGCGTACTGCTGGGCGCGGTAGTAGCTGCCGGCGATCGACTCGATCATGCGCAGCTTCTCGGGTCCGGTGATACGGCTCGAGTTGCTCAGCGCCTCGAACGAGCGCGCGGCGGTGTCGGCGTCGCCTGCGCCCGAGGCCGCGGCCAGGCGCATGCGCTCGATCAGGTAGGTCTCGTTGGCATTGCGCGCTCCGACCGCCTCGGCCTCGCGAACCTTGGCCAGCGCCTCGCGGTACTTGCCGCTCTTGACGAGGTCCTGGGCGGCCTGCAGCGGCCGGCCGATCTCGGGACGCAAGGTCTCCTGCGCCAGCGCGCCGCCGGCGAATGCGAGCCCGGCGGCGAGAAACGCCGCTGCGGCGACCGCGCGAAGGCGGCTACTTGACGAACTGCTCATTGCCGATCATTCCAAGCTTGGTGACGCCGAGGCGCTGGGCCGACGCGAGCACGGTCGCGACCGACTTGTATTCGACCAGCTTGTTCGGGCGGATGTGCACTTCCGCCTGATCGGCGTCGGCGGCTACCCGCGACAGGCGCGCCTCGAGCGCACCGCGGTCCGGCACCGTCTCGCCGTTCCAGAGCACGGTGCCGTCGAAGTCGATGTCGATCGTGACCACGACCGGCTCCTTCAACGGCGGCGGCGGCGTGCCGACCGGCATGTTCAGGTTGACGGTGTGAAGCTGAACCGGGATCGTGATGATCAGCATGATGATCAGTACCAGCATCACGTCGATCAGCGGCGTGGTGTTGATGTCCATCATGACTTCCGGCTCGCCGCTTCCGCCGCCGCTGCCTACGTTCATTGCCATGGTTCGGCCCTCAGCCCTTCGGCGGTGGTTCGGTCACGAAGCTGACCTTCTGGATCGAGGCGCGCTGGCACTGGAAGACCACCCGCCCGACCGATTCGTAGCGCGCCTGGCCGTCGCCGCGGATGTGGACCTCCGGCTGAGGCTTCAGCGTCGCGATCTTGCTCAGTCGCTGGAACAGCGCGTCGCTGTCGGGGACGAGTTGCTGGTTCCAGAAGATGTCGCCGTCCTTGTTGACCGAGATGTCGATGTTCTCGGGCTTGGTCTGGCGCGCGATGTTGGTTTCCTTGGGCAGCACCACCGGAATCGTGTGCGTCACCACCGGGATCGTGATCAGGAAGATGATGAGCAGCACCAGCATCACGTCGACAAGCGGCGTGGTGTTGATCGCGGAGACGACTTCGTCCTCGTCGCCGTCCGAGCCGACGGTTATAGCCATGGCGTTCTCCGCCTAGCGCGCCGTCGGGGCGGCCTTGAGGCGCGCGCCCATCAGGACGCCGTGCAGGTCGGCGCCGAAGCGGCGCACCGATTCCATCGTCACCTTGTTGCGGCGCACCAGCCAGTTGTAGCCGAGCACCGCGGGCACCGCGACCGCGAGGCCGATCGCCGTCATGATCAGCGCCTCGCCGACCGGGCCGGCGACCTTGTCGATCGACGCTTGGCCGGCGATGCCGATCGCCGTCAGGGCGTGGTAGATGCCCCAGACCGTTCCGAACAGGCCGACGAACGGGGCCGTCGAGCCGACCGTGGCGAGGAACGCCAGGCCGTCCTGGAGACGGCTCTGGATGTCGTCGATGCTGCGCTGGACGCTCATCGAAACCCACGAGTTGTGGTCGATGTTCTCGGTCAGGGCGCCCTCGTGGTGCTCGCTCGCCTCGATCCCGCTGTCGGCGATGAAGCGGAACGCGCTACCGGTCTTCAGCGCCTGGGCGCCATCGCGGAGCGACTTCGACTTGAAGAAGGTTCGTTGCGCGCCCTTGGCTTCCTGGCTCAGCTTCAGGCTTTCGTACAGCTTGGTGATCAGGATGTACCAGCTGCCCATGCTCATCAGCACGAGGATGATCAGCGTGCCGCGAGCAACGAAGTCGCCCTGCTCCCAGAGCGCGCCGAGGCCGTAGGGGTTGTCGACGCTTTCCTTGGCGGCGACCGGCGCAGGCGCCATCGGTGCCGGCGCCGCCGGAGCGGCCGCGCTCGTCGCCTCAGGCGCGGAGGCAGGTTGCGCCGCGGCCGTCAGGGGCGACAAGGCCAGGACGCAAAGCGCCAGCGAGGCGAGCGTGGCGGCAAGACGCGCCGAGATCGGTTGAGTGTTCCGCATGTGATTCTTTCTATCTTGGATAACAGGAAGGTCGTTCTTCGATGTCGGCGAGCCCCCGGGCTCACTCCATCTTGTAGGCAAACGGAACGGTGACCGTCACGTCGCGCCCTTGCCCCTGGCACTTGTACTCGCTGACGATGCGAATGCTGTTGCGGGCAAAGATCTGGTGGCTGGAGCGGATCGCCTTGATGTCCTTGACTTCACCACTGGCGGTGAGCGTGAACTGGATCGTGGCGTCACCCCGCTCGATGCCCTGGCGCTGCGCATCGCGCGGGAAAGCGACGTCGCCCATCACGGTGGCGTAGTTCGAGCAAACGACGCCGGCGGACATAGTCGCAGGCGGTGCCGGCGGTGCCGGCGGTGCCGCGACGACCGGCGGCGGTGCCGGCGCGATGACGACCGGCGCGGGCGGCGGCGTCGGCGTCGTCGCGGTGATGGTCGGCTGCGGCGGCGGCGGCGTCGCGATCTGGATTTCCGGCGGCGGAATGAACGGCGGCGGCGGCGCCTCGAGCTTCGGCGGCGGCGGCACGACCACTTCGGGCGGCGGCGGCGGCTTCTTGATCTCCTCGATCACCTTCGTCTCGATGGGTGCACGGACAACATCGACGACCTTCTTGGCAAGCCCGGACACCAGCGCGTAGACGATGAGCAGGTGAAACAGCAGGACGGCGCCGAAGCCGATGACGCGTCGGCGCGGGTCATTCTGCTGCTGGGCGAAGTTCATGACTGGGATCTCCAGTGAGATGGCAAAGCGCGCGAGGTTAACAAAAAATGCCCGCCGGCTTGTGGCCAGCGGGCACCATTCCTCGCGGAGTGGGCAAACCCCGTTCCCGGGGCAATGCCCTCTAGTTTAAGAGAACTTGAGCGGCCGCCCGCGCCCGGAGGCACAGACGGTTCGGCTCGCCTCTCAGGACGGTGCGAAGGACCCGATCAGAACGTGTACTTCGCGCCGACGGTGAAGAAGCGACCGACGGCGCCGGCCTGATGCCAGGCCTGGTTGTAGTTGATGACGTAGCTGTTTGCGAGGTAGGGGCGAACGAAGCCTTCCGGTCGAACAGGTCGTCACGCCTCGCCGCAAAAACGCTCGTCGCCGTGCAAGAACGCCAACCCCAAAAAAACTCCACTGGCCCTGCAGCCAGGTGGAGTCTTGAGAAGGTCCTCGGATCAGAACTGGTGCTTCACTCCCACGCGGAAGAATCGGCCGATCGCGCCCGAGTAGTCGAGCGGGTTGTAGCCGATGGCACCGTAGGTTTCGAAGTCGACCGGGGGCTTGGTGTCGAAGAGGTTCTGGATCGAGGCGAAGATCTCCGAGTTCTTGCCGAACTTCCAAGCACCCGAGATGTCCATGGTCGTGAACGACTTGACCTTGCAGCCCGACGGGAAGTCGTTGCCGTCAAGCGTCTGCTGCGCACAACCCGTATCGGACTGCTCGAACTTGTTCGACATGCTGCCGCGATAGTTCACGTTGGCACCCAGGCGCCACTGCGCCAGTTCCCACGTCGCGTAGAAGCTGACGCGATCCCGGGGCGAGCCGATGCAGTTCGTGATGTCGCAATTCCCGTGCGTCCCGGCGTACTTGTGCTCGGTCCCGTTCGATTCCGTCACCGTCTGCGTGAACAGATGGGTCCAGGTCAAACCGCCCGTCAGGGCGCCGCTGCCGCCGCCCAGATCGAACCGGCTCTTCAACTCGACGTCCAGACCTTCGGTGAGGCTCTTCGACGAGTTCTGAAACACCACCGAACCGTTCAAGATCCCGCCGATGTCCGTCGGCGTCAGTTGCGTGGAGAGGTCGCGGGTAACCCGGCCGGCATCCACTGCGGACTGCGGATCCTCGAGGACCGGCAGGCCCTTACGCTTGATCTGCCAGATGTCGGCCGTGATGCTCGACCGTTGGGTGACGTCCCACACCAGCCCCAGCGTGATGCTGGTCGACTTCTCCGGCTCGAGGTCTGGGTTGCCGCGCTGGATGAACGTGGGGGCCACGCCGAGGCAGTTCGCATCGATGGTCGCCTGCGGCAGGCCGGCGAGGCTCGCGCAGCGGGCGTTGTCGTCGACGACGGCGCCGCCGAAGGCAGCGATCGAGCTCTGGCTGTTCTCAGTCGACGACGGTGCCCGGAACGCCTTGGCGTACGTGCCCCGCAGCGCGAAGTTGTCCAGCGCACGCCACTTGGCACCGACCTTCGGCGTCACCGAGTTGCCGGCATCGGTGTAGTAGTCGTAGCGCAACGCGCCGTTCAGCTCGAGGTTCTTCAGGACCGGCAGGGCCACTTCCGCATATGTCGCGTAGATGTTGCGCGAGCCGCCGTAGGCGGTGAGCGACAGGCCCTGGTAGTCACCCAGACCTGTATACAGCGGCAGGTTGTTGTCCTCGCGGCGGATCTCGGCGCCGAAGGCCACGCCCATCGGGCCGCCCTGGAGCTGGCCGAACTCTCGCGAGACCTTGAAGTCGGCGCTGTACAGCTTCGAATAGCCGTTGCGTTCATTGTTGGCGAGGAGGGCGTCGTACAACGCTTGGGAGTTGAGGCCGGCGTTCTCGCCGATGCGCCAGTACGTACCCGCCGGCAGCGCGGCGTAAGCCGGGCTGAAGGCGGTCGCGGCGGCGACGTTCGCGGCGGTCGGGTTCAGGAGCGCGTTCTTCACGCGCCAGTTCAGGGTCTTCGTCGAGGTGTCGGTCTGCCTCGACTCCGAGTAGACGATCCCGGTGTCGTAGTCCCAGGCGTTCCAGGATCCCTTGACCCCAGCGACGAAGCGGTACGCGTCGCTCTTCGAGTTTGTCTGGGGAGTGCCCGTGTCGAACTGGGGCAGGTACATGAGCCGGGCGGCCGTTCCCTGGTACGGGTTGTCGGGGTGGTTCGCACCGAGCATCGTCGGCGCCGTTTGCGAGACCACGGTGCCGTCAGGCTGGAAGAAGCCGGCGCTCGGCGCGATCGGCAGGGCGTCGACCGTCGACTTGGAGTGGTAATAGCCGAGCTCGATGAAGCCTTCCATCGTCGGCGAGAAGGCCTTGGTCAGGCGGCCGTAGAAGCTCGCGGTCTCGTGTTCCGGCTGGATCTGGTTGATGGCCTGGCGGACGTCGTTGATGCAACCGCCGGCCGGATTGTTCTGGGGCAGGTTCGTGTTGGTATTACAGAAAGTCGCCGCGCCCGGGAAGGCCTGCGTGAAGCCGACGCCGGCCGGATCCGATCGGCTGTAGTAGTCGTTCGTGACCGGGTTGCGCACGTTGCCGACGATCGATGGCGCAGCGCTGTTGTTGACACGACCGCTCGGCAGCGTGGCGGTCGGAATCCAGCCATTGCCGCCCGCACGCGGGATGTTGTTGGTCGGGCCCTGGTTCGGGTCGAAGCCCCATTGCGGCTGTCCGATGGCCGAGACGCCAACCGATCCGCGCCCGACGCGGTCACGGTAGTAGATCGGGTCCTTCTTGCCTGCCTCGAAGTTCAGGAGGACGTTGTAGCCGTCCTTGCCGAGGTCGCCGAAACCGGTCGTGACTGCGGCGCGGGCTTCGTTGCCGTCGCCCTCCTGAGAAAGGCCGTACGAAGCCTTCAGGGCGGTGCCGACGTAGTTCTTGCGCAGGATGATGTTGACCACCCCGGCGACAGCGTCCGAACCGTAGATGGACGAAGCACCGTCCTTCAGCACTTCGATCCGCTCCACGGCCTCGAGGGGGATCTGGTTCAAGTCGACGTAGGTCCGCTGGGCGTCGTCGGCCAGCACGGCGGAGGTAGCGCGGCGGCCGTTGATCAGCACGAGGGTGGCGTTGGCGCCCAGGCCTCGTAGCGAGACGCCGGCCGCGGTGGCACCGGAGAAGCCACGGCCGTACGTGAACGGAACCGAGCCTTGGCCATCAGAGGTCAGCGTTTGCAGGTACTCGGCGACGGTGCCCTTGCCGGCCTGGTCGATTTCCTTCTTGCTGATGACCTGGACCGGCGACGCGGTCTCGGCATCCGCCCTGCGGATGTTGGAGCCGGTGATCTCGACCCGTTCGAGTGCCTGCGCGGGCGCCGGCGTCGTCTGTGCCAGCGCGGAATGACCGGCGCTCAACAGGACACCGCCGCACGCAACCATCAGCCCTGTGCAGAGCTTCGTCTTTCTCAACATGGATTTCCCCCCGGTGAATGAATTCGATCGAAAGATCTATAGACCCCCGCCCCACCGCAAGCCACATGCCAATTTGTGAACAGCACACGACACACTGAAAAGGCGTGTAACCGAATTGTCATGTCCCGTCGCGAGCGGGCTCGGTCGGGGTATCCCCCTATCGCAGCGCTGCAAGCTAGCTGGTTGGCGCGACTCGGCTGGTCGCCTGTCCTCGCGTGCCCCGTATTCCGAGGGTGATCTGGTGCTCCGGGCGTGTCGGATTTCACGTGAGCTTTACAAGACGAAAGGCCCTTCAACTCACCGCGTGCGGCCGGTGACGTTGGCTCTTTGCAACACGGTGAGCGGGTACCCGGCGCGGCCGGCGTTGCGGCGCGCCGACGTTGGGCGACGCGAGCACCGAGGCCGTCAGCCCCAGGCGATGAACGCCTGGCGGCGATCGACCAGCAACTGCACTTTCTCGCCCACCGGCAACGTCACCTTGGTCGCGACGTGACCGAAGGGAAGCCCGGTGAGGATCGGCGTCCGGGTCGAGGCGCGGATGCGCGCGAGCATCGACGCCAGCGAGTAGCCGCGGTCGTTCGGTGACTTGCGCCAGCCGCTCACGGCCCCCAGCACGATCGCCTTCTGCGCGTCGAGGACACCGGCCTGCTGAAGCTGCAGCAGGTTCCTTTCCACGCGATACGGATGCTCGTTGACGTCCTCGACGAAGAGGATGCCGCCCTTGACGCGCGGCCAGTGCGGCGTCGCCAGGAGCGAGGTGACGATCGAGAGGTTGCCGCCCCAGAGCGTGCCGCGAACGTCGAGGCCGTCGAACCCGGCATCGGTGCGAAAGCCGACGGCCTCAAGCGCACCCGACATCGCCTCGACGAAGCAGCCTTCGGTGACCTCGTCGACCCCGCCTTCGGCAGCGCTGCGGCCGAAGTCGTCGCAAGCGAGCGGCCCGGCCCAGGTGACGCCGCCGCCGTGCGCGAGCAGGCCGAGCTGCAGCGAGGTCATGTCGCTCATGCCGACCCAGCGCGTTCCGGCGTCGACGCTCCTGGCGATTCGCTTCCAGTCGATGCGGTCGAGCAGCCTCGTCAGGCCGTAGCCGCCTCGCGTGGCCAGCGCGACGCTCGGCCGCAGTGCGGCGATCCGGTGCAGCGCCGCGAGCCGGGTCTCGTCGTCTCCGGCGAAGCGCTGCATCCTGGCCGTGGCGTCCTCGTCGATCGAGACCGCGAAGCCGAGCTTGCCGAGACGGGCGGCGGCGCGCCGCAAGGGCACGACCGAGCGCAACACCCCGGCGGGCGAAAACAGCAGGAGGCCGCGCACGGGGTCGCTCATTCGTGCACCTTCGTGTGGCGCGCGTCGAAATCCATCTCGCAGGCGGCGCCGTTCATCGCTCCGCCTTGGGGTCGATCTCGACCGACTCGCCCGTCGGAATGGGTTCGATCGAAAAGTCGGTCTCGGCCGGGGGGCCCACAGGGCCGGCACGACGCTGGCGGTATTGCTCGCGGCGCTCGGCGAAGAACGAACGCAGCACGTCGCCCGACGCTTCGGCGAGGACGCCGCCTTCGACGCGGGTGTGATGGTTGAGCGCGGCGGTGCCGAAGACGTCGATGACCGAGCCCGCCGCGCCCGCCTTCGGATCCTGCGCGCCGTAGACGACGCGCTTCACGCGGGCGTGCAGCAGCGCCATCGCGCACATCGCGCAGGGCTCCAGCGTCACGTAGACCTCGCACTCGGGCAGGCGGTAGTTGCCGAGCAGCTTCGCCGCGTGGCGCAACGCGACGATCTCCGCATGCGCGGTCGGGTCGTGGTCGGTGATCGGCCGGTTGTACCCGGTGGCAACGACTTGCCGACCCGATGGCGAATCGCGAACGACGACGGCGCCGACCGGGACTTCGCCGACGAGCCAGGCGTTCTGCGCCTGGTCGAGCGCCTGGCGCATCGCCGCTTCGTCCTGCGGCGAAGGCATCAGGGCTCGGCGCGCTGGTTGCGGTCGGCGCCCTGCTGGAGCGCGCCCGCCGTGCGATCGCGCGCCTGTTGCTGGAGCGTCTTCGATTGCTGCGGCACCGTTTCAGCGCTCGACGGTGCGGGTGGCGTCGCCCGCGACGTGGCGCCAGGATCGGCAGCCAGCGCTGCTGCCCGCTCGGCGGCGCTGGCGCGGCCGGACAGGCTGGTGTCGGCGACACCGCTGCCGAACAGCTGCTTCTTTGCGATCGAGCCGATCACCGCGAGAACGATCACCAGCGACAGGAATCCGAAGATCGCCTTCATCTCACTCCCACTCGATCGTCGCAGGCGGCTTCGACGAGACATCGTACGTGACGCGATTGATGCCGCGCACCTCGTTGATGATCCGGGTCGAGACCTTTTTCAGCAGGGCGTAAGGCAGTTCGGCCCAGTCGGCGGTCATGAAGTCGCTGGTCTGAACGGCGCGCAGGGCGACGACATAGTCGTAGGTGCGCCCGTCGCCCATGACACCGACGCTCTTCACCGGCAGGAACACCGCGAACGCCTGGCTGGTGAGGTCGTACCAGCTCTTCTTGCTGACCGGGTCGATCGTCGCACGCAGCTCCTCGATGAAGATCGCGTCGGCGCGGCGCAGCAGGTCGGCGAACTCGCGCCTGACCTCGCCGAGGATGCGGACACCGAGCCCGGGACCGGGGAATGGATGGCGATAGACCATCGCGTGCGGCAGGCCGAGCGCGACGCCGAGCTCGCGAACCTCGTCCTTGAACAGCTCGCGCAGCGGCTCGAGCAGCTTCAGGCCCAGCGTCTTCGGCAGGCCGCCGACGTTGTGGTGGCTCTTGATCGAGATCGCCTTCTTCGTCTTGGCGCCGCCCGACTCGATCACGTCGGGGTAGATCGTTCCCTGCGCCAGCCACTTCGCCTGCTTGAGCTTGCCCGCCTCGCGCGTGAACACCTCGACGAACTCGCTGCCGATGATCTTGCGCTTGGCCTCGGGGTCCGCGACGCCGGCGAGCTGGCCGAGAAACCGCTCGCTGGCGTCGACCGCGATCACCTTAATATGGCGATGCTCGGTGAACATGTCCATGACCAGCCGGCCTTCGTCGAGGCGCAACAACCCGTGGTCGACGAAGACGCAGGTCAGGCGGTCGCCGATGGCCTTGTGGATCAGCGCCGCGGCGACGCTCGAGTCGACGCCGCCGGAGAGCCCCAGGATGACCTCGTCGTCGCCGACCTGCTCGCGGATCCTCGCCACCGCCTCGTCGATGTAGTTGCCCATCACCCAGTCGGGCCTGGCGGCGCAGATCTCGAGCACGAATCGGTTCAGCAGCTCCCTGCCCTTCAGCGTGTGCGTGACCTCGGGATGGAACTGGACGCCATAGAAGCCGCGCTCCTCGTCGGCCATGCCGGCGATCGGGCAGCTCGGCGTCGACGCCATCAGCGCGAAGCCGGGCGGCAGCGCCGTGACCTTGTCGCCGTGGCTCATCCACACCTTGAGCATGCCGTGTCCCTCGCTCGTCGCGAAGTCCTCGATCGACTCGAGCAGGCGCGTATGGCCGCGCGCCCTCACCTCGGCGTAGCCGAACTCGCGGTGCGTGCTCGCCTCGACCTCGCCGCCGAGCTGGACAGCCATCGTGAACATGCCGTAGCAGATGCCGAGCACCGGCACGCCGAGCTCGAACACCGCCTTGGGCGCACGCAGCTCGTGCTCCTCGTAGGTCGACGCGTGGCTGCCCGACAGGATGATTCCCTTCGGTGCGAACTCGCGGACGAACTCGTCGCTGACGTCGTTCGGATGGATTTCGCAGAAGACGTGCGCCTCGCGCACGCGCCGGGCGATCAGCTGGGTGACCTGCGAGCCGAAATCGAGGATGAGGATCTTGTCGTGCATGTCAGGTGGTGCGCGGAGTGGCGGCGACGCGGGCGCGACGGACGGCGCTGAAATGCAGCCACGCCAGCACCAGCGCCGCGAGCTGGATGAGCGCGCAGAAGTAGAAAGGCGTTCCGATGCGCCAATCGCCACGCGGCAGGTGCGAGACGGTGGCGAGCAGCGGCGCGGTGAGGACCGGCGCGACCACCGCCATCAGGCTTTGCAACGAGCTGACCGCGCCCATCGTTCGTCCTTGCGTCGTCGCGTCGGCGGCGCCCGAAATGATGCTCTGGAGCGAGGCCGCGACGGTGAAGCCGAGGACATTGCAGAGGATCACGGCGTACATCATCCAGCCTTCGGTGGCCGCACCCCACGCCAGATAGGCGAGCGTCGACGAGACCAGGCCGACGACGGCCAGTCTCTGCGGCGAGAAGCGCTTGAGGAGGCGGCCGAGGAGCACGCCCTGCACCAGCGCCGACATGCAGCCGACCGCGAACAGCGACCAGCCGTTCTCCTGCGGGCCCCAGCCGAAC
>Ga0207650_10001449_pt1 | contig 17085 bp, 15 predicted proteins | sample KBSS63metaG_FD_184325 | JGI IMG/M metagenome (GOLD analysis project Ga0207650, IMG submission 184325) | Switchgrass rhizosphere microbial communities from Kellogg Biological Station, Michigan, USA - KBS S6-3 metaG (SPAdes) (version 2) | ecosystem: Host-associated > Plants > Roots > Rhizosphere...
CCATCAGCTTGGCGGCGGTCGCGGCGACCGGCACGACCTCGATGCCGGTCTCCTTGCGGAACGGCTCGTAGATGGTCTCGCGCTTGATGTCGTCGAAGACGCCGCCTGGTGTGCGCACGATCACCTGCTCGGCCGCAGTGGCCTGGCGAACCCAAAAGAAAGGCGCGGCGAGTGTCGCGGCAGCGACGCCGCTCGTGAAGCGGCGGCGGCCCGGATCGGCATACGGGGGCTGTGTCATGGGACTCCCTGTGTGGCGGCTCGCACCGCGAACAACCCGAGGGTGATGCACGTGCGAAACGTTGAATGCGCAGTCATACTGGTGGCGATGTACGCCAGCGTCAAGCCGGGTTAAGCCGGAGTACGGGAGGGCTGGTGCCGGGAAAACCTAAGCAGACGAGCGGAAGGCCCAAGGCCGCCGATGCCGACCCGCCGGTGGCTGGGCGAGGCCGGCCACCGACCTCCTACGACGTCGCGCACCTCGCGGGTGTCTCTCAATCGACCGTGTCGCGCGCCTTCGCCGCCGAGGCTCCAATCTCGCCGCCGTTCCGTAAGAAGGTGCTGGAGGCGGCGCGCCGCCTTCACTATCGACCGAACGCCGCGGCGCGCAGCCTGACGACGAACCGCTCGGGCGTGGTCGCCTTTTTCGTGCCCAACATCGGCAACCCGATCTATCCGTCGGTGCTGGAGCAGTTCAGCCAGAGGCTGCGTGCCATGGATCGCCAGATACTCTTGCTGCCGCCGGTGCAGACCGCCGACGAGGCGCTGATGTGGTTGACGCAATACCGGGTCGAGGGGCTGGTGATCACGGCGGCCTCCCCACTCGCGCTGTCGAAGGCAATCGCCCGCAAGTGCGTCGGGGCAGGCGTGCCGCTGGTGCTGTTCAACCGCTACTTTGCCGATATCCCGGTCGCCTCGGTCAGCTGCGACAACGCGCTCGGCGGCGCCCTGGCCGCCGAAACGCTACTGGCTGCGAGGCATCGCCGCTTCGCGTTCATCGGTGGGCCCGAACCGACCTCGGCTGACGCCGACCGGTGCGCCGGATTTGTGGCACGCCTGCGTGAACGGGGCGCGCCGCCGCCGCTCATCGAGAAGACGATGTTCTCGTACGCCGGCGGCCATGCAGCCGGCCTAGCGTTGCTGGCCCGCAGGGATCGCCCGGACGCAATCTTCTGCGCCAACGACCTAATCGCCCTCGGCGTGCTTGACGCCGCCCGATACGGGCACCGCCTCAAAGTGCCGAGAGACGTCTCGATCATGGGCTTCGACGACGTGCCGATGGCCGCATGGGCAGGCAACGCCCTGACCACCGTCCGGCTTCCCGTGGAAGAGATGGTGGAGCGCGCGGTGGAGTTGCTGGGCCGGGCGATGGCCGAGCGTCAGGAGAAGGCCGAGGTCGTTCGAATTGCGGGGGAGCTCTTCGTCCGCAGCACGACTCGAGCAGTGCCCGGCGGGAGCGGTCGGGCTCCGGCGCTATTCGCCGTCGGACCGCGACGCGCAAATTCTTGAGACCGGGCTGGTCGAATCAAGTCCGAGCGCGGACATCACGGCTGCGCACCGGGCGATTTGGATGCCGGGCTGATCTTTGCTTGCGGTCTATTGCGCAGCAGTGAAGTGCTCCGACCTTCGGTCTTGGCCGGCGATACGATCGCTCTGGAGCCCTAGTCATGCCAAAAGCAGCCAGTCGCAACGGACTGCTTCTGGCGGACTGCCGGTATCCACCACCTGCAGCTAACCGGAAGTCTGATCGCCGCGCCGAAGGCCGCCCCAGGCTTCATACGTCATCTGGAAGACGGCACAGCCAGGGGAAGCTTCGCGGCGCCGGATACGGATCAATGCGTCTGTTGTTTCACGATGATGGCCTTATTGAGCCGGTAGGCCAAGCCTTTGGGGTCGTTTTTCAAGACCTCGAACTGCCCCCTGACGGTCGCTACTCCGTCTTTGGCCATGACGAAGTCTTTGGTGTTGACTTCTACAAGCTCGGTAGGAGTGGGCGGCTCGCATTCGTCGCACAAGAAGGCGTGGCTGCTGAGCAGAAATTGCTTGCTGGGCGTGTCCTTTTTCATGACCTGCGTGACATAGCCGACGATGGAAATGGTCTTGCCGTCGAGCGCCAGTACAGGGGCCAGAAACGTGGTTTGGTAGATGCTGCCCTTGCGCACCACGAGTGCCCTGGCCAAATCGCCCCAGAGCACGACATCGGCAGGCGCGTTCTTGTAGGCCTGCTCCCCCAACGGTTCGGCCTGGTGCACATGGACTTGAAAACGATTGTCTTCCGGCTCGTCGCCTGATTTCGATGCCCGCTGATGGGCGTCAGCGTCATGGGCGTAGTGGGCGCGGTCATCCATCACGGCGGCAGTGCTGCGACTGTGCGTCTGCGCGGTGTCCTGAATAGGCGAGAGCACAAAGACATATGCGGCGAGAAGGCCGAGGATGCTGATCCCGGCAAACGCCGGGATCAGCCACGACCTCGCGCTTATCTTGGAAATAGATCCAAGATGCGTCGAGGGTCGTGCCATGCTTACAGAGCCTCCCCGTTGGTGTAAACCTCTTTGCCATCGACATAGGTACGAATGGCACGCAGGTCTTGCAAGGCTTTCTCGGAGATGGTCATGAAGTCGGCAGACAACACGACGAAGTCGGCCACCTTGTTCGGCTCAATGGAGCCTTTGATTGCGCTGTCTTCGGTGAGGTCGGCGTAGTAGCCGGTCAACATTCGCAGACCGGTCTCACGCGATACGCGCTGGTCTTTGAAACCGTTTTGGCCGTCACCATACTTGCCGTCGGAGATCGTGTCCCGCGAGATGAAGTGATACATGACCCAGAAAGGATTGGTCGGAACCACGGCAGAGTCGGTGCCGCCGGAAGTGCGCAACCCAGTGTCGAGGAAATTCTTGACCGGCGTGATCTGCGAAGCTCGAGCCATGCCCAGATAACGCTTGAGCACAGGCGCCGCCAAGTAGAGGTGGTCCTGCGCAGACATGCTGATGTTCAGCAGCTTCAGGCGTGGAAGCTGATCATCGCGAACGACGAAGCCGTGTTCGACGCCCCAAGGGTACTGAGTGCTGAATTTCTTCTGCGCGTTTGCCTGCTCGTAGCCCTGCAACGCTATGTCCATCGCGGCATCACCCACCGAATGCACGGACATGCGCCATCCGGCTGCGTTCCAGGCCTTGGCCACCGCGTTGAAGGCTTCCTGTGTAGTCAGCGGCGTACCGACGTAACCATCGGGCTGGCCCGGAGGATTCTCGTACGGGACGGTCATGTAGCCACCTTCAAAGCCACCGTCAAGACCGGCCTTGATGCCCCACACTTGCAGCCAATCGTCCCTGTCGTGCGGGCCGATATTGGCGGCTTGCAGTTGAGCCAGGGTCGGTCCACGGAAAAGGATGCTGTAGCGGGCCGTGGATTTGCCAGCTTGCTTGAGCGCCTGGAGATCCTGGTACGCCTGAATGCTGGTGCCGGGAATACGTACGTTCGTCAGACCATACGAGTTGATGACCTTCTGCTCGGCCAGAATGTTGGCTTGCCTTTCTGCGGCATTGCTGGCCGGACGTGAAGTGGACTTCAAGCTGGGGTTGCGAATGCCAGGGGTAGTTGCGGTCTGGCCTCTGGCGGTGTCGACTAGTTCGCCGGTCAGCTCGCCCTCGTGAGCAGCAGCACCGGGAATGGTGGCCGCTTGCGTGGCATTGATTCTGGGCACGCCGCCCCCGGGAGGCGAGACCGTATTCGGCCCGTAGCCCCATAGAGCCAGTGCCGTCTTGCTCAGGAAATAGCTGTGGCCGCCGCGTACCAGCACCACCACGCAACCTGGCGCGGCCGCCTCAAGCTCGTAAGCAAAGGGCGTGCGTTGCTCGGTCAACTGCGCTTCGTGCCAATCGCTGTTGGACACGAACATGACGCGCTGTCCCGTTGCGGGATCTATGCCGGCGCAATCCAGACCCGAGTTCTTCACATATGTGGTGATGGCGGCGAACAGCTCCGATAGGTTGTGGACTTTCGCGGCGGAGAGGTCCAGACCGATATCCATGCCGACGGCGGCGTGGAAGTGGTTGTCCGACAAGCCCGGAATGACCGTGCGGCCCTTCAGGTCGAGGACCTGGGTGTTGGTGCCAACATAACGTTGAATGTCAGCCTTCGTGCCCACGGCGACGAATTTACCGCCCGTCACGGCAAATGCCTCAGCGGTGCTGAAACCGGAATCCACGGTCAAAACTTTTGCGTTGGTATAGACCGCGTCTGCAGCCACTACCGGAGCGGGTGGCGCGTCGGAGTCACCACTACCGCCGCAACTGGCGAGCAGCCCCGAAATGGCTGCCACGGCAAGCCATGTTTTTTGAACGGTCCTCATGGGTCACTCCTTTGAGAAATCGTACCTGGCGACAACCATTCCCGCTTCCAACAGGGCGACTCGACCCCGAGTGGATTCAAGAACACACTCTTGCGATGGCGATGGCAATGACGAAAGTCAAGGGCCAGACCCGCTGTGCGGCCGAACGCCGACAGGTCGATCATTGAAGATGCTCCATGTTGATGCAGGCGCCGAGCCACCTGAGCATTAAACTTTAGAGCTAAGGTACTTGCCGCACGTGAAAATATATGGCTACATGTCAACCAAAGGTTGACGTCCGGCCGAAGACGAGTGCCGAATGATTCGGCCGCCGGCGAAGCGTAGCCGGATGCGTCTCAAGACCCATCACTTGCAGGTGGTCGCGGCGCTGCACGAGTGGCACAGCGTGACCAAGGCGGCAGACGAGCTGAGCGTCTCCCGCGCGGCGCTGTCGAAGACGCTCGTGTCGTTGGAGGAGATGCTTGGCGGTCGGCTCTACGAGCGAACCGCGCTCGGAATGAAGCCGACGCCGCTCGGCGATGCACTCGCCCGGCATGCCAATCTCGTCCTGGCCAATCTGCGCGCAGCCGAAGGCGAGCTGTTCGATCTCCTAAGACGTCACAGCGAGCGCATCTCGCTAGGCGCCTTCTTCAGCACGATGCCGCTCCTCGTGCCGAGCGCGCTGGCGCGCCTGGTGCGCGAGCGCCCGAACTGCCTGGTCACGGTGCGGGAAGACGGAATGCCAGATCTCATTGATGGCCTCATGCGCGGCGACTTCGAACTGATCGTTGGGCGCATGCTTGCCGAACATCTGGCCGCCCCGATCGAGGCGATGCCGCTCTACGAGGAGGGCATCTTCGCAGTGTGTCGTCTTGGCCACAAGCTCGCCGGGCGGCGCCGAGTATCGTGGCGCGAAGCCGTGACGTTTCCCTGGATCTTGCCGCCGCACGAATCGCCGGTTCACGAGATTCTGCGCGCTGAGCTGCGCGCGGCTGGCGCGGAAGCTCCGGCCGCCATCGTCGAGGGTCTGTCGACGCCGCTGACCTTGGGCCTGGTCGTCCGTTCCGATTCGATCGGCTTGCTGCCCGAACGCATCGCTCGACAAGAGCAGGAGCGGCAGACGATCGTCATTCTGCCCTTGGCGATGCAGCGTTTGCCGGCGCCGGTGGGCATCGCGTGGCGCGGCGACAAGGCGCAATCACCGCTTGCCGTGGCGCTGATCGCTGCCCTGCAGGGTTGCGCTGCGCAATCCTTGGAGAACCTCTGAGTACGTGGAGAGGCCGACGGTCATGGGAGCGCGTCGGCGACTTGGTCCGATCCGAGTCCCGCTTCAGCGCCAAGAGCATGGCCTCGCAAGGGCGCCGCCTTGGTTTGTCAGCCGCCCAATGCGGCGTTCTCATCGGTGCCTCGGCGCAGTCGGTATACAACGGGGAGGAGGGCAAGGCGCGCCCGCGGGCCCAGCACCTGCCGGCGATCATTGCGCTCAGGAAGCTGGGGCGTCGACAAGCGAACGAGATCCTGGAGAGCCGCAAGGCCGCCTAGGTGTCGCGATCGTCGACAAGTCCTTCCTGCGTCCGCGCACGGTCGGGCTTGGGGTATTGGTCGAAGCGGTCTCGCTGGCAAATGAGTTAGTCTGCAGTTGTATAGCCTGCATGTCGACGCCTAGGGCAGTCGTCATGCAGAGGAAGGGAGCCGAGACATGGACGAATGGCCTGAGCCGCACACCAAGTCGCAGGAGTTGCGGGCGTTCCTATTCCTGTCGGTGGTTCTCGCACCGGTCCTGGCCGTGGGCTTGGTTTCCGGCTACGGGTTCCTGGTATGGGCGGTTCAGCTCCTCACCGGCCAACCCCCGGGTCCGAAAGTCTGACGCCGTCGCCCATGCCGATCGACGAGCTCCACATCGCCAGTCTCGTCGTCCATTCGACGCCGCGCCGCCTCGATTCCGTCTCCAGTGTCATCGCCGCCCTGCCGGGAGCCTGCATCCACGCGTCGTCGGCCAGCGGCAAGTTGGTCGTGACGCTGGAAGCGCCCGATGCCGAAGCGATCACGGCGACGGTGGCGAGCATCCAGCACGTCGATGGCGTGCTGTCGGCGGCGCTTGTATACCAATGCGCGGATAGTCTCGACGCGATGAACGAGGAGATTGCCGATGCGTAGGCGCGACTTCATCCGCCAATCCGCCGCGACGGCCGCGGGCGCGGCTGCCGGCATCGCCATGCCAGCACAGGCGCAACCCGCTGGCGGCGACCCGAACGTGAAATGGAGCAAAGCGCCTTGCCGCTTCTGCGGCACGGGGTGCGGCGTGACCGTCGCGGTGAAGGGCAACCGCGTGATCGCGACGCAGGGCGATCCGCAGGCCGAGGTCAACAAGGGCCTGAACTGCATCAAGGGCTACTACCTCTCGAAGATCATGTACGGCGAAGACCGGCTGACCACGCCGCTGCTGCGCATGAAGGACGGGAAGTACGCCAAGGAAGGCGACTTCACGCCCGTTTCCTGGGACGCCGCCTTCGACGTCATGGCGGAGCAGTTCAAGCGCGCGCTCAAGGACAAGGGCCCCACCTCGGTCGGCATGTTCGGCTCCGGGCAATGGACGGTCTGGGAAGGCTATGCCGCCCTCAAGCTGATGAAGGCCGGATTCCGCTCGAACAACCTCGACCCGAACGCGCGCCATTGCATGGCCTCGGCGGCGGTCGGGTTCATGCGCACCTTCGGCGCCGACGAGCCCATGGGCTGCTACGACGACATCGAGGCCGCGGACGCGTTCGTGCTCTGGGGCTCGAACATGGCCGAGATGCACCCGATCCTGTGGACGCGGGTGACCGACCGGCGCCTCAGCGCGCCGAACGTGAAGGTGGCCGTTCTGTCAACGTTTGAGCACCGGTCGTACGAGCTGGCCGACATCGAGCTCACGTTCACGCCGCAGACCGACCTGGCGATCCTCAACTACATCGCCCATCACATCATCAGTACCGGCCGGGTGAACAAGGAGTTCGTCGAGAAGCACACGACCTTCCTCTTGGGCAACCCGGACATCGGCTACGGCCTTCGTCCGGAGCATCCGCTGCAGAAGGCCGCGAAGAATGCCGGCGCGCCCGGCGGCTCGAAGCCGATGACCTTCGACGAGTTCGCCCGGTTCGTGTCGGCCTACGACCTGGAGTCCACCGCCAAGCTGAGCGGCGTGCCTGCGAATCGCCTCAAGGCGCTGGCCGAGCTCTACGCCGACCCGAAGATCAAGGTGATGTCGTTCTGGACCATGGGGTTCAACCAGCACACGCGCGGCGTCTGGTGCAACAACATGGTCTACAACATCCACCTGCTGACCGGCAAGATCTCGACGCCCGGCAACAGCCCGTTCTCGCTGACTGGACAGCCCTCCGCCTGCGGCACCGCGCGCGAGGTCGGCACCTTCGCCAACCGCCTGCCGGCGGACATGGTGGTGACCAACCCCAAGCATCGCGAGCACGCCGAGGAGATCTGGAAGATTCCGCACGGCACCATCCCCGATGTGCCGGGCTACCACGCGGTGCTGCAGAACCGGATGCTCAAGGACGGCAAGCTCAACGCCTACTGGGTTATGGTCAACAACAACATGCAGGCGGGCGCCAACCTGATGCAGGAGGGCTACCCCGGCTACCGCAACCCGGCGAACTTCGTCGTCGTCTCGGACGTGTACCCGACAGTCACGGCGGTGGCCGCCGACCTCATCCTGCCGGCGGCGATGTGGGTCGAGAAGGAAGGCGCCTACGGCAACGCCGAGCGCCGCACCCACTTCTGGCACCAACTCGTGTCGGCCCCGGGCGAGGCCCGCTCCGACCTGTGGCAGCTGATGGAGTTCTCCAAGCGCTTCAAGGTTGAGGAGGTGTGGCCGGCCGAGCTCATCGCCAGGAAGCCCGAGTTGCGCGGCAAGACCCTGTTCGACATCCTCTATCGCAACGGCGCGGTCGACAGGTTTGCCGTCGCCGACGTCGAGGCCGGCTATGCCAACGACGAGGCGAAGGCCTTCGGTTTCTACCCGCAGAAGGGCCTGTTCGAGGAGTACGCGCAGTTCGGTCGCGGCCACGGCCACGACCTAGCGCCCTTCGACACCTATCACCAGGTGCGCGGCCTGCGCTGGCCGGTGGTCAACGGCAAGGAGACGCTCTGGCGCTACAAGGAGGGCTCGGACCCTTACGTCAAGGCTGGCACGGGCTACCAGTTCTATGGCTTCCCCGACGGCAAGGCACGGATCTACGCCCTGCCCTACGAGCCGGCGGCCGAAATGCCGGACAAGGACTATCCGTTCTGGCTGTCGACCGGCCGGGTGCTCGAGCACTGGCATTCGGGATCGATGACGCGCCGGGTACCGGAGCTGCACAAGGCGGTGCCGCACGCGCTCTGCTACATGCATCCCGACGACGCGGTGGCGCTCGGCGTCCGGCGCGGCTCCGAGGTGGAGATCAGCTCGCGCCGGGGCAGCATGCGCACCCGCGTCGAGACTCGCGACCGCAACAAGCCGCCGCGAGGCCTTGTCTTCGTGCCCTGGTTCGACGCCAGCCAGCTCATCAACAAGGTGACGCTGGACGCGACCGACCCGATCTCGTTCCAGACCGACTTCAAGAAGTGCGCCGTGAAGATCGTGAAGGTCTAGGACGCAAGCCGCCATGAAATTGCGCATCCTCCTCGGCCTTCCGATGGTCGTCGCGCTGGTCTGCGCGCAGGCGGCGCCCTTCGTCGACGCCATGCGCGGCCCCGCGCCCATCACCGCCACGACCCAGCCGCCGAGGCTAGGCAACCAGGTCAACGACGACAACCGGCTGCAGCGCAACTACAGCCAGCAGCCGCCCGTCATTCCGCACCGCATCGACGGCTATCAGGTCGACAAGAACTTCAACAAGTGCCTGGACTGCCACGCGCGCGAGAGGACCGCCCTCTCGCAGGCGATTCCGGTCAGCGCCACGCACTACATCGACCGCAGCGGCAAGGCGCTGGACCACATCTCCACTCGCCGCTACTTCTGCAAGCAGTGCCACGTGCCGCAGGAAAACGTGCCCGCGCTCGTCGGCAACGGATTCCGGGGCGACCCGGCGGATGCCGCCTCGGCGCCGAAGAAGTAGAAAGCGAAGGCCTTCGGCATGCTCGAGCGCATCAAACGGTACTGGAACGTCGTTCGCCGGCCGAGCGTTCACTTCAGCCTCGGCTTCCTGACGCTGGGCGGCTTCATCGGCGGCATCATCTTCTGGGGCGGCTTCAACACGGCGATGGAGGCGACGAACACGGAGGCCTTCTGTACCGGCTGCCACGAGATGCGCAACAACGTCCTCGTCGAGCTGAAGACAACAATCCATTACACCAACCGCTCGGGCGTCCGCGCCGTCTGCTCGGACTGCCATGTCCCGCACGCCTGGACCGACAAGATCGCCCGCAAGATGCAGGCGTCCAAGGAGGTCTGGGGCAAGATCTTCGGCACCATCGACACCCAGGAGAAGTTTCGCGACATGCGCCTCGAGCTCGCGCGGCATGAGTGGGCGCGGCTGAAGGCGAACGATTCACTGGAGTGCCGAAACTGCCACCAGTACGCCTCGATGGACTTCACCCGGCAGAGCGTGCGGGCGCAGAACATGCACTCGACCTACCTCGCCAACAAGGAGAAGACCTGCATCGACTGCCACAAGGGCATCGCGCACCGCCTGCCGCACATCCCACCCGGCGAGGCACCGACGGACACGCCGGGGCAAGTCGTGCCAATGCCAGGCGGCTCGAATCAGGGCGCGCTTGCTCCTGCGGTATCGGCGAGCGCAAATCGTCCCTGATCGGTCAGGCGCCGCGGCGCGATGATCGGTGCGGCGCGGCGCGGTCGATGGCGGTCACGCGTTGCGGGTGTCGGGTGAGAGGGGGCGACGTCGCGTTCCTGGCCGCGACCGAGCTCGATCGAGAGCGCCAGCCACGCCGCCAGTCCCAATCGGGGATGTGCCTGGCGAAGATCGGCCCGAGGGTGCGATCACCTCGCACACGACCATAGAAGCCCTCGCGGTGCCGGTCTAAGCCGGGCGGCAGGAGCGACAAGACGCTGCGCGAGTCTGGCGTCCTCCTGCCACTCTCCATCGACGCCGTTTGATCCCCGTCAAACAGGCCGTGAGAAAGGCTTTCGACAATTGATGCATTCCCGATACACCTTATCCCCATGACTGCTACGACCATGACCCCCGCAACCACCAGCACCGCGATCGACGTTTGCGAAACCGCTTCCAGGAGATCCGCCAGCCGGCTGTGGCGATGGCTCGGCCTGATCTTCGTCCTGTCTTTCGGCGCCCTCGGGTACCTCGGCTGGCAGATCTATCTGACGGCTCCGCCGATCCCCAGGTCGGTCGCCACGACCGATGGCGAGGTCTTGTTCACCGGCGAGCAGATCCAGCTCGGCCAGCAGGCGTGGATGGCTGCCGGCGGCCAGCAGCTCGGCACCGTCTGGGGCCACGGCAGCTATGTCGCGCCGGACTGGTCGGCCGACTGGCTGCACCGTGAAGCGACGGCCCTGCAGGCAATTCGCAGCGCGGAACAGCGCAAGGCCGCGCCGACCTTGACGCAGGCCGACCAGGCCGGCGTCGACGCCCGCGTTCGGGACGAGATGCGCCGCAACACCTACGACGAGACGACCGGAACCGTGAAGGTCTCGGCCGAGCGTGCGAAGGCGATTCGTGAGGTCGCCGGCCACTACGAAGGCCTGTTCGGCACCGAACCGTCGCTCGCCAAGCTGCGCGACCAGTACGCGATGACCGAAGGCGCGTTGCCCGAGAAGTCGGACCGCCAGGCACTCGCCGCCTTCTTCTTCTGGACCTCCTGGGCCGCCACGACGAACCGCCCGGGCGAGACCGACCTGTCCTACACCAGCAACTGGCCGCACGAGCCGCTGGTCGGCAACACGATGTCGACGTCGGCCGCGATGTGGTCGATGGTGAGCATCATCCTGCTGCTGGCCGGCATCGCTGCGATGCTGTGGCTGCAAGGCGGCTCCAAGCACGAGGAGGAGGCGAAGGTGCCGGCCGCCGACCCGTTGCTGGGCGCCAAGGCGACGCCCTCGATGAAGGCCACGCGCAAGTACTTCTTCGTCGTCATCGGCCTGATGCTGCTGCAGATCGGCATGGGTGCCATCACCGCGCACTACGCGGTGGAGGGCCAGTCGTTCTTCGGCATCCCGCTGGCTCAGGTCCTGCCATACGTCGTCAGCCGGACCGTGCACACCCAGATCGGCATCTTCTGGATCGCCACCGCGTGGCTGGCCACCGGCCTCTACGTCGCACCGCTCCTTGCGGGGCGCGAACCCAAGCTCCAGAAGCTCGGCGTGGACGCGCTGTTCTGGGCACTCATCGTCGTCGTGCTGGGTTCGACCATCACCGGCTGGCTGGGAACGCTGCAGCACCGCGGCGTGGACTTCAGCTTCTGGCTCGGGAACCAGGGCCTCGAGTTCACGAGCATGGGGCGCATCTGGCAGATCCTGCTGTTCGTCGGCCTGCTGTTCTGGGTCTTCCTGCTCGGCCGTGCGTTGTGGCCTGCGTTGAAGAAGGCGTCAGAGACCCGCGGCCTGATCGCGATGGTGTTCCTGTCGGCGACCTGCATCGGCGGCTTCTACGCGACGTCGCTCACCTGGGGCCAGCACACCCACTACTCGATGATCGAGTACTGGCGCTGGTGGCTGGTGCACCTCTGGGTCGAGGGCTTCTTCGAAGTGTTCGCCACCGCGGTCGTCGCTCTCATCTTCACCAACCTGGGCCTGATTCGCGCCGCGTCGGCCAACCGCGCCATCATCGCGGAGACCATCGTCTTCCTGTTCGGCGGCATCCTGGGCACGCTGCACCATCTGTACTGGACAGGTACGCCGACCTCGGTGATTGCCGTCGGCTCGGTCTTCTCAGCCCTCGAAGTCGTGCCGCTGACGCTGATCGGCCTCGAGGCGCTGCAGACCTATCGCCGCTCGAAGGCCGTGCCCTGGCTCGGCGCCTACAAGTGGGTGATCATGTCGTTCGTCGCCGTGGGCTTCTGGAACACAGTGGGCGCCGGCCTGCTGGGCTTCGCGATCAACCCGCCGGCGTCGCTGTACTACGTGCAAGGCCTGAACATGACGGCCGCGCACGGTCACGCTGCGCTCTTCGGCGTGTACGGCATGCTGGGCATCGGGCTGATGCTGTTCTGCCTGCGCGGTCTCTACGATCGGGCCTTGCACGTCGACAGGTTCCTGAAGCCCGCCTTCTGGAGCCTGAATATCGGCCTGGCGATGATGGTCTTCCTATCACTGCTGCCGGCGGGCATCTACCAGGCCTGGGCCAGCATCAGCAAGGGCCTGTGGTACGCGCGTTCACCGGAAATCATTCACTCGACGGTGATGGAGTCCCTGGTGTGGCTGCGTGTGCCCGGTGACATCGTGTTTGCGGTCGGCAGCGTCCTGCTCGCGGTGTACGCGCTGAAGCTGCTGCGGCCGGGCGGTCGGGCCGCGTCGGCACCGGTACACGCGCCGCCCGCATTGGCCGCGCACTGAGCCTAAGCTCAGGAGGGCGTTTCGCCCTCCTGCCTGCTTTTGACGACCATGAAACTCACCGCCTTCACCGACTACAGCCTGCGCGTCCTCATCTACCTTGCGGCCGATACGACACGCCGGGCGACCATCGCGGAGATCGCCGACTCGTTCGGCATCTCCGAGAACCACCTCGTCAAGGTGGTCCACTTCCTCGGCAAGCAGGGCTGGATCGAAACCGTCCGCGGCAAGGGCGGAGGCATTCTGCTGGCGATGCCCCCGGCGCAAGTCAGCGTCGGCAAGGTCGTTCGGGACACCGAAGGCGCCGCGATGCCGGCGGAATGCTTCTCCGTGGATGGCGGGAACTGCGTCATCTCCGACGCATGCCGGCTGAAGGGCGTGCTTGGCGAGGCCGTCAAGGCGTTCTATGCGGTGCTCGACCGATACACGCTCGAGGACATCTCGCGCAACCGGCAGACCTTGGGCAGGGTCCTGATGATTCACGCTTGACGGCGATGGCCACGACAGAAGCTTCCCTCGGACGCGATGCGCCGTTCCCCTACTCGGGACCCGATGCGCTTCGTCAGCCGATCGAGGGTGCACTTCGCCAAGTCGTCGACCCCGAAGTGGCGATGACGATTGTCGACGTCGGTCTTGTCTACGGCGTCGCCGTCACCGATGAACTGGTGAACATCGTGATGACGATGACCTCGGCGGCGTGCCCGGTGGCCGATGTCATCGTTGGCGACGTCGAGGCCGAGCTGGACCGCGTTGTTCCGCCGCAGATGAGGATTCAAGTCGATCTGGTCTGGGAACCGGCGTGGACCACCGACCGGATGAGCCCGCGCGCCAAGGCCTTTATGGGCTGGTAATTCGCGTGCGAGCCGCCATGCCCACTCGAGAGCACACCAGAGCGCCGGCACGGGTGCTGGCCTGGCGCCTGGCACTCATGCTGTGCGTGGCCGCCTTGCTCGTGACGGGAGTCATCGGCGGCTTGCTTCGCGCTGGCGTCGCGCTGCCCGTGCCGGTCGACAGCGCATGGCCGGGTCGGGCCGTGCTTGCCCATGCGTTCCTCATGATTTGCGGATTCATGGGGACCGTCATCGCGATCGAGCGCGCCGTCGCGGTGAAGGAGCGCTTCGCGTTCGCGGCTCCGGCGACCTCTGCCCTGGCGGGTGTGCTGATGCTGGCTGGAATGTCGGTGGCCGCGGCGTGGCTGGCCGTCCTGGCCTCGGTCGCTTTCATCGCGGTGAACGTCGCAGTGGTCTCACGCCAGCGAGCGGCTCATACCGCGCTGCTGCTGACCGGTGCGGCCGCCTGGCTGGTCGGCAATCTCTTGCACGCGCTCGGCGCGCACCCGGCCGCAGTCGTCCCCTGGTGGTTCTCGTTCCTCGTCTTGACGATTGCCGCCGAGCGACTCGAGATGACCAGGCTCATGCGCCGCCGCCAGGGCGCCGGGGCGGCGCTGTACTTCTGCCTGGGTCTCATGCTGGCCGGGTCGGCCGCGTTTGCCTTGTCGCCCGTGTGGGGCGGATGGCTTTATGGGCTGTCGCTGGCTGGGTTGGCCGTTTGGCTGGTCAGCTTCGACATCGCGCGCCGAACGGTTGCCACGCACGGGCTGAGTCGCTACATGGCCGTTTGCCTGCTCCTGGGCTATGCCTGGCTCGCCATCTCGGGCCTGGCGTGGATCGCGACATCCGTCGGCTATTCCTTCCGAGACGTGGCGTTGCATGCGCTGGGCCTGGGGTTCATCTTCAGCATGATGCTCGGGCACGCGCCCGTCATCGTTCCGGCGCTCACCAAAGTCAAGCTGCTGTTCGGCTGGTTCTTCTACGTCCCTCTGGCCGTCCTGCACACCTCTCTGGTAGTCCGGTTGTTCGTCGGCCCCTTCGACTTCAGGTTGCTGAGTGCCGGCGCGGCCGGCAACGCGACCGCCATCGCAGCCTTCGCCGCCGTCATGGCGGCATCCGCCGTGGCCTGGCGCCTGAAGCATCCAGCTTCATCCAAAACTCGCCATGCGATCGCCGCACATCATTGAAGAGCCGCCGGCGCCTCAGCCCCGCTTCGCCCTGTGGGACCTGGGTTTTCGGCCGTTCTACCTGCTCGCGAGCGTCTTCGCGGCGCTGTCGATTCCGCTCTGGGCGCTGCAGTTCTCGGGCCTGCTGACTCCTGGTTATCTGGCCGCTCCCGTGTGGCACGCTCACGAGATGCTGTTCGGGTTCGTCTTGGCCGTGATCGTGGGTTTCCTCTTCACTGCCGGGAGAAACTGGACCCAACAGTCGACGCCGAGCGGGCCTGCACTGGCGGCACTCGCGGGTCTGTGGGTCGCCGGACGTGTCCTCGTGCTGACACCGTTCGGCTGGGCCGCCGCGGTCGTCAACGTCGCGTTCCCGCTGGCGGCGGCGGTGGCGCTCGCGATTCCGTTCATCAAGGCGCGCAATCGTCGGAACTACTTCTTCGTCGGGCTGCTGGCCTTGATGTCGGTCGCGGCCGGATTCGTTCACCTCGCGCAGCTCGGTGTCGCCGGCCTGCCGGCGTGGGCCGGCTTGCAGCTCGGGCTGGACGTCGTCCTGTTCATCGTCTCGGTGATGACTGGCCGGGTGATTCCGATGTTCACGAACAACGGCGTGCCAGGCGCATCTGCCACCCGCAAGCCGTTCGTCGAGAAGGCTGCGCTGGGGCTGGTGCTGGCCCTGCTCGCCGCCGATGTGGTCGGGATCAAGGGTGTGCCGCTCGCCGTCGTGGCCGCCATGGCCTGCCTTGCGCATGCGACTCGATGGGCGCTCTGGCAGCCCTGGAAGACGCTCAAGGTTCCGCTCGTCTGGGTGCTCCACCTCGCCTACTTCTGGGTTCCTGCGCACCTGGCACTGCGAGCACTGGCTGAACTCGGCGTCGTCGCGTCGTCGTCGGCGACTCACGCGCTGACCGTCGGCGCCATCGGTGGCCTCATCATCGGCATGATGACCCGCACGGCACGCGGGCATACGGCACGGCCGCTGCGTGCCGACCGGTTCGACACGACCTGCTACGTGCTCGTCTCGCTGGCCGCTGTGGTGCGCATTGCGTTGCCGCTGCTGGCGCCGGGGCACACGCTCGTCGCCGTTCAATGCTCCGCGATCCTGTGGTCGGCCGGCTTCGGCGTGTATGCCGTCCGCTACTGGCCCTTGCTGACACGGGCGCGGCTGGACGGCAAGCCGGGATGAGCCTCGACTACGCCACCATCAAGCTCGTCCACCAGAGCGCGGTGGCACTTTCCGTGACCGGGTTCTTCGTTCGCGGCGTCGCGAGCTTTGCCGGCGCCGGCTGGGTGCGCAGCACGGCGGCGAAATCTCTGCCGCATGTCGTTGACACCGTGCTCCTGCTCTCGGCCCTGACGCTGGCCTGGATGCTGAGGCTCACGCCAGGGGATGCGCCTTGGCTCCTGGCCAAGATCGTCGGACTGGTCGTCTACGTCGGCCTCGGCGTCGTCGCCCTGCGGCCGGGAGGTTCGGTTGCGGTTCGTGCGACTGCCTGGGTGGCGGCGCTGGCCACGGTGGGTTGGATCGTCTCCGTGGCCATCACGAAGAACCCGAGAGGCTTCCTCGCGGCGCTCCTCTAGCCCTGCCGCTTGACGGGCGTCAAGCCTGCCAGCCGTCGCCACGCTCACCATACGCCATGCCTGCCCCGACCCATCAGCCCATGGAAGTGCGAGAGGTGCTTACCGAGGAGCTGCTGCGCAAGTTCGACACGCCGGGCCCCCGGTACACCTCGTACCCGACGGCCGACCGCTTCGCCGAGACTTTCGGCCCGACCGATGCCGCCCGCGTGCTCGAAGCGCGCAGCCATGGCAGTTCGTCGGCGCCCCTCTCGCTGTACGTGCACATTCCGTTTTGCGAGTCGCTCTGCTACTACTGCGGCTGCAACAAGATCATCACCAAGCACCACGAACGTGCTGCCGACTACCTCGAGGCGCTCGAGACGGAGCTGGCGCTCGTGGTCGAGTCGCTCGGCACGGGTCGCCAGGTATCGCAACTGCACTTCGGCGGCGGATCACCCACCTTCTTGTCCGACGCCGAGCTCACGCGCGTGATGACCGCGCTGGGGACGGCATTCCGACTTGCGCCGGCCTCCGAGGTCTCGATCGAGGTCGACCCGCGCACCGTGACGCCCGAACGACTGGCGCACTTCCGCAAGCTCGGGTTCAACCGTCTCAGCTTCGGGGTTCAGGACTTCGATCCCGAGGTCCAGAAGGCGGTGCAGCGCGTTCAGTCGTTCGAGATGGTGGAGGGACTGA
>Ga0207650_10001452_pt1 | contig 17060 bp, 25 predicted proteins | sample KBSS63metaG_FD_184325 | JGI IMG/M metagenome (GOLD analysis project Ga0207650, IMG submission 184325) | Switchgrass rhizosphere microbial communities from Kellogg Biological Station, Michigan, USA - KBS S6-3 metaG (SPAdes) (version 2) | ecosystem: Host-associated > Plants > Roots > Rhizosphere...
CTCGGCATGTCGACGCCTGATGGATGCGCCTACTACCGGTCGCTGACGACACCAGGGATGGCCATCAAACGGTGTGCGTGGGAGTTCTCACGATGAACACGCCTGCCATGATCACTTGGGCATCCCGACCCAACAAGTTCGGCCAGCCTCTGGAGCATGCCTATCTTGATGGGCGCGATATCGGTTTCGTCTGCTCGATCCGCCGCCTGGACGATGAAGAGTTGATCTGGAAATGGATGACGCCCGGACTTACTGAACTTGGCGGCAAAGGCGTATCGGAACCGTTCGAGACAGCGCAAGAAGCCAAGCGGGACCTTGAAGCCGCCGTCCGGGTTTGGTGGATTAGTTGAAAACCTCATGTCCGCTGTCTATGTGGCTTTAGGCCAGCTCGAATGGCGGCCAAAATCCTGGCCCGTTTTGCATCAGGAAAGACAACATGAACCCGGACCTAAACCGCACTCTGAAGCTGCGCGTGCGTATTTTTCTCCACCGCTACCTGGCTGCAGTTTACGATAACGCTTTATCTAGCGACGACGAGTCGCTTCAAGCGGTCGCCGATGCCCGCCAACCACTCCGTAACATATCAATCGACGTAGCCAGTGCCTCCGACGACTACCGGGACGAAGCCCTTGAGCTGCTGATGATTGCTGTCGAAGCGCACCCGTCGGAGGAGCTTGAGGCTGTGATAAAGATGCATTTCACTCGCTCACTTGAGTTCTGGGATTTGAAAAACATCAGCGAGATGTTTCCAGCGAAGCGTTCAAGAAAGTGGAAGGCGGTCACTGCCTAAATATGATGTTTAGATCATATTTCCCGGAAGAGATGACGGTTAAGACATATTGAGTTCAGATAAAATATACTCTTGGAGATATAATCGGCCCCAATTATACCGTCAGCGATATAAATTAGGCGATTTCACTCTCGCTTGAGCAGCAGCGATCCCGGCGCCCAATTCAAGTCGCCGGGCCTCTAGTTCCTGCATTGTAACCTCGGGTAGGAATGGGTCCCTGACACCCCACCTTGCGTCTCGATCTGCCCGTTTTTTAGTCACCCTTTCGATTGTCAACTTGAACGTGTCATCTGGGTCCCACTCGCCACGATCCAGCAACTCGACGCCATACGTCTTTGACAACTCCCATCGCAAGGCAGACGATTCAAGGCCGATCCAAGCGAACCGAAAATCACGCTCTTCAAAGAATTCATAATAGTCTGGAGGTCCGTCGCCATAATCTGCGAGATGACCACACATTCTATTGGCGGCATCGATCTTGTTGGGCAGCGCTCGGATGCGGTAGTGTAAGCTCTTGGGGAATGCCGACCATTTCAGATTTTCGCTGAATACGATGACTGGCGGAGAGACGGTAGGCTCCCATATGCCGGTATCGCTTTGGTGTTGCGGATCGTTCACAACATCGGAGCACTCCGATACCAGGCGATCTAGTTCCGTAGCCAAACTGAATGCCAACACCTCGGCATCTTCATGCTTGGTCCACTTTGCCATCAGGACTTCACGGAGCCAGTTCAGCGAGAACAGCACGATACCGCCGCCGAGGGCGACCGCCAGTCCGGTGAAGATAGTTGTCAGGATTGATGTTTGGGGAACAGAATTGCCGATAGTAATCTCAATCAGGCTCATCATCGTAGTCCTGATCAAATGCTTCGGGGATTTCTTCTATGAATAGACCTTCCTCACGCAGGAAGACTTCCCATTGAGCTGACATGTCCTCGAACAGCTCCAGTGCCGAATACTTTTCACCATCCTGTTTGATGTAAAGCCAGGCAAAGGCCCGAAACCCAGGCGGGGGCATCTCGCCAGCGATGAATGACGGCTCGAATTTCACCGTGGCGGCCGTCGACATGTTTTCCATCAGCGGACCACGTGTGACTACGACGTGCTTCATCGAGTTCGCAAGCTGTCGGCAATGCTCCAGCGCTGGCAGACGGTCCGCGTTGATCTCGCCAAACCCTTTGATGACGCCATGCTTGTTGCGTTCCAAGCCGGTCAATCTCACATGGGCCTGCTCATCAACCGCATGCAGCGTCCATTCGACGAGATGGTTCGCGTCGACCGCGCAGTCAAATGCGGCATACTGAACCCGACGCGTTGACACGCTGGACTTCAACCGCTCAATGTCGAAGAGAAGCTTACGGTAAAGATCGATAGGTTTCGTGAGCCCAAAAGTCTTTGTAGGCTCGCTCATGGCCTGATGTTCGCAATCACGTCGTTCAGCAAACACTGACCGAAGATTGTCATGTTTTCCTTGTAGTACATCGCCGGTCTCGGCATCGCGCTTTCGGTGATGACGTTCGCTTTTTGCAGTTGTTCGACTTTCCAGCCGTAACTGACATCGATGATCATTGAGGTCAGCCTTGCCCACTCTGACAACTCATAATCAAACTTGTACTGATACTTCGAGATTATTCCTGCAGTAGCGACAATACGATCAGTCTGCTGCTTTGCCGTCCTCTTGGCCATTTCGATAGAACCCGAAGCCGTCGCTGCTCTGGTGGTGAACGTGTCGTTGTTGGCCGCCAGCTGATCATCGTATTCCGTCTTGAGCCACGCGGCTTCAGTCGGAGACAGCGTCGGGATGGCATTGTCGAGCTTGCTGAACACCGTGACCAGGTAAGCCGCGACTTGATCGCGTTCGGCGTCTGTATGAGCGCCCGGAGCGCCGACCTTGCAGACCAACTTGTCTCCCGGCATCTGCTGCGCCACGGCCGGGACAGCCATCAGGGTGGCTGCAATCAATGCAATGTACGACTTCATGATATCCCCCGCCTTCTTAGTGTCCTACTCTACATATTTTGCAGTCTTTGCCAGCTTCCCTCTTGCGATATCCAGACCCACAACAAGATCGGACATACGCTTATCTAACTCAGCCCTTGGGACTTTCGGTTTGAAATGCTCGGGTATCTCCCATTTGAACTTATCTTCTTTTCGGCTCTGATCGATAAGAGCGATCTTGTCCGAGAACATCTCGTCCGGTTTCCAGCCGCCTCTGTCCAAGATCGGCACCCCATACTTCTCGGCCAAGCTATCATTGACGAGGACGGCTTCTAGGCCAATGAAGGCGAACCGGTACTCTCTTTCTTCCCAAGCGTCGGAATAGTCTGGCGCTCCATCTCCCCATTCGAACAGACTGCTGACAGACCTGTTTGCCGCGTCAATCTTGTTAGGCAATGAACGGACTTGGTACTGTAGTTTTTTTGGGAACACGGTCCAGTTCCAGTGGTCGGGGAACTGGACTTCAGGAGATTTGACGGTCGTTCTAGTGTTTCCGTCCTCATTCTCTCGGCGTGGATCGGAAACGACGTCAGAGCACTCGGCGATCAAACGATCAAGTTGATTGACTAGCGAGAAAGCCAGAACCTCAGCTTCGCTCTTGCGCTTCAAATAGGAAGTCAACCACTCGCGGAACCAGTTTAACCCAAAAACGACCAGGCCAGCGAGGATAGCCACGCTGATGCCGGTCAGGAAATTCGTGAAGGCAGATGATTGGGCTGCCCCGCCGAGCGATAGGAAAATGAACATGATGCCCTGCTACTCGCTCTGGCACAGGCCGAATCTCATGTTTGCCCAGGTGTGCTGCTCGTCGCCATCGACTTCCACGATCACCGCCTCAGGCACGCCCACGGTGTAATGCAGGGCCTTACCGGCGTATTTAATCAGGTACGTCGGCATTTGCTTAGCGGGTTTATACGTCTGCCCGCCCACTCCCAGTAAATCAGCCGGGTGCCGTGATCGACGCCATCGATATCGTAGCTCCAGTGTCGACTGGCACCCTTCTCAGCTTCTGCAGACGCCTGCTCTTTGGTCTTTCCATCGGTCATAAGGCTCTGGATGTATCGAGGCTTTGCGAAGTCGGATATCTTCAAGACGCCATCATACTCAACCTTGTGAGCTGCCAGGTCGGCGACGTAGGATTCGAAATTCTCCTGATACGCGTTCGACTTCTGATCGCACATGTCTGCCGGGTCCTGCCGGTGACCGTTCGATGAAAACGTTTCCTGCGGCGACATCGAGCAACTCACGACGTTCGACTTGCCGCCTTTGAAGCCCTCAGCTCGGAAGGTGCATCGAATTTTTGTAAGATCGTCGGCAAGAACGGCCGATGAGTAGAGCATCGTGAGCGCGACTAGGCCGATTGCAAGCTTCATTAAACGACATCCCCCGGTTTAACGATTGATATCGCAGGGGGATGCCGTTCACAAGGTTGTCGTTAGGCTGAGACGAAACCGAAATCTTCCCAGCCACTCTGAAGATATTTAATCAGGTCAACGACCCGTTCGTCCGGCATTGCGCACGTTATACGAGCACGCTGCGGCTCTTTCAGATAAGCAGCATTGCCGATGACCATCTTCTCACGCCCGTCGAAGAGGCGGATGACATCGTAACCGGCCATTCCGCCAAATGTGAAGATATCCTCACCGTCTTCGCCGCCAAGTGCTCTGATAATGTCATTGTCAGACGGCACGTTAGGCAACTCGACACTGCGTACGGTGAAATCATCAGAAACGATTTTAGCAATAATGGTCATCGGTATTCTCCTTTTGAGACTTACCTATGCGAGCATCCATTAAGTTTTCTCAAATTGGGACGCGCAAATCTTATCGACTGCGATTTTGCTTGATGCCGACAAGCCGACGGACAATGATTCTAATAACGAAACGCGTGGGGAGACGCGTCATGGCAACCGAATACACAATCATCTACAACGATAGCTGTCGCTCCGAAGATCATCTCTTTGGCGACTGGACCTGCACAGTTGACGGCGGAGCATACGTTTTCACCCGGTGGGCAGGTCGAACCCGCAAAGAAGGCGGATACGAGGTCCTGTCGATCCCGCTAGCAAACGTCTGGAAGGTCCTGGCACGGGAAGTATGCCGATCTAGAGGTGGCGTCATGAGCGATTGGGAATACACAAACCCGGAAATCGGCAGCGCTTTGGAATTGCCTGATGGCTATGAGATCGTCGACCCAGACTTAGTGACTTGGGTCGATCAGGGCGGCGGTTACGTTGAGGGATTTATCGGCAAAATCAAAATTATTCTGCTCAAATCTACCGACGAAGCTCCATACAAGTTCTGGCTGGATGCAGGGTGGTTGAACGACACCTGCGATTACACGTGCTATGGTGCTGACAACTTCGAGGACGCAAAGAATCGTATCGAAGATATGGCCCGCAAGTGGGTCTCCGCTGCCGGTCTTATGCCGGTCCGCGTCATCTACCAGTTCATGAAAAACGGCGATCAGACTGCCGAGGTGACGACATGAGCGGGTTCGAGGTCATACCCGGCGTCCTAAACGGCCGCCATGTGACCCATGAGATCGCCGATGTCCGTCGCGATATCTTCACGCTGGTTGGTCGGATCGCGACTGGGGAGGTGCCGTGGTAACATACATCATGAAACGCTCGGATGCTGCGCCCGACTCCCACCTACCAGAGACGTGGGATGATATCGTTACGCAGGCATGTCTGGCGGTCGACGATATGCTGTTAGAAGGCGAATACGATTACGGCGTGTATAACTGCAGTGATTGGCCTGAACTGCGGGATATCATCGAGACCGCCATCCTTAAGGTAATCACCAGCAGTAGCGACGGGACACCCCGACATGACAGAACTCTATACCGACTATGGCATGGTAGATATCATCGGCAAGGGTGCGCTGTCTGATCGATGCGTGCGCGTGCGTGACAGCCAACGCATATGGGCGGCACGATACGCTAACCCCGAGCTTTGCCACAGACCGAGATTGTCTTACAGTGTCATACGTTGCTGAAAGAGGTCATTATGTCAGGGTCGCAATCCGTCACACTCCGTGTCCCATCTGAGGTCATTTCTGAGATTGATCTGATCGCAGAAGCGACCGAGCGTTCTCGAAGCTACATTTTCGTGAGGGCACTGCGGACTTACCTTTTGAACGAGGGAGCGAATATCCTGGCTGCCAAGAAAGGCAAGGATCAGATTGCTGCTGGCGATTACGAGGACTTGGATGATGTCATTGCTGAAATGGATCAAATCGTGGCCGGGGTTTAGCTATTGTGTCGATCACGCCGACGGATCATGCTTTGGTTCTCGACACGCGTATGGGAGACGCGGGCATGACGACATATACCTCAAACGATCACCGCCTCGACGCAATCATGACCTTGCTGGATGACGAAACCTACGGTGAGCCTGGGTTTGGGTCGAAATGGCTGGCAAGGATGCGCACCAAAGTGGCGAATATCCTCACACCGACTGCTAGTGAGCATTGGCTCTCACCTATAGAGAGCATGGCAGAAGACTTCGATATTGGAGATTTGCACTCGTTGACGAACTTCGGGACAGGCACAGTAACCTGGACCGTAACGTTGACCGAACGCGACGTCGAAGCCCGTAAATCCCGATTTGTTGCTGACACGCCCAAAATTTAGTCGCCGGGGGACCCTGGTCCTTTACCTGGGATGCGGTGGATTGAAGGCCCCATCCGACCTCTAGATCGGAAATTTTCAAATCCGAGTCACCATCAGCACCCCATTCCGGACGTCATGGCTTAGTTCGTCGCATTGAATCTTGCAGATTTAAAATCCCTAATGTTTCCAACGCTTTTGGAAACCCGCGATCATGGCCCGTCACGTCAAACAAAATGACCCCCTGCTGAAATCTGACGACGATGACGAAGAGAATTCAACACTCCCTACCTCAGACTCATCACCCTCATTGACACGCCGCGACATTACTAAGCAGCGTCATGTGTCGCTGAAGCAGCTCGCAATCCTGATCAACCGCGACCGCAATACGATCATGAAGTATTTGGCAGAAGACATGCCATACGTCGAGAAAGCTGACCGTGATCGCGGTGCGCAATGGGTCTTGGACATCGGCGAGTGCGTTCGTTGGCTCGAACAGCGGGCGGCAAAGAACGTTACTGATAAACTCGGAGGTGGATCGAGCACTCTCCCCAGCATCGATGTCATCGAACAGCGGTCGAAGGCCGCAAAGATGTACACTTTGGAGACCGAAGCGGCCGAGGCCATCGGCGTTGTAGCCCGCATCCACGACATCCTGACCCTGATCAAGCGCGATTATTCGGAGATGCGCATCAAACTGATGGCCGTTTCAGAGACCGTCGGGTCCAAGTTTGAGGACAAGATCGCCCTAAAGGTGAAGACGGCCATCGCCGAGCAGATCGAAGCCGCCCTTGAATCGCTTAGAGCCGACCAGGATGTCGAGAAAGCCCAGCAGAAGTTGGCCGCGAAGGGTGTCTGACCATGGCATTGGACCTGATCGGCAACCGGCAAGAGGCTCATTCAGCCCTTGAAGCCCACGACTTCTCCATTGGCTTCGCTGAATTACTACGTGGAGTTGAGTCGCTCAAGCAGGAATACCTGAAGATACCGGTATTCGTGGACCCTGTTGAGTGGGCGTTTCACAACATCAAACTGTCTCTGTCGGAGACTTCTCGATCAGGGAGCTTCAAGGCTACGGTCTATCAGCGACTGATGATGAGGCTTGTCGTAGACCCTGACACCCGTCAGATAACGGTGCTAAAAGGTGTGCAGATCGGGTATTCCAAGGCCCTGAAGGTCATCTTCGCTTACGTCATCTCGTATTTGGCAAAGCGTGTGGCTGTTGCATTCCCGACGCAGGTCGCGGTCAAGCGTTTTTATAAGGACGAGATCGCCGACATGTATCAGTCCGTCGACGAACTGGCGAGGATCGTCCGCGAGATCGAGCGTGGGGTGGCTCAAGACACGCTTAACGAGCAGCGCTTTGTCAATTCGGCCATTGCTTATTTCCGTGCAGCCTTCAACGAGGATGATCTTCAGAGCTTCACGGCTTGGCTTATGATGGCCGACGAAGTCGACCGTGCAGGCTGGCAGTCTCGTAAAGATAGCGCCGGTAACAAACTCAACCAGTTCCGTAACCGTGGCGTCGACTTGCCTGGATCGACGCTGATTGTGGGTTCTACACCGGGTGTCCGGCATATGTCAGTCATCTGGCAGGAGTGGCTGACCAGTGACCAGCGCAAGCTCTTCGTCAAATGCCCACACTGCGAGGCAGAGCAGGAACTCGTCTGGGGTTCAGACAAGACCCTGTACGGGTTCAGCTGGGACAAGGATAAGGATGGCCGTGTCACCAAGGGCTTCTATCGCTGCATCTCATCGACGGCGGAAAAGCAATGTCGAATCGACGAAGATGACAAAGAGGACATGATCGATGCCGGTGTGTTCCGGGCAACCACCATCGCCAAGGAACCGGGAAACGTGGGCCTGCACGTGCCATCCTGGCTATCCATGTCGCCTGGCGCAACGTGGAAGGTCCTGGCCCAGAAATGGCTGAATGCCCAAGGAGATATCGAGAAACTCAAAGAGTTCACGATGTTCAACATGGCGCAACCTTGGGATGAGTTCGACAGCAGAGCCTTCAACAGTGATCGTCTGACCGATAAGACCAAGGCATATCCGGCCGAGGTTCCTGATGACGTCGTTGTCATCACCATCGGCGGAGACGACCAGACAAACAAAGAGGGTGACGCCGTATTCAAGCAGGCTTCCCGCGAAATCTCTGTCGTCGGCTGGACCCGGCACAAGAAGCCACGGGTGATCCTGCACAAGGTGATCCCCGGCACCGTCGGCGAGCAGACGGCTGACCTCATCTACAAGCATTACATGACCAGACCCTACATCAAGCGGGACGGAACGAAGATGTTCGTCCAGGCGACGGCGATGGACATGGGTGGTCACCACCCGGATGAGACGCTGATCTTCGCGAACTCGTTCCCGACCGGTATGAATGTATTTGCGATCCGTGGCTCGTCGCAAGCTTCGGGTCTACGGCTTCCGACCATGTGGCCGAAGACGGTCGGCGTGTCGACCAAGGGTAAGAAGAAGTATCATTTCTACACCGTCGACACCCAGGCTGCCAAGGATGAGGTCGGGGCCATGCTGGTAATCGGCGGGGCTCATTCTCCCATCTTCCCATCGTCCGTTCCTGACGACTACTTCGACAATCTGACGTGCGAGCAGCAGGTCAAGCAGAAGAATGGTGGATATCACTGGGAGCCCAAGAAGGGCCGAAGAGCCGAAGAAGAGTGGATCACATTGGTCTACGCCTACGTCGCTCTCCGTGGCCTGCAACTTAAACGTTCGCAGTTCCGAGACTTGAATCTTGCAGCAAAAAGGTCCGGAGTGCCTGATATCGCTGTCGACGAAGAGACGGACGAGCTGATCTGGGAATACGACGGTGACGATCAATCCGTCATGGCCAAAGAAGCTCCGGACGAATTCCCCGAGGTTGCACAGCACGAGTTCAAGACGGTGAGGATCGAAGGATCGAATTCGTCAAAAGAACAAACAACGAACAAAGCACCGGCAGTGCCAATGGCGGCACCAACTTCCGGGGGCGAGCAACAGGTCAGAAAGCGTCGAACCGGTGGGATTATCCGCTGACGACGGGAGGAAGTATGAAACTATTCAGCACGTGGTCTCGGACACAAGTCGTCACGGCGATCACATCAATCGAGGAAAACCTCGCAGCCGGTATTCAATCCGTCAGCAACCCGTCCCAAGGTTCGGTTTCATATTCATCTCCCGACAACGCCTTCACGATCCTGCGCTCGCTCTATCGTCGCCTGGACGAGATCGACAACGTCAAGCCCACCAATACCGGCGGACCTCGGATCATCAAGCAGCGTATTAGCGGAGGATCGTTCTGATGGCTCCTCGCAAGACAATCACGCTCAAGCAAGACCTGCAGGCTTCAACAGCTCCCGCAGCATCCGGCAATCGGAAGCTTCGTCGTGGTGGCATCCGTGGCGCCGCCGCCAGCTTGTTCAACGCGTTCTTCTCGACAAACACATATCACCAGTCTGCGACAAACTCACCGCGTATACGGTGGACGTCGGACGTTGGCCCGAACTCGAACAACTCCGAGATCGCAAAAATCCGGGCTCGTAGCCGGTATGCGAAAGCCAATCATCCATTTATTAAACAAGCGATTAGGCAAATTGCCAACAACTGTGTTGGCTACGGTATCCGTCCCGTCATCGCTGAAGCATCTCTGGAAGCCGTCTGGGAAAAGTGGGTGATCGAGGCCGACGCCCGTGGTCACTTCTCTTTCTATGGTCTCCAGTGGCACGCCGTCGAAGCCATGGTCACAGACGGTGAAGTCCTGTTCCGCATGCGTGATCGTCTCGACGGTGACATGCAGTCCGGTGTGCCCCTTCAACTACAGATCATGGAAGCGGATCACCTTCCGCTTGGTTGGACCCGTCGGGAACCTTCCGGCAATTACACGCTGGACGGTGTCGAGCGCGATATCATCGACCGGGTAGCCCGTTACTGGCTGTATCCACGTCACCCTCAGGATTGGCGCGGCAATGTCACGTCTCTGGACCCAGTACCGGTAAATGCTGCTGACGTCTGTCACATGTTTCTGCCGGAGCGTCCGACGTCCGAGCGCGGCATCCCCTGGGCTTCAGCCGCTTTGAACAAAAATGAATTCTTGGAAGAGTATCATCTTGGCGAAGTTGCCAAAAAGGCTATCCAATCTAAGTTCACAACGTTCTATTCGAAACCTCTAAACGAAGAAGGCGGCTTCGGTGGCGACGACGATATCGAAATGCAGTTCGCTAACCCCGATGTCGGCAGTGCGGTCGAAGTTCCCGAAGGCTACAAAGTCGATTTCGCACAGATGCCGACAACGGACTCGAACTGGGACGGCTTCAACCGAACGATCCTCAGTGAGATCGCCGTCTGCATGGGCTTGTGTTACGAGCTGATCACCCTGGACTTCCAGGGCATCAACGACCGCGCCTACCGCGCAATGATGTTGCAGGTCGGCAAGTTCCTCGACTCTATCGTCTACCATCTAGTTGTCCAGTGCTTCTCGAAGGTCTGGCGCCGCTGGCTGGCGGCTGCGGTGTTGTCCGGCGCCTGGGTAGTTCCAGAAGGAAAGTCGATTGAAGACTACATGAATCCCGAATGGATGCCCCCACCACGCGGCCATGTTCATCCGGTTCAGGAAATCGAAGCGCTGATCGAAGCCGTGAAGAACGGTCTTCTGTCTCGTCAGCAAGCGACTGCAGAGATGGGCCTCAACGCCCTTGAGATCGATCTGCAGAATCAGGTTGACGCCGACAGAGCTGGTCGCATGGGTCTCATGTACGGCATCTTCGAAGGTTGGCAGGCCAAGCTTGCTGACGCACATGCGTCGTCCGCCCCGAACCCGGCGCCTGATGTGTCGACGGAACCCGCTGCAACCGAAGAACCTGCCAACGCCGGAGGAACCGTGCTTTCTGCTGATCTACTCAATATCGTCACGACTGCCATCCGTGGTGGTGTCTGGACACCGCAGCCTGAAGATGAAGCCTGGCTTCGCAACATGGCTTCAGCGCCCGGCCTATCCCAGGCCACCAAAAATTATTGGGCAACGCAGGACAACGTCCGCGCCCCGATCACCTTAGCGAAAGCGGAAGGCGGCGGTGCGTCAGACTTTGCCAACGCAGCCGCAGTCGACGGCATCGACGCAGCCACCTAATTTGTTGCGCGTTTAAAAATATCTTAGACGAGCAACAATCTTTCGTTTGGTGATCTCGAATCTTGCAGAAGTAACTGCGTAGAGTTGTTTTCGAAACTCCTTCGAGACCAACGATGACGAAGTCAATGACGAAAACAGCACAGCGAGGCATGCGGATGCAAACCCGTAGTCTGTCTATCGTGCCTGCTTCGTTCGACGACACCAGTCAATCTGTCGGTATCATCATCACAACCCCAACCCCGGTGCGCACCTGGATACCCGATCCGTCTTGGAGAGGTCCAGCAAACGAATGCATGTACGTCGAAGGCGACGAAGTCCTCCTTGCTTCTGGCCTGGACTACTCCCGTACCCCGGGCATGCCGCTGTGCGATGGCCACAACACCGGTCGCGTCGCAGATGTCCTTGGCAACGTCGAAAACGTCCGAACCGAAGGCGAGAACGTCGTCGGCACAGCCGTCTACATGCCGCACCTGACGGACATCTACACCGCCGTCAAAGCTGGCTTCCTAAGGCAAGTCTCTGCTGGATATCGAGTGAATAAATACGTTCAGGTCGAGCGCACTGACGGTAATCCGGTTCCACTTTTTCATGCCGTCGACTGGACCCTTCTGGAAACCAGCCACGTGCCCATCGGCGCTGACGCTCAGGCTACCGTTCGGTCGGCGCCATCAATCGAAATTCCCATGCCGTCATTTGATCTGTCGGCGATCTCCAAACGCTCCGCGCAGTCAAAGCGCTCCGAGCCTGCCAAACGCGAGGATAATCCCATGGCTGATCTAACTGAACTCGTCGAAGCAGCTGACGCTGCACTTCAAGCTGTCACCGATGCGTCCGACGAAGGCGCTGACGACGCTACCGTGGCTCGCGCTGCAAAGCTTCGCAAGTTTCGCGCCGATGACACCGAAGATGGCACAAAGGACGGCGATACTACCGCCGCTGACGCCACCGCTGCTGACGCAACTGCTGATCCTGCAGATGACAAGGCTGTCGACGAAGCCCGTGCTCTTGCTCGTTCCTACGGCCTTACGAAGCTGGTTGACGACATGCGCAAGCTGGGCTCGCGCTCGGCCGAAATCAAGACTGCTCTTCGCTCCGCTATCGCCAAGAGTGCCGGGTCAACCGGTGTGGTGGACGTCAAGGCTCTGAATACCCAGCGTTCCGCCCAGCCGGTGATCAACACCCGGTCAATCTACGAAAACATCAACGCGCGTGGCAAAAAGTAAGGGCGGTTCTCCGGCCTAACATCGCTACCCAATCCTTTAAGGAGAACTTTCAATGACTGCAATTTTTGCCCCGCGCCCTGACGAGTGCTTCATCATCTCTGAAGCGGAAGCTTTTCGCTCTCGCGATCAGATCACGCTGAAGACCGACGCCGCTGTCTATAACGTAGGCACGCTGGTGATCTCCGAGATCGTGACTGGCGCCAAGACCGGCAAGTACATCCGCGCAACCCAGGCGCTCGCCGACGCTTCGACTGTCGAAGACTACGCCCTGGTCATCTACGCGACCGATGCTACCGCAGGCGATCAGATCGTCGCCGGTTTCGTCCGCCAGGGTCAAGTCAAGAGCTTCGAACTGGACCTCGACGTGTCACTCACAATCCCCGAAGCCACGGCGCTGCTCGCACCGCAGGGCATCATCGTCCGCTAACCAGACGCTTGTTCGTAAATAGAACAAAGCATGAACAAGGAGTCATTTTTACATGGTAATGCTCAACCCCAACACCCGCGATCCGTATCATCTGATCGCACTGACCGACGCCATCTCCCAGCGTCCTTACATTCCGGATCAGCTCGAACAGTGGCTTCCATGGAACTCGCAGGGCGAGATTTCCGATATCCTCATGATCGAATTCATGAAGGACGGAACTCTGTCTCTGATCGCCGAAGCCGCACGTGGCACCCTCGGTGAGCAGATCGCTCGCGAAATTCGTTCGGAAATCCTGATCAAGTGCCCATACTACCCGCAGTTTGAAACGCTGCTGGCTGGTACGGTCCGCAACGTTCGTGCTTTCGGCAGCGAAGACACGACCGAAGGCTACTCGATCAAGCTCAACGAGCTGCTCGACCGCATGAAGCGTAAGAACGCTCTAATGCGTGAGTTCATTCGTGCCGGTGCTCTCCAGGGCATCATCTACAAGAAAGACGGAAACGTCTCTCAGAACCTCTGGAACCTGTTCGACGTCCAGCAGAACACGGCTTCCATCGATCTTTCGAACGCCACCACCGATATCGTCGGCGCTCTGATCGACGCCAAGGAATCTGTCGAAGACGAACTGGGCGATATGCAGGGTCTTGCTACCAGCTACAAGCTGATCTGCGGCAAGAACATCTTCAAGCGCATCACGCGCCATGCGAAGATTCAGAAGGACTACGGTCTCTGGTCTGCGACTGCCGGTTTTGGAAACCAGGGTTCTATCCTCCGCGATGACATGCGTTCGGGCTTCCCGATTGCCTCTGACATCGACGTCGTCAGCTACTCGAAGGGCAAGGTCGGTTCGACCGCCTTCATCGATCCTGACACAGCGCTGCTCTGCCCGGTCATCTCCGGTCTCTACCAGACCCGCTATGCTCCTGGCGACGGTAAACAGGTGGTCAACACCATCGGTCTGCCTGAGTACGCTTCCATGAAGGAACTCGACTTCGACAAGGGTGACCAGATTCACACCGAGATGTCGACCGTGTCCTTCCTTGAGCGTCCTCGTGCCGTCGTGAAGATCACGTCCCCTAACTAAGTTTCGGTCGTCGATTTTATCCGGCTGGAAACGACCTGTCGCTGTCTCCCTACGGCGGCAGGTCACCCCTTTAGAACTGAGGCAGAACCATGAACCCTGAACCTGAAGATACATCCGTCGTCGAAGGTGCGTCGTTCGATAGCGTCAACTACGATGCCTTCCAGGCGATGCCTTTCGAAAGTTCCCGCGTCTTCGCCATAGAGCTTACCGGTGGTGGTGAGGCCTTCCAGCACACTGTCGGAGCCAAAACTCAGGCCGTGCAGATCACATTGGCCTTCACGTCGGCGGACAGTATTCCCTACGTAAATTTCACACGCGGCTCGGGCGATAGCCTCGTCGCCAAGCGCCTCTACGAGCGCGACTACACATGGACGCTGCCGGGTGACGAACGCGTCCTGAACTTTGTCATGCCTGGCGCTGGATCGGCCTACGTCGAAATCGTGGAGGCCTGATCAATGATGAACCCTTATCCTTCACCCCGTCGCGTCGTCAGCTCTGGCGGCAGCACCTCCGGCCGCGTCCGCAAGAAATACCTCCGGGCTAACGATCTACCGTTCATCGAAATCACTTCGTCGACGTCGCTAATGCCTGCTGACCTGCTTGCTGAAGCCCAGACTGTCGACCCTACGCTCACGATGTCTCAGGTCGGCATCGAGATCGTAGCCATCGGCGGCGGCGGTGCTGGTGGTTCCGGCGTAGACGCCTGGGGCGGCCTGCCTGGACTTATTGCAACCGGTGAATGCTGGCTAAGTGACCTGGATGCGACACAAGCTGTTTACATAGACATTGGTGCTGGCGGCGTAGGAGTTATCGCCGATTGGGGTCGTGACGGAAATTTTGCGTCATTTTTCCAATCTGACGCGAACGGTAAAACAACCGTTTCAGTGAGCGCGGCGCCGGGCACAGGCGGCACCAACGACATCGACTCTCAGAAATATTTCTGGTGCTATCAGACAACCATCGGTCTCAGAGCTGTTGACCCAACGGTCTACGGTCAACTTGCAAATCCCTATGGCCCAGGATTAGGTGCCGGTTCCCAGGATCACTCCGGTGCTAAAAACAGAGGCGGCGCTGGCAATTTTTCGATGCCCAACGGCGAAACTCCGCCCGGAGGTTCTGCAAACCCAGATGACTTTCTAGGTGTCGGCGGTGGCGGAGATGGGTTTTCCGCAGGCGCGGGCACCTCAGGTGGCTTCCCGGGCGGCGGTGGCGGTGCCTCTGCACCCGCGTATCCCGGCGCATCAGGCGCCAACTCAGCCGTTCGCTATCGTTATTTTGTTTGGGAGATCGTGCAATGAACAGATTTTTCAAAATCGAGAACGCTTCCGGCTATGTCACCGCAATCGTCATCGGCAGCAGCCCACGTCCCGGCTTCTTATTCATTGAGCAGTCACCAGACCAGAGCCACATCGGCATCGGTTGGTCCTACATCGACGGCGTCTTCAGCGACACGACAGCAGCCTACAAAGCCCAACCAGGTAATGCCAGAATTCAGAAGTGATGGAGACTTCACTTCAATAAAATCTCGTAACTCTAGGAATTACAGTGGTTTCTCCAATCTTCGCCAGAGCCAGCAAAGACATCTTCCGCACCTTCAGAGAGCGGAATCAAGGCCTATGGCTTCGGCAGGGCCAGAGCATCGCCGATCCTATCGACGTTCAGTTCAATGATGCTTGGGTTGAGCGGGACGCCAACGGCATTCAGATGTCCGATCCATCGCCGAAAGCAACGGTCCAGATGTCGGACGTACTGGCTATCGATCCGACCCGCGACGGCAGAAGGAATGACGTATTCCTCAACGAACGCAGAGACAAGATCACTATTAATAGCCGGGTCTATGACGTCGAATCTTGCAAACTAGATGGATACAGTTGGTGTGAACTGTATCTAATCGGACCCGCCGATGACTGAAAGCTTGCACATCGTTACGCAGATCAGACACGCTTTTAAGCAAGCGCTTGTCGATGCGCTGGGTGCTGAGCACGTGCACAATGTCAGCCGCGTCACCCGCAAGTTTTCTAAAGACAACTATCCCTTGGCGATCCTGCTTGTCACCGATGACAAGACAGACACGTCAGAAGACGGCATCGACACCTACAACATCACGGTCACTATCAGAATTTCAGAACGCACTATCTTCGACGACACGGAAGACCGCATCGACGCCATGCGTCTGCAGATCGAACGGGCTCTGATGACGCCAAAGCAGATGGGTTTCGGGAAGTTCTCTAACTACAAGCTGGGATCGCTGACGACCCCGGATTTGGAGCCGGAGCCTGATGGCGACGCGATCCTCATGTCCGCGTTCATTCCTATCACATTTACCCTGTCGACGATGCCATACGATCCGACATCGAACCTCAATCCATAACTATTTAGGAGAACAAAATGGCAACATCGCCGATTAAAGTATTGACTACCGGCCAGCGTATGCAGGGCGGTCAGCTCATCTTCAAGGAACACGGAAAGAAGAAGTGGAACAAGATTGGCCCAGTTGGCGCCGTCACGTTCACACCGACACTGACGGAAGTCACGTCGCGCTCTGACGAGACTGGACAGTCTCAGTTGATTGGTTCCTGGGTCACTCAGTCTGATGCCGTCCTCAACATTGCTGACATCCAGATGCGCACCGAAACGCTGGAAGAAGCGTTGATGCTGGCCACCACCAAGTATCGCACCCAGACCGCTGTCGCGAGCGCAGTGCTTACCGTCGAAGACGTTGAGGTTGGTGATGTCATCGACATCCCTGGTATGTTCGCCACCATCATCAGCGTCGAAGACACCGCGAGCGGTAG